>ERZ773013.327-NODE-327-length-30336-cov-7.427694_pt1 | contig 30336 bp, 31 predicted proteins | sample MGYA00511670_ERZ773013 | MGnify/ENA primary metagenome ERZ773013 (study PRJEB29015, sample SAMEA2738120) | human oral metagenome | biome: human oral; feature: human-associated habitat; material: saliva | place: China | collected 2257 ... | reverse complement strand
GACGCAAAGAGGTGGCCCAAAGCTGCGAGGGTGCTTCGCCATTTTTATGGCTGACGCACATTTCCGCAGCTGACGGTTCCATCTTTATCCACACGCTTCCCTACGTTCGGGATTTTATTACCAAACTTTGATCGCGCGGTGCTGAGCTGCCGGCTCGATCGTGAGCTTGCCGGTTTTCGCCTCAGTGAAGGTGGAATCAACCGGCTCAGCGTCGACGGCGTTCGCTAAGGTTTTGACACACAGGCTTGGCTGGTTATTCTCCTCAGATAAGTGCAGGGCGACCACGTAGCGCGTGTCATCGCTGACGAGGTTGACCAGGGCGTCGGCGGCCTGGTCATTTGAGAGGTGTCCATAGTTGCCGCCGATCCGCTTCTTGAGGATCGCGGGGTAGGGGCCGTGGGTGAGCATCCCCTTGTCGTGGTTGGACTCAAGGCATAAGATGCGGCAGCCTGAAAGCGCCTGCTCAGCCGGTGGGGTGAGGTAGCCGGTATCGCTGCACCAGCCCAAGGCATCCTCGACAGTATCCGCACCGTCTCTGACCTCGAAGCGGAAGCCGATGGGATCCACCACATCGTGCGAGATCGGGAAGCACTGGACATGCATCCCGCAGAGATCAAGTCCCTCGCGGTTATTCAGGGTCTGGATTGGCAACTCCGAGAGGACTTCGCTTGCGCGTGAGGTCCGCTTCGTCGCATAGAAGGGGCCTGGAAAATGGTGTGACAGAACCCTGAGGCCTTTGGTGTGGTCGGTGTGCTCGTGGGTGATCAGTACCGCTTTCAAATCAGAGAGCGGGGCTTGCACCTCGTGGGCCCGTTGTTTCAATGCTTTGAAGGAGATACCGTCGTCGACTAAAACGGAGCCTTCGGGGCCCTGTACCAGCGCGGAGTTCCCTTTGGAGCCGCTCGCGAAGACAAAAAGGTGTATTAGCGGAGTCACTGCATTACCAGATCTCTCAGATACGTTTTAGAATTGTTGTGTGTTACTAACTTTAGCGTACACAATATATAGATGATACAGATTATATACAGATACGTAAGTGAGGAATGGAATGGCGAGCGTAGGCAAGCGATTTACAGCCGGTGTGCCAAATGACCTTACGGAGGCGCAGCGCAGGGCGCCGGTTGTCCTGATGGTTTCAGGCGGGGCGGACTCCACGGCGCTCATGGTGCTCGCAGCAACCTCAAAGCTGGATATCAATGACGGGGCAGGGACCGCCCGTATCGCACGGGAGCGGCTCCATGTCCTGCATGTGAACCATGAACTGCGCGGCATTGACGCACTGGAGGATGAGGAGTTCGTCCGGGGACTCGCAAAACGCTGCGGCATCCCCTGCACGGTGCGTCGCGTAGATGTTAAGGCTGAGGCCGCCCAGGAGGACAAGAATATCGAGAGTGCCGGCCGTCGGCTGCGCTATGCCTATGCAAACGAGCTTGCCAATCAGCTGTGCACTGAGTTCGGGGTACCCCGTTCAACCGCCCGCATCGTGACCGCGCATACCGCCGACGATCGGGCAGAGACCTTCTTTATGAACGCGATCAAAGGCAGCGGCCCGGCGGGTCTAGCCTCGGTTCCACGGGTGCGTAACCGAATCGTGCGGCCGCTTCTGGACAGAACCCACGAGAGCCTCTGTGACTTCCTGCGGATGCGCGGGATTGTCTGGCGGGAGGACGAGACCAACAATGACACGCACTATCTGAGGGCCTTTGTACGCCATGAACTCATGCCTCGCATCAAGGAGCGCAATCCTCGCGTCGTGAATAACCTCTCTTCGACCTGCGACATTCTGTCCGACGAGGACAGTTTCCTCACCATGGTCGCTAACCGGACCTATCGCGACCTGGTGCGCCGGGAAGCGGATGGGATGGTCACCCTCGATGCGGACCGTCTCGAAGCCACCGATGTCGCAATCGCACGCCGCGTGATCCGGATTGCCTTCCTGCATGTAGCACCGGAAGCCCGCCTTGAGGCGCGCCACGTAGAGAGAACCTTGGAGCTCATCGCCCGCAGAAAGGGCTCGCAGACGATCCCTTTGAGCATCGACGTTAAGGTTGAATACGGTCTGTTGTTTATCATGACGAAAAAGGCACAGGAGAAAGGTTTGAGTGGCTGGCTGCCAGTCCCGGGTTCCCTCGATCTGGGCAGGGGTAAGACGCTGACTGCCAGGCTCAGCCCAGTGCCGCAGGGGTCCGATCCGATCGCGCTGGCCAAAGCGCACGGCCACGAGTGGGCTGGATCCTCGGTCCTGCTCGATGCGGAGACCTGTGGGGTTGCCGGTGCCGGTGCCGAGCTTTGGGTCGAGCCCCCACAGGCAGGAGAGGTCGTCTGCCCGCTAGGCATGCAGGGACGCTTAAAAAAGCTCTCTGACCTGCTCTGTGATGCTAAGATTCCAACTGCTCAGCGTAATCGTCTCCCAATCGTGCATCTTTCTCCCACAGGTCCTATCATCTGGGTAGGAGGGTTGCGCGCGGATGAGCGCTACCGCTGTACGCATGCGACAAAAGTGCTCTTAGAGCTCCATATTCTCTAGGACGCACACGTAGGTTGGCTCACGGCACAGATAGGAGTTAGCAGCCAATGGAAACCATACATCCGGATGTCGAGAAAGTACTCTTGACTGAAGATCAGATTCACGAGATAGTGACGAAGCTCGGCGATCAGATCACCAAAGACTATGCGGGCAAAAATCCCCTGATCGTCTGTATCCTGAGGGGGGCGTTTATCTTCACTGCGGACCTGATCCGCGCGATCAAAGTCCCCTGCGAGGTGGACTTTATGGCTGTCTCTAGCTATGGCTCTGAGTCCCAAAGCTCCGGCGTCGTGCGTATCACCAAAGACCTCTCGACTAAAATCGAAGGTCGCGACGTGATCATCACCGAGGACATCCTCGATTCCGGCCTCACCCTCTCCTATCTCTACAATCTCCTGAAAGCCCGCAACCCCAAATCGATCCGCATCTGCGTCTTCGCAGTCAAGGACATCCCGAACAAGAAGGCTGCGATCAAGCCGGATTACCTGGGGATCACCGTGCCGAATGCCTTTATCGTGGGCTATGGACTCGATTATGCAGAAAAATATCGTAACCTTCTGTACCTAGGCGTCTTGAAGCCGGAGGTTTATAGCTCGCAGAAGGATTAAGTGCTGATACGTCTTCTGTACCTAGGGGTACCTAGGCGTTTTAAAGCCGGAGGTTTATAGTTGATAGCGCACGAGTGACAGATATCTGACGCCCCGGAGCGTCCCAGAGGAGTTATTGAGTGAAACATAAGAACAGACCGAGCGGTACGCAGGGACCGCATCGGTCACCCCATGATCCTGCCTCGCGGAGGACCACGGTTATCTCTGCAACTATCTTCATTGCCCTTATTGTCGTGATTGTCCTCAGTGCTTCAGGTGCCTTTTCAGGGCACCATGCGAAGAGCATCACCACCAGTGAGTTTCTGAGCGCGGTAGAGGAAGACCGCGTCAGCTCTGCCACCTATTCGACCGCATCCGGGGAGCTGACCGGCGACTACTGGGAGTCCACCGACGATGTCGGGGATCAGAGCAAGCTTGAGCAGTACAAGTCCACCTACGTGGGGACTGACAACCTCGACAACCTGATGCAGACGCACAAGGATATCCAGTTCAATGTGAATACCGATTCCAACGATATGCTGGTATCTGCCCTCTTCAACCTGATCCCGACGCTGTTGATCATCGGCGTGATGATCTACTTTATCAACCAGATCCAAGGGCAGAACAACCAGGCGATGTCCTTCAGCCACACAGAGGCGAAGATGACCGAAGCGCAGCGCCCGAATGTGACCTTTAAGGATGTGGCAGGCATCGACGAAGCGGTCGAGGAGCTCACGGAGATCCGTGACTTTCTGCGGGATCCGGACCGCTACCACAAGATGGGCGCGCGCATCCCGCGCGGCGTCCTGCTCGTCGGCCCTCCGGGAACAGGCAAGACCCTGCTGGCAAAGGCTGTAGCCGGCGAGGCTGGCGTCCCCTTCTTCTCGATCTCTGGCTCTGACTTTGTGGAGATGTTCGTCGGTGTCGGCGCGAGCCGTGTGCGCGATCTCTTCAAACAGGCCAAGGAAGCCGCTCCCTCTATCATCTTTATCGACGAGATCGATGCAGTGGGCCGCCAGCGTGGCGCAGGCCTCGGCGGCGGACATGACGAGCGCGAGCAGACGTTGAACCAGCTCCTCGTTGAGATGGACGGCTTTGAAGAGAACGAAGCGGTTATCCTGATCGCGGCGACCAACCGTCCGGACATTCTGGATCCGGCGCTGCTGCGTCCGGGCCGTTTTGACCGCCAAGTTACCGTCGAGCGCCCCGATGTGAGGGGCCGTGAGAAGATTCTCAAGGTCCACGCGCAGGGCAAGCCGCTCGACAAGACGGTCATCTTTGCGAGCCTAGCAAAGATGACCCCGGGCTTTACCGGTGCGGACCTTGCGAACCTGATGAATGAAGCGGCGCTTTTGGCTGCTCGTCGCCATAAGGCTGCGATCGGTGAAGGCGAGATCGAAGAGGCGATGGAGCGCACGATCGCGGGTCCTGAGCGCAAGACGAGGGTCATGACGGAACAGGAGCGCACGACTATCGCCTACCACGAGAGCGGCCACGCGCTCGTGGGGCATGTGCTTGAGCGCTCCGATCCGGTCCACAAGATCTCAATTGTGAGCCGCGGCCAGGCGCTCGGCTATACGATGCAGCTGCCTACCGAGGACCACTACCTGGAGTCCAAGAACAGCATGCTTGACCAGATTGCGGTGCTCTTGGGAGGCCGTACCGCCGAGGAGCTCTGCTGCAGCGACATCACGACCGGTGCCTCAAACGATCTGGAGCGTGCGACAAAGCTTGCGCGGCAGATGGTCACCCGCTACGGTATGAGCACCGAGCTCGGAGCACAGGTCTTCGGCGAAGCGCAGCACCAGGTTTTCCTGGGCCGTGACTATGCGGATCACCAGGACTACTCCGCGCAGACCGCCAAGCGCATCGACGACGAGGTCGAACGCATCATGTGTGAAGCGCACAAGCGTGCCCGCAAGGTGCTCTCCAGGCGTAAGGATCAGCTCGATCTGATGAAGAACGTGCTGCTTGAGCGTGAGACCGTGTCCGGGGACGCGCTGGAAGCCCTCCTGGATAACAAGTGGGATGCATACCTTGAATCTCATCCCAAGGAAGCCAAGCCGGCGCTTGAGAACAATCAGGGTGAGGATACGGCCGCTGAGCCTGACTCGGCTGAGGGCGAGTAGCAGCATCGCATCAACGCATGAGCCTCAAGGCGCCTTTCACGGACTGTGGGAGGTGCCTTTTGCAAAGGTTGTATTAACGTTCGATAATAGTGCTCAGTTGCGGGCTGTCCTTGCCCTATATACGATAGAAACCAATGGGTTTTCCAGTCGCTAAAGAAGGAATCGAATATGGACATCAATGAACAAAGCTACGCCTATGGCGCTTCAAAATCGACCATCCGTGAGATTGCGGCCTACGGCGCAGCACGCAAAGTCGAAATCGGTGCAGACAAGGTCTTTGATTTCTCACTCGGCAACCCCTCGGTACCGGCTCCTGAAGAGGTACGTCTCTCGATTGAGAAGGCGCTGACGCTCCCGGCGGTACAGCTCCACGGGTATACCCCTGCCGCAGGCCTTCCGATTGTCCGCGACACCCTGGCAAAGAGCCTCAACAGGCGCTACGGTACCAACTACTCAGCTAATGACCCCTACATCACCTGCGGCGCTGCAGCAGCCCTCACTATCTCCTTCCACACGCTGTGCAACCCCGGCGATGAGGTGATCGTTATCGCCCCATACTTCCCGGAGTACAAGGTCTTTATCGAGGCCGCTGGCGCCCATTGCGTCGAGGTACTGGCGGATCAGAAGACTTTCCAGATCGATGTGGAGGCGGTCGAGAACGCGATCACCTCGAAGACCAAGGCTGTCGTAATCAACAGCCCGAACAACCCGGTCGGCTCTGTCTACTCTGAGCAGAACCTCAAGGATCTGGCAGAGGTTTTGACCAATGCTGACCACAATATCTGCCTTGTGACCGACGAGCCGTACCGTGAAATCGTCTACGGCGCCAAGGTGCCTTGGGTCCCGAGCATCTATCCGAACACGATGGTGACCTACAGCTACTCAAAGAGCCTCTCGCTTCCGGGCGAGCGTATCGGCTGGGTGCTGGTTCCGGACACCAACCCGTTTCACGATAAGCTGATCCCCGCTGTGGCAGGTGCCGGCCGCTCCCTCGGCTTCGTCTGTGCACCGGCGCTGTTCCAGCGTGTCATTGCAGACTGCTGCGATGTGCCGTCAAACGTTGAGGCGTATGCAAAGAATCGCAAAGCCTTGACTGAGGGCTTAAGTAAGCTCGGCTACTCCTTCATCGAGCCGCAGGGTGCCTTCTATCTGTGGGTGAAGTCACTGGAGCCTGATGCGAACGCCTTCTTTGAGAAAGCAAAGCAGTTTGAGCTGCTCCCGGTGCCGTCTGACTCCTTCGGCTGCAAGGGCTGGGTCCGTGTCGGTTACTGCGTCAACTATGAGACCATCGGGAACTCTATGCCGGCGTGGGAAAAGCTCGCCGAGCAGTACTGATATGGCGAACAAGCATCAACGCAGCTGTGACACCTGCATGTTCGGAGTGGAGCGAAGCGGCGTCCTGAGAACGAAAACTGTGTGCATGTCCAAGGATCCGAAGGTGGATCCAAAGCACAACGGGGCCGCCTGCAGCGTGTACCTTTCAAAACTGCAGGAGCAAAACGCCGAGCGGGTTGTGACCGCCGTCACGAGTTGGGCGAAGGGCGAAGCCCCCAGCCCCCGCGCTGTACTCAGGGGTACCCCGCAGAAACAGAGAGCTGCAGAGCATCCGGACTACTCAAAGCTCAGTCCCGATGAGCTTGCGGTGAAGGCGGCGGAGGCCAAACTTGAAGCCGCGGAGGCGAAGGCTGCCGTAGCGGATGCAAAGGCCAAGCTCCTCGAGGAACAGCTGAAGGCTGCGCGCGACAGCAAAGACGATACGAAGCAATAGATTTTGAACAGTGCCTCCTACGGATCAAGCGCGGAGGCACTGCTGATGCCTGGCAGTTAGGGTGGTTGATTCCATGGAACTTGCATGTGACACGCATACCCATACACTCTTTTCCCGCCATGCCTACTCGACGATCCAGGAGAATGTCGCAGCGGCGCATGAAGCGGGACTTGAGCTTTTAGGCTCGGCGGACCACTTCTCTGCGATGCTGTTCAATGAGGTGACATTCAAGAACTACCAGTACTTTATCAATCTGGACGCCTGGCCCCGGGTATGGACGCAGTACAACGTAATCCTGCTCAGAGCCTGCGAGGCCGACATTGTGGATCTGGACGGGCATCTCTTCGGTTGGGAAGTGCCGATCACCAAAGGGATCAATGGGTCAAAGCGGAAGCCGACGACCCTGAAGGATGGGATCTTCCGCGGGCTCGACTACGTGGTTGCAAGCGTCCACAATGCTGACTTCACCCACGGCGCAAGCCTAGCCCAGACCACGGATATGTACATCCACGCCCTGCAGGATCCGAAGGTCGCAATTATCGGCCATCCGGGACGGGCAGGGGTCCCGTTTGATCTTGACGCAGTGCTTACCGCCGCAAAGGATCTAGGTAAGATGATCGAGATCAATGAGCACTCCTTTGACCACGCCTCAGAGAAGCGAATCCAGCGGTGCACAAAAATTGCTGAGCGTTGTGCAGAGCTCAGTGTTAAGATTGCGGTCAACAGCGATGCTCATATCTCCTGTGAGATCGGTCAGCTTGACAGAACAAAGCGGATGCTTGAGCAGATCCACTTCCCCGAGGAGCTGATTGCAACCCGTTCAGCGAAGGCTTTTTTGGATACGTTGCGGGAAGCACACGTGGCGGATATTACCTTATAAGGCGATGTCCAGCTCGATCGGGCAGTGATCGCTGCCGAAGATCTCGTCGTGGATCGCGGTGTTGCACACTGCCTTAGCTGCATTGTCAGAGACCAGGAAGTAGTCGATTCTCCAGCCGATACCCTTCTGGCGTGCACGCATCCGGTAGCTCCACCAGCTGTAGGCTCCCTCGAGTGTGGGATGGGCCTCACGGAAGGTGTCGTGGAACCCCGCGTTCAGAAGGTCGGTGAAATCGGCGCGCTCCTGGTCGGAGAAGCCGGCGTTTTCGTGGTTGGTGCCTGGGTTCTTCAGGTCGATCTCCTCGTGGGCGACATTGAAGTCTCCACAGGTGACGACCGGCTTATCCTTCGCCAGCTTGGACAGGAACTCACGGTAGCACTTGTCCCAGACCATCCGCTCATCGAGCCTGGTCAAGCCCTGCTTGGAGTTGGGCGTATACACGTCGACAAACCAATAAGTTGAAAACTCGAGTGCGCAGACCCTGCCCTCGTCCTCGGCGACAGGGGAGCCGATCTCACGGATCACCTGCAGCGGCTCTTCTTCGGAGAAGACTGCGGTGCCGGAGTAGCCCTTGCGTGCCGCATAGCTCCAGGTTTGGGTGTAGCCGGGCAGTTTGAGGTCGACCTGCCCCTCCTGGCACTTCGTCTCCTGGATTGCAAAGACATCCGCATCGAAGTCATTGAAGACCTCCATGAAGTTCGGACTCTTCTTGAGGACGGCACGCAGGCCATTGACGTTCCAGGAGATACATTTTTTCACCGACGGTTCACTATCCATATGGTTCCCCTCGATCAGGTAACGTGTGTATATATGTGTGGTCCCCTACGCCTCAAACAGCCATTTTTGCCACGTGGGCCAGTCGTTGAGGCCCTGTGTGTAGCCCTTGATGTAGGAATCCTCGAGCTTTTGGCGGTTGTTCGTCGTGTTCTTCACAGGCATCTCATCCGGGTAGACCACGTAGGCGATGCCCCGCTCGACGAGCTCTCTCAGTCGGTCAAGTGAGGCGTTGTAGCGCTCGTTGCGGGTGACCAGTGCCTGATAGAGTGGCTCGAAGCCCCGTGAGACTCTGGCGTAGAGGCGCTTTAAGGCACGGCTGACCGGCTTCTTGCGGTAGCCAAAGGGACGGGTCGCCAGAACAAAGACCCGCTTTACGCCGGTGTCCCTGACCATCTGCAGCGGCAGGCCAGCTCCGGCGCCGATCCCGCCATCGAACATCGTGTGACCGTTGATCCTGATCGGATTCATCATGCCCGGCAAGGTCGAGCTTGCCCGTACGTGCTCCATCATCGACCGCAATGTCGGCATATCCTTCTTGGTCCACACCGCGGACTTGCCGGTGTCCGCCTCGAAGCTTTCGATTGCGACGTTCGCCGGGTTTTCGCAGTAGGCTTTCCAGTCAAAGGGCATGTAGTTATCCTCGATGCAGCCCATATAGTCGTAGTCCGCATTGAAGTAGCCGTTGCCATGGAGGAAAGAACGGATGCCGCCTGACTGTGGCTTGCGGTCGGAGAGAGTGATAAACGAATCATGGATGCGCTTGAGGTCGCGTGAGACGTAGTCGACCGTATGGGAGGCCCCGGCACTCACGCCGCACACCACGTCGAATTGAACCTTGTGCTCTAACAGAACGCTTGCAAATCCTGCAGTATAGCTCGCTCGGTAGCCGCCGCCTTCAAAGAGCAGGGCTGTATCGGGAACATGGGCGAGATGGGTTTCGGTTGGTATCATTTGTCTCATACCTTTCAGAACAACCAAAAGAGGTACTTAGCGCAGCTTGGTATAAGCTAGAGGAGCCTTATCAACTGTAAAGGAAAAGGGAAGGGAAAACCATGGGTGACTATATAAGCGATCCAGGCAAAGCAGCGCAAACGCTGAAAGGGCTCATCGATAAAGCGCACGATGTCGTCTTCTTTGGCGGCGCCGGTGTCTCTACGGCCAGTGGTATTCCTGATTTCCGCAGTCCCAATGGTCTATATAACCAGTGCGGCTATAAGTATCCGCCTGAAGAGATGCTCTCACACGAATTTTATATGGACCACCGTGAAGAGTTCTTTGATTTCTACCGCCACGTGATGTGCGTCCCGGGTGCCAAGCCCAACCAGTGCCACAGAAAGCTTGCGCAGCTGGAGCAGCAAGGGAAAGTCTCCTGCGTGATCACCCAAAATATCGACGGGTTGCACCAGGCGGCAGGCTCCAAGCACGTGATCGAGCTACACGGCTCCACGCACCGCAATATCTGTCAGACGTGTGGGGCGGTCTACTCTGAGGAGTGGATCCTTTCAACTGAGGGCGTACCAAAATGTCCGAAGTGCGGTGGCGTCGTGAAGCCGGATGTGGTCCTCTATGGGGAGAACCTGAAGGAGGAGAACCTCCTCGGGGCTGTTAAAGAGATCGCGGCCTGCGACATGCTGATCATCGGTGGCACTTCGCTCGTGGTGTATCCGGCAGCCGGTCTGGCCAACTACTTCAACAGCGACGAGCTGGTGATCTGCAATTTGCAGGCGACCCCACAGGATCGCTCAGCGGATCTGGTCTGCGCCTGCGATATCGCCAAAACGTTTGATTTCTGAAAGTATCTGTAATGGGCAGATGTGTATACAACCATTACAATCAAAGTGCTCAACGCTTTGTTTTCTTATGTTCAGGAGGATTTGATGCTCAGAGAAGACTATGCCACATGGACGTGTGCAGGACACGAGATTTCTCTGACTCGCCCACGTATTGTGGGCATTCTCAATGTTACCCCGGATTCCTTCAGCGATGGGGGATCCTACGCGAATGTCGATGAAGCATTTGAAGCTGGCATGAAGATGCTCGACGACGGGGCTGACCTTATCGATGTCGGGGGAGAGTCCACCCGTCCCGGCGCCGAGGCGGTGGAGCCTTCAGAAGAACTCAGGCGCGTCCTTCCGGTCGTGAAGAAACTGGTCGCGGCGGGGGCCTGCGTCTCAGTGGATACCCGCCACGCCAGCGTGGCGGCGGCGGTCCTGGATGCGGGCGCCTCGATCATCAACGACGTCACTGGCTTCACCGACCCGGCGATGGTCGACGTCGTCGCAGATACCGACTGTGGCCTGATCGTGATGTACTGGAACAAGATGGGGCTCGGGACGCATGCGACCCGTCAGACCGTGCAGCTGGATGTCGATCGGCCGAACCGGCCGATCGCCCGGCGTGTCCCCTCGATGCGCCGCTTTACGATGCCTGAAGAGGCCCCGATCATGCGTCAGGTTATGGGTTTTCTGGGTGACCAGGCCCGCAAGCTGATGCGGGTGGGCATCAGTCACGACCGCATCTGCATCGACCCAGGTCCCGGCTTCGATAAGTTCGCCGACGAGGACATCGTAATTCAGCGCGCCACGAGTAAGATGGTGAGCATGGGCTACCCCTACCTGTGTGCCCCCTCGCGCAAGCGCTTCGTGGGCGCGGTCTGCGGCGTGAAGGACGCCAAAGCGCGCGACGCCGCGACGATCGGGGTGTGCCTGGCCGCAATCGAAGGCGGGGCACGCTTGCTGCGCGTCCACAACGTGGCGGTGGTCTCCCAGGCGGTCAATACCTTCTGGGCGGTGCGCCACCCGGACTCCCGTCAGGCCTTTATCTCGCTCGGCTCCAATGTGGGGGACGCTGAGCAGGAGATGGACACGATGGCAAAGGCGACCCATATGATCGACGAGTTGCCGATGACATGCGTGGTGAATGTCAGCAAAGCCTATGAGACGGAGCCGGCCTACGGGATCGCAACACCCGTGGCAAATGCCGTGGCAGAAATCAGGACGGAGCTGCATCCACTCGTGTTGGTCGATAAGCTGCTTGATATCGAGACCAAGCTCGGCCGCACCCGTGTAGAGGGCGCGACCAAACCCGCCCCGCGCACGATCGATTTGGACCTGTGCTGGTATGAGGGGGAAGAGCACGCCGGCAGAAAGCTGACCCTACCCCTCAAAGGGTTGGGGGAGCGCGACTATGTGCTCGTGCCGATGGAAGATCTGATGCACGACCCGATACGGTTCTTAAAGCACAGCGGCGTCGACGTGGTGGCGCCTGAGAAGCGCGTGGGACGCATGAAAGGCGAGCTCGGCGTCTTAGGTTGGGAGGATCTGAGGTAGCGATGGCAGATTTTCAGGAGATGCCCGGCGGCGTCGATACAGCTGAGCTGCAGAATCGTGCCTACCAGGGAGCCGACGAGGGAAGCGGCGCATTCTCACGGGTCCAGGACCAGGGGGATGGTATCGAGTCGCTTGCGGTTGCCTATATCCTGCGCCCTCAGGTGGCGATGGGATACCTTGAAGGCCTTCCCTACGTGGTGAGCCTCGGTATCCGTGAAGCCCTCGATAGACTCTGTGCAGATGAGATGCGCATCGGCTGGCCTTATGCGGTAGTGCACGACACTAAACCGCTCGTGAGCCTTGAGACCCATGCAGGGTATGGGAAAGGCGGGATCTTTGCGGTCGCACAGCTGACCTTGCCGCTTAAAGCGCTCGATGAGGGTATGCACGCCTGCGCCCTACTAGAAGAGTACAGAGTGACCTTTCAGACCGTGAGCTTGCCGCAACGCTCAGAGATGAGATCCTCTCCGCACTGTGCGGCTGGGAACAGGGATTCTCACAGGGCGGTGTTGGACCGCTTGCTCCGGTATTGAACGATTACTTTGATGCGCTCGACGCAATGGGAGAGCGGGTGGAGATCCGCTATCCGAACGGTCGCCTCAAGGCTCAGGGACGCTTCGCGGGCGTCGATGTCTGGGGCAGAGCCTCAGTGGTTGCCGACGACGGCAGCGAGATCAGCTTCTCTCACGAGGAAGCCTCAATGCGCCGGGCTCAGCATTAGTCGCTGTTTACAGCCGCTTGATCGTGCCAGATCGTATAGATGCCCCGCAGCGTCAGCGAGGGGTCGACCTCAGTGAAGAGGTCAGTGGCTCTGCTGATGACGGTGGAGAGGCCGCCGGTTGCGATCACCGGTGCATCCTGGATGGAAAGCTCGTCTTTGATGCGACCTACCAGGCCTTCTATCATGCAGGCGGTGCCGATAACGAGACCGGACTGCAGCGCCCCTTTGGTGTCTTCACCGAGCGCATGCTTTGGGGCTTCGATCGGGATTGAAGCGAGCTGCGCGGCACGCTGAAAGAGCGCACTTGCTGAGAGCATGAGGCCCGGCGCGATGGCGCCTCCCCGAAAGGCCCCTTCCTGATCCACTACATCGATATTGGTTGCAGTGCCGAAGTCCACGACGATGACCGGCGCCCCGTAGGTGGTGCGGGCGGCGATAGCGTTACAGATGCGATCTGCCCCGATCGTCTGGGGATAGGGGATGCTGAGGGGGATGGAGTGCTCCTGCGACGCTGAAACCGTCAGCGGCTTTTTGCCGGTGATGGTGAATAGTACCTTGTTCCAGGCGGCATTGAGGGCAGGGACCACGCTGGCGACGCCGGCGTGGTCGATGTGGACAGATCCGTAGTCGGCGGTGGTCAGCAGTGAGTGAAGCTTGATCAGAATATCATCGGAGGTGTCCTCACGGCTCGTTTTAAGCCGCCAACACTTCCTCTGCGTCCCCTCCGCATCGAAGAGCCCCAGAGTGGTCTGCGTGTTACCCACATCGACTGCGATGAACATCGGCGATCTGTCCTTCGGTTAGGTGGTACAGCGCCTGTGTGGCGCATATGAATAGAGCGAAGGCACCTATGCACCCCACATCAAGCTTAACGGATTTTCTTGCAAAGATTGGGGAATATAGCGTAAAATGTGAAACTTGCACGCCCTCTTCTCCAGGAGAGCATCTCAACCCCTCGCCTGTTCGGAAACCAGGCCATGATAAGGAGTCAGATTATGAAAAACGAAATTCACCCAAAGTATGGCACCTGTGTTGTACACTGCACCTGCGGTAACACCTTTACCACACGCTCCACGAAGAGCGAGATCCACGTCGATCTGTGCGACAAGTGCCATCCATTCTATACGGGCCAGCAGAAACTCGTCGACACCGGCGGCCGTGTTCAGCGCTTCTCTGACAAGTTCGGTGGTGCTGCACAGGAACAGCTGAAGGCTGCCAAAGAGGCTAAGGCCGCAAAGGCTGCCAAGGCCGCTGAACTTGCTGCTCAGAAGAAGGCTGAGCACGAGGCTAAGGCTGCCGCTAAGGCAAAGCGTGCTGCTGAGTACACGAAGAGGGCCGAGGCCCACGCTAAGGCTGGGGAGGCCAAGAAGGCCGCCGAGGCTGCTTCTGTAGAGGCAACCGCCGCACAGGAAGCACCTGCTGCTGAGGCTGATAAGCCTGCCGAGGCTGATGCAAAGCCGGCTGAGGAGAAGTAAGCTTCAACCAATCTCAGTTTGAGAGCATGAGAGTCTGATGCGATTCAAGCGTCGGGCTCTCTTTTCAGCTCTATCGGATCGATTGCTTTGTTTCACCTATGATACCCTCCCGAGGGAACACCTGAGCAGATTGCTGGATATGGGACAGCAGCGTGCCTAAAGAGCCTGCTTCGTATACCTGTATGTGGCGATCAGGTAGGTGTGGCATCTGTTGTCTTTATTCGGGGTACTAGTAAAGGTGGACCAACTTTAGGTATCATCACATAGATAATCACTGACAAAAAACTAAGAGGTGTCTCATGAAATGCAGCAATTGTGGCTATGAGCTTCGGCTGGGTATGAAGTTCTGCCCCCAATGCGGCATGCGGGTACCGGAGGTCCAGTCCTCAAACCGCACGCAACAGACCGCGGATACAGAGACATCTGCACTCTCCGACGAGACGCAGACGAGCGTGATGAGCCCCGTCATGCCGGTTCACGCGCCGATTATAGACAGCGAGAGAAAGGCTGCAGCGCAATACATCGTCTCTGAAGACGAGAAGAATGCCGCACACGTAAAGGAATCTGTGCTCGACGATACCGCTGTGAACGCGGGTGAGTACAAGGAGTCCAAGCCCTATGTGCACGTGCAGCGTGGCCCTGCAGTGCGCGATATCCGTATCCACGGCAAAGAAGAGGTTACCGAGGAGCAGGAAGCTTCCCAGGAGAACTATGCACCGGCTGTCGAGCAGACGGCGCGGATCAACCGTCAGGGCCTCAACCCCGACGCTACGCGCATGATGCATGCCGAGGGGATGCACGACGACGAGCGATTCGACGAGGACCTCGCCCGGGCTGAGAAGGGCCGGATCGATCAGACCCCGATTGACTCAAACGATCTGGATGAGGCTGAGATGCACTCCGCACCGCTCCACTCACCCATGCACCAAGTGGTCAACCGCCGCAAGCGTAAGTACTATCGCAGTGGGGCGCAGTACCACAGTGTTGAGACGCTGCCGGTGCCGCTGGAAGAGCCACCGGTACAGCCGAATGAATCCGCTGCAGGCCCCGTGGCTGACTTCAGCGACGATGCAACTCATGTAATCGGCAACACTGACGCGGCCGAAATGCTCTCAGATTCCGACAAGACAACAGTGCTGAACGAGGACGAGGCAGCAAAGGCAGCAGAAGCGACCAACGATGCTGATGCAACTGCCACCCTGATTCCTCAAGAGCAGCTTCAGGGACCCGTTACAGAGTCGGAAGAGCCCGCACCTCAGGAGAGTGCCGAGGAGCCTGAGCCCGTGGGCCGGCCGGTGGTCACTCAGCCTGAGGGGCCTCAACCTCAAGGGGCTGTGGCGCAACCGGCACAGCCGGAAGAGCCCAAACCGCACCGGAGCGCTGATACACATACCCAGCGTTCCCGCACAAAGCAAGAGCTTCAGAAGAAGCGTGAGCGGCAGGGGGTTCCCGGGTGGGTGGCGCTGCTTGTTGCCTGCGTGCTGATAGCAGTCGTCGCGTTTGCTTATGTCCGGCAGGCGCCCGAGAGCGCTGAGACGGCGACGCAGCCGGCGCAGGAAAGTGAAAAAGCCACCACTGATGCCGGTGATAGTTCCAGCGCACAACCGGTGCTTCCAAAACAGGTCTCTTCGTTCTCGCAGTACAGTTGGTCGAACCTCGCAGGTATCGCGCAGGCGATGGAGCAGTCTGGGTCGCGTGATGCGGCAATGGCAATCGCTGAGCAATACAACTTGGCGGATACAGAGGGCACCCTCACCGACGAGACCAAAGACATCACCTTGAAGGACGGCTCAACTGTCACCCTGCGGATCGCCGATATCTATCACGATACGAAGGCAGATGGCACACCGGCAGGCATCACGTTTATCACCTCAGACTCCAACCTCACCCACGCGATGAACTCTTCGCGTTCCTCTGAAGGCGGTTGGGAGGATTCTGAGATGCGCCAGTGGCTCAACAACGATGTGTTGAGTGAGCTTCCGGATGACCTCCAGCAGCTGATCGTTCCGGTGAATAAGATGACGAACAACGCCGGACGTACCAGCGACTCAGAGGAAGTCACCGAGACGCAGGACAGCCTGTGGATCCCCTCCTATGTGGAAGTCTTTGGCGTGACCAACTGGAACTGGGAGTCCAGAAACACGAGCGGTTACAACCGAGTCCTGAATTCCGAGGGCACACAGTATGCGATGTTTGTCAGCGTAAGCCCAGAAGGTACTGTCAACGGTCCGAATGTTATCGCGGCCGTCCACAGCAGTGCTTCCCCCACCTGGTGGACCCGTACCCCATCACCCTCAGTGTCGCCGCACTTCCGTATCATTGAACAGGACTCCGGTCCGCGCTCCGTTGCGGATTCCAATGAGGATATGGGCGTTGTCGCAGGCTTCTGCTTGTAGCTAACTGAGTCGATGCTTTCGCAGAAGTACTTCTTGGGGAGCGTCCCCTGGGGGTACTTTTATGCTTGATAGACCACACCCACCAAGGGTATATCTATGCATAGAAAATTATGCCGCCTTGAGGCGGTGACGTGAGGAGTCCACGATGTCGACAATGCAAGATAAATTAAAGAAGCTGGTGTCAGCCTACAGCGAGCTTGAGCAAAAACTGAGCGACCCGGCTGTCATTTCAAATCCGAAAGAATACGCACGTTTGGCAAAAGAGCATTCCGACCAGCAGTCTCTGGCCACCAAGGCACATGAGTACCTTCAGACGACTGAGGATATCAACACGGCGAAGGAGATGCTCAAAGAGACCGGCGACCCCAAGGACAAGGAGATGCTGCAGGAGGATATCTCCGAGAATGAGCAGAAGCTCCCTGGCCTCGAGGACGAAATTAAAGGTATGCTGATCCCGGGGGATCCTAACGATGAGAAGAATACGATCGTCGAGATCCGTGCCGGCGTCGGCGGGGATGAGGCAGCAATATTCGCCGGTGACCTCTACCAGATGTACAAGCGCTTCGCAGAGTCCCGCGGCTGGAAGACCGAGGTGCTCTCTTCAAGCCCCGGTGAAGCTGGCGGCTTCAAGACCATCGAGTTCAAGGTCGCAGGTGACAAGGTGTACTCGATCATGAAGTATGAGAGCGGTGTACACCGGGTGCAGCGCGTCCCGAAAACTGAGAGCCAAGGCCGTATTCAGACTTCAACTGCGACCGTCGCGGTATTGCCTGAAGCCGATGAGATCGATATCGATATCAAGGAGGAGGACCTGCGCATCGATACCTACTGCGCTTCCGGCCCGGGTGGCCAGGGCGTCAACACGACCTATTCGGCTGTACGTATCACGCACCTGCCGACGAACACGGTTGTGCAGTCACAGGACCAACGCTCGCAGATCCAGAACCGTGCGGTCTGCATGCAGATGTTGAGAGCGCGCCTGTACGAGAGGAAACTTGAGGAACAGCAGGCAAAAGAAGGTGCAGCGCGCCTCGCCCAGATTGGCCACGGTGCGCGTGCGGAGAAGGTCCGCACCTACAACCAGCCGCAAGACCGCGTAACCGACCATAGGATCGGCTACAATGCGAGTTATACCGGTGTCCTTGAGGGAGACCAATTAGGCCAGATCATCGAAGCGCTTGCGGCGCAGGACAGAGCAGATAAGTTAGCAGAAGCCGTCTGATCCTCACACAGAGGCTGTGAGTGCCAAGGCATCCTTCTTGGAAGGATGCCTTTTTAACGAAAAGGGGTAGCCGGGTGGCTGAAACAGAGTGGACCGTTGGGAAGATGCTCAAATGGACAACGGGATATCTCACCAAGAAAGGCGATGAGCATCCCCGCCTTTCAGCGGAGTGGCTGATCAGCAATGCGACCGGGCTGACCCGCGTTGAGATCTATGTGAGCTTTGATAAGCCGCTGACTCCTGAAGAACTCAAACGCATGCACAACGGGGTTGTGCGGCGCGGCCGTGGGGAACCGCTCCAGTATGTGACCGGAGAGATGCCTTTCAGGCACATTATTGTGCGATGTGAGAAAGGCGTTTTGATCCCGCGTCCGGAGACTGAGATTTTAGTCGATGTTGCCTTCAAGGGGATTGACACCGCAAAAGAGCAGGGCTGGGTGTACGACGACGTGGCCCAGCGTGTCCGCAAACAACTGGAAGATGAAGCCCAAGCGGAGAGCGAGCGTCTCAATGAGCTGAAGCAGAAGGCGCGCGATCAAGGCATCGACGAGGAGACGATTGAAGCTCAGATAGAGCAGCTCAAGGTGCTACCTCAGACCGATAAGATCCCTGAAAGTGGCCCACGCGTGTTAGAGGTGGGCTGCGGCACCGGCTGCATTGCCCTCTCGCTTGCCTCAGAGCGGCCCGGGACGCACGTCGTGACGACCGATATCTCTGAGCAGGCGATCAATCTCGCCGAGCGGAATCGGGATGCGCTGAAGCTGCACGAGGCGGTTGATATCGTGCTGGGAGACCTGGCAAGTGGAGTGGACCCTGCATTGGCGGGGACCTTCGCGGTGTTTGTCTCAAATCCTCCTTATATCCCGACTACACTTTTACCGAAGCTCCCTGAAGAAGTGATCGGGTTCGAGCCGTCGCTCGCCTTGGACGGAGGGGAGGACGGATTGGACGTCTTCAGACGGTTGATCCCGGTAGCGGAGCAGGAATTGAGAGATGGGGGACTCTTCTGCGTTGAGCTCTTTGAAGAGTCTTTGGATGCCGCCGCAGAATTACTGAAAGAGCGGGGCAGCTGGGATGAGATCGGGACCCAGGAAGATCTGACCCACCACCCGCGCATCATCCATGCGATTAAGAGGGAACAGGTATGAGCGTTATGGTGACATGTGATCAGCAGCAGCCTGACCGTCAGATTGTCAAGCAGGTGGTACAGGTACTCGAAGCAGACGGGGTGGCCGTGGTGCCGACCGATTCGGTCTATGGGCTGATCTGCCGGGCGAGCAAGGACAATCCTGCGCATCGACGCATCTTTGCGATCAAGGAGCGGGATCTTGCACAGACCTTGCCGCTCTTTTTGGGCTCAGAAAAAGATCTTGCTACCTATGGCCGCGAAGTGTCGGTATGGGCGCACGCCTTAGCCCAAGTCTTCTGGCCCGGTGCCCTCACCTTGGTGGTGAAAGCCGCTGCGGAATGGCCCCGCGAATACGTGTGCCAGGATACGCAGACAGTTGCGGTACGCGTGTCGGACTCCCGTCTTATTCAAGAGCTGGTTGAAGAGGTAGGCCCCCTTGCGCAGACGAGCGCGAATCTGCACGGTAAACCCTCGCCGACCTCGGCTGCCGGGCTCGATCCTGCAGTCATGCAAAAGGCTGACATTGTCGTCGATTCAGGTGTGGTACCGCTTGCCCAGGCCTCCACGATTGTGGATTGCACCGGAGCGAAACCGAAAGTATTGCGCCAGGGTGCGATCGATACAGCGCAGATAGATAGAGCCTTGATGTGATACGGTGGTGCCCGTAGAGCGGACTGATGCGCAACGAACATCAGTATGAACAGGGCAGATATAGGCGTGTTCCGAGGCTGCTTCCATACGCCAATTGTGTATGACGTATGTCGTGCAAGCGCCGCTGAGTGTAATAATAGAGAAAGCGAAGAGGTTAACATGCCGAAAGGAGCACAGAAGATGCGTGTTGCTATTGCTTCAGACCATGGCGGATTCGGGTTCAAAGAGCCCCTGGTGCGCTACATTGAGTCGCTTGGCTATGAAGTAGAAGACTGCGGGCCAGATAGTTTCGATCGGGTGGACTATCCGGACTATGCGGACATTGTGGCCCGTAAAGTGGCAAACCAGGAAGCGGATTACGGTGTTTTGATCTGCGGCACGGGTTTGGGCATGGCAATCACGGCAGACAAGGTAGCCGGTGTGCGTGCCGCTACGGTGACCAGCCATATGTTCGCAAAGCTGGCGCGTCAGCACAACAATGCCAACGTCCTGTGCCTATCGGGGCGCTTCGTGAGTCTCGTCGATAATATGGATTTTGTCCGGACTTTCTTGGGGACCGCCTTTGAAGGTGGGCGTCACGAGCGCCGTATCAAAAAGATCATGCGCGAGGACGACCCGAATTTTACCGGTGTTATAAGCGATCGATAGGGAGCAGGAGTAGAATCCATGGAGACCATTTCAGATCCTCGTTTCAAAATCATTGACCACCCGCTGGTACAACACAAGCTCTCGATCCTGCGTGATAAGAGCACCGGCACCAAGCAATTCCGTGAACTCGTAGAGGAACTCGCCGTCCTCGAGGGCTACGAAGCCATGCGCGACTTCCCGCTTGAGGACGTTGAGATCGAGACCCCGTTGGAGAAGACCACCTGCAAGCGTATCGCCGGCAAAAAGGTGGCAATCATCCCGATTCTGCGTGCCGGCCTCGGTATGGTCGACGGCGTTCTGACGCTGGTACCATCCGCGCGTGTCGGCCACGTCGGCATGTACCGTGATCCCAAGACCCATGAGCCGCATCAGTACTACTGCAAGTTCCCACCTGACATCGACAAGCGTACCTGTCTCGTTGTCGACCCGATGCTCGCCACTGGTGGCTCACTCACTGCGGCGATCCATTTCCTGAGAGAGGCCAACGTCAAAGATATCCGCTGTCTGACCTTGGTGTCCGCCCCGGAAGGTGTCCACGCGGTGCTCAACTATGATCCTAAGGTGAGGCTCTATACCTGCGCCTTGGATCGTGAGCTCAATGGCGACGCCTATATCCTGCCTGGCCTGGGCGATGCAGGGGACCGTATCTACGGAACAAAGTAGGGCTCTTCCGCGTTTTTAGTGGGTAGCACAGGCCAGGGATGTCTGAGCTGAGAAGTTCAGCTTTTACAGCCTGAGGAAGATCATCGTCTTGAAATAGGCGATGCTCCTGAAGCTGCTGGCAGCGCTTTTTGCTGACTGGATGAGGGAGTTGAGCTCTTCGAGAAATGAATTGGTCAAACTCCTCTTCCACCAGTTCAAGATCCCCTCACGCTCCTTCCTAAGGATACCTGCTACTCTCTTCATCTTAGCCACGGCAGAGTACATCATCTACAAGCAGAGGCAATCTGGGTCCTTGGCTGTAGATTTTCTGTTGGGGCAGCCATAGACGTCCTGTATTGCCCCTGCCATCTGACAGACACGCGCCTCCCTGAGATGTGTCTTCGCGGGATCGAGCTCCTCCCTCTTCGCAAGCTGGCACTCCTTTCAGGCTCTCCCCACACGTACGACTCCGGAATAGCCTGCTGATCTCTCACCTCCGATACTGCCTTCCCAAGCAGCCTCCATATGAGCGTGGGCTGTCTCGTGCAGAGGCTATGGTCACAACGCCCATACCGAAGAGTGTCATCCCTTATCAGCTGGGCCTCAAAGAGTGCCGTAAAGTGCGTCTTCGGGCGCACCTCCCAGAGCATCCTTGCGGCATGCACGCCGTCCTTGGGGCCCTCAACACCGCGCAGCGTACGATGGTCTCGTATTGCCAGATGTCGAGATGCCTTTAGGTCCCCTTGCGTCTGCCATAGCGCCTGTGGCAGGCCGGGCTCACCACTGCCCGACCCTGACGTGCGCCACCTTCATATGGAGCTCGTCCTGCGCTCATCTGCGCTTCTCGAGCCAGACACCGAAGAGCTCCATTCGTCTCTAAGCCCCCTGGGGCTTCTTAAAAAGCCTTGTCAGCATGCCTTACCTTAAGCATCCATATTGCACCTTAGGATCGCATCCGTCGCCAAAATCTTGGCTGTCCAGGTACTACGTGCTCAAGGGGATGCAGGAGTGCTACCCACCATAAGTAGCGAAGAGCCTACAGAGAGGCCTGCGAGAAGGCAGGCAAGGAACCCTGCGCGCTCTGCCATCTCTCAGATACTCGAGTATCTGACTCGCACTATGGCACAGCTGTCCTGTGCAGTCGATCCCGAGGCGTTCGTGATCGGTGGTGGCGTCGTCGGCTCGTCAGATGTCCTCAAGGACGAGCTTGCCGAGCGCTTCCAGGAGCACTGCTGCCCAATCTGTAGGAACACAAAGATCGTGCCGACAGACCTCGGCAACCAGGCTGGCATGTATGGTGCGGCTCTCTGTGCTCTCTCGGTCGAAGATAAGTAGAAGGCACCAAAGTACCAAAACATGCAGAAGCGGCTGCAGCTCCAAGGGGCTGTAGCCGCTTTCTTCTGATTGAAGATTGCTTCTACAGAAGGTCGCGTACGAGTGGCATGCTCATGCAATGCGTGCCGCCACGCCCACGCGAGAGTTCGCCTGACGGGAAGGTATGGACCGTGATGCCTGCCTTGTCGAGGAGGTCGAGTGTGATCGGCGTACGCTCGTAGCCTATGACCTCGCCCGGAGCTATCGCCAGGACATTGGCGCCGAGGTTCCAGAGCTCCCATTCCGTATCCACGGGGTCGTCGCCGCCGCAGGGGATGAGACGCACATCGGGGTTTCCTGTCGCCTGGGCAAGAGCTCGGTGCCAGTCCTTGCCGACGTAGTCATAGCCGACGCCTGCAGGCGACGGGAAAAGACGGTAGATGTCCGTCGTACCATCGATCAGGGGGTTGTAGAGGAACGTGTCTACATCGACCATCGAGAGCGAGATATCGAGATGCATCGAGGAGCGGTGCATGCCGATATCGAAGGCATAGAGCTCGGTGTAGCCACGCTCGAAGAGGCTGTGGGCGATGTATTCGATCGAGACGGGGCTCGTGCGCTCTGAGCAGCCGATAATGACAGAATGGTCGGAAAGGACGAGCACATCACCGCCTTCGATGCGCTGAGGAAACGAAAGGTCGTAGAGGTCTTCCTCCTGCTCTCCTTGGAAAGCCTTCGCATGCTGGCGTACATAGCGGAGCACAATCGCCTCACGTTTGCGAACACGCTTCTCCATATGGGAGTAGATGACATCATGGCCAAGCGAGATCGAGTTGTCGCGCATGAAGTAGATGTTCGGGAGCGGGCAGACAGCAAAGACCTCCTCTCGGGTGCCGAGGTTGCCGAACGAGGTCACATCGGCCAGGCGCGGATCGTCGTTCCTGATGCCGCAGAGCACAGTCTCGACGAGCTCGTCTACCGATATGTGCAGGTAGAGGTCCTCGAGCCTCTCCAAGAGTGCCGGATACATGATGTGGGAGGCCTCGAGGAACTCCGAGACGAATTCGGAGCGGACCTTCGGCGATTTGAAGGCGGACTTCATGAGATCGGTGAGGTAGAGGACCTCGACGCCGGTATCTGTTAGGATCTTGGCAAAGGTGTCATGCTCCCTCTGGGCTCCGGCCAGATATGGTGTATCTTCGAAGAGCATGCCCCGGAGCTGTGAGGGAAGGACCTGGCAGAATTCGCGTCCGGGTCTGTGGAGCATCACCTTTCTGAGGCGCCCGATCTCCGAATACACCTGTGTCATCTTGAGCCTCGCTTCCCTCTCCTGTATAGGATGCGTCAACCAACGTTGGCTAGCCTATTACATACCCATATAGATATTTAAAACCAAAAGGCATTCGAAACGTGACGCTTCGAAAGTGCCGTGTTTCTGGGGGGCCTTTCCCCTGTTTCGCGGGGTCCACATGAGAGCGGGCGGGAGATGTTCTGACCCGGTATACTTTGAGGGAACGCAAAGATGAGGGAGCACACGGATGGATATGGCATTCTTTGATATCGACAACACGCTGATATGGCGGGACCCGAAGACCGGCTGGGGAAACGAGGTCACCGAAGTCTCGAAGCATGCTATCAGGCGTTTCTGCGAGCTCGGTAATGTCGCCCTGCTTTCTACTGGAAGGGCTCCTCAGGGCATTCCTGCCTGCCTTAAGGATTTGCCGTTCAGAGGCATGCTCTGCTTCGATGGGGCTCTGGCGCTCCTGGATGGGAAGCGCGTCTCTGCGCATTTCATCCCGGAATCAGATCTTGCGGAAGCGCTTGCCGAAGCCCTTCACCACAAGATGGGGATCCTTTTCAGCGGGCCCGAGGGGAGGGCCTTCGTAGGTGAGCGGCGCGGCTTCGAGTGGCATGCGGAGCAGGTCGAGAGCATGGAGGATCTGAAGTCTGTTCTGCCCTCTCTTGAGGTGGGAAAGTTGGCCTTCCGCTACTTTGATTTTGGGCACTACCGTGAGAGCAGTTTCTTCCAGACGCACTTTACCTGTTACCAGTCCGCTCCCGACTACTATGAGCTTGTGTGCCCCGGTGTCGGTAAGGATGTGGCGGCACACGACCTCGTCCTTGCGCTAGAAGAGGAGAGCGGACCCGTCGGACGCACGCTTGCCTTCGGCGATTCGGAAAACGATATCCCACTCCTGCGTGCAACCGATATCGCAGTAGTCATGGCCAACGCATCTTCTACAACAAAGGAAGTGGCAACCATTGTGACCGACGATGTGCATCACGACGGGGTCGCCCATGCACTGGCACATCTGGGCTATGTCTGAGAGGTACGAGCAGAAAGAAGATGCAGTGAAAGAGATTACACAGGATGGCAGCGTGTACAAGTGCCGCCTCATCCTTTCCGATATGGACAGCACGATCCTGCCTAAGGGGGCAAAGACCGTGAGCGCAAGGACGCATGAGGCATTCCGGAAGGCGCTTTCTGCAGGGATACCGATAGGTCCCTCTTCAGGCAGGGCCAGAAGCTGGATCGCACCGATGTTTTCGGGAGATGAGGCGTGCTGTGCCACAGCTGTGACCACGAACGGCCTCGAGATCTATCTTGAGGGCACCTGCATCCATCATGAATACTTCGGTCACGAGGCCCTTACGGGCCTTCTGGATGTGCTCGAGTATCATCCGGGGTGTGGGTTTCTTTGCTTCGAGGACAGAAAGCCCTATATCGTGCGCGGGACACGGGAAGAGCTTTCTGAGTCCTTCCCGGCATATGCCGAGGCCGCTGAGATGAGAGACACGCTGCCCAACGGAACGATTACGAAGGCGAACATATTCCGTACCGGCATTACGCGTCCCGAGACGCAGAAGCTTGTCGATGCTCTGAGTAGAGAAGCAAAGGGACTCGATCTCGATCTGGCATTTCCTGGCTACCTCAATGTCATGCCTGCTGGTTGGAACAAGGGACGTGGCATCGAGGTGCTCTGCGAGGCTTTGGGCTGCACGACAGACGAGGTCGTCGTCTTCGGCGATGCGAACAACGACCTTACGATGTTCAACGCCGTAGAGAACTCCGTCGCGGTCTCGAATGCGACTGATGAGGCTGCGGCAGCTGCGACGTGGCATATCGGCGCCTGTACGGATGACGCGGTCGCTGCTGCGATAGAGAAGCTGAGCTGTGGCATCTGGCCCTTTCGGAGATAGGTTGTAATCAGTGCGCTGTAATCTTTTGGTGGACAGGGGGACAGCAGGGACTGGCAGTGGTTATCCTCTGCCCAAATGCCCACCCACCAACACCAGCAGATTGGAGCGATGAGATGTCGGTAAGCGCAAGCGAGATCGAGAAGGCAAAGTCCAGGGATAGGGACAGGCTTCCCAGGCAGTACACGCAGGAGTATCGCCTCGAGGCCGTCGGGTACTACAGGAAGGCACGTAAGGCCGATCCGAAGAAGAGCATCAGAGAGTGCGTCGCAGAGCTCGGGATCAACGACAAGACCCTGAACGACTGGATCCTCAAGTACTCGAAGACCGGGAAGGTTACCCAGGAGAGGACAGACGAGCAGAAGGAGCTCGACGCAGCGAGAAGGCACATACACGAGCTCGAGAGCGAGAACGAGTTCCTAAAAAAGCCACAGCCTTCTTTGCCAGGAGCCTCTGACGTAGGACTGACCTGTATCGTTTTTTCGGACAGTGCCGAGGCCGCTGCCCCCATAGACATCCATGTCCCGGTGCAGGAGCTTGCCACGCTCGCATCCGAGAAGAGCATGGGCGAGTCCGAGATCGCCGCAGCCGGCACGCTCTTCTCCTATCTCGCCGAGCGGAAGAGGCGGAAGACGGTGGACACGCTGCTGCGCCTCAGCAGGCTACCGTCGAAGGAGCCGAAGACGTTTGAGGGCTTTGCCTTCACAAGGATACAGGGGCGCGATGCGGACATGCTCTACAGGCTCCCTGCGCACAGGAACATCGCCTTCATAAGCCCCGAGGGCATCGGCAAGACACACCTCGCGCAGGCATATGGGCGCGAATGCTGCATGAAGGGGCTGAAGACCTACTGTCTCAAGGCAAGCGAGCTGCGCGACAGGCTCTCCAGGGCAGCCGGGCGCGGGTCCGTCCAGCGGGAGGTGGCAGCCCTCGTCAAGCCGTCGTGCCTCATCGTGGACGAGATCGGCAGGTGCACATTCGACAGGGCATGCACCGACATGTTCTTCGCGTCGAGCGCCGCTACGAGAAGGATGGCCCGAGCACGATGATACTCACCAGCAACATGTCCCCGAGCGACTGGAAGGGCTCATTCACGGGCGAGGATGCGCTGCTGTGCGCCCTCGACCGGCTCTTCGACGATGCCTCGGTCTTCATGATGCGGGGCCCCAGCTACAGGGGATACGGGCTCGACACCTATTCTGTGGAGGCAGTGAGGCAGAGGGGCTCCGGCACGATGAACCTCTAGCGCAGAGGCTTCGGGGCCCCTTGCGCAGTCATAGATAGCATTTCCGGTTGCCGGCACATTGGAGAATATCGTCCGGCTGGAAACGGCCAGAATCGCCCGGCGCTAGGTGGCGATCATCGCCCGGCGTTAACAACGCCTATGAGTAGAAGAGAACTCATGGGTTATAGGTGCTACTTCATAAACTTATGTCATGTTTATCAGTAGCTCGTGGATCCGCGTGTCTTCATCGAGTTCCGGATGGAAGGAGACGCCGATTTGATTGCCGTCACGGACCGCTACGATGTGATTGTTGACGCGGACGAGAACCCTTGCTGTTCTATACACTTCAGTGATGAAAGGTGCCCGAATGAACGTCAGCGGTATCTCATCATTCTTTCCATCCTTGGAGGGTAACCCTGCACAGGGTGCTGTGGTGTGGAAGCTTCCCAACTGGCGACCATAGGCGTTGCGCCTGACGGTTACAGGGAGGGTAGCGAGCGCCCCGGGAGCGGTGGCTCCCGATGTCACATGTTCGCTGTCTCCGGGCACCGGTATGCTTTCCTCCACGTTCTCAGCCAACAGGATGAGTCCTGCGCAGGTGCCGAGCACTGGCAGACCTTCCTGTATGCGGGAACGCAATGTGTCGAGCATTCCGAGCTCACGCAACAGTTTCGATTGTACGGTGCTTTCACCACCGGGCAGCACCAAAAGGTCGAACGGTTGATTGAGATCGGCAGCCTGACGGAGTTCGATGTAGGTACAGCCGAGGCGCTCTAGCATATGCTCGTGCTCGATAAAGGCTCCCTGCACTGCAAGTACTGCGGCGGTCTTTTGCCGCTGTACCATGGTTATTTCCCTCGTTCTGCCATGAGCAGATCGATCTCATCTGCATTGATACCGACCATAGCTTCTCCCAGATCCTCAGAGAGTTCGGCAATAAGCTTTGCGTCGGCGTAGTTTGCCGTTGCTTTGACGATCGCCTGGGCACGCTTGGCGGGATTGCCTGACTTGAAGATACCTGAGCCTACAAAAACACCCTCGGCTCCCAGCTGCATCATCAGGGCTGCATCAGCCGGGGTAGCGATGCCACCGGCAGCAAAGTTGACCACTGGGAGCCTTCCATGATCGTGTACGTAGAGCACTAAGTCATAGGGTGCCTGTAATTGTTTGGCAGCTTCAAAGAGCTCATCGGTCCGTAAGCTCTGCACTCTTCTGATCTCTGCGTTCATGGTGCGCATGTGGTGCACCGCCTGCACCACATCACCGGTACCCGGCTCTCCTTTGGTGCGGATCATCGTGGCGCCTTCCGCAATACGGCGTAGGGCTTCTCCTAAGTTTTGTGCTCCACAGACAAAGGGGACGTCGAACTTCGTCTTGTCAATGTGATACACGTCATCGGCCGGGGTCAACACCTCTGACTCGTCGATATAGTCGATATCGATTGACTGCAGTACTTGAGCTTCAACAAAGTGGCCGATACGACACTTAGCCATCACCGGGATACTCACTGCTGCCTGGATGCTCTTGATCATCTTGGGGTCGCTCATACGACTTACGCCGCCTGCAGCACGGATGTCGGCGGGGATCCGTTCCAAGGCCATTACGGCGCAGGCACCGGCATCTTCTGCGATATGAGCCTGTTCGGGAGTGGTAACGTCCATAATGACACCGCCTTTAAGCATCTGTGCCAACTGGCGGTTCAGATTGGCGCGCTCGGCATGATTTTCAGTGGTTTGTTTATCTGGCATTTTAATTCCTTCCTGTTAACTAGGATATGAGCGATAGAATAGGGCAAGTCTGGATATACGCCTATAGTCAAAAAGAGTTTATTTTGTAAGGTCAGATTGAAGAGTTGGCATTCTGAATAATGGTTAGGGGGAGATCAGCATGCTCACCTATGATATGACTCAGCGCGGATCACATAGCCTCTATGAGTACCTGTACCTGTGTATCCGCCATGATATTGCCCATGGCACCATTGCTCCCCATGAAAAACTTCCCTCAAAGCGAGCCTTGGCAGATCACTTGGGGATCAGTGTAATCACGGTTGAGGCTGCCTACAGTCAGTTGGTGGCTGAGGGATACGTACTTGCAGAACCGCGGCGTGGGTACTTTGCCTGTGAACTCGCGCCAGCACTGCAGGCGAAAGAGGTGACACATCAAGAGTCGAGATGTGCTGCAGTGACAAAAAACTATGGTAGAGATGCGGGTGAGAGCCGACAGAGTGGAATACCCCTGCTGGCAGATTTCACTATGCAGGCAACTGAGACCGATCTGTTTCCCTATGATGCGTGGGCCAAGACAATGCGCCGTACCCTTGCGGAAGAATCAGCGGCTTCACTGGTAAGCGAACAAGCACCGGCAGGGTCCTGGCGGCTGCGGCGTGCCATTGCCCACTATCTGCAGGGGTCACGGGGTATGGAGGTGGCGCCTGAACGCATCGTGGTAGGTGCGAGCACTCAGGCGCTCTATTCCTATATCGTGCGTTTAATAGGACATGACCGAACCTTTGCGGTTGAGGATCCCGGGTATCCATATTTGGTGGATACGTATCGGGCATTGGGCGTTACGGTGAAGCCTGTTCCACTCGATAAAGAGGGCATGAACATAGAGGCATTGCGTGTGAGTGGCGCAGATATCGCACAGCTGATGCCAGCGCACCAGTTTCCTACCGGTATAGTCACTTCTGCCCAAAGGAGACGTGATCTTCTGAACTGGGCGCGTGAGGATAGGGCTGATCGCTACCTGATTGAGGATGACTACGACGGAAAGTTTCGCTTTGCTGGACATCCTATGTCGACGCTCTATACTATCGATGCGGCAGACCGTACGATCTATATTGGTGCGCTTGAGAAGGGCCTGGCGGCAGCCTTCTGTATCGGGTATATGGTATTACCTGTGAATCTTGCGGATCGCTTTGATCAAGGCGCTGAAGTCTATGCCAATACGGTGAGCCCGTTAGACCAAGTGGCGCTTGCATGGTTCCTCGAGACAGGCGCATATGAGCGGTATATCAATCGGCTGAGAGTCCATGCCCGAAAAGCTCAGCATGCGTTTGTGAAAGCTCTTCGGGAAAGCAGGGTGGGTTCCCGTCTTTTCTTTGAGGGTCTTGAAGGAGGCATGCATTTTATGATGCGGGTCCATTGCGATAGCGATTGCAGAGTTGCTCCCGATAAAAGAGAGCGTGCTATTGCCAATGAAGCCTGTCGGCACGGCGTTGCCTTGATGCCCTTGAGTGACTGCTATGTGTCTCACACTCATACCGGTGATTCCGCCTTTGTTATGAACTACAGCGCTCTGGACCTCACTCGCCTCGATGAGATCGCTGATGTCATTGCCGATGCGATTGCATGTGTTGTAGGGGAGTCTTGTAGCCAGAAGTGACGCAGCGTTTCCTTATAGTTTTATTGTTAGTCCTCATTGTTGGTAGTGCCTACAGGTATAGTGAAAGTAACTCAAAGGATACTTCCTTGATAAAGGTCTTTGTACGGGGGCCGACGAGCTGTGAGGGGATCGCAGCGAAGATGGAAATAACGATAATCGCATCAGGTATGGTTATGCTCGCGTATTTTCTTCCCCTCTATGGTGAAGCAGGTTTATCCAGGATGATTCTAACGGTCTAGATAACGGGTGAATCTGGCGCTTCACGGGCATGTCCGTGGCCAACATGCAAAAGCTACCTCAACTGGTAGGTCTACTTCTTCCGGGTCAACCAAGC
>ERZ773013.323-NODE-323-length-30467-cov-20.049454_pt1 | contig 30467 bp, 25 predicted proteins | sample MGYA00511670_ERZ773013 | MGnify/ENA primary metagenome ERZ773013 (study PRJEB29015, sample SAMEA2738120) | human oral metagenome | biome: human oral; feature: human-associated habitat; material: saliva | place: China | collected 2257 ... | reverse complement strand
CATTTACATATAAGAAACAAGAACTGGCCGATGAATTTATACAGCTCACACAAACTATCGTGCAGGAACGAGCCGCAGCTATAGATAACATCATTGCTGGAGGACTTGTTGAATACTATACATTGGTTGGTAATAATGAATTGGCTGAACAAGCAAAAGACTTGTTTACTAATGATGAGATGCGAGAACACTATAAAGAATTATTGGTGTATATGTTTAGATAATTATATATATTAATTTGCTAATATTTTGCAAATAATAAAGGAACCATTTCGATTAGAATAGTTAGTATTTAGACTATATCTTTTATTGAAATGGTTCCTTTTTTCTCTATTTAGTTTTGTGTTTCACATGATCTAATATGCATCGCTAGTTCCCTAATAATCCCCAAACATCGTTCTATTTCCCTGCGTATATCCTGGCTGCTTGTATAGCGGCCTTTTTTTTCTTCATTGGCATGAGCCGTATCATTACGAACTTGTTTTAGAGTATTATATGCAATTAGCAAATCAATGGTATCGTTGGCGAGCGGTTCAGATAAGCATTGATTGAGTGATAGTCCCTCAATATTAAATACATTATTCGGAAAATCATTTGCATAATCATATTGATAATGTAGTACTAGTCCTAAAACTGGTAATAAATAGTTTTTCTCGATACCGCCTTTAAGCCCCTTAAATAAAGCTTTCTTTATTTTATATACTTTATTATCTGTAATTAATTTAATGGAGGAATCTTCTTTATTAATAGCGATAAGTTCACTGATAGTGGCTTCATTATTACATATTTGTTTTAGAAGATATTCCCTTACTATTTGAGGAAATAAATTTAATCTGGTTATATTAGCACCAGATAAAGTGATATCACTAAGAAATTCAATAAATATTTGTAAGTGATATAAGGTATTATCAGCTTGTAAATAGCTATTTTCTGTAATAGGTGTATTTATGATTTTATCATAAAATATGGTATTTAATGATTTAAATTCATCTGATATTTTAAGTTTGTTATCATTAGATTTTTTTAGTTGTTGAATATATTCGTTTTTACTAATCAGTTTGTTTATGTGTTCTTTTAATAGATTGCGAAGTGGCTCATATGCACTGTTTTTGCCGTTCTTATGTAATTGAACCAAGAATTTTCCAATTTTATAATTGATTTGATTGAAATATTGCATTTCGATGGAACGTGTGTCGTCTAAATCAACTTCAAATTTTTTATAATCCAAGTGAATAATCTTTTCCTTCAAAATCGTTCGTGGCACATATTCAATAAATAGCGCCAATGCTTGTTGCAAGTAATCGTTTTGCAAGCACCATTCGATGTATACGAGGTCATCCTCTGGATCGGATACTATGGTCTCGTAGCTTTCTTGAATTTTATTGCGCATGAGCTGAAAGATACCTAACTCAAATTGGCTATTATCTTGCTTGCGACTGGCAATATTTGTAAATAATGTATTGATACCTTCTACGGATGATTGGAATAATCCGCGACTGGATAGGCTGATCGCTTCTGAAAAATCACCCATTTTAGTGAGTAGTTGATTGGTTAGTTCATCTTCGGTGTTGGTTTGATCAAAGTAATGACATAATGTTTTAGCATCACCATAGTGGGTGAATTCGGAGAAGCCTGCAATCATGTCGAATAGGAAATAAATATCCTTACTTTCATATACAGTAATCGTATTGCTTTCATTATCCAAGTTAGCATATGAAATAGAACCGATTTGAATGCCTTGGTAGGCCACGAGGCGGATGATGGCGAGCATGAGCATGATAGCTGTGCGAGGTCCACCCGTCAAATCTACATGCAATGTTACCGTATCCTCTTTAGGTTGGGCATGATAAAACTTCATCATTTGTTGGGACATGTCGAGGATACTTGTCTTGATGTTGCTAATGTTTTCGATATCGCCGCATTGGATATATTCGACCGTGTCGGATGACCAGTCCAAATCGATGTTATATTCATTGATAAAATCAGTTATGCGTGATTCAAAAATCTGCTTTGTTGTAATATGTTGACTCGGATTGTCTACACGTTTGATTTTTGTTGAAAGTTCCTTCGTTTCAAAAAAGAATAGTTTTTCTAATGTAAACTGGTCTCGTTTATCATGGAGTACGGTCTTTAATACGGATTCACTAGTTTGTATGATTTCGTTATAAGGCTTTTTAATCGTTGTCGATACAAGTGTATTTCTGAGCCTATCTTCATCATATGGGAATTTAGACTTAAATGCTGTCAAAAACGTAAGGTATATATGGTGTTCCATTATGACTCTCCTAACAATGTAATGGCTTGTTTGTAGGTACTGTCGAGTTTTTCTTTGAGTGTTTGTGGTTCATGTACGCGGACTGCGGCACCGAGGGACAATAGGATACGTAGGATATCCGTTTCTTGGAATGGCAAGTATGCTACATTGAGTGTAAACTCGTTCGGATCTGTTTCACTTCCTACAATGTCATAGTTAGAGAAGGCATTAAAACAACGATCGATGGCATTATTAATATCGTATACAGAGAAGGTTACGGTTTGTTGGTTTGTCTCTTGGTATTCTCTGTACATTGCATCTATATCGATGTCACTCTGATTTACGCCAACTGTGACATTAGGTAGGGTGTGCAGTGGATAATATCCAAACGTATGATCATCAAGGTGATATCCAATGAGTGCATAGCCATTGGTAGCTCCGTTATATTCCATCTTGCAAGGCAGTACTGTCATGGTAGTTCCGGCAGTAGTCCAAGAGATACTCGTACCGTTCATCATGGCTTCAGTACAACGTTGATGATTTTCGTAGGACTTCGGTGTTTCATCGATGGCGAGACTGCGGTTGCTCCATGTGTGATTTGGTAATGTATTTGGTACGTCGTATAATGCTTGTGCCAATCGTTGGCTCACAGTATGAGGTATCATCCAGTTGATACGATTATCACTCAGTAAATCTTTTAAGAACATACGCTCTGCTGTAGTGGTGGCGAGAGCTGGTAAATCTGGAAATAGTGGTTCTAGCCCATGTGCCTCTGGTCGAACAATATAGTTCGGTAAGGCGTGTTCGTATTGGTCATTTTCTTCTACCGGTGCATAACTATCCAATAATGGACGGTGCTTCATGATGAATTGTAAATCATCTAATGTGTAGGCGACGCCATTAATGAGGTCTTGTTGAATTCGGTACTGTGTGGCACAGGTTACGGCCGTGATTTCATTTAGTAGTGGTGAGGTGGTCGCGTCTGATTCAACTGGTTCGGGTGAAAGCAGATTCCAAGATGGATGTACTTTTTTTGTATAACTAGTTGGCTCGGATACCGTTTCATGTTGTGTGTATCGTAGATTATCATTGAATCGTGTGCGAATGCTTTCCGGTGTGCTTTGTATGATTTCAATATAAGGTAAAAAGGTACGCAACAGAGGCAGTAGGATTTGTCCATCTTGAACGTGCATACAAACATCCGTGTATTCTGTCGTAGACGCTTCGCAATTAGTTAACATGTGGCGGAATGTATCTGAAAAATGAGTCCATGCTATCTCGTAGCCCTGTAACCTGTGGAACCGTAGATGAAGTATTGTATTATACCGTGCTTTAGCTACTGGTATTGGCGTATTACTGTTATAAGTGTTTTTTATGCTTACGGCACTAATAGCATCAATCCGGTAGGTAACGAGTGTATGATGATGTACGGCAATAAGGTAATCGCGGTTACCTATATAATCCGATTCAATTCGCACAGGTCGAACCATTACTTTGGGTCTACGTTTATTGCAGAAATTAAGTTCAACCATTTTATGGTGATGTAAGGCATCGGCCAAGGTGTATAGAATCGTTTCATCGATGACGTGCAATGGATTAGTATAGGTAAATACATATTGTGACTCGTAGATAGGTGGTGCTGGTTGTTCTAGTTCATCTAATAGGGATGTATCGGAGGTGAGCGATTGTAGTTTGTCTAGTAAGGTGTGTCCAGCAGTGCTAAAAAGAGCTATATTTTTATAGATAAAAACAGCTCGATTTAGCTGTTCTAATTCTTGTCGTGTACACGATTCAAGACCGATTGAAACTAGGATATATACATAGGTATTCTTTTGTATAATTTCTTCAATAATACCAATCGTAACGAGTTTTTTTACGATCCGTGTTAGGGTTTGCTTTTCGATAATATCTGGAATTGTTTTTTTCGAATCTCTATATTTCTCCTCTAAAAACGATTGGTATGCCGGTAATATATACGGGTCATCGTTGATGTGATCGTATATCTCAGTCATGGTACAGCTCGTATATTTACTGATAGTATCGATTATAGCTAAAATTAGGATAATTATTTCAGGCTTCATTGCATAGAGTGAGTACAAATCGGCTAAATAGTTGTGGCCCCAGTAGAAATCTTGCTTGGCAATGGTATGGACACGCGTACGTCCGATTTGCGTGTCTCGAATCTTGGATCCCATATTGAAATAGGCAAGGCGTTTTAAGTAATCGTCATGTAAACTCTTTTTGATACCTCGTTTTGGTGCCGTATTTCTCGTATGTAGGCCCATGGCCAAGCTACGAAAGAAGAGACGCATATTTTTAACGTTTTTTAGATAATTCGTTACACTTGGCATAGGTCCTCCTCTGTTGAAAAATGAAACTTTCATGAATACTATATCAAATTTTAATGTATTTATATAGAGGTTTACTGTACAACCGTGATTAATTCCTAGTTTTTTTGAACTGTTATGCATCTCGTTACTGGTTATACTAACGATACAGATAGAACAAGGAATTAATGATGGGTGAGGGAATCTATCCCCGAGGAGGACTATATGACATTTACAAACTGGAAAGTAACGGACGAAGAATTGGTGGACATGAGCGACGACAAGAATATGACAATGCTTAACGGGATGCTTGTCAATGATGATGGGGTTATTGGTGAAAGTCTAGTTACCAGCAAGGATGTATTCGAGGCGCGTCGAGAGGGGAACCTCGACCGTGCCTATACGATGGCGAAAACCTTGATGGAGAAACCAGATCCGGGGCCATGGGATATCCGTGCTTGTGCGTGGTGCTTGATTGATCTCATCAAACGAGCTAATGCTATGCATGACGAAGCAGATGTAGAGCTCTATCAAGGGGAGCTACAAAAACTGGCCATTGATGAAGCGGATGAGGTCTTGTTTAAACAAACGTTATACGCGTTGCGTTTAGGTAGCCCCGCCATGAAGGAATTATCTGCTATTAAACAGCTTAAGGATACTGGTAATATTCGAGAAGCTACGGAAAAAGCGAAGGCCTTGTATGCAGAGTTCCCCGATGATGTAACAATCAAACGCTCCTATGCATGGTGTTTATATAAGATACTACAGCAAAAGGCAAAGGAGGCACCTATTAACATCCAACATGTGACAGGATGTTTGGATGAACTATTCTCGTTAGAGATTTCACAAGAGGTATCATTATTACGCTGTATTTGGGGTACGGTATTGGCCATCGATAATGTGGAAGGTCACATCGCATTGTACAATTACGCACTACAAATGGATTTTGATAAACTTGAAGAGTGCGATTATCAGGTGGCACCGTATGTGGGCAGCGATGGGAAACATCACGAATGGCCATCCTTGGTGATGCGGGTCCTTAAAAAATCCTTGGACAGTCTCAATCGGTATGTAGACAAGGATATTATTCATCATTTGTGTGATATCACGGAAGAACGGATGAGTTCCTTGACGGAAAATACATTCTTCTTACAATGGTCCTTGGCAAAGGCATACCTATTAGTGGGTGAAGCTGATAAAGCACGAGATATCATTCTTCACCTATTACAATCTAAGCCCAGTTCGTTCTGGCTTTGGAATGGTTTGGCAGAAACTATGGCGAGTGATCATGATATGGCATTATCTTGTTATGCTAAGTCGCTCACGCACCAATGTGATTTACAATTTAATGGGCGTGCTAAACTGGGCCTTATTCAAGAATTGGTGGCGTTAGGTCAGTATGATGTGGCGAGTGCCGAAATCCAAGCGTTGCATGCGTATCGCACGAAGGAAGGCCATAAAATAGGCGAAGCCCTCAATCAATATATGCATGCTAGCTGGTATGTGCCGGATAGCCCAGCCGTTGATGCAGGATTTTATAAGGATCATAGCTTGGCCGCAGCGAAGTTGCTTAATACATTCTTACCAACTGCCATTGGTGTAGTTAATTACATTTCTGAAAAAGCACACAAGGTATTTATCGTAGCTGAAGGAGATAAATTGCTTACCTATCATTATGATGATGGGGCATCCATTCATGAAATGGACGTAGTGTCTGTTATCTATACCACCTATGAACGCCCTGATGGGACTACGGGATTCCAAGCCGTATCCTGTGAAATTACCGACCAAGAGGCACCAACTACCCTTATCAAACAATTTGGCGAAAAAATTAAGGTTATCGGATCAGGTATGGCTTTCACAGTGAAACATAATGTATTTATTGATAAACAATTAGTAGAACAAAACCATTTAATGAATGGTGACGTCGTTTCGTTGACCGCTATTCGATCCTTCAATAAGAAAAAGAATAGTTGGGGCTGGCAAGCCGTGGATATTGATTCCATTCATCGTGCTGATGATACTAGCGAGGCCGTTTCTGTCATCTAACTGTGGCTGATTATATTGAACTATAGTGAACATAACATAGACCTATCCATGTATTATTGTGGATAGGTCATTTTTATGGAGAAAATCATTTTCTAGGCCTGTGAAAGTCATAAAAATCGGCATAATCTCAGCTATTGTCTGCTTATGACACGCTTTAACGTGAAAAGAAAATGAAATAACATATTGACGTTAAATGTAGAAACCCTTATAATGACTGTATCTTAAGAAAAATCATTTTCTTCCAGTATTTACCTATATCCATAGGCCTTGTGGATCAAATGGGAGTGCGTTTTGACCGTTTACGGTGTGAGGTTTTCCAAAACCTATTTTTAATCCCCATGAATACTGGCTTTGTAAGGCCTGCTATTGCAATAGTACTTACCGCTTGCGGTATTGAAACTTAACAGCTGTACTTACAGATGGAGCAACTAACTCCAATTGCAATAGTACTTACCGCTTGCGGTATTGAAACCATCGAAGAACGATACGTATTCGCCCTCCCGACCTGTTATTGCAATAGTACTTACCGCTTGCGGTATTGAAACATTGTTACTAACTTTTTCATAATGAATTCCTTTCCTCCATTGCAATAGTACTTACCGCTTGCGGTATTGAAACCCTGCACCATCAGGATTATTTACGAAGCAATTTCTGAATTATTGCAATAGTACTTACCGCTTGCGGTATTGAAACGCCATGCCCTTTTCTTATCAGCTGGGATTATTATACGCCAATTGCAATAGTACTTACCGCTTGCGGTATTGAAACGTATTAGAAAACTATGAAGGAGAGGAGAACCAATCTATTGCAATAGTACTTACCGCTTGCGGTATTGAAACCTATTATATCTCCCTTCGTCTAGCAGATAGACTGGATATTGCAATAGTACTTACCGCTTGCGGTATTGAAACCAGCTGGAGAATTGGTCTATGTGACCGACTTCAAATTGCAATAGTACTTACCGCTTGCGGTATTGAAACTAACCACCAGAGGAACATAGCTACTACTGTTACTATTGCAATAGTACTTACCGCTTGCGGTATTGAAACTGGTAGCTTTGACCGTCCAATTCGGACTCGCTTCCAAATTGCAATAGTACTTACCGCTTGCGGTATTGAAACTTAGGTACATATCCAGCCTTGAAGTGGATGTATATTGCAATAGTACTTACCGCTTGCGGTATTGAAACGAATTTGGCTTTTTTGCCTTTTGTCAAACTTTCACATTGCTATTGCAATAGTACTTACCGCTTGCGGTATTGAAACGCTTTTATAACAGTCGGTTTTTGCGTATTATTGTCTCTAATTGCAATAGTACTTACCGCTTGCGGTATTGAAACGGCATCAGCAGCGCCTTTAAAACGAGGTGTCAATTGCAATAGTACTTACCGCTTGCGGTATTGAAACGCTACTTGTGCAATATATGCACGGTTAAGTTTTTTAATTGCAATAGTACTTACCGCTTGCGGTATTGAAACGCATATGGAACGTTTTATTCAACATGTCATGACATTGCAATAGTACTTACCGCTTGCGGTATTGAAACTTAAAAGGCAAAAAGTTGTATTGCTTCTTACCATCTGGTCCAATTGCAATAGTACTTACCGCTTGCGGTATTGAAACTGGTATGCCATACCATCGTATGAGTCGCCGAACTCATTGCAATAGTACTTACCGCTTGCGGTATTGAAACGTCATGGTGAATTACCTCCTATGGTATTAAAGACTAAATAAATTGCAATAGTACTTACCGCTTGCGGTATTGAAACAATTTCTCTGTTACCTTTTTCGAATTGATTAAAGATTGCAATAGTACTTACCGCTTGCGGTATTGAAACTTTCTATCTAAATATATAGTTGATTTTTCATAAATATATTTTATTGCAATAGTACTTACCGCTTGCGGTATTGAAACCTTCTTAATAGATGTTGAATAGGTTTCACAGCCATTGCAATAGTACTTACCGCTTGCGGTATTGAAACTTTCTAAATATGTTTTATTGCCAGGGACTTCACAGTCAATTGCAATAGTACTTACCGCTTGCGGTATTGAAACTATATAAGATAAGGATTGGTTTGTGTACACAAAATTTGTGCCATTGCAATAGTACTTACCGCTTGCGGTATTGAAACATTAACAGTATCGGCCAAAGTTAGAGTAGATTGAACATTGCAATAGTACTTACCGCTTGCGGTATTGAAACTATATAATATTAAATATAAATTTAAAGTAAGGTGCATTGCAATAGTACTTACCGCTTGCGGTATTGAAACGATGAAGTTAACGTATATGAAGCTGCACGTGAAGCAGGATTGCAATAGTACTTACCGCTTGCGGTATTGAAACTTAAATGTGAGAAGTCTAACTTAACAATGCCGGGAATATAGTTATTGCAATAGTACTTACCGCTTGCGGTATTGAAACTCTTAAACTTTTTAAACTTTTCATGTTATACCTCCATTGCAATAGTACTTACCGCTTGCGGTATTGAAACATTCTTCCTTTAGTTTCATGGAAGAATTGTAGAATTATTGCAATAGTACTTACCGCTTGCGGTATTGAAACACCATATAAACATACCAACGAACATCACTACTGCCATTGTTGTATTGCAATAGTACTTACCGCTTGCGGTATTGAAACGAATAGCATACTCTCCAATAATTTTATTGTCTACGGCATTGCAATAGTACTTACCGCTTGCGGTATTGAAACTGTTGCAGGTCCAGAAAAAAATGAATTTTTCTGGCGTATTGCAATAGTACTTACCGCTTGCGGTATTGAAACAAAGGCCATATGTCTGAATTTGGTAGCTGTACTGAATTAGAATTGCAATAGTACTTACCGCTTGCGGTATTGAAACATAGCACTACGATTAGATTTAATGAAAGACATAGTAATGATTGCAATAGTACTTACCGCTTGCGGTATTGAAACTCGTCAGTGTCGAAATTATACGCGACAATAACACAATTGCAATAGTACTTACCGCTTGCGGTATTGAAACTATATATTCAAACGTATTGGATGGTGCGTTATTTTCACGCATTGCAATAGTACTTACCGCTTGCGGTATTGAAACGTATCGAAATCGGATCCACCAGTCAAACCTTTGAATACAGATTGCAATAGTACTTACCGCTTGCGGTATTGAAACCGGACGTTAATTTCCGCAAGACAAGCAAAGTCGAAGTTATATTGCAATAGTACTTACCGCTTGCGGTATTGAAACTAGCAAGAATTTGACGCAATAAATTACGTTGTCCCATGAAAATTGCAATAGTACTTACCGCTTGCGGTATTGAAACTCATGGTAGCGGTACATGTTCAATGCAACGTTATCACGGCCGATTGCAATAGTACTTACTGCTTGCGGTATTGAAACACGGATAAGCTTAAATACTGTAATAAACATCCAACGTAATTGCAATAGTACTTACCGCTTGCGGTATTGAAACGCTGTTATTATTGGTAATCACTTTTTTATTATCTTCATTAGTTGTAATATATCTACTATTTTTGCCTATTTTGGCATGAGGAAATTTTAACAATGGCTATAATAGAAATCAAAAATTCTGATCAGAAAATCATTGATTGCTTAAAAGAAAAAATACAATCTGAATTTGGTGACACTGTTACACCTATTCAAAACGGAATTCGTATTGATTGTTTGGATGAACATCTTTCAGATATTGATGCTTACTACAAACGTATATGTAGATATAAGCGTTTCTATAGTTGGCTAGGATCGACAATAAAGCGTTTAAATAGTTGATATGTATAGAAAATATAAAGTGTAAAAGACGGTCTATACCATAAGTTTGGGTATTGACCATTTTGTTAGTTTGTTAGTTATACTATCATTGCGCCGAAAGGCGCTTTTTTAATTCCTAGTTTTTTTGAATCGTTATATCTCCTTATATCCGCTATACTGACAGTAACAAAAGAGATAACAGAGTTGCAGATGTTAGGAGTTGATTCCAATGGGCTCAGATGCCTTTCACAGTTTCGTAGATGATGACGGAGGATAACATAATGGACTGGCTAATCGCATTGCTAATCAAAATATTATGTTTAGATGGATTTGATGATTTATTATAACGATGAAATCGAACATAGATGAGCCCCATATAGATGCTACAGTATGTATCTATATGGGGCTCATGTTGTTAAAAGGACTAATACAGAGATCGATAACTCCTAGTTTTTCTGATTATCAAGCTTTCACAAAGATTCGTATAATGAGTTTAACACAAGAGATTGATGTGACGGGAGGTGTTAGTCTTGATGAGTATTGAAATGTTGATTTGTTGGGCTGTTTTAATCGTAATCGCTAAATCATTGAGCGGGAAAAAGTGAGGTACAGTATGTCTAATGTAACGCAAGAATTGAAGGAAATGATGTATTTATCAGGGCGTATGAATCGGAGATCCTATGTCATGAATTTGCTTACTCTATATGGTCTAGGCTATATAGGCGCTGTTCTAATGAGCTTTGACTATATAACAAAAGCACTATGGGTTCTCGGTTGGGCCATTATCATCTTTGCCATCGGTCGTGAGCTAGCCTTGGCTTCGCGTCGTATTCATGATCTAAATGGACCTACCTTTTTGGCCTTTATATATGTTATAGCTGCCTTCGTAGCCATATTTACACCGACACTGGCCAAGATTATGATACTTGTGAAAATAGGCTTATCGCTCATGCCTGGTGACCGCGATGCAAATGTATATGGTGATCCACCAGAATCAAAAATAATTGTGTAAATAGGAGGCGAGTATTATGACTGGACTATTGGCTATTATTGGTTGGATATGGATACTATACATAATTGTGAAGATGCTGCAAGACGATAAGTAGTGTGTTAGCACTACAACGGGGAGGTTTGTATGCAATATTTAATTTCCTATGACCTTTCGAATACAAAAATCCGGAATAAGGTGGTTAAGTATTTAGAATCATTTTGTTACCGTGTGCAGTATAGCGTGTTCCTCTGTGTTCATGCGCATGTGCGAGTGGAGACGATTATCAAGAATTTAGAGATTCTCACAAGGAATGATGAGACTAAGCGCTTGCTAATTGTTTCCATATCGGATACGGCAAAGAATCCCATATGGTGCAACGATGAGAACCTTCCTGTGCGTGAGGAACAGGTTATTATGATTTAATAGTGAGTATGTATAGGAGGTGTAGAGATGATTGAGACCGTATATGTTATGACGCCAGGCATATCGATTAAACAAGATGGCGGATTATTAGTGTTAGAACAAAATCATGAGGTCCTGCGCCAGCTACCTATGGCGAACGTAAATAATCTTGTAGTGGGGCGAACGGTGCAAATTTCAACGCAGGTCATGTTCTCCTTGGTAGAGCAAGGGTCGCTCATACAATTTGTGAATCACAAGTATGAACTCATGGGCATCCTCGGTGATGAGCATAAGTCGCTTAGAAAATTATTGTGGCAAGTGAATCATTTTACGAATCCCGATTTCGCCATCATGGCATCTCGGTATATCGTATTTCGTAAGGTGAAAGCTCAGTTAGCCATTCTTGATCAGTACAATAAAACGCGACACATACAAAATTATGAATCGATACGTCATACCATGCAGGCCTTGGTGAAACGTGTGGATAGAACTAAGACAGTCGATGCGCTGCGCGGTATAGAAGGGCTAGCATCACGGACCTATTTTTCCGTATGGCATGCTATATTGTCTGAACCATGGACCTTTCCCGGCCGTAAACGCCACCCCAGTATGGACCCTGTAAATGCTTTACTCAGCTATGGCTATTCATTTTTAGAACGGGAGGTGCGCGCCTATCTAGTATCTACAGGTCTTGATGTACGCATCGGTGTGTTGCATAGTACAAACGACAGAAAGGATAGCCTTGTATACGATGTGATGGATTTATTGCGACAAGAGATTATTGATAGATTCATATTGAAGGTATTCAACCGGCACATGATGAATCTCGGTGATTTTGATATATCTGAACGAGGTTGTTTTTTAGCACGCGATTCCAATAAAGGGTGGGTCAAGACGTATGAACACTACATGACACATACCGCAACGCGGTTGGCCGGCGTTACGCCACGTCAATGGATTCAACAAGAAATACAATATTTTATATCCTTCTTAAAGGATATCGGCCATGATCCGGTTGAAGAACCGGAAGTGAAAGAGTTTTTATAACCACTTTAAGTATGTAGAAATAGGTAGTATATATTGCATAATCATAAAACTTTCATAAAGTGTATGATTATAAGTGATTTTTTTCTCAGTATTTGCTATTATTTAAGATGAAGTATAAATGAAGTTTAGCGTATCGTATTTCATAAAAGAGGGGGTTCCATGTTTATCAACCATACGAATCATCCGTCCCAGTATTGGTCGGATGCACAGCTCGATGCAGGGCGTCAATATGGGGTCATTATGGACATGCCATTCCCTCAGATTGACCCGATGGCATCTTCGGCAGACATTAGTCAGTTGGCGCAAGAATATGCAGCACGCATTATCGCCTTGCATCCAACGGCGGTGCTTTGCCAAGGGGAATTCATTTATTGTCACGCCTTAGTGGAACGATTGCTCGCCGTCGGGATTACTGTTGTGGCAGCCACCAGTGAACGGGTGGTCGAGGAATCCTACAGGGATGGAGTGAACGAGAAAATTGTGAACTTTCAGTTCGTTCAATTCCGCGAGTATTGCCGCTAATCCGTGTTGTGTTTTATAGGTAAGGAGTGAGCCTATGCAAGTAAATGCGATTTTGTTTGATGTGCAGTCCATTCAAAAGTACATCTTCGCGAACAATAAATTGAAGGCCAATGTTGGGGCTTCCTATATTGTGGACCGATTATTTGAGAATGTGTTGTGCGATGATGTCATTAAGAATCTCGGGGTGGCGGCGGATACGACGTCTTGGCTAGGCCGTGGTGAAAGTCTTACGGCATTGCCAACGCCTGTGTATGTGGCGTACATCGGCGGCGGTAATGCATTGGTATTGATTGACGAAGCTCATGAAGCACTCGTAGCGGATATAATCAAGCAATTTACCACTCGGGTGTTGACTAAATACCCATCCCTCAAGGTGGGGGCTACATCAGGAACAATTACCCTTGATAAGGATAAGTTCTCTAGTGATTTAGGCGTATTGTATGCACAATTAAAGACTAATCAATATACCCTACATTCGATTGTGACACCTGCCAATACGGGCTTGACGACGATTTGTGATTTTAGCGGTGATGTAGCGGATACAACGGAACAAATAGGTGAAAAACGCCTTGTAGCTACGTCCTTTTCTGCTAAATTCAACGCCTTTGACGCAGCCAATAAACGATTGAGCCTCGACCTATTCGGCACAGAAGATACAGAGTGGGTATTCCCATCTGAACTTGAAGACTTGGGTCAAAACCAATCGACAGACAATAGCAAAACGGGTATCAACGACATTGCTATCGTTCATATTGACGGTAACAATATGGGTGCTCATTTTAGAGCCTGCAAAACATTGGAAGAACGCAGCGCTTTGTCCAAACGAGTTCATGAAAAAACATTGGCTAGCTTTAAGGCCACAGTAGAATGGATTATCAATCACTATGATGTGCTAGATGCAGAATTGGAATTGAAACCAAACATGATGCCAATTCGACCTATCATCGTAGGTGGTGATGATATTACATTCATCTGTAATGCTCGTATTGCGGTGCAAACGTCACAATTCTTGATGCAACAATTGTTGAGTGACTCCGATGGTATGTCCATTGCATCTTGTGCAGGCATTGCGGTCATTCCTACATCATACCCATTCTTTAGAGGCTACGAAATGGCGGAACAGCTCTGCGATAGTGCGAAATCCAAGATGCGTGCATACAATGAATCCCATACAATTTCAGAATCCTGCTGGATGGACTTTGCCTTCCTACACGGCGAAACAGCGCCAACATTGGAACAATTCTTTGCCAATGAATACAGCAGCTTAACAGGCAATATGCACTTTGGTCCATACCGTGTTTATGGCCGTACAGAATCCGTAGCCTCTGGTGATATAGAAGGTTTGCCTCAAGTATTGGATTGTACAGCGCAATTCAACGCTGGTAAGGTGATGGCTCATAACAAGGTGAAAGAATTGCGTTCCGTATTACAAGATAATGAACATATGTGGACCGTATTCCTTGAACAATTGCGCAACACAGGGGCATCATTGCCAAATGTAGCCGGCTGGGAAGCTTTCACAGATAAACTATGGGCCAAGATTGACGGCCACATGCGCACACCGTATACGGATGCCATTGAATTGATGGATTATGTATTGCCTGGATTGGAGTAAGTATATGTACACATTAACCATACAATTATTGTCGCCAACCATGCTGATGTCCGGCCAAGGCGACGTGAATACGGACAGCACCATCGTTCATGACCGTTACGGAATTCCTTTTATTCCGGCGAAACGGGTGCGCGGTGTGTTATATGAAAGTGCCCTTGAAGTAGCGGAAATGATGGAAGCTTCTAAGATGAACGCATTCACAACGGACGATGTAAAAGTATTGTTTAATCGGTTAGAAGGCATCACGGATGAACCTAGATTGTCCATCTCGAATTTGACCATTTCTGATTATGATGTGGTTTCTCGTGAATTGGCACAACTAGAGGAACAATATCCAACAGTATTTACTAAGGACCGCGTTCTCGAAGAATACACATCCATGCGGTATTACACATCTATCGACCAAACGACGGGAACCGCTATGGAAGGGACTTTGCATAACTCTCGCGTGCTTAACAAAGGCCTTACCTTCAAAGGCCACATCGATATAGAGGATATGACAGATACGGACCGCTATATTTTGAGCTGTACCGTTCGCAATATGACGGGCATCGGCGGTAAGCGAAACCGTGGATTCGGTCAAGTGGTATGCAAAATCGATGACAAAGCATTTGATGTAGATACAATAGGGGGTAAACCATGGAACAAGTAAATATTACGGTCACTATACAATCCCCAACGCTCATTGCCAATTCTTCTACGGCAGGCGTGTTGACCGCTACACGTGGATCTATTGATGGACGCATTTTGCGTGGTCTATTTGCCACTCAGTTTATTAAATCTCATAACCTTGGTAAAACGGCACATACGAATCAGGATTTTATGAACCTGTTCTACGGCGATTTACGTTTTGTGTCCGCCTACAAAGATACGGTGAAGGGCACATCCTTCCCGGCGCCATTGAGCTTGCAAAAAAATAAGAATGCCGCTAAAGAAACTAAGTTTGCATCTAATACAGTAGTTGATTCTTTTTATGCAAAAGGTGCATACGATGCACCAGAGAAACAAAATCTTCTTGGCTTTAAAGGCGTAAAGGGATTTATCGTACTAGATGGCACAGTGTGCAGTCCAGTTGCTGTGGAAACCGCCATCAAATTGCACATGTCTCGCTCGTCTGAACAAGAACGCGTACAAGGTCGTAGCAGTGATGGTACGATTTTTAACTATGAATATTTGGAGCCAAATCAAGTATTTGTTGGTTCCGTAGTAGGTCCTAAGGATGCCTTGGAATCCTTCGTTCGCGAATTCCCTAAAAATTTAGATTGTTATATCGGCCGCTCTCGCCGTACGGAATACGGTCACTGTACCGTTACAATTGGTGATATTACGCCTGTGCCAACGCCAGTTAATGCTGGTAATTCTGTATATGTGCGTTTGCATACGCCGTTGTTACTCGGCGCGGAATCTATTCATGATGTAGTTGGTCGCGCGGTAGCATCCATTGGAACAGATATCACTATGGGCGGCATGTTCGCATCGTACCAAGAGGAACAAAACTTCAATAGTATCTGGGGTGTTCGTAGTAGTGCTGAATCTGCTGCATCTGCAGGCAGTGTAGTAGAATTGGTGAAAGCCTCTGGCTGGTCTACTGATGATATAGCCGCATTGCAACATATCTTATACAACGGTATGGGTGCTCGCGTACAAGAAGGTTATGGTCAAGGTCGTATTTGGACACCATTGGAAGGTACGATGGTGCCATTAGGTAAGGCAAAAGCAGAAACACTTACATCCTTACATAAACCAACGCGTCGCATTGCGAAGAAGGTATTGGAAAAACAAATCATCTTGAATGCACGATTACATGCGGCTCACGATGTGGATACCTATATTAAACGAACCATGGATGCTCGTGGCATCTCTAAGCATTTCGCATCTGTTCTGTTAGCTGAACTCGGTACAGAACATGCCACAGGCCATCGCCAATTGCAAGATTTTGTAGCCCAAACTAAGGCGGATAAAAAGGTGCTTGAAAAGAATTTGCGTGAATTCCAATTGGAACATGCGTACACACGCAGTGAAACGAAACGTGTCAACTTGATGGATTATATCATCGATTTTGATGCGAACTTGTTAGTGAATGCGTGCTTAGCTAAATCCGGTACGAGCGGTTCCTATTATGAGATTCCAACAGAACTGATTGATATGGCGGGCCTCGATACAGCAAAACTAGCTGATACCGTAGCTTACGAATATTGGTTGTATTTCTTTAGACATATTAGAAAAGTGAAGTAAGGAGGACCGTCATATGTTAAACTCTGCAAGTATTATAGGACGGTACACTCTGACTGGTACTGTCAAACTCACGAGCCCATTGATTATCCGTGCTGGCGTGAGCAATGATATATTAAACGATACGGTTGATGATATCGTGGTGACCTACCATGATGGGCAACCATTCATTCCTGGCACATCCTTGGCCGGCGTATTGCGCCAAGTCTTACAAGGTCTTGTACCTGATGCGGAATTGGTGCTATTTGGATCCATCGATGATAAGGGAACTCAAAGTGCATTACAAATCAACGACATTCCCTTAGAAGATACGAATATCGTCGTACGCGATGGCATTCGCATTGATGATGTGCGTGGTGTAACCGTAGATGGCGCTAAATATGATTTCGAGGTAATCGAATCTGGTGCTACCGGCCAATTGCGTATCGATTGCGTCATCCGTCGTTGCCACGAACAACAAGGCGCGAAAATTGAAAAGGCCCTCGCTGCCTTGGCGAATGCTCTGCAACACGGTATCGCTATCGGCGCTCGTACAGTGAATGGTTTTGGTCGTGTTGCTTGTAAAGATATTGCCTTAGAGCACTATGACTTTACGAAACCAGACCATGTGAAAGCGTGGTTAACTGGTACATCTGGTGCTGCCGTGGCAATTCCTAAACAAGCTCTCGTGGCTGACCGCGATTTAGTCATCAATATGGATGCGTATCTAGAAGATACGGTGCTTATTAAATCCATCTTTGAAGAAGCCTGGGAAGATAAATCCGTAGCACTTTTCGTTCCCGGTACATCCGTTAAAGGGGTATTGCGTCACCAATGTGGTCGTATTCTCCAAGCTATCGGTATGAATGATGCACTTGTGAATACCCTCTTTGGATATAGTAATGACGATGATAAGGACAGCCGTAAGGGCCGTGTCATGGTGGATGAAATCTACTTTGATAAACAGTTCATTCAAGAGGAACAACCTCGTATCCGCGTGGATCGTTTCACCGGTGGTGCTATGAATGGCGCCTTGTTCCAAGACCATCCGGTGCGCAATACTAAGGGTGATGCTGTAACATTCCCATTGCGGATGACTGTTAAAAACTGTACAGATGCGGAGGCCGGACTTGTAATGCTTCTCGTGAAGGATCTCATGACGGGCCAAGTTACTTTAGGTGCAAACCGCACGATTGGTTATGGTCGTGTGCAAGGTAAATCTGTTACCGTTCAGTATCATGGTGAAAGCTATACCATCGATAGCAATGGCAAGGTAACATCTGGTGAGGCTGCTTATCTTGAAAACTTAGTGATTGCATTGCAACAATGTATTAAAGAAACGGTAAACGGCTAAGGAGGTTGCCATGAGTAAAGAATTACAACGTCAAGAAGGCGTATATACGAAAACTAGCGGCACTTGTGGCGCCCTAGCAGATGTGAACATCGCTTCTGTTGCGAAGGAACATATGCAACACGATGGTCTTGTCGTTACTTGGTCTGTTCACGAAGTAAAATGGGGTTATTACAAGAATGGTGCATTCCAATTCTCCGATGGTACCAATGCCATTGAAAATACCTATTTGCAAAAAATGCGCATCTTTAACGATACAGAAGAGTTGCGCATCACCGTTCAAAATGGCTCCGTAGTATATCGCTACATTTCTGATGCCTTTGGTGAAAGCGTATCTTATGTGGATTCCACCTCTCGTATGATTGGTGAAAATGACGCGGGTTATGCCCAATTACATACTATTGAAGGTTTTACCCATTTAGTGGATACCGGGCGTAAGCTTTCACAAATCATTCCTGTAACAGCTACAAAACAGTATTGCTATTTAACAACGCGCAATTATATTGGATATTTAAATAACCATCAAGCGAGCTATATCGATTACCGGTATGTGAGCATCGTAGATAAGGAGGCGTAGTATGGCTAAGAAAGCAAAGAATAAACATGCGGCTAGTGCCGCCTTCTTTCAACGTGTAAATGGTCCCGATTTTGATATCAAAAAGGCGACGGAACCACGCGGTGGTGGTCGTGGTGGCCAAGGTCGTTCTAGCGGTTACAATAATTCCTATGGTAATAGCGGTGCTAGAAGCAATGGTAATAGTAAATATCCATCTACACCTGCCAGTGCAGAGTACAATTTCGTGCGCTTGCCAAGCCATGTGATACCGGCTGAATTCTATGATGGAAATTTTGAGGGCGTTACAAAGGAAGTTATGGATGCATACCGCGACCATGTTATGCAAACTGGTACGCATACAGGGTATATAGATCTTACTATTACGACGGAAACACCACTATTCATCGGTGGTCCATCGAAACAAGAGGATACAACGCCACTTGAATTCTACGGCGGTCAAAACAATCCAACAATTCCGGGTTCTAGCCTTAAAGGAATGGTAAAAGAAATCTTTAAAATCATAACGGCGAGTAGCTTTAGACCATACCAACGGGGTACAGGATTAGGCGATTTTGAAGATCGATACCTTTATTTCCGTGACTTTGCGAGCGCTATTAAATCTCTTAAAGAATATTATGCAGAACGCATGGTAGGCATGGAGAAAAATGGTAAGGGTGAATACAAGGCTGCTACAAAGGCCACACCTGGTTTCATCATTCAAACTGTGAATAATGATTATTTCGTTGTCCCTAGTGATGCTAAGAAATGCTCCTATATGGATAATGATGGCATGGAACTTAAGAAGGACAAGGCGTCTATCGATTGGATGAATACGTATGTCAACATTCATACAGGTCCTATGCGCTCCAAAAAATCCTACATGCGCATTACTAAGCCTGGCAATTTTGATAAACGCATTCCAATTCCTCAATCTTGTATTGACAGCTATGCAGATGACAAAAACCGTGGCACCTTAGATTTACTAGATAAGAAAACAGGAAAATCTGGTGAAGCAGCTAAAGAGTATACTCATTGCTCGGATGTAAAATTTGTCGTACCTTGTTTCTTTATTGAAAAAGATGGCCTCGTTGAACATTTTGGTCATGGTCGTTTCTATCGGATTGCCTATGATTTAAAAGTTAGTGATCATTTGCCAAATTCCTTGGAGCAACACAATAATGGCGTGGATTTATGTGATAGTGTCTTTGGTTATGGTGATAATTGGGCTGGTCGTGTATCCTTCTCTGATGCACACGTACAAGGCACGCTTAAGATGTGCCCATCCGATTATCCGCATCCATTGATGGGACCAAATCCAACATCGTTCCAACTTTATTTGGAACAAAATGTGGATGACCATAATACGTATAATCATTGGGGTCATGAACGTGCTTCCTTACGTGGATATAAGATGTATTGGCATCAACCACTTGCAAAGGCGAAGGACTGGACGCGTACAGCCGAAGAAAAAGAGATTAAAGGCACACGTAAAATTCGTCCTGTTGATGTAGGGGTGACTTTCACCAGTCGCATTCATTTTGAACGCCTTAGTAATGTAGAACTCGGTGCGTTACTCATGTCTCTTACTTTAGATCAATATTCCGGTGGCCAACGTCGTACGTACTATAAGCTCGGTATGGGCAAATCCATCGGTTTTGGTAGCGTTAAACTCGAAACAGACGTAACGATTTTTGATAATACTAGCCGTTACTCCGTCTTGTTTGAAAATGATGCATGGAATACTGGCAAAAGCACAATGGATAGCGAAGAGTATGTAAAGGCATTTACAACCTATCGTGATGATGTGCTCGGTGCCGATAAACCCGCGTACAATGCAATGCTCGACGATTTGTATATGATGATGGATTGGAATATTGCCAATGGTCCGAATGCGGCTAAGAACTGGAACGAAGGTATATCCATGATGACTATTAAGAATAACAAGATGGATGAACGCATTAAATATCGCAGTAAACTCGATATGCCAAAATCCTTCATCGAAAAGTGGTCTAAATAATGTTAGGTACTGTAACATTAGCCCTTAAGGCTAAGAACTCATGCAAATTGCCTGAATTTCCAGGCCGATTTCTCCATGCAGCCGTATTTTCTCTCATCGGTTCTATTGATGAAGGGGCAGGTACATATTGGCATGACTTATCGGGCATTAAACCATTTACCGTATCATTGCAATATGGCAGAAAACGCCGTGATGCTACAATCCAAAAAGGGGATATGGTTTACTTACGAATCCGTGTGTGGCATCGTGAGTTGTGGTATATTCTCGAAGAGATACCACAACCACTATCCTTACAAATTGGACCACTTGAGGCAATGGCTGTAGATGTGCAATATGAGGCACCTTTTGATCTTCCTTTATCGGGAGCGAATATTTTAACATTGGTAGAGCGATGCCTTGTGGCTAAGCCTACGAAACGGGTGGAAATCGATTTTGTTACGCCTACATCATTTAATGGTACTTACGGAGACATTACATTCCCTACGGCAGAGCTTATCTTTGCATCCATAGTGGATAAGTGGAATGCTGGCGATGAGGATCAAACCTTGGACAAAGCACGTATCAAAGAACTGTGTGAACGCATCGTTTTAACCGATTGGAAAGGGCACACTAAACGAGTGTATTTTGGTCGTGATCGAGGTATTACCGGATTTGTGGGTGGCTTTACATTCAACCTGTCCAAACTAAATGACGAAGAACGACAACTCATCACGATTCTGGCAACCTTTGGCCAACATTGTGGTGTAGGGCGCTTGTCTAGTCAAGGGCTGGGGCAAGTGCAGGTGACATTTCACACGAAATAATAGATTCCTAGTTTTTTTGATTATCGTATTAGGTGAAAGCTCCGTATAATAAAGTCACAAGTTAAGCCTACGAGTTAGAGCATCATGTAGCATGGTCGTTACCTCCGCGACCTATATCGTTACAATGTAATGATATACAATACACAGACCTTTTGATCGGAACCTCCCTTGCGGCGGATGCCATGATGCTTTAGCTGGTAGGCTTAATCTATTTTATTTTGATACATACTAGTTTTGAGTTTTACATAGATAAAAAATAGGTTGCTTTACTGCAATCATATCTCTGAAAATAAATGAATGGAAAATGAATTAAATTATTGACGTAAAATCTATAAACCCTTATAATAACTGTATCTTAAGAAAAATCATTTTCTTCCAGTATTTACCTATATCCATAGGCCTTGTGGATTAAATGGGAGCACGTTTTGACCGTTTACGGTATTGAAACGTAACTTCGTCTACATTACATATCTTAACAGTTTTTCTAGTTGCAACAGTACTTACCGCTTGCGGTATTGAAACCAACCTCCACCTTGCACCTCGTACTCACACCCTAAAGTTGCAACAGTACTTACCGCTTGCGGTATTGAAACTCTGGGACGCGTTTCATCCCGTTTTCGTCTGTTATTGCTGTTGTAACAGTACTTACCGTTTACGGTATTGAAACATACTAGCGATAGATAGGTACTGCTACCTTGTCGCCAGTTGCAACAGTACTTACCGTTTACGGTATGCGACGAAGGGTGCGAGGCATGGTAAGATGATAGTTTATTTTGTAGGAAAGGAAAACTCAAATACATGGTGCTATAGTCTTTACAGGAAACGGCAAAATATATTCGGTATCAAGCATAGACAGAGACAAACCGGTTGAAAGGTCTTTCGAGATGTTATATTATATATAAAGAAACTTATGGTTTACATAGGGTGTCTGATATGGCATTGAAAGACTCACATAAAAGGGGTGGTTAATATATGAAAAATATGAATAATAAAATGTTACTAGATTATATCGACTTTACTCCTGATGAATTTGAAGAATTAATGCAGCAACCTAGAGTGTATTCTGAAGAAGAAGAACGCTTAATGAAAATTGAAACAAATAAGAAAGTTAAGGACGTATTTGCAAGTTTAGGATATTGAAACATCTATATAGGTGTTTTTTGTATTAAGTTACAACAGTACTTACCATTTAGTGTATATAACAAAAGAACTACATATTTCATTAGAAGTACGCTGTAATAGGCATCCCCCTACAAACACAAAAAAACTCTACCCTAGATCTCCTAAGGTAGAGTTTTCATTTATAAATCTCTATAATACGATGCTTATTGTATCGTATGTTTGTTTGGTATATAATTAACATAAGATAGTTGGACGAGGTTGGGCCTCTCTTCGTTATTGAAGGGAGGGGTAAGCCTATGAGTGATTATGAAATCATTATGCTCCTATTACAGGTGATGACCGTGATCATCGCCTTTGGGGCGTTAATAGCGCTTATTTGTCTAGGAAAAGACAAATAGCCCTTCATTTCCACTAACCCGGAGATTAGTAAAAACGAAAAGGCCATTTCTCAAAATTTAATGTTTTCCGAGATGAGCCTGACGTCACTACTCGTCTGACTATCTTCTTATATTATAACGATGGTTGCGTTCATCGTCAAATATAGATGATCACAGTTGTTGCTGTTGGAATATTAATAGAGTTTTTTGTCTAGAAAAGATAAATACCCTTTCGTTATCCTTGATAATGAAATAAACCCCAAAAATTTAGTGCAATTTTTGGGGCTTATTTGATAATTCGATAACAGAAAGGCCATTTCTACATTACTATATAATTCAGAGATGAGCCTGACGTATCCACTCGTCTGACTATCTTCTTATATTATAACGATGGTTGCGTTCATCGTCAAACACAGATGAACAAGTATGTCCTTGTTTATATTATTATATGTTCTGCCATTAAGTATGCAGGACATGAATTCTGAGCTGTTTTAAACGGCTCTTTTTTTGTTCCTAGTTTTTTTGATTATCTCTCCATAGGGAATCTCCGTATAATGAACTCACAAGTTAAGTCCATTGGTTGTAACATCAAGTATCATGATTTACCTCCTTTGAATGAATACATAAATAACCCCTTTTGAAAAAGCCGTGTTAAGCGGCGCACAAAGCGGTGTTCTTCCAATGGGCTTAGCCTAATATGTTGTTTGTATTACATGAGTTATATGAGTTTTTATACACGGAGGTTCTTTATGGAACGATTTACGATTCAGAAAAATGATTTTTTATCCTATGATTGTACTGGTTACTTTCACCTATATTATGTAGGGTACGGACAACCAGGCAATCCGGATTATTTGAACATCTTGAAAAATATATTTGTCTCTACACATCCCGATACGTTGCGAGCAGCCTCTAGGCAAGCAGCAGCGTTAATGATACAGGATATTCCGCAGGTTATGGATGCCGAAGGGTTGGATGAGGCCGTTCTCATGGCGGTGCCTCGATCCAAGTCGGGTATGTGTAATTGGCAACTCGGGTTTAAGGCTGCTGTGCGGACTGCTGTGAAAGCCATACAGGCCGATAATTTACCAGTCATTGATGGTACGGATTTTATTTTCCGTCATACTAGCACCAAGATGACGCATTTGCGTAAGCCTGTGTCTAATTTTGAGAATACTGGTAGTGAGCCGTACCCAGGGATTACCAAGGATACTTGCGATATTCAGCACGAGTATATCAAGGGTAGAACGATTATTTTAATAGATGATATTTATACAAAAACAGTCAATGTTGATGAAGATTGTATTCAAGCATTATACGATGCTGGTGCGGCGCGCGTTGTTTTCTACGCCGTAGCCTACACCAATCGAAATGCGTATAAAAGAGGAGCATAATATGAACATTTCACCTATAGCTTTGAAAATTTGGGCTGTTCAACAAGCCACCAACCAAATCAAATCGAGAGCTAGCTTTCAAAATACGTGGAAAACAGCTGATGAATTCCTCGCCATGATGGACGACATCCCTCACATTGATGAGGCGGTGCACAGCTTGTCCGTGGCGGCGGACGATATGGACTGGATGGACGGCGCCGTGTGCTGCTTTGACGCGGATTTTCCCATCGTGAACACCAGCGCACCCAATGGCGACCGGCCCTATCTCTTGTTCTACAAGGGCGACCTTAGCCTACTTGACGATTTGAACCGCAATGTGGCGGTCATCGGGTATACGACGCCTACCGATGAGCAGGTGGCCCGTGAAAGCAAGATTGTTGAGCAATTAGTCCATTACAATCAGCATATCGTGAGTGGTCTCGCTAAGGGCTGCGATGGTATTGCCCATATGGTATGCATGGATTGTGGGGGTAAAACTATTGCCATCTTGCCATCACCTTTGAACTCCATATTCCCTGCTGCTCATCGCGATATGGCGCAGCGCATCGTTGAAACGGGAGGCCTCGTCATTACTGAGTACTGCGACGAGCCGCATAGTCGTCATGAAGCTATCAATCGCTTTGTGGAACGAGATCGATTGCAAGCCTTATTTGCTAAGGCGGTCATCCTCATTGCTAGCTATGAAGGTCGTGATGGAGATAGCGGGTCTCGTCATGCGATGGCAAAGGCTAGCAAATATGGTCATATGGCATGTGCCATGTATAATGCTGCCACCGATGACAATGCACGGGATATGAAGTTAAATCGTAGCTTACTAGCATCGCAACAAGCGCGACAACTTGTGGTGGCGAAGGGAAAAGCAGATACATTGGCAGTCACTGTCGAGGATATCGTTCAGCTCGTGAACCCATCATTGGAACTGGCAGATACACTATTTTAAATTCGGTAGTAGGTATCTTTGGTGATTACAGTACTATTACAGTACATTTAGAAACAATAGGTATAGTTTGATAGAGGAGGTTCTATGTTTCACATCGTCGATGTAGATAATACATTAGTGTTTACCAATCAATTAAATACAGCCGGTTATGTGTACGCCTTGGCCCAGGTGGGACTAGAACCACGTACTGTTATACTGGACCGCATTACGCGGGATGTGGTGCGCAGCTGGTATCCACAGCTCACAGACCAAGAATTAGGATTTATCACATCCCATAAGCAAGCGTATGTGCGCACCCATTTGGAACAAACCACGCTTAACCTTGCAATGGCGCATTTATTGATTACCCAAGGTAGCGAGTATTGCGCTTTGTGGACCGCTGCTGATCCAGAACGAGTGCGGTTGCTGTTGAACTTTCACAATGTGACGGATTACAAGGCCATCCGGTTTAGCGATAAGTCCGCCGGAGATGTGGTTCACGCCATTCAAGATTTTTGCTCACTATTTCAATGTGGGCCACAGGATTTATGTTTTTATGATGATGACCCCGCCGTAATTCAGCGATTGCTAGATTACGGCGTATCCATCATGGCTGCGTAGGTAAGGAGGAAATACTATGCGTCACATTACGATTAGCACAACGGGCATATTTAATGCTATCCGGCCGTCCTTGTTCCCGCCGATAGAGGGGAAGGAAATGACGACGTTTTTACTTGGCTTGGATTTTAATACAGGCGGGATCATCCCATTTTATGATGAGGAGCAAGATGATGTGGTTGTCAATGGTCCTCATGTTGAGCTGGAACGGCAGCGGATTCGCGTGTTCGTCAAGGCTGTATGTGAGGAGATGGGCAAGCCCTTTGAGGAGTGTCGCAGTGCGTTCTTGTTTTCTTTGCCCGAATTTATCCGCTATGGTACGTATAACGGACAGCCTCTATTAGAAAAACCGCGTACAGGTGAGTATGAGGCGTATGTGTTGTATAAAAGCCACAGAGGTCGCAAGTTATTATTTCAAAAGGGCCGCCCACCTAAGGATGAAGTGCAATATGTATTCGATAATATGCTACGTCATTTCATAACGACCTTGTTTTCCGATGAGGGGACATATGGCCATTTATCCGACGTTAAGCATATAGAAACTCCTCTATCTCTCGGCATGTTGCAACAGTCCTTGGAGGATATAAAGGCCGCGGATGAGGATATATTCAGTGAAGGTGTTGATGCCTTTTCAGTTCCGAATCAATACGTAATGACCGAGCCTACACAAGTTCATTCTGAATTTTTACTCCTTGCCGATGCGCTTGGTGCCTATATGGTGCAAGCTATGGACGGAGAAACAGAATCGGACGCGCTCAAGACCTTGTCGAGGGATAGATTGTTACAAAATATTTGTGAGTCCATGTATAAAATGTACATGGGACCTTCTGAAGAGGCCGCTATTGGCGTCTATGATGAGTGTGAACGTTGGCTGAATCCGTTGATTCGGCAATGTTGGAATATCCAATATACGATGGTTCGTCGTACCTTAAAGCAGGTACCTACTTATGATGATGGCGTTCTTGGTTATGTGAAAGAGCAGCAGGTATTCCCTCTTGTGGCACACGTGATTCAGGAACTTTCAACAGAGAATCTGGGCGTCGAATTACATCCGAAGGTGCATCAATATAAACAGTATTTGGATGTTCTCGTTCCCTATGTAGATCGCGTGGACGCCTTATATCGCGAGCGTCATGCTGGTGTTGGTGACGAGCTGTTGTCTATCATGAAGGAATCCGATCCGTTTGATATGAGCTATCAACAGAGCATAGATGAACCATTTGGGTTTGATGATTCATTTGGCAGGTCTGATCCGGATGATACACTACCGCCGCTAGATATCGATTTATGTTGTCATGTGTATTGTGCGCTAGATGCGTGTCAGCGTGCCATTGGCTCAGACCGTATGTATCATAATGTGATTCCTATTGTGAATTTCTTAGATGATGTGGTGAGCCATGCGGATATTCCTTCCCCGGACTCATGGCAGTATGAGTATATGTTGAAGGTATCTCGTATATCCAAGTGGTATCGGGCCCTGGCATATGCTTTCCTCGGGCGTAGAGAGGCTGAAAGTCTATTTCAAGAGTTGATTCAGGCTCAAGAAAAGGATCCGTTAGCCTATGATTCGTATTCGGATGCTTTTATTTATAATTTGGCAAATCCAGCGAGTGCCTTTGATTTGGATCACTTGCGGTATGCGTTGTTGCATTATTATGTAGAAACGGACAATCGCATAGGTTATGAGCGATATATTGAAACATCATATCCACCGCTGTTCTCGATGCGTTTTGATTGGGTTAGTCAAATGCATGTTTTACTAAATGAGAATGGTTACGAAGCCGAAGATGAGTACACACAAGGTAATCACTATTGGAACTATACAAATGCGGCCTTTTTGTTGTGGCTTAAAGCTGTTTGGCACTTTCACCTAGATCATATGGATCAAGACTTCTGGGAAGAATTAGGCACTCTATGGGATGCGACCTATGAAAACTCCAATTATTTTCGGCATACGCAGGATCATTACGCGTACCTTGAATGTGTAAAATATATGGTGAAATTGGCTGTTCATTTTGGTGATATTCGACGGGCCGAACTATATAAGCGTAATTTACAAGTTCTTATCGACCAAGACTATCAATTCCCTTGGGCGGGCACAGAATTTGGATATCCTTGGAATGCTTCGGATTATCGCATTATGGCTCAGATTAATGAAAGCCTCGGTAAGCTAGATTTGGCGAAGGAACAATATGATAAGGCCTATGCGCTAGTGAGCTATTCCCAAGAACAGTGGCGATATTTTGAAGGCAAACATGGAAATATCTGGGACTTACCAATTGCTGTAGATCCAGAGGCCGCACCACCTACACTACGTGAATGGTTAACCAATTATACACCGGCATTCTCTACCATTGAAGAATACAAGAAGGCTCTGTCTTCATGGATGAGTTTTGTATTTCATTAATTATTGTTGCTTTAATAGTATATATGCATGAACATAGCCAGTATCTTTGAAGAGAGGTGCTGGCTATATCTATGGATTATATACATTGACTATTGCATTGAAACTTGTGTTGTGTTAAAACGGTTTTAAACGTGTTGTGTAGAAAGGCCATACATATGAAACAGTATTTAAAACAATTTGCTACATCAAGATGGTTTGATTTAATCGGTGTGGCACTCGTAGTTGGCATTGCAATCTCTGCAGGGTATCTTAATTCTCGACTTGAGAAATTTGTAGATTGGGGACCATGGACTGCGTTAGTTCCATTTGGTCTTATTTCTGTTATCAATGTTGGTATTTCCATGTTGTCTACACGATTTACTGGCCAATTGAACAAATGGGGTAACTACCTTGGCATTGTTAATACTGTGTTATCAGGTGTAATTGATTTCATTCTTGGCAATAAAGCAGCGATTATTACATATCCTGTTACCTTTATTATTTATACATTTGCTATAAAAAAATGGAAAGCATCGCATGATGGGATTCCTAATACAATGAGTCCATCACAAAAACGATGGGTAGGATCTATGATTACTGTGATGGCTTTTATTTTTTCTATCATAGCTAACTTTATAGGGTTTAGCGGTCATATTAATTTCTTATCGATTCTTACAACTATTGTATTTGCCTTATCTCTCATCGCTAATCTATTTAACGCTCTAAAATTAAATACGCAATGGCCATTTTGGATGGTCTATAATATCGTTCAGCTTCTAAAAGCATTCACTCAAGGAAACTTTGCCAATGTTGGTAAATATGTATTTTATATTCTTAATGCCATTGGTGCATTGCTAGTTTGGAATGATAAAGAAGCAAAATAAACAAAATAAACATTTTGCTTGTATTTAGATTTATAGCCAGTATCTCGACAATGAGGTACTGGCTATTTTATGTATAGACAGGCTATAATGTTTATAAAATAAAAGCTTGATGAGGTGCATAGATTGGGGATTAGCATTGATGGTTATTGAAATTACTAAAAAGCATATTATTGCGGCTATTACATGTTTAGCAGTTGGTGTTGCTATAGGTGTTGGTACAGTTATGTTGGTCAATCACGAATCAAAGAATATGAGCCAAACGGAGGCAACGAGCGCACAAGTAAAGTCAGTTGAGGCACCAAGACAGGAAACGTCAACACCGACAAATCAAGCTAATATTAACTCGATGGATGTGTTGACGTATCGTAATGCCCGATTCGGTTTTTCTGTTCGTTATCCTAGTACATGGGTAAAGGGGCAGGAACCGACTAATGGTGATGGGTGTATTATATCACCTCAAGATGGAACTATTGAAGTTACCGTATCTGGTTCGAATAATACACTTAATGAAACAACGCAAGCAGCTTATTATCGTGTTCTTAATATGGCTAAGCAACGAGGTATACCTGGATTCCATACCGTAAGTGATGATTGGTATGTTGTAACGTATACTGATGGTACATTCATTTATTATGTGAAAGGCTTTGTTGGTACTGGATCTGAAAATAAATTATACATTAAGTATTTACAATCAAAGAAAGATCTATACCAAGATGTGGTACAACAATTAGAAAATGGTTTTAATCATGGAAATTTAGATACTGGGCACTAACTAATGATATAATTATAACTTATATGCTTAAGAGGTGATTCTATTGAAACATTTGCTTGTAAAACTCTTATTAAGCTCTATTCTTATCCTTAGTTG
>ERZ773013.319-NODE-319-length-30674-cov-4.412848_pt1 | contig 30674 bp, 44 predicted proteins | sample MGYA00511670_ERZ773013 | MGnify/ENA primary metagenome ERZ773013 (study PRJEB29015, sample SAMEA2738120) | human oral metagenome | biome: human oral; feature: human-associated habitat; material: saliva | place: China | collected 2257 ... | reverse complement strand
AAACAGAAACTTGTTTTATAAATATAGGAAGAAAAAAATATTAAATAGTATTCAAAGTTTGTTAAATAAAGAAAGTTTAGAGGTATTCAGATGCTAAAAAAATACATAAAAAATAATTCTGGGTACCAAAATGGGTACCAAAACAAAAAAACCGCGATTGCCAGCGGTCAAGTGTAATTAAATTTTTGTTCTTTTTATTTTATTTAGTTGTAATCAAACCATCTGGCTCTACTGTGAACTCAGGCTTATCAGCAAACGTGCCATCTTCTTTAATGAAATACCAACCTTTGCTATCTGCTGATTGGGCAAACGCGTTTGAGATCATACTACCATCTTTGCTATCAAGATAATACCATTTTTCCTTATACTTAACCCAGCCAGTAACCATTTCACCATCTTCTTTGAAATCGTACCATTTGTTAGAAATTAACTTCCAACCAGTAGCCATTTCACCCGACTTGTCAAAGTAGTACCATGTTCCATCTGGTCGCTTCTTCCATTTGTCAGAAAGCATATAACCCGAACCGTCAAAGTAGTACCATGTTCCGTCAATTTGTTCAAATTGCTCTTTAGGATAAGAACCGTCTGAACGTACATACCAGTAACCCTTATCGTTATTCTGCCAGCCTTTTTTAATTTCAAGACCATTTTCAATATCATGCTTGAATTGACTGCGACTAATACCCCAACTTGCTAAGTAAGGGTATGGATCAACGTGGTCGCTAAAATTGTTAGGTTGGTTATTCGTACAGTATTCATGCGATTTAATACCTTCTAATGCGTCCGAATCTAAAGTCTTTGGAAGTCCAGCTTCATCTGCTAGATTTCGTAGCAACTCGATATATAGGCGGTAATCTTCCATGAATTCTTCTTGTGTTGAATGACTTTCAATCAGCTCAACTGCTGCATAGGTTTCGTAATTCCAGCCTCCGCCTACATCGTAACAACCATTATTGACTGGTCCGACTTGCATGACTCGTCCATTACCGACAACGTGAGAGAAAAAGCCAGACTCTACTGGTCTGCGCATGTGGTAGTCTGCTTCATTTTGTGCGGTTGAGTTTTTGTTGCCCGTTGAGTGAGCATGAATTTGATGATAAGGAGCGTATCCGATTTGTGGAAGTCCTTCTCTGTATCTGCTTGTATCAATTTCCATTTTTTATTTTTCCTTTCTTATGGTAAAACGCCCGGCCAAGGCTCACTAGTCAAGTATGAGATAGAACTTACACGAATATCTCCGATGTCACGGTCTGTTGGTACTGGGTCAGTGAACTGGAAACGTAACATGTTACTGTCCCCGTAGCCTCCGAGATACCAAGTCCCGTAAGGCGTTCCTTTGTCATTGTAAATGCTGCCAATCAAACTAGCCTCAGACCTGAAACCTTGAGGGACTCCACTCAATCCTAAAATATAGCAATTTCGTTCTTTGTCACTACCTTGTGCCTCGTATCCTACACCACCCCTACGAATGACACCGAACCAACCCCACGAAAGACCGCCAAATTGGTAAGTAACTAAATCATTTTTTCGTCTAACTTTCAAGAATGAGTTTCCGAGTTTAGATTTAATATTTAAAGTCCGCCAGCCTGTGTCTCCAGTTAACACCTCCCAGCCCTGATTGTTTGTCCCGCTTCTTTTTATCCATTTAAGAGCGCCATTAGTTACAGCGGTATCGACATAAGTAGTACCGACTGGAGCAGTCACCTTGCCATTTGGCATGCCAGTTCCGTGAATTTCATATTCGTTCACTTGTGCAGTGTTTCCGCTTGTCGCTGGTTGACTAGGTAGTACGACACTACCTCCACCGTCAGACAAGATAAGGGTGTTTCCCGATAAGGTAAGTTTTTGAGGAATACCCACACCATCACGACCATTTTCTCCTTTAGGTCCTGTTAGTCCGACAGGACCTTGAGGACCGACTGGACCAGGTAAGCCTTGTTCTCCTTTTAGGCCTTGAGGTCCGATGTCCCCTTTTGGTCCAGGTTGTCCATCTTGTCCACGTTCACCTTGGATACCTTGAGGGCCTTGTAAACCGTCTGCCCCTCTTGGTCCTGTATCGCCTTGTGGACCACGTTCACCATCTGCTCCCTTTGGCCCAGGTTCTCCCTTGTCTCCTTTAGGTCCAGGAGTTAAGGCAATATTTTGCAACTCTTGCTTAGTAGCAAACTGACTTGTATCAATATTAGGCTTATTCTCTAAAGCTGATACACGCTGTTTTAAGGCACTATCATCATAGATGGTATCTTTATCCGCCTTTGTCTTCAATGCTTCAATATCGGCTGAAATATTGCTTATTTTAGCACGAATACCACTATCGTCATAAGTGCCACCTTGCTCTTTGATTTTTGCAAATAGTTCATCCAATTCTTGCTTGGTCACAATGTCTTTAACGTTAACAATTCGCCCTGATTCACGTTCAATGAGTGGTGTTTTAACTGCTTTGTCAATCTCGCTTACATGAACGCTGAACAAGAAGCTATACACATCTGCTGACTGCTCTACCTTCTCGAAGTAGATATAACCAATAACGGTTTCATCTGTTGTGATCAATGATGTATCAAACTGAACCGTGAATGAATTATCTTCGATTGCTGCATCCACTTCCTGGTATCGCTTAGTGCCCTTGAAATAGAATAAGCAGATTACTTTAGTGGCAGTCAAGTTATCAAGCGTGAATTTGAATTCAGCAATGCATTTATCTTTACTATAAAACTCTTGATAGAGCCTATCTACATCTCTATTGTTGGGTGAAATAGTTAATTTCTTTTCAATAACCTTCTTCAAACGCTACCTCCTTTCTTTTAATAAAGAAAGAGAACCCAAAAGGGTTCTCAACTATCATTTGTTCATCCAAGCATCATTCATCTGCTTAACCGCTGACTCAACGAATGTATCGAGATCACTGTCGGTCATGTGGATGTTGTATTTGTTAAGCTCAGCACGAATTTTAATACGAGCTTGCTCTAGTTTCTCTTCGCCTTTATAACCAGTTTCAGCGGATACCTGCTCAACTGCATTTACAGCATTTTTAGCCAAGATTTCAACAATCTTGATTGTTTTCTCTCCGCCTTTTTGGATTAGGTATTCTTTGACAGCCTTAACTGCGATACCTACCAAGATAACTAGAATGCTGATAGCGCCATTAATTAAAATTTCATTGATTTGTTGCATCGTCTTTCTCCTTTACTTCAAGTTCTACTTCTACTTTGTCTTTTTGGTCTATATTAACCAATAACTGCCCGATTTTCCTAGCATTATCTTTCTTTAGCTGGTTAATGTAAGGTTTCAAAAATTCAGGGAAAGCAAGACCGATAATTTCCCAATTTTCAATTACTGAAAACAGATAATTGAAAGCAAAGAACATCGTCCAAGCAATCCCAAAACTACGAAAACCAAGTGAACGTGCGTACATAGCTACAAGTAGGATGACTGCGAAAACAATGAAGTGTCGAATCAATCCCATTGTTCCAATTTTGCTATCAAAACGCTTAGTTTTAAATGCCTTGATGTAACCTGTCACGATATCTAACACCATCAACCAAAAGAAAAAGTGGATGTATGGACTGTAAGATAAATTTTTGAGGTGCTCTATTAGTTCATGAAATGCTAAATCTTGCATAAACACCTCCTCGTTATTGAACAGGTTGTGTTTCTAGCTCAGATTTAGGTGCTTGCCATTTCCAAACCGCAAGGATGCCATTTTGAGATGGTGAGCCTTCAAGTTGTTTGAGTGATTCGCCTTGATAAATGAATTGCTGGTTAGTTTGAATCAAGATGCGCTTGCCTTCCCCGTTCAATTCAACATGCTCTGGGTCTTCGATTGTAAACATTGAGCCAGGAGCGTAGCTTTCACCGTTTTTAACAAGTGGAAAGAGTTCAACGAGTTCCTTGTATGTAGTACCATAAGCAATTTTCTCACCCATGATAGAATCTTGAGCCATAACACGAACTACTTTATTGATTTTCTCAGTGATTTCAAGTAGTTGGTTCTGTTTGGTTTCGGTTTGAGTGAGCTTCTGTTCAGCTTGCTCGATTTTAGATTGAGCTTGGACGATTGCTGAACCTGGATCTAATTCAGCTTTAAGGATGTCAAGAACCGCTTGGATAAGTGCTTCTTCATTATCTTGAGTGCGGTCTCCGACCAACTCACGCTGATTTGTACTATATCGGTTGCCATCTTGCAAGCGAATTTCTACAACGGTTTTGGTTTGGTCACCAAAACCACGAATGTAAGGTTTAGTTGCGAGTGTGTAGTTGTTAATTGCCATTTATCATTTGTCCTTTCACTTGTTCAAATTTTGTTTTTAGTTCTTCGTTTTGCTCAATGAGATTTAAAATGTCATTGAGTTGTTTTTGTGTGACTTCATACAGAGCTTTGTATGTTGCTGCATCACTTGCTTTCAATCCGATATCATCACTTAAATTTCGGATGATTAGTTGATTAATTTCTTCTTTCATTTAATTTCTCCAATTTCTGATTGAGTTCTTGAATAGCCTTAATTAAATAAGGTACAAATGCGGTATAGTCGATATGAAGGTAACTATCTTCACTTTCAGGGTCTCTTGAAATTGCTTGTGGAATAATATCTTCAACTTCTTGAGCGATTAAACCGATTTCCTCATGTTTCTTGTTTTCGATGTAATCAAATGAAACCAAGTTAAGTTGGTTGATTTCATTCAACGCTTGAACAGATGTACTTAAGATATTCTCTTTCAAACGTCTATCTGAAGATTTATCAATCCAATATTTAACACTCCCAGAACCGATTTGATTCCACCAAACAACGGCATTATTTCCGCCTTTCGGATTCCAACCTCCTCCAATGATTTCAGAATCCCACATGTTCAATCCTTTAAAGAACTTAGGCTCTTTATAATAATTTATGTTTCCATAAAAATTAACAGAAGATTCGGATGAAAAATCGACCTTTTTGTAAAAACTAGCATCGTTTTTGCAATACATTTCACCAGTCCGCAACACGTACCATGCATAAGGACCTGCTTTCCCCCAGTCTGTGCCCCAGTTAACCCAAAGAGCAACTTGCCCCCAAGCTGAGCTACCATTACTCATGCCAACTGCGAATTGGTTTTGGCCAGTTAGCCAATATGTGCTTGGGTCTTTATCGTGAGTACCGATTTGAAATCCACCAATCCGACCTTTGTAACCTTCAAGTAAGGTTGCTGATACGACTACTGACCGTAATTTATTGATAAAGGCATTCTTAGCAGCAAGCTGATCAGTGAATACATCACTTGATACAATTTTTTTAGCCATAGCTGAGTCCATGACAACCTTGTCAGCTGTGATGGAATTAGACTGGATAATGTCTGTATTTAGCGTACCAATTCGTGCATCACCGACAAACAATCGCTTGAAATAACCATCTATAGCTGTGATTTCATCAGCAAGTGTTTTACCTTTTAAACGGATTTTATTTGCTTCAATTAGCGCTTCATTTGGTGCTAAATTGATTTGTGATGTGACTGCACCAGGGCTTGTCAAGGTTTGGATAGCATACGAATCTGACAATTGTGCCACTCGTGTTTGTGTGACGACATCTTGTGTTGAAGTATTATCTGTGAATTTCTTAGGCGGAGTATCTCCACGAATTAAAGAAATCTCACCAATAGCCACCTGACCGTTTTTAGCTAATATAATTTCAAGAGGAAACTCTTTCCCTTTATTGCTAGTTTTCTTAATCGTGAACGTGCCAGTAACTACCTGCTGACCTTTTTGTGTTAGCGTAATTGGTGTTGAAGCAAGACCTCCATCTGCTGACCACAAGTCCATTACAAGCGGAGCATCAGGAACGACATCGACCCATACGAACATTCGGTAGCTGATTTTCTCATCTTTGGAAAACGTGGACGTATTGAGAGGTACTCTAAAGCCACGGTAAACATTAGAGGTATTCCCTGTGCTTGTAATACGTAGTAATTTTGTATTCGATTGTACCTCGATTACATCAGCTTCTGCTGCAGTTTTTTCCCACTTGCTGAAATTCGTTGGATCATAAACTAAGTTAAAATCATCCAAGAAATTAGATACACGACTGACCAGACCATCAGCAGTTTGAATAACTTGTGAAATAGCTTGGTCTTGTCGTTGTAAGGTCTGAGTATGTGATGAAACGGTATCACGTACATCATTAAATTCTACAATACTAACAATTTCAGAACTTGAAATATCGTAGTCTGTCATGTGGTCAGAATGTTCAATCTTCATCCCGCAAATTTCAAGACTACCATTCCCACTTTGACCAAACTGTATTGAGTTAGCAACTGCATCTGCTGTAAATGTGAATTGATATCGAACCCAATCAGTATTCGTGATTGGCTTGTTCATGCTTCGATTATTATCGTTAGTAGTCCATGAACGCATCAAGAGGTTTACATTTGGATTGATAACTCTTGCCCAGCAAGACATGGTATATTTCTCACCAACAATCAAGTTAACACTTTGTGCAATATCTTTATTCCAACCATTCGTATTATTTACAATCCGAATACCTTTTTTAATAGCAGTATGTGGCGCATCTGTAAGTGGTACTACTTCTGTCTTACCACTACCACCTGATTGGTTTAGCCTCCACGTTCCATCTAAACCATTCCCAGCTGTGATGATGGAAGAATTTTGCAAGAGGTTATCATTACGGATAACGTCTCTTAGTTTGGTTTCAATGCGTGAGATAGTCTGTTGGAAACCGTCAACTGATTTCTTGACTGTATTTTGAACTTGTGTAGCAGTCTGAAAGCCCTTGTCATTAACCAATCTATCGACTTCTGTTCGTGATAGCTTCTCTGAAATTTGACCAGCTTGAACTTCAATCTTGCTTTCAGTTATCGATACCCTATCGTTGAGTGGGTCTAACTCAGACTTTCTAGCTAGAGTTTCGATAGTGTCGTTTATTCGACTTATTTTTGTGTAGTTTGAATTTGCTATTCCATAAGAAAATTGACCATATTCAAGAGCACTTTTTGCATCTGAACTAGCTTTCTCTGCCAATGCTTGACCATAGGTTGCAGTAGAGACAGCATTTTGAGTGTGTTGATTAATCCTCTCTATCCTTTCCCTCTGGTCTTCCAGAGTGGATTGATAGTTTCTATCAAATTCGTTTAATTGATTATCAATCTTATTAAATAAGATTTGTTTATTCTCTTCAGCAAGTGCCTTGGCTTGTTCGATACCGTCCAAAATTTCCTGTCTCAACAATCCAGCTTGATGATCAAAGGCTAAGTCAGCATTTTGAATAGCTTTTTCAAGGGCTATTTCTTGAGCTGATTCTGTCACACCAATGATTGCATCAGCTGCGTTAGATAGCCCGCCAGAAGATCTAGAACCGCCAGTTCCCGCCTTATCATCGAAAGTCAGAGAGATGTACTCTTCTTTCAAGGCATCAAATTCATAAGCAATAGCTTTCTTGAATGCATCGACATTGTGTTTTCGGCTCTTGATATTGACCGTATCACCCATGTGAACAACTTGTCCATCAAGTTCATAGGCTTCAATTTTGATAGCATCAGAAACTTTGTCAATACCTTGATTCGTAAATTTAGCTTGTGCCCACTTCTTTAACTCTTCAACGGTCTTTGCGTTGTTGTTCTCATATTCTTTCTCATTTATGTAAGGATATGAGTTAATAAGAGGGCTATCAACCGTAACCTTGAGAGTCGTTTCTGTTTCTGCGCCTTCAGGTTTAAAAGTTGATTTAGCATGGATTCTTGTGACAACATTCTGACTATTCCTTGTACGTTGATAATCCTTCAGATTCTTGTGTGTTGTAATAACAACACCACGATTCTCACCACGATTTTTTTTGACAGTCATTGCAAAGTTATCACGAACTAGCTCACCTTCCCACGTTCCAACGATACTATGCTTTCCATCGAGCAATACAGAGTAAAGAGTTTCTGTTTCGGTCGTGTTGAAGGTTCTACGTTCCTGGATATCGCTATTGAAAGAAAAATCTCCCAAAGCTGTTTTTGTATTTTGAACCATGCGGGAAAGAGCCATATCACAGCTCTGACTACTCACGCTTAATGGTGTTATAGACCGTTGCATTATATCGTCTGAGATGTGATAAGCTGTTATTTCTAAGTAGTCATTGTGTTCGACAGGTGTTTTGATGCGGAAAAGCTGAGCACCGAGAACAGGAGTTGGTGCTTTTATCAACATATCTTCTTGAATGAGTTGATAAATTTCTGAGTCAGAAATAGGGTATTTCACAGTTAAGGTGAAATCGCCATTCATGGTCTCTTTAACAATCGCTGAAGTCGCTTCATGAAGTGGCTCACCATTCCAGCGCACGGTTCTTACATCTTTGTCAAGCAAATAAAGCAATTATGCCCACCCCCAAACCGTCTCGATTTCAAGCGATTGAATACCAGGTCCTAGAACGACACCAACATTTTTTAGTTTTGATGGATCAACAGTAATAAAATCTCCTGACCATTTAACTGTTTTTCCTGTCGTGGTCTTAAAGCTTGGATCATCTGGATTGTTGACCATCACAAGCGATTCTGAGAGCTTTTCAAGACGAATAACTTGACCAGCGATTGTAAATGAAGTCTCAGTAGTACTCTGTCCAACAATTGTGATTTTAGGAAAGGCAAGAGCAGAGCCTTGAGTAGTTAAAACTCCGTTTCCTGTCAATCTTTGTGTGTCAGTGGTTTTGAAATATTTTGTAGGGTGGCAAGTGAATGTTACTTTTGTCATATACAAACCAGGTTGTGTCTCTTCAAGATCACTAGCATTAGCCTTATAACACCAGAGACGGGTTGTTTTGACTCGCTCGCTTTCTAACCAAAATTTTTCACGAATAAAAAGGCTCATGAACTGATTCATCTGTTCTTCAGTTGGTTTAACTAGATAAATCGTATAAGATTTTTGAACTAGTTTACGATGTTTGTTGGTCTGAACAATCGCTCCGCTAATGCCACCATGCTCTAAGAGTTCTGTCTTACTTTCTCCTAAAGCAACTGAAGGAGGATCGTGGACGATGACCTTAAAAGGAAAAGACGATGTTCTTACACCGTCAATAATCAATTCATTGTGTTTTATCATGCCATACCTCCTCTCAATTGGGTTCTACGTTGGATTTCATCAGCAATTCGTTGAGCAACCTGGTCAGCAATTCTATTGATATCCGCTTCTTCTCTGACAACATTACCAGTTATTGTGATGTTGATGTTTGTTGGATTTTCACCCATCGTTTGAGCAATACCTCGACCAATTGCGCCAAGTGTTCTTTCATTAAGTGGCAATACCGCTTCATTTCCAGCTTCGCCACCAACCATCATATTATTGCCATTCATACCAAATAAGGTCGGTTTCGTCATGATACCGCCTTTTGCATACCACTCAATACCAATTCTAGGTATTTGACCTTTTAGCCAATCGAGCGGATTTGCTGAACCACTTACTGAAAAGTGAGGTAGTGGAATATGTGGCCAACTAATGCTGAAATTAAATAGTCCTTTGATAGCACTGATTGCAGAACTTACAAGGTCTTTTGCACCATTGATGGCACTACCAATCGCATTCTTGATACCATCCCATGTATTTGTTACATTGTTGTAAATGCTAGTGAGTACAAATTCTACGGTTGCTTTAATCCCATTCCAAATACTCGAAACTGCTCCTGAAATAGCGTTAAGGGTATTTGAAATATATGATTGAAGTGCACCCATGACTGTTTGAGAAATGCTTTGGATAGCATCCCATACAGTTGAGAACACTCCCTTGATTGTTTCCCATGCTCCTGACCAGTCACCTGTGATGATCTGCATGACTGCCTTGATGATGCCTAAAACAACATTGATTGCAGTTTCAACTACCGTCTTGATGACTTCCCAAGCGGTCGTGATGACCAGTTGGATATTCGCCCATGCGCCCTCGATTAATGGACCTAAGAAAGTCATGACTGCATCAATTACGGTTTGGATAGCATTCCAGACTGTTTCTGCACTAGTACGAATGAGTTCTTGGTTTTCTGTCCACCAATTGACAACCACTCCAAACATACTCATGATGAAGTTTGAAACTTCACTAACAACCCTGTTAATGACTTCCATGATAGCATTCCAGACGGTCATTACTGCATCTCTGAACCCCTCGTTCGTGTCCCAGAGGTACTTGATACCAATTACAATTGCTGCAATAGCGGCAACAATTAAAGCAGCGATACCAATAATAGGTGCAGCTGCTGCAATCATCGCTCCGATGGATGTTCCAAGTGCGACTGCTGCTGCTTGCAAGGTTAAGAATATCGGGACTAGAATACCAGCAACTGTGACTACCCCTCCTAAAATCACGATGAATTCTTTAACTGGTCCAGGTAAACCACTGAACCACTCTGCTATATCTTTGACCATGTTCCCTAGCGCTTCGAATACAGGTGCTAGAGTTTCAGCAATTGCTGCGCCCAGTTCTGACATAGCTAGCGTAACTGAGTTTTGCGCTGTTTTAAATTTGTCAATAGGATCAAGAGTCGCTTCAAATGTTTTAGAAACTGAACCTACTGAATTTTCAGCTGCTTCGGAGAATGTTTGAAAATCAAATGCTCCACGCTTGATTGCATCAATCATTTGAGGGGCTTTCTTAGCACCAAAAATTTCCATAGCGAGTCCCATTGCTTCAGTTTCGCTAGTTGTGTTCTTTATCTTGTCGATAGTTTCGACAAGTCCCTCTTTCAGTGTCTTACCCTTTTTAGCGTAAGATCCTGCTGCTTTCGTTAATCCTGACAAAGCACTTGAAGCATCCACACCGCTTGTTTCAAATTGTCCGAGCAATGCAACACCTTCCTCAAATGAGAGGCCTAGCATTTTAATCTGTGGTGCTCCTTCAATAGCTTTCTTCATCAAGTCATCAACTGACACACCAGTAGATTGAGCTGTGTAGGTTGTAGAGTCTAGGACTTTCTCTAAATCGCTAGTTGATAACTCGTAAGCTTCCAATGCTTTACTTGCTGAAATAGTTGAATTGGTAATGTCTGTACCGTTGATTTCAGCAAACTTTATCATTTCGATGGATGCATCTTTTAGTGCATCACCAGTTAATCCAAACTGTGTGTTAACCTCTCCGACTGCTTCACCAGCCTTGCTGAAATCGGTTGGGATAGTTGTTGCGATGCTTGAAGCGATATCTTGCATCTCTTTCAAGCTGTCGCCAGTTGCACCAGTTTTGGTCACGATAGTGTCCATGCCTTCATCAACTTGTCTGAAGGCTTCTAATGCACTTTTCCCGAAATCCACAAACTTCTGACTAATGTCAGCTAGTTTTTCTGAAAATTGGTTTAATAGTTCGGCTTTTAGGAGGTTATTCGTTTCAGCAAGGTTCCCAGCTGCTTGTTTACCAGCGCTACCCAAATTCTTCATTTCTTGAGAAAGGTTTGAATAAGCTGTTTTAGCTTGGTTCAGTTGTGCTTCCATTTTGTTAGCTTCAACTGAATTCTCTCCATACTCTTGTTTTGTAAGTTCTAGTTGCTTTTCAAGATTTTCAATCTGTTTAGCAACAATAGAAGATTGTGCACCGACTTTTTTCTGTGCCAGAGCTAGTTTTTCAGACTCGCTAGCATTAGCACCTAACTGGCTTTCTTGTAGTTTGAATGAACTTACAACTTTTTCAGACTCACTAGCAAGACGATTCTGCTCTTTTTGTAAGTTCTGGAGCTGACTCTTACTGCTTTGAGTGGCATTGCCATTTTCTGCTAGTGCTTGATTGACATTAGCAAGTTTGCCTTCGTAACCTTTAAGGACATTTTTGGTAGTTTCAACTTCACGTTGAAATGCTCGATACTGATCAGCACCAATGTTTCCACTTTTGAACTGTTGCTCGACCTGTGATTGGGCCTGTCTTAGAGTCTCTAGTTTTTCTTTAGTTGTGGAAACTTGTTTTTGTAAAAGCTCTTGCTTTTGAGTTAATAGAGTGATGTTTCCTGTATCAAATTTTAAGGCTTTGTCAATTTGTCTTAGCTCCTGACTTGCATCTGTTGCAGCTTTATTGACACTCTTGAGCGCCTTCTGTAAGGGTTGCGTGTCTCCATCAATTTCAATCTTGATGCCTTTAATATTTCCTGCCATGTTTCCTCCTTTCTCTAAAAAATAAAAAGCGCTGAGAGAACTTCTATGACTGATAATGCAGTCAGGTCAATGAACTTGACCTCAGAATCGCTCTCTCAGCACTCCTTTTATTTTAAAAATTGTCAAAATCAGCTTGGTTGGCTTTTCGCTCACCTTTTTTACTTTCGCTTCGTAAATTCACATAATCTGTTTGATAATCTAAAGCCATTCCGATTGAAATATTCTTCAAATCATCAATAGACAACCCTGTTTCTTTGCAACAGGATAGATAAGATTCTACTGTGAAGATTTCTTCGCTAGCTGTTTCTGACTGGTCTGGGACTTTTTTGTTGACATACTTGCATTTAGCATTTCCATCAACTCAGGTCCGACTTCCTGGATTGGGAAACTTTCCATTTCCATGAAGAATTGTTCGTAAGGTTTGATGTGAGGATTTGCAGTTTTAGCAAAGGTCCAAAACAGACGATTAAAGAATGTCATGTCAAAGTCTGACAAGGTTGAAATGTCAACTTCATTTGATTCTTTTTCGCCAGAATTCAATTTGTTCAATTCAGACATAAGAGATTGATTTTGCAACATTGAGAATAAATCTTGAAAATAATCCTTACCGAATTGTTGCTTGTAAGCGATTGGAGTATAAGCGCTTGTTCCTAACTCATACTCTTGCTCGCCAACCATAATGATTTTGCGCATTTATTTCTCCTTAACCTACGGCATTAGGTTCATAAACTTTTTCGAACCATTTGTTGTAGACTTCGTTGTTATCAGCTGAAGTGATTGAACGCTTGATAACTGAGTCAAGTGGGCGAGGACTAGCTTTGAAAGATAGCTCACGTTCGTTCACGTTTGTACCGTTTTTAGTTGATGATCCATTTGATGGACGACTTGCTGAGCAGTAGTAAAGAACGTGACGAGTCTTGTTCTTATCACCTGAGAACTCAAACATAATAGCGAATGCTGTTGGTTCTGCATCTCCTTTTTCAGTCATGACACCAGTTTGAGAGTCTTTGATTTCTCCCAAAATCTTAGTCGCAAATGCTTCGATGATATGAGGTACTTTAAGTTTTCCGTCATATCCTTCATTTGAATTGATGAAATGATAGTCGATATCATCTGCTTTAACTGCTCCAGAATCACCTTTTGGATCCAGAGTCAAGTCCATTGCTCCAGGGAAACGGAATACTTCATCGTAAGTAATCACTCCATCTGCACCAATAGTTTTTACAGGTGCAATGTGAACATTTTTTAAACCAAACGTTACTTTGTTTTCGGGCATGTCATTCCTCCTTAATATAGATAGACTGTGTAAGGCTTGACATATAACCTTTCAGTCTCGATAAATGTTTCTTCTTGAGCTTCAAAAAAGAGCTCGTGGGATTTCCACAGCTCTTCTAGTTGCTCTTCCAAATCTTCATCCTTGCGCTCAAATGCAAGCTCGACTGTCACGCTCTTAATCTCATGATTGATTGTGTTGTCGGCTGCATTGATGGCTGGACTAGATTCGTAGTAAATCAGGTAAGGCATACCAGGGACATCTCCCTCTTGATATGCTCGGTAAGTTACAGGTAAGGCTGATTTCTCTAAAATATCAGCAAACTCTGAAAGTTTCATTGACCAATCTCCTTGATTCTTTTTTCAAAATTCTCGATAACTTTTTCTTCAACTGGTTTAATGTGGACTATACCAGATACACGACCACCACCTCGTAGGATGTGACCATTCTCGAGTAGGTGAGTAAGACTAGCTACAGAATTAAAGACAACGTAAGAACCATTTGCTAGCTTCTTCTTTTTCCAGCCTTTGCGATATTTTCCGTATCGTTTCGGACTCGTTTGTCTTAACTCTTGTACTGCTTCCTCTGCTACCTCTTCAGCAATCTTTTCTACTCCTTCAGAAAACTCGGTTGAATATGAAGCTAGCTCTTTTGCGATAAAATCAGCGAGGTCAATGCTCATTCTAATTTCTCCGACAAAGTCAATTCCAAAATTTCAGAATCAATTGGATAGGTTTTTAAGACACGATATTTCTTACCTTCAAAAAACGCATGTTCTTGGTTATCGTATTCAAAATTGTGAACTTCGACAACCAAGCTCGGTCTTAATCCTGCTTGATTGGCTTGATAAAATTCAGAGCGAGTAACTTTCTTTTTCCGACACAAAATTGTCACTTCAACATCTTCATAGACGGGTTGTTTGAGCTTGTCCTTACCTTTGATTTTCCTAGAGGTCAGTGTGATTTCATTGTTCCACATTCTTAACCTCTTTCTTTGACGATAATTGCAAATTGTGTAATCGCCATTGAAGGTGTCGTGGCATGTCCACTCCACCCTCATAGCGATATGCAGCGTAGTCAACGATAAACATTTCATGATCAGCACGGTCACCGACAAGCTCAACACCGAGATTGTCGGTCAATTCAGTGATGACACTTGAAATGATTTTTTCTAGCGGCTTGTCTCTCAGTTTGGTTGTAATACCTAACTTGAGTTTCAGCAACTCTAAAAGCTGAAATTCATTCATGTTTATTCCTCTTCTTCTGCAACGGGCTCTTCTACAACTTGTTTAGCTTTTGTTTTTTTAGGTTTTTCGTCTGGCACTTCCTCGATGAAGATTGAGCCAGCACTATTCAACCCATTCAAAAGACCGTTGATGAATGTTTCAGTCGGTTCATGCCCTTCACGGGGAAAGGTATCACCAACTGAGTAGTCATGTTGTTCAGGATCGTTCAAGTCCTTAAATGGACGGATTACTGTATAGCTCAAAGGCCACCTCCTTACCCGACAGCGTCAGTATAAGTACCAAAGAATCCAGCTTCTTCATCTACTTTCTTAATATCCCAACGGACAAAAAGTCCAAGTAATTGTCCGTAAATGTCATTGTTCACCCATTTAACGTATACTTGTTGACGGTCAAACTCTTTGACGAATTCAGTTACATCTCCGATGAAGAATTTCATGTCTCCTTCGTTTCCAAACACTGTGTCATCTACTTTGTAGATTGTTTTCCCACCAAATGAATAGCCAGTAGGTGAAGTTACATTAGTTTGAAGCATGTAGTTCCCATCTTTGTCCTTCACCTTATCAAGTGCAGCAAACATTGACTTAGTTACAACGATACTTGCTTTGTAAATGGATTTAAGCTTCTTGTTGTAGATGTCTTTAATACCATCAAATCCAGCTGCATCTGTTTGGGTAGCTGTTTTGAGGACGGCTGCAACTAATGACAATTCAGTGTTTTCGCCTTGATTAATCACTTCGTCTTCAACAATGGACATGATGTCATAGTCTGCGTCGTCAATCATTTCTTGTGACACAGGGATATATCCACGGTAAGTCTTGATTGAATAATCAACCTCGCTGATTGCTGGTTTTCCGAGTTCTGGATTTGATTTCAATTCATCTGTTGAAACCATTACACCATCCGTTTTCTTGATAAGTGGATATTTACCAGATCCACTGTTAACTTTCACACGTTCCAAAAGATCCAAAAGTGGATTACGTGTTTTATTAACAAAGTGTGGTTTCAACACTTCTTTAGGGATTAGGGCGCCACTTCCTGAATCAGTAGTTTTCAATCCTACGATGTCACGAGTTTGGCCAGAGCGAATGTATTTTGCGATTGCATCACGTTGTTCCAATTTTTGTCCTCCACGTTGTTCTTCTTTGCTTGGATAAGTTGGTGCTTTGCGGTTTTGTTCTTCGATTTGATTTTTCAAATCTTCGATTTCTGCTTCAAGTTTTTCTTTTTCTGCCAATTTATCATCCAATTCTTTTTGGATGTCTTCAAGGTTCTTTTCAACTGCTGAAACTTCTTCATCATTTCCAGCTTGTTCCAATTTAGCAGCTTCAAGTTCAGAGCGTTTGTTCAATTCTTCGATTGATTGTTCAAGCTCTACTACTTTGTCTGCTTTGTTGCGCATACGAGCGCCTAAAATCAATGATTTGTGCATAGATTAAATTTCTCCTTAATTTCTTTCTTGCGCTTGTCTAGCGCTTCACGATTGGCACGCTGTTGACTTTCAAAGTCTTTCTGTCGTGCAGCAATTTCCGTTTGTGGATATGCTGGGAAAGTACATGGACTCACTTCAAAGATTTCTAATTCTAAGATAGTGTCCAGGTACGAACCATCAGCACGTTCTTCTGTGTCGATTTTAATTGGGATAAAACCAAAGCTACAACCAATTACATCTCCACGTTGCACACGGGCATAGGCTCCAACGGCTTGCGGGTCTTCTTTGTTGATGATGATGTCCCCAAATAGGCCAATTTCATCAACTCCCAAAATGACCGTTCCATTTCCAGTACGACCAAGCACTAAACTATCATCATGGTTAAACAATGCCCTGATGTCAGCGTTTTGGATTGCTTTTTCAACACCTTCACGCTTAATCACTTCAAAGTAACCTGGCCATAATTCAGTAACTTCATCAAACTTGATAAAGTACCCACTCAAAATCAAATCACCAGTTTCGGTTTCTTCTCGTGTTTTAAATTGAGCGGTACGATAACTATTCCGTTTGTTCATTCTCTTCCTCACCTCCTTTCAACTTCTTCTGGTCCCCAAGTTTGTCTTGCGGGATATAGTTTTCAAGAGCAAGGAGCTCATCCATATCAGGATCAGGTGGCATTCCAAGCCAGTCTCTCCACTCGTTTCTACGCATTGCCATGCTATTGGTCATCTGTTGTGCTACTGATGACAATTCTGTAATGTCATAAGAATATAGCGAGCGAGCATTGAGTTTGAAATACCGATTATTTGAAACGAGTAAGTCTCTCGTTAAGGTCTGAGTGATTGTCGTAGCAATGCTCATGACCGTTGTATTGACAAAGTTGTTGTATTCTTCTTTGTCAAAGCTACCAACTCCCAAAATAAAAGCTGGCACTCCCAGAAGTCCAGCAACTGTTTTCTTGTCAATTTCAACAGATTCATTGATAGCAATATCTTTCAGGCTTAGTGGTTTAACCTGTTCAACGCTCATAAGAGCTTCTGGAACAATCCACGGTTCACCTGCTTGACTAGTGCTAAGGTATTTCTTAGCGACCATGTCACGACCTTCTTGAGTTCCTAAGTCTCCACTAGAAGAGTCAACTTTCACAATCAGACTTGGAACGTTCTTTCCACTCATGAACCCTTTTTTGATTTGAGTAGCAAGATTTAAGTTCCTAACGATATCTCTCAGAGCAAGCCTATACCCAGTACCGACAAATGGATTATCTGGATCTGGATTGATTGCAAAGTGTACGATTTCGCTTGGGTTGTAATCAGTACCACGATAATTCACGACATACCCGTTATCATCACTTCTGAAAGATACTTCACTCATCGCGAATGGTCTTAGGTTCAAAATATAATCATTCACAGGATCATACTCAACATGAAGAACCGAATTACCATCACCAAACAATAATAGGTCACGCACAATCTTGAAAATCCAAGTCTTGCGAGTCATATTGTCGCATGGGTTAACATCTATTTTTCTAGCTAGTCCGTCTTTAATTCGGATATCGCCTTTATCTGTATTCTCCATCAAGTGAATGGTCATATTGGATACCATGTCAGCAACCTTGTTGACTGCTGCAATCACATCAGGATTGCGAGCCAAAGGAACGTATCCGTCACCGTCCATAAATAAACCAAAGTCTGAATGAGTGATAACATTTGTGCCACTTTGAGTTTTACCTCGTTTCAAAATCCTATCTAAAAGCCCCATTTTCTCACCTCCTTTCCCTCTACTTGAAGAAGCTCATGACATCCTGGTTCTTACCAAGATTTGCCAGAGCTTGGATACAAGCAAAAACGCTGGCATCAAACAAGTCAATTCTTGCAGTGCCACCGTCACCGTCTAATTTTTCATATTGCACAGCATCGTCCACTTTCTCGATAGCTCTAACATTACTTACACAATATTCGTAAGCATCTGAGTGAAGATAATAAAATTCTTTATTCTTAACCTTGAACTCAATCCGTCTGAAGCCCTCTGATTTTAGATAGAAATACTGAGGTTGGTCAATCATCTTGAACCGAGCTTGTTTCATCTTAGTCAGGAATTCACGACCAAACTTCCTATCCATCCCGACAGCAGAAATCTTGAACCCTTTCTCCCTCATCTTGATGAACCATTTAACGATATCATCATAGAGGACGGTCGGAGTATTACTCATAGTTAGCCAGCCATCAGACTGCCACCCAAAGAGGGGGATCCCGTCATCATTTGCTTTTTTCTGAGCGTTAACACGAGGAAAGAAAGCGTGTGTGATGCAGATATCAATATCTTTCTCACCGTCATGATAGACACCATATAGAGCAGCAGCGGTCAAGTCATGCATTCTTGATAAGTCAGCACCACCATACCACTGAATAGGTAAACGTGCTAACTCTTCCAATGTCCAATCGTATTGACTATCTGAAGCGATGAATTCATCAGGATTGAAATAAGCATTCATAGAATTTGTGAAGACATTCAAGGTCTTGTTGAAGAACTCATTCCTAGTCTGTGGATCATTCATAGCTTGTTCTGCTTCTTCTTTCAGAGCCTTGAGCGACACCGTCACACCCCATGAAGGGTTAGCTTTTTTTAGAACGTTCTCATCCAGATAATCTCCTACATCGCAATCTGTGTTTTGGTCAGCTTTGCAGATAAACATGAATAAGGAATCATCCTTGACCAATTGCTTGAGAACCTTTTGACAGTATTTCAAACGATTGGCAAGGAAACCAGTAGGAATATCCCCAGCCGTAGAGATAACAAAAAGCATACTGTTTCGGTATGCTGACATTGTTTTTTTCATAAGACCGTATTTTTTACTGTTCCTCATCGTGTGAGCTTCATCCAGGATAATAACGTTTCCGTTCAAAGAGTCCAGACGACTCTCATCGTTGGCCAGTGCCTGAATGAAGAAAGAACCTTCATCACCAAAGTTAGCGCTGATGGAATGTTCCTGGTTATTGTCCTTGATACGAATGTTCTTGTCATTCCATCTGTCCACATTGAACTTCAAGAAACCGAATGCTTCCATCGCTTGCTTGACTGAGTTTGCAACGATGTAGCATTTTGAACCGCTATCTGTATCTAGCACCTGATAAGCAAGAGCGATTGCGGCAGTAAACGAAGTCTTCCCGTTCTTACGAGCGAGCATGATAAGCGCTTCTTTGAACCTACGCTCATTGGTGCCCTTGTAGTAAAAACCAAACAGGTTTACAACTACGAAATGTTGCCATGGTTGCAAAAGTAATGGTTTGTTACGGATGGATACCGCAAACATATCATCACCTTGCTGATGGACTATCGTGTTCTCGATAAAGTGGACAACGAAATCAACGATTTCTTCATCCATTTCAAACTCAGGGTTTTCAAGATCGCGAATAAATCTTTCAGCTGCAAGGATATTTTCTTCGCAATGTTCCTCTTTGTGAGAAATGACATACTGAGCATACTCTTTCGCTTTATCAAGATTACCCATTTCCAGTCACTCTTTTCTTCTTGATTTCATTTTTGAACTTCAAGACCTCAGTAAGAACTGACTCTCCCTCTTGCTCGACTACTTCACCGAGCGACTTCGGATTCATCATCAGCTGATTAGAGTAGCTGAGAATGTCTTTCCGTAGGATTTCCATTGCGGTTAAGATTGGAACTTTACGCTCATTCTCAGCACCAGCTTTGTTGACATAAGTATCAGTTACTGGATAACCCATGTCAGCATAATCTTGAGCAAGTTTCTGATACTGATATAGCATACCTGCAAAGATGTCAATGATCATTTCAAACTCTTTACGATAAGTGCCCAAGTCTTTCATCTGCTTGACTACTTTTGACTTGATTGACTTTGCTGTAATTGGTTTAGCCAAAAACTACCTCCTTCTGCCAAAATTGCTTAGTTTTTATCCCCTTTTTGTCTGAGGTGCTCCGACTTGGAAAAAGTTCCCTTCACCGGTACCCAACAGCCCAAAAAATATTTTTTTTAGGTGGGGGGGTAAAAATAAAAAATCGAAAATTTTAAAAATTCGATTTTTACAAAATTTTATTTTTTTGATTTTTAAAAAAATCCTCAAAATCCTTTTTTCGTTTTTTCTGCCAATATAATCCCTGGTTAATTACTTTGTCATTAACTCTATCATGAAACGTGTTATGTTTTTTGTTTGTTAATGGCAAACAATTCCATTCAACGAATTCAAGTTCAGGATATTCTGACACAGGGAAAATGTGATGGACCATTTCTGCTTGAATAGAAATTCCATAGCGTAAACTTTCTTGACAAAGATAGTCATGTCTGCGCATCATTTTATCACGGAACTTCTCCCACTTCTTAGACTTCAAGGTTTGTCTGATAGGTTTGTTATACATATCAAACCTCCTTTCTCAATACTAAAAGGGACAGGTCAATGACCTATCCCCTCTCATACTAGAAATCCATGCTATCATAATAATTCTTTTTTTGTGAGAAAACAATAGCTTTTATTCTCATTTTCAAAAACATTAATGATCATCTGGAAAGTTAAAACGTTTCAAGACGAATTCTGAAACTTCTGTATCTGTGTCTGTATCTGTGTTTACTTCTGGTTCTGGAATTGTAGAAACCTTTGTTGCAGGATCTTCTAGTATTTCTTTTTCCCAATCTACAAGAATGTATGTACAATCTGGTCCAAACCTTTGTGGAATGACATTGTATCCAACTATCTTGAAGTTCACTTCAGGATTATTTTTAATGTCTTTGTTCAGTTTGTTAACTGCTGCAGATTCAAATATTATATCACGGTATTCTTTTATCATGTTATATTCCTTTTCTATTTTTATTTTAGATAATCTTTGATAAAGATGATTTTATTATTGTCTTTGATTTGAATTTTGTTTTTGTGTGATACTTTTCTAAAAATAAAATTAAAGATCATCTTTAGTATTTTTATCATAGTTCTACCTCCTCGGACTATACCAATTTTCCCCCTCACTTTCACATATCTTATATTTTGTTAAACTCACTCTAAAACGCAGACCCCTGCTAATCATAGGTTTTAAAGCGTTTCATTTTTTTAGTTTATGCTTAACTCATTATGTGAAAGTAATATCTAAAAAAATTAAATGACAAAGTTCCGTAGCGCATCATCAAGCTCTGCTTGCTCAATTCCTATGTATCTAAGCGTGATCGCTGGTGATGAGTGATTGAACATTTTTTGTAATGTTCCTACATCCTTTGTCTTGTTGTAATATTTATAGCCGAAAGTTTTTCGCATTGTATGCGTGCCGACATTGTCAATGCCTAGTTCTTCAGCAGCTTCATGAATGATTTGATAGGCTCGCTCACGAGTGATCGCTTTATTTTGTCCTTGTCTACTCTTGAATAAGAAGTGATGAAATGGTTTACCTTCAACATATCTTCTCATTTCTTTTTTGAGTTCTTTGGTCATTCGTCTAGTTATCTGCTTGCCAGTCTTACGTTCCCTCAGTTTAATATGCCAACCTTGGACATCTTTCACTTTCAGGGTAAGTATATCTCCAACTCGTAATCCAGTATTCAGACCTGTGATGAATAGCATATAATACATCTCATTCCATTCTTTCAAATAGTCTTTCATAGCCTGGATATCATCACTGTCTTTTATTGGTGATACATATTCCATGTTTTACCTCCTTTCTGTAAAACAAAAAGCCAGCGTTTGCTGACTCTTGACGATACTTCTGTTGGACAACTTTTTTGACTAAAGTTAAGGATATTTCCCAAAGTGTGAGTGTGTTTTTGTTCAGAAGTTCATGCTATCATGATATATCGTTTAAAGTGAGAATACAATAGTTTTTATTCTCACTTTATGCAATACCTTTGATTTTTGCATATGTTTTTAAAATTGTTTTTCTTTTTCGATAAATGGTTGCATCACTCACAAATAATTTACCAGCAATTTCTTCCCATTCAAGTTCTGATTGTCCCCATCTCATTTCAAAGATTTCTTGTTGTTCAGATGTCAATTCTTTGAGGAATGTTTCTACTGTTTCTTTGAATAGTTCAAGATTTTTTAGAGGTACATCACTACATAGTTTTATGACTGTATTTTCAGTAGGTTTGCTGATTTGATTCCCTCGACTACCTACTAGTTCTTCGCCATTCTTAGCCATTATCTCAGCAGTTCTAACCCAGATGTCACGATCAACTTCTTTAAATTTTAATAGTTCTCTATCTAGGTAGTATAGTTCACGACTGTTTAATGCTCTCAAATTCTCCCTCCTTGATGACTTTGATTTTTTATCTTATGTGCAGTATTTTTATTTCTCTCCAATCAACACATTTATAGGGATTTTAAAAAATGTTGCTACATCTTCAACTATATAAAGATTAGGTTTTTTAGTTTTCTTTTCCCATTTCATTATTTCTCTGGAAGAGTAACCTAACTTTTTGGCTAGTTCACTTCTTGAAAGTTTATTATCTATTCTTTTTTGTTTCAACATGAACGCAAATCGCTCGCATTGTTGGTCACTTAATTTTTCAAAATCCACTTTTATTAGTTGCTTACCATTTGGATTTTTCTGTTTATACGATGGTGAAGCATAATGGGTCAGTGTAACAATAGCAATCCCGGTCTCTGCGCTGATTTCTTTTAACGTGCCACAAGTGATAAAAGTATCACCTTTATAAAGTGCATACTCTAATTCAAGTCTATCCATGTTCAAACCCCATTGATTGTCTTACGGATACTTTGGAGGTTTCGTTCTTCTTGTTCCAATTCCTCAATCAACCAATCAAGGTTCTTTCTAGCCTTCTTCAGGTCTTCGAGACCGTTTTTCTTTTGATGGCGTAGTAGATACTTCAAGGCATTCCCAAGATAAAAACCTTTCATCTGTTCAGGTGTCATGAAATTTCTTAAAGCATCGATGGACTCCATGCCATAGCGTCCTTGATAGTGATTCGGTTTGTTTACGTTGTCAATTTGTTCTGGTTTCATTTGTTATCCTCCAAAAGTTCTGGATTTTCGTAGATATTGCCGATGATTTTGTATAGATGATTGAATTGAGGTTCAACAGAATGCAGCCATTCTTGTCCCTCGTGTTCTGATTCAAAATAAAAACCAATATATTGTTCTTTATATCCTAGACTATCTACATCAATCCACTCTCTAAACCTAACAACTTCTGGTCTTTTTATACCATCTCTTTTGACGATATCCCCCTCAAAAATTTCCTTACCGTTCTTGTCATGCAAGTTTGTTGATTGCATGAGGTGAATGTCATTGTTCACAATCCATTCGCCAGCAACAGAATCCTCGTCAATGATCCAGATGTTACCATTTCCGACCATCACTTCGTCTGGTTGATACATACGACTTAATGAGCCACTATCATACGCTCTAAATTTTGGAATCATCTGGCAAATCCTCCTCTTTCACAAAACTACCATCAATCCAGCGACCATTACGGTCTTTAATTTCTTGGTAAGCAAGTTCGAAACATTCATCGAAATCATAACCAAGATTCTTCAGATAACCAATGCAGCGTACTAGATTGTGTCTGCACATTTCCTTACTAGCAAATCCTTGTGACAGTTGAAACTCACTAATATTCGCATTAAGTGAGATAAAGCTTTCCATCACATCCTTCTTGCGGATGCTATCGGACTCTTCAAAAATCTGATTCACATCTTCTTTGATTAATAGTGCCAGACCGACAATCACGACTGCACAGTCTCCGATGCTGTCTTTGATCACCTTTTCATTCTTCTTGAGATACCCAGCGCATAGCTCACCGAATTCCTCACTAAGTTTTAGTGACTGCTTGTCTAATCGTCCACCGTTTTCAAGGTCACGATCAATAAACCATTGTTTTACGTTTTCTAGTGTGTTCATAATTCAACATTATCTCCAATTTCTACTTTTTTAAACTTCTCTTCACTCACCACAAACACGTTCCCGTTTACCGTGATAGTGAATAGACTACCGATTTTCTTCTTAGCTTCCACCTTACCAGTTATCTGTGCCTTGTTATCTGCATGATAGACTAGCAAGGGTTTCTGTGCTTCACGTTCCACGAATAATAGACCAATAGTGATAAGATACATTACGAATAAGAAGCGAATTAGTGTGTGTTTCATTACCTAGTTTCTCCCGTAATTTCATTTCGCTCCACTCTTAATTTAAAAGTCCTGTTATCACTCAAATGCGCTATCGTAATTTCTTCACCCCACTGACTTTTTGTGTAAGGGTATCTGTTTGGTCTTGTCATTGTTTTTCCTCCAACTTCTTAATTTCTTGTTCAACCTGTTCTTTTCTGCGATTCAGCTCTGATAGCTGATGCACCTCAGTTGCTTTTTTGATAATTTCAAGTTGTTCAATTTCTTTTTTAAACTCAATAAGCTCATCGACTTTTTGTGCGTATTCCCTGAAATTTTCAGCCCAGTTGTATTCTTCCCATCCAAAAGCTCTTCTCAATTCTCTTTTTTGCTCATTGAATTTGTCTATCATCGCCTTGTTAAGATAGGCTTGTACAATCAAGATATAAATTGACATACCAATCACTAATGATGAAATTACAATCATTCCCCAAAACATTAAATTTTCCATTTACTCCACCTCCTGCACTTCCACCCCATCACAATCAAATACCCAGTCAAAGCCAGCTTTTTCTAGTTCTTTTCGGGTGTGGTGTGTGCCATAAAGTGAGTTTTCTTCACGGTCTGAGAATAGCCATTTGTTTGAATGTTTCTCACGGTTCAAAGTTTCGTGATTTCCACAAATACCTTTTACTTTCACCAAATACCGCTTTTCTTCCTCCGCCTCGTAACCGTCAAGCCATGCACGGGCGAATACATCTCTGTTTGATTTCTTTCCATACCATTCTGTAAATTCATCTGTTCCATTCCACCAAGCGAACTGAAATGCTTGCTCTAGTTCTGCACTTTCTTCTCTTGCACCTTCAATCACATCCGCCACAAACTGCGGGATTTTGGCTTTCTGCGGTTCGATTGATTTGATAATGAAAGAATCATCTACATCTACAATATCTCCACTTATCAGGTGGATTTGCTTTCCTTTACTTCCTAATGTGTCAGCAAAAGAACCAATCACACGCCCCTCGATATAAACTTTTTCTTTATTCATCTTCCAACTCCTTTAACTCTCTCTGATATCCTTTCAGTTTCTTCCTCAAAAGATCACGTTCAGCAGAACGGATATGTCTATATCTTGGTAAGCATGGTTCTTTAGTTTCTTCAATGCGTTGTTCTGCCACTTCGATTGAATGTTTCAAAGCTTCAATTCTAGCTCGTTTAATTTCGTTCATCTGAATACCTCCTAGAATGGCATGTCATCATCTGAAATATCCAGAGGGTTGGTAGCTCCAAAACTTGCTGGCATCTGCTCTTCAATATTAGATTGGTTTGCAGAATTATCACGTTTTTCTAGTAGCTGGAAAGTATCAGCAACTACTTCTGTTACATAAACACGTTGCCCTTGTTGGTTGTCATAGCTACGAGTCTGGATTCTACCAGTAATACCAATAAGGTTTCCTTTTTTACACCATTCAGCAAGCAACTCAGCTTGTTTTCTCCAAATCATACAATTAATGAAGTCAGTTTCTCGCTCTCCGTTTGCTCCCTTGAAATTACGGTTGACTGCCATGTTAAAAGTTGTAATTGCAATATTTGATGGTGTGTATTTCAACTCTGGATCTCGTGTCAGTCTTCCTACAAGTGTTACGTTGTTAATCATTTTTACCTCCTATTTGACTGCTAGGTAGTAGCAATCTTTTGCGCCATAATCAAATCTGACGCTATCCTTTTTGATGTGTTTTGTGAAATGTGGTCTAGTTATCCCAGAGTAAGCTCGTTGATGGTCTTTCATGTCTTCAATAAGGTCATCAACATTGTTGTACTCTCCAATAAATAGCCGACAATGTCCGTTATAGACAAAATAGAGTTTTAATAACAAGGTGCCTTACCTCTCTAGAAATAATCTTTCCTTTTATTTTTTAAGTCATTGAATACCATCAGATGCTCATTATCTACGCCCTTCATCAACCGACTCATAAATGGGCGACCATATCGCTTCTGGATTTCTTGTGCAGTCAGATTTGTAGTGATAATCGTATTGGCCCTTTTATTGAGGATGTTGTAAAGGATACTGAAGGACCATTCACTGTCTTTCTCCATCCCGAGATCATCTAGTACTAAAAATTTTGCGCTAGCGATTTTGTTTACCAGGAATTCCTCTTGGCTGAAATCCGTCTTGATTTTCATCAGTAGGTCAGTGACATTGATGAATATAGCAATTTCTTTTGTGATTGCTGATAGTTCTTTCATAATCGCAAATGCAAGATGGCTCTTACCTGTTCCAGCTTCTCCTTGAAAAACAACATTGTTTCTGGCACCATCTGCCCACTCTTTGCAGATTTTTTTAGCAAATTCTAACTTTTTAGCTTCTTTTTCTGTTGGAGTATCAAAATTTTCAAGAGTAGCATTCTTCAGCACATCATCATATAACGAGAATTTTTCAAGATAGAACTTTCTCTCTCTCTCATATTCCGCATCAGCAAGCTCGTTTACTCTAATCTGATTTTCAGCATGAATTCGTTCTTTTTCACACAAACGGCAAAGAACATCATTTGTACGAAGAATTTTAATCAGTGGAATTTTGTGTTTATCGCAAATTTCGTCCTGTTCTTCTGTATTCCTTTGATAAGAGAGAGCCATTTCTTCTAAAGCATCGGTTACCATGTTAGCTTACCTCCATAAGTTTTCCAACTTGCCATTTCTGATAAACAAGCTATCACAGTCTCTTTTGATTGCTTTTTAAGAAGAGATTTTTTTTCATCGCTGATTGGATAGAAGTTATCTTCAAATTGTTGAATTAATTCTAGAACCCCCATTCGTCATTCACCTCCTGTTCATCTTTCTTCTCTTTACGCTGTTTTTCAGATTGTCGAACTTGTTCAACTGTGGTAACTTGGTTTTGCTGCCAATTTCTCAGAATACCACCTACATATTTAACGTTTGGTTTTCCTAAATTGATAGCCGTCCTCAACGCTTCTTTAACTAGTTCAGAGTCATTTTCGTTTAACAGATGATTGATTTCTTCAATTTCAAACCCTGATAGCAATCTGCGAAACTCAGACTGGAATAGTTCTAAGATATTTTCACTATTACTATTAGTAGTTATATTCTTATCTTTATCTAATCTATTCTTATTCTTATCTCCTTCTTCTTCTAGTGCGTTACCTTGCGTTACTGTAACGTTACATGTAACGTTACCGAGAGCGAGATTTTTTTGCTTCTCACGATGTCTTGCGACACGATTGCGTGTTTGCTCCTTGATTTTTTCCATCCCATCAATATTTTGATGCTTTTCCCAGTTTGGCAGCGTGATAACACCATCGATAATTTCAACCATTCCGAATTGCTCAAAAATTCCAAGAGCCATTCGTACAGTGTTTAGTGGTCTTCTGAATATAGTAGCAAGCATTTCATCAGTATAATGAACTTTGTCTGACATCATAAGCAGTCCATTTCGGTTGTGCTTACCTGCAAGTGCTAGAATTTTAAACCAGATAACCAAAATAGCATCATGATCAGGAAGTGCATCGATGAGACAAATTTTCTCATCATCGAAAATATCTGTCGTAATCTTAATCCATTTGATTTCAGACATAGCTACCCTCCTTCTTTACTTTTGAAGCTAGCTGTCATGCTCGTGCTCCCCATTTTCTTTGATTTTTACGGAAATCCATTGTCATTTCTTTGTAGAGAAATCGACCGTTTTCTTCTAGAAGACTGGTGTTTTGCCTTTTTAAAATGTCATTGTTTCGAGCTTCTTCCTGATAGTCATTTGCTAATCTGTCGTAATCTTCAACACACATCTTCAAGTCTGATGGTAGATCATCGATGGTTGATGATAGGCCAAAAGGTGGCTGTGTGTCGTAAGTTGATTTTCTGTCACAATTTTTTAGATTTCTTCGAGCGACTTCTCTGAAATCCTCTGCTTCTTCAATGATGATCGTTGGCTTTTCTTCTTGCTTGTCTTCATATTGACAAGTGAAAAGCATAATTGCAAATATGCCGATAAATGTTAGTGATACTCCAAATAATTGGCTTAAGATGTTTGGTTCGTTCATGTTTTCTACTTTCTAATCCTAAATTACAAGATTTGCTTGAATAAACTCATCGAGTTCATTCTTGTCAATTCGTTTTGTTCCGTCAATTTTATATAGGTTTAATCCCATTTTTAACCATTTTCTAATAGTATTCGTGCTACAATCTGAATAGTTAGCTGCACTTTCGATTGATAGCCATCGCTTTTCAATCGTCTCGTGCTCTAACAATTCTTTAAAAGATTCTTTGAATTGATTTTTAACGACTGAGCGAATACCATTTTCAAAATCTTCACTGAGAATATTCACAAAGACCTCCTTATGTGATATAATTTAAGTAGTTATTTTAGTGAGTGCCTGACTTCTGTCAGGTGCTTTTTTTACGCACTATATGCGTTCAATTCCATGATTTTCATTTTGGTATTGGTACTTGGCTCCCATGTCATCCAATAGGCAAATGCTGCTTCTGCAAATTTTTTTGGCAATAGGTCATAGCGACTGATATTGAAATGATCTTTGAAATCAATCTCAGCTTGTCTGAAGACAGATTGAGCGAATGCCTTATCTGCATAAGCTGGACTGTCAATTCCACCCAGGCAAGCAACGACACGAGCTTTTCGTTTCTTCAGTAGTGATTGAGCGTAGCTTGGATGAATTGGTTGTTCATTCTTAAGATAGTCGATATCTTCTAGCATTGTGACTTGTTGTTTCCGAAGTTCTTTCTGTCCAGTAAATAGAGCAATAAAGGCATCTTCATCTAAGTCTTCACGGATAAAACCACCTTGTCTGCGAATAGCTGGGAGAACTTCTGATGTAACCCATCGTTTAAATTCTTTTGCTTGAGGTAACTTGCTAGATAGGATAAGCGAGTATAATCCTGATTCGTTGATGATCAACATGTCTTGTATTCCACCACTAGTAGGGATGCCCTGTTTTAGGGCGTCCTCTTCGTCAACGTGAAGAGCAATTGCATTTCTAGCTTTGCTATATCCTAAGATGTCAGCAACATCTTTTCCAACGAACCAAGGTTCGTCATTGATTGTCATAGTACGGACCTCTTGCCCGTGAAAATTAAAAATTTCGTTCATAGTATTCCTTTCTAAATTTGGTATAATAAAATAAAAACGATTGGAGATTTTTATGAAAATAAATGTTCCTATTGAATTTAGAGATTGTCGAAAAACTACCACAATTAAAACTCCTTCGAAGTGCCCTCATTGTGGCAGGACTATGTCTCCTCAATACGTTGGTCAAAGTATAAGCTCTGACGAAGCAAGCTACTTAGATGAAGGTAGATTTGCTGTTATTTTTCGATGTTCTTTTAGTGATTGTTTGAAATATTTTGTAATAGAATACATCAACAATAATGCTCCTAGCGCTTCGATAGTACAATATAACTACCGTCCTCCAATCAAAGTAAAACTCCCTGAAAATATAGAAAAAGTTTCTCCTGTTTTTGTCGAAATCTATTCCCAAGCAACCGTCGCTGAATCCGAGGCATTGAATCAAATAGCAGGCGTCGGCTATCGCAAAGCAGCCGAATTCCTCATAAAAGACTATGTAATTTCCAAAAATCCATCTGACGAAGAACACATCAAATCAATCATGCTTGGAAAAGTAATCGCTGACTACTTGAATGATTTTCCAAAAATTCAAGCTTTAGCAAAATCCGTCGCTTGGATTGGAAATGATGAGACTCATTACGTCCGCAGACATGATGGTAAAGATATCGAGGATTTAAAAAAGTTCATTCTCTCGGCAGCTCAATTCATCGCAGCTGATTACGATGCGGACGAAGCATTGGCTTTCACTTCTTCCGATTGAGAAAACCTAGCATCTAACTCATCCAACTTCTCAGCTATATATGTCACGGTCCTCAGTATTTCATTGAGGGCTGTTCTTTCTAGTTCGTTCATATTTACTCCTTTCTAGTTTTTAGAAGTCTCTAATTCTAGCACTTCGTAAAAATAGATCTTGGCAAAGTTTTTAGCGTTATAATACTCAATGTATTCTCTAATTACTGCGCCATATCTTCGACGACTTGGGATTGTTAGTTCTATAATGAACTCGCTTAGGTCTCCATTTGGGCGTTCCTTGAACATTTTTACTGTTGCTGTCTTCATTTCAAATCTCCTACTCCTCGAATTTTTCCCATGATTCTGATATTCCTAGTTTTTTTGAAATCTTTAGTTTCAAATCATCAGAACCTTTACCGATGTTGAATAATTCTGTGATAACGCTTGATGTACGCTTGAATCCAATTGCTTGTGCTAAATCAGCATTATTCCAATTGCGTTCAGCCATTTTTCGTTTTACCAGTTCGTTCCACTTTTGGTGTTGTGTGCTCATGTGTAGCTCCTTTCTTTTTTAGAGAAACACAAAGCGAAAACTTTTTTATAGAATTTCTTGACTTTTTCTAGACTAAAGTCTATAATCAAAGTATAAGAAAAACATAAACAAAGGACTTTCTAAACCAATCATAACGCTCACCAAAGCTTTTATTTTTAGTTTGTCTTTTCTCTTTTGTTTTCGCTTTA
>ERZ773013.303-NODE-303-length-31617-cov-5.844940_pt1 | contig 31617 bp, 45 predicted proteins | sample MGYA00511670_ERZ773013 | MGnify/ENA primary metagenome ERZ773013 (study PRJEB29015, sample SAMEA2738120) | human oral metagenome | biome: human oral; feature: human-associated habitat; material: saliva | place: China | collected 2257 ... | reverse complement strand
TATGCTTACTGCCAATTTCTCAGCTTCATTTATAACTACACCAAAAGCGGCTAATTGTTTAACATCTCTGTTAAGTTCTTGAAACTTAAAAGGAGATTGCAATGCCAGTTCTTGCGTTTGAGAGAACAGAGTGTCAGCCTTTGAAATATCACCAATAATAGAACGTAATGCCATGTGTTGCTGAACAATGTCGCCACCAGTTTGGATAATAGAGTTGGCAAATTGTTGTGCACCATAAACTATACCTCCTTGCAAAAGTAAGCTTTTAATATCACTCATAACACCAGATGTTCTACTTGAAGCATCGTGTGCTTGACGAAAGGCAGAAGCTAAATCTCTTGCGGCACGCGCAGAACTTTCAGTTTCTTGTTTTAATCTTTCTGTTTCTTGTTTCGCTCGGGAGATACTGTTCGCAGCTTCCTTTACATAACTACCAGATGGTCCTACATTGCGACCAAAGGAGAACATCTCATTATAAGAAAGCCCCTTACTATTTTGCAGTAAGGTTTGTATTGTTAGTATTTCACGTGAAATTTCTTGATAACGTTGACGAATATTTGCAAGCTCTCCTTCATTCAAACCTACATTTCTCCCAGTAGAATACAATCCAGCCATTTGGCTACGATTAGACTGGAGTTCTGAAAGTTTTGCACGCATCATAGCTTCCGATTGTTCTCGGAGTACCTGCACTTGTTTCTGCCTTGCTGCGTTGGTAGCTTCAATATTAGCTCTATTAGCTGCTTCTTGTTTCGCTTCTCTCTGTTGTGCGGCTAAAAGTGGCGCAAACGCTGCTTCAACTTCTTTTTGCTTAGCACGATGTTTTTCAAGTTCACTTCTATTATCTCTTATTGACGTTGTGGCGTTTTTATTTGCATTCTCAAATCTTTCAAGTGTTCCGTAAAGGCTATCGAGTTGAGAACGAACACTACCAAGATTCATATTACCTCCGCCAAGGTCTTGCAGACTCGTTTTTGCTCTTGCTATTTGTTCGTCTACTTCCTGAATACGCTTTTGGTAGACATCCCACGCATGAGTGCCACCAAGACCTGTTTGGGCATCAAGACTGATGTCATTCTTTTTCCCCTGCAAGTCTTGAATGTGTTTCAAGATTTGCTCATACTTTTCGAGCTTCTCTATCTGTCTTTCGATAGGCTTGGTGTCAAGCATCGAGGTGAATGACTTGTGAGGCGTAACAAGTTTACCTGCATCTATTGAAGATAGTTTTTGACTCAAAGAGACCGCCTCCTTTCGAGATGCACTAAGGATGGAAACAAGACCGTCTATTTCCTTTATCATTTTAGATAGTTCGTAACGATGTCTTTCCCAACCTGCACTACCTTCCGCAAAGGTGTGCATCGCTTTTGATGAATCGTTAATCTTCTCTTGTAGAGTACTTATTCCCTTTTCAAGGGACTTTATATTCTCATTTATTTTCTGAATTTTACCCTGAGTCTCATCCCTCAAGTCAAGAGACATATAAAGACTCCCTAAATTTCCATCTGCCATAATCCGTTATCCTTTATCGTCTTGTTTAATATCGTTATTGAAATAATTATTGAGAGAGATTTCTCTTCCAACACGTGAAGCTTTATGCTTCTTCTCCCACGCCTCTGTTAGTTCGTCTATTTCGGATTTACTTGCATGCTTACCATCATTTTTCTTCGGATAGACAATCGTTGGTTGATCTATTGCCATAAGGTCAATCTGTGCTGACGTATAACCCCACCAATAATCGTATGCACGTATTCCGAAACGACGTTCAAAGAGAAAGCTAAATTTCTCCGCTAAGCTAAATGCTCCTCCCCAGCTTGTTCGGCTTGGATATGCTCTGCTTCCGCTTTCGTCATCGTCATCATCGCATCCGTCATTGCGGTCGCTAATATGGTAGTGAGTTGAAATGCTGCTGATTGTATTTTTTTTTTAGCAACATTAAGAACACCCAACACCTCCCATACGTCAAGGTCAATGATGTAATAGTAGTATCGCCACAAGAGCCAATAGAAAAAGCGTATCTTCCAGACGTTGTTGAGTTGTACAACTGCACACTGTTTAATGCGCTTCTTCCATTCATTCTTCTCTTTTAATTCAATGTGAGTAAACTTTCTCGTTGTGCCCTTGTGAAGCCACCCAAGCATACGCTTTTTCCCTCTAAAAGTGTATTCAGTCGGAGTTTCGTTTAGAATGTCATCAAGGACTTCTTGAAGTTCCACGTTTGGCTGTTCTATCTTTTTTGTTGCCATGCTCTTTTAATTAGTAAAGGGCGACGGCTCTTTTTGAAAAGCCAGCCGCCCTTGCGTTGTTGTTATCCTAAATTCTAATACCTATTGAGATTAGCTTACGCTTTCTTCAACCATGCGATAGAAGGCTTGTCACCAATCTCCAGTGTGCCTGTAAGACCGATAGCATAAACCTTACCATCATCCATCAAAGGCTTAGCCCAGAGGGCAACACCAGGGAGAATCATGATATTTTCTTGCGTATCGTCCTCGATGACGAACGTACCAGTAATCTTGTGCTTGGTAGGAGTAAGAGCCTGACCTTTGTAGTTCGCGCTGCCAATAGTAGCCTGAACGTTGTCCTTAACTGCATCCTCTCCGTGTGCCCACTTCAAAACGTCTGCGTGCTTTGTTGGCACGGTGAATGAAATCTCGAAGTCGCCAATCTCTGCGGTTGACTGCCAGTCGCCATTCATGCCGATTACCTTGTAGTGGGTCAGCGATGGGTCGCCTTGCTCAATCTTTAGTGAATCTACCTTCACAGGGATGTCGAGCTCGGGAGCAAGAGCAATAGCGGTTGCGCTGCTAAGGTCTACCGCTGCCTTTTGATACATGAGAGAAGAAGGTCCAGAGAAAATATCCTTCAACTCGGTTTTCTTTTTCATTGCCATAATTGTTATCCTGTTAAATGTGAAACATTAAGTTATTTTGTTCTTAATTGTCCTTGTATGAATGTTACATGGAATCCTGACTTGTCACTCGTCTGAATAGTTATCTGTGGATCTGTTATCTTGAAAATTTCGTTGCTTATTGGAAATAAATTCAGTAACTTACTAACTTTCTCGTCCATAGTTTTTATATCTATGCCGTTAGTGTTGTTTGCGGAAACAATATCCCTAACATAAACTTCAAAGACAACGGTAGTTGAAAAGTCATTATATTCTCCTCGCTCACCTAATTCGTTGTTGTATATAGATGAAGGAAGACTAATAACGACATAGTTGTCTGGGCGGTCTTTTATTGAAGCAGGTCTATCCTGATAATATCCCTGCTCGCAAACACCCTTAATCTCCTTTGCTATGCCAAAATATAATGCCTTCAAACTTACCATATTACATGCTTCTAAAATATCTTTCTACATATCCACGAAGCCCCATAAGTACGTCGTGTCCATTTTTTGTTTCTACATACGAAGCGTATTCAAGACCTGTTGCAACAATGAGAGTCCAAGAATTGTTTTTAGCAGGATTAAGACTGAATCTTAGAAGATTATCTGTCGATTGTGGGGTTTGTCCTCCAAAGCCAACACGACCAACAAAAGATCTGTTCTTTGATAATTCTACGTAACATGATGGTGCCCCTGAATAATAATACGGAAGATTGTATTTTTCTCCTTTTGCAAGTGTATCTCGCGTAGGTGCTTTCCCACCATCAGCGTGCACAATACTTACAAGTTTTGACTTATAATAGACACCTACTGCAATAGAATTAAACAAGTTTCCTGTAATGTCATAGAATTTGACATATTTACCAACATTTGATGCTATCTTGCCAGCAGCACGTTCCATTTTTTGAAGCATCCTCTCATAAGTCTCGTTATTGATTTTTTTAACAATACGTTGCTTGAAAGCCTCTGCAATATTTTTATCACTTACCGCCATACGTCAAACTCTTACTAATTCCCAATAAACAATAGTTCTATCATTATCAGGCTCACAATCACGAATACGACCTTCCTCTGTGTTATTTCCAACAGTGGCATAGATAGTGTCGCCATCAAGAGGTAGTTTTTCTGCTTCCCATACGTCATATCTGACTGGTATCGAAGCCTTCCTCTTGTTTATATCAACCTTACCCATACCATTGGTAGTAGTGTCTGTGAACGAACGCCCTTTTCCTGCGTACAAAACAACCTCAGTCTTCTCAATCTTTGTTTGAGGATTAGAAGTGGTATTAGTAGCGAACGGGTCTTCGTCTTCAATCTCGCTATCATGCAAGATGTTAACCTGTACGTCTGCCAAACGCACAATCTTGATGTTGTGAGGATAACGAGGATTGTTTACTACTTCCTTTCTCATAATCAGAAATCATTTATATGTGGAAGCGGATTGCCAGAAACATCTATGTTTGCTCGCATAATGCCACCACTATTAATCCTGAATGCTGACTTTCTCCCAAAAACAGACTCCGGCTCTAACTTCTTATAAATGGCATTAGCTTCGCTTTTAAGTTCCTTAATGTCATCTTGAGTGAGTTGATAACCGCCAGACGAGTGAGTCCATCCATTATCAGTATCAGAAGTGTTATTAACCTTACTCGGACCAAGAATCATCCATTTCAAAAGGTCAGCGTATGCGAGTCGAACTTTATCCATATCACAATCAATGATTGGAGTTGATTTCTCAAACCCTCTGTCAATGAAAATTGGATATAGCGCATCGACAGGCACTTCAAACTTAACCTTTGCAAGGATATAATCCTCAATCGTGTAGGTCTTTTCTACTTCTGATACTGGTTCCATACAAATTCAATCTAATTATTAGTCGGCAGTCTTAATGTCGATGATGTAGTGGTTAGGGAACTCAATGAGAGCTGGGCAGGCTGACATCATTACGTCTGTGTGCCACTCCTTAAAACGACCATTGTCTACTGTTGAATTTACAACGAGAGACAAACCGTCATTTCCACGGCCAAAGACAGTTGTGATAGCACTTGCGCCATAATTCTTAATCATCTGCTCATCAAGAATTGCCTTGTGTTGGAACTCTACAGCGTCACCTGCTGGGCGAAGAACAACTGTGCCGTCCTTCCAACCCTTGACAACCTCTTCCTTAGAATGGGTCTTGTTGCTTTCCTGCTCAACGACAATCTCGATAGGAGAAACACCCTCCAAGTCAACAACCGCCTTGTTCCACTCGGATGCAACAACAGGAATTTCCTGTGTTGAAGCAAGGTAGTTCAACTTGCGATAGTTGGAAACGAACTCACGAACTTCCTTGTTCTTTAAGAAAACGTTATAGAAGTCGTTACGAGTCATCTGCCATACCATAGGGCCAGCATAATCACCCATCTGATGACGCACCTTGTCCTCCAACACTCGCATCTGTGTAAGAAGTTCGCAAGCAGGGTCTGACCATGCCTTTGTACCTGCCTTCAAAAAGTTTTCTGTAGGAACTTTCGCCTCGTGGAGAGGAAGCTGAATACCACGACCGATACCCGTGTAGTCAATCTTTGCAGTGGTCATCAACTGCGCAGTCATGAAGTTCATAGTTGCGTCAACGGCATTGAATTTATCCTGCAAATTACCAACGTATGTAGCAACAATGTCCGCGTCATTGCCAAATTGCTCAAACATTCTCACCTTGTAGTTACGCTCTGCAGCGGTTTCCACAATACCCTCTGTAATGAAGTCAGGGATAGATGCGGTGTAGACCTTCTCTTTTGAACCGTCAGCTTGGTTGCTATCTCCAAGCGGTGCTCGAAGATCCATCAAATGAGGTGCTTGCAACTTGCGAGACTTAACAGAGAATACTGCCGTACCGTCTGCTTGGGATGGTGTCTCTGCCGCCGCCTTACGACCTTGTGTCTTATACCAACCATAGTTGGTGTAGAACAAAGCACTGCTATCAAGGAATGACTGCAAGAAACGGTTGTTCTCTGGACTTGCAAAGAACTTAGCGTATCTTGAATCTTCAAAATTGTATTTTGCCATTTCGTTATACCTTTTAAGTGTGAAACATTAGAGTGAGAACCAACCTGCGATCTTACTTGTGTTCAGTGCGAGAACACTTACTGGCATTGGAGACATCTTTGCTTTGTAAAGCACAGTACTCTCGTTAGCAAGGCATGGGGTGAATAGATAGCGTGCGCCCTCGAAGTCGTTGTTTGTTGCAGCTGGGTTGTACACGAAATCAAAATCAGAAGGTGCATAGCAGTTAGGGTTAGTTACAATAGCCTTAGCACCTGCGCCAGCCTTGTCTGCCTCCACGAGGACTGCACCAATAGCTGCGGTAACGGCTGCACTAACAGTGAGTTTCCAAACATCACCTGCGGTGTTGTCCTTCGTTGCTTCAACTGCGGTAACAGTAACACCTGTACCTGTACCCGTAAGAGTGTTTGGCGCAACCATGAGAATATCACCCACGAATGGGATATGACGGAAGCCGTCACGCTTAATGAGGACCTCGGTTGTCGATGCAGCCTTAGCTACCTCATAAGTCTTCATAATCTTAATAGTAGCACCAGTATCACCCTCGATACCCGGATTGTACTCTAAAAGGTCGCCTGCATAAATCTTAGCATTGCCCTTAAAAGGATTCACGAGAACTCCACCGATTGTTGGATAAACCAACCCGTTCTTTGCACTTGACTGCAACTTAACGAACACGTTACGACTGCCGCCAATCTCGCCATGAGCCTGAATCAGTACAGAGCCTTGGAAAACTCCCGCATTGAGAATCCTTTGCTGATAAAAATCAAGTTCTGTCATTTCGATTAATGTTAATTGTTAAACTGAATACCTATTATTCGGTCTTTGGGTTGTATCGTCCAACGATGTTGCTAACATCGCTCCAGTCCTCTTTTTCTTCCTTGCCACTGCCATTACCACCTGCATGTGGTTTACCTATTTCAATTCCTGCTTCCTTGATGTCAGCATTGTACAACCTCTCTGCTTTCTCAATAAGAGATTTTACATCAACATTTTCACTTGGAATTTCAAGTTTTGAAAGGGCGGACTTGGCAAAGAAGTCGTTGAGTTTCAAACCTGCGTTCTCAAACTTCTCCCTAAGGCCTTTTCTGACAGAATCCATTGTAGCGTGCTTCGCTCTCTCGGTCTGCTCTTGCTTGCGTGCGTTACGTTCCTCATCAAGTTCAGCTCTAAGATTTTTCAATTCCTTCATGATTTCGCTTTCGCTACCCTCATTACCTTCGTTTTTCTTAGAACCGCCTTCTGTTCCCTCTTTCAGCTTCTTTTCAGCATTCTCCTTATACTCCTTCACCTCTTTCGAGACATCAGCATGAAGATTGCCATCCATTCGCTTCAGTCGGTTTGCAACTCTTTCGACCAACTTGGCATTTGCTTCCTCGTTGTCTCCAAAATCACCTAAAACGTCATCAAGTTCTTCGTTGATGGTACGCTCGCTAAGTTTCAACTGGGTGCTTCCCAAACTTTTGTTTACTAATTCTTTGAGTTCTTCTCTTTCCATTAGTTGTTATCCTGTTGATTAATCGTTGCAGAAGAAGGAATCGAACCTTCGACCTGTTGATTATGAAACAACTGCGCTACCGCTGCGCCATTCTGCGAAATATTTGAATATATATACAATTTGAGAGCAAAAATATGTATAAAAAATGAATATTCCAAATAAAAATGTATATTTTTGCAAATAATATTGTATATTTATACTATTTTCGGTTGGATGGAAAAACTTTCAGGATTAACATTACATAATGGTGATAAGATTTATACACAGGAATACGTACAGTTCTTGCGTGACGCTGACCGTAAATCTCCAGATAAATTAAAAATTATTGCACAAAAGGGGGCGCAAGAAAGAATATTGTCGGTAGACGCTGATATTAAGATAATAGGAGGCTCGAGAGGTGGTTCAAAATCGTTCTCCGCCCTTATGGAAACCCTCAAAGATATACGCAATTCTGATTTCCATGGACTTATACTTCGTAAAGAAAAAAATGACCTTGACTCCCTAATCTCAGATTCCTATAAAGTCTATTCTCAATTTGGCATATACAACAAGTCACAGAATGATATGACTTGGAATTTCCAAAACGGAGATTGGTTAAAGTTCTCATACTACGCAGGTGCATATCAAGATTTCAAGAATAGATTTCAGGGGCGACAATACGCTTACATTGCTATTGACGAGGGAACACAGATTGAGTATAAGAAATTCAAGTATCTCTTAACAAATAACCGTAACGCTTCTCACATCAGGAATAGGTTTTGGATAACGTGTAATCCTGACCCAGAAAGTTGGGTCAGAAAGTTTATTGACTGGTGGGTTGACGAAGAAGGTTACATTATTCCAGAAAGAGATTGCCAGATACGATATTGCTTTATGGACGGAGATACGCCTGATTCTATTTTTTGGGGGAACACAAGAGAAGAAGTATATGAGCAATGCTCAGAACTTATCGATTCTCTTTGGAAGGATAGTTATGAAGAGCTCGGTTACACAAAGCTCGATATGTTTATAAAGTCTGTAACTTTTATTCGAGCAGATGTTTCTGAGAACATAAAGCTTATTAGTACAGACGCTTCGTATATTGCTAACCTTGCACAACAGGACGAGGAGCAGCGTATGCGTGACCTTGAAGCTAACTGGAATTGGAAGGCTGCTGGAGATGATATGGTGAAGATTGAGGATTTGGAGGGTATTTTCAATAACACTATACAACTTGGTGACGAAATACATCGTGCCTCAGCCGACATTGCATTTACTGGCGGTGATAACTTTGTCATGTGGCACTGGATTGGAAGGCACACGAAAGATTTGATTGTTATGCGTCTTGATTCGAAAACAATAGTGTCGGTCGTACAGTCAAAATTGCGTGAGTGGGGAGTAGAGGAATGTAATTTTACCTATGATATGCAAGGTATTGGGCAATACTTCAAGGGGTTTTTCCCTAACGCTGTGCCATTTAACAACCAAGCTGCGCCAATTGCTCTTGATAGGAAAGAGGAAGAAGGTATTAGATATTTATACAAAGACTTAAAATCGCAATGCGCCTTTATGTTCTACACAGAAATAAAGGAAAGAGGAATATCTATTGAATCTGCTTTGCTTGATAGAAAGTTTAGTGGTAATGGCTTCAAAAATGTCCCACTTAGGCAAATACTAATGAAGGAGAGAAAGTCGCTTAGGCGTGATGAGACTGGCTCTGACAAGGGATTTAAGTTGCTTCCCAAAAAACTTGCAAAAAGATACGTCGGGCATTCTCCAGACTTTTGGGAGAGCTGGTTCTATATCGAAATATTCAGACTAACAAAAAAGAAACATAAAAAGGTAAAAGGATTATGGATGATTTAACAGTAAATTACAGAGAGGTGCTGACAAAGAAACCATGGTGGCGAGTTACACCAAAGGGGTATATGATGCACAACATACAGGAAAGAAGGGACGATGCAAGTGATATAACTATGCCAGAGGACCACTTGTATAGAATTGTTATGACGCAAGCGGACTTTATGCGTGAATACTATCCATCGGCGCACGCTATCTTTGACGAAACAAAGTACCCGGACATTTACAAACAAGACCCAGAAACAAAAAAGTGGTACAAGCAGCCTATCACCCGAACATCTTTTGCATTTCAACAGGTGATAGCAACAAAGCATATCCTTCACCTCACAGGAAACGATGTTCAGTTTGAAATCGCTGACGGAGCATTGGATAAATCTAAAGAAGAAGAATATCAAAAGAATCTTATCAAATTCAAGAAATGTTGGTTGCTTTCCAACATGGAGATAAGAAACTTTGAAGCTATCCGCTCACTAATGATTACAGGCGATGCTGCTGTGGTAGGATATTTTAATAACGGCAAGTTTGGCGCAAAGTCATTATCTTATCTGAATGGTGACACACTCTATCCTCATTTCGATTCTATTACAGGCGAACTTGAACTTTTTGCACGTAAATACTACGACTATGACGATGACGGCATAGAAAAGATAGAATACGTTGAGGTGTGGGATGACGTAAACATCTATCGTTACAAGCGTGGCGTAAATGAAAGGGGTATTTCTGCATTCCTCAAAAAGATATTCGACCTTGACGGATTTGAACTCATTACTAAAAAGCCACACGGATTCCCATTTCTCCCTGTTGCTTATGTACGCAATGAAGACGGTCCGTGCTGGCATGCCGTACAAAAAAATATTGAGGACTACGAGGAAGCGTTCTCTCACTTGTGCGAGAACAACAAGGCGTATGCGTTCCCTATCATGTACATGAAGGGGTCAGGTGATGATATTAGCGTTATTGGAGATAGCAACGGTGCTGCAAAAGTCGTTACAATGAACGATAAGGACGCAGAAGCAGGATTCCTTAATGGCACGGACGCTTCAAACGCTTTCGCGACACAACTTGATAAGTCGTATGACCTTATCTATGAGTTGTCATTCACTGTGAAACCGCCAGAGTTAAAGTCTGGAGATTTGCCAGGAGTCGCGCTCAAATTACTCTACTCCCCTGCATTGGAGATTGCAATGAACGATGCACAACTATTGCAGCCGTTCGTTGATATGCTTACAAAGATGGTTAAGTTTGGTATCGGCTTTGAGGAAAATCAAACTGCGACATATTCAGAACTTCCCGTTAACGCATGGATTTCGCCGTACATACATAGTAACTCGACAGAAATCATTACAAATTTAGCAACGGCGGTTCAAAATAAATTTATCTCACGACAGACTGCCTCCGAGCGTTGTCCAGACTTTCCTAAGAATGATGAGTATGCACGCATCATTTCGGAAGAAAAAGAGAAGCAACAGATGGATTTGCTCACCCGACTCGAGGTACAGGATAACCAAACAGAGAATAATATTGAGCAGAAAGAAGCCGCTGCACGAATTAATCATGGTAAGGGTGGTAGCGACCTTAATCAGCCAAAGGGCGGTAAAAAAGGCAGACCCAATAAATCTGGAAAAACGTGGGACAAAAATCGGAATTTCTTAGGTGAAAACAATTGGGATTCTCTAAAAACAAAGTAGTACATTATGAGCGACATACTCTTCACACAAACATTACAGCGCAAGGCAAAGGAGTACGGTTTAGCAAAAGCCGAATACCTTTGCTATGCTGCGATGAGAGCAGCAGGAATTGGTATCAATGATGCTTGGAATATGGCTTTTCAGAATACTGGCCAAACATGGGATAAAAGCCGGCTTAAAGCGGAGCAACAGAAGCTCGAAGGACTTGATGGAGTGCAGAAGTTCATTGCTGATATAAAGAAGGTGAACGGAGAAGGTGAAGGAAACGATATATCTGCTGACGACCTCGCAAAGGCAACATCAAAGGAGAGGATTCTTTCTGACCTCCTAAAAGCAAGAGCACTTACAAAACCTTCATCAAAGGAATGGATTGATATTACTGCAAAGATTGCCGATTATGCGCGTATCAAGCAGGATGAAATAAAGGAAGAAGACACAACTATCCATTATTTCATACCTGTAAATTATCCTACATCGTGTAAGGATTGCTTATTACACCAGAATGGTAAAAATACTATAAGTCGAATGTGAAAACAAAACACCCAGTAAGGAAGCATATCTTACTGGGTGTTTTTATAAAAACTATTTTTCTTTGTTACGTTTTTGTTTCATTTTTGTTTCAGAAGTAGTCAAAGTTTTCTCGTAAAATACGTAATATCAGATATTTATTTACTGTAATCTTTGTTATGTTTTTGTTTCGTTTTTGTTTCGCCACACCAAAATACGCATTGTTTATCGGGTGTTAAACAAGTCTTTCTGGAAGAAAAAAAAGGAGACATTAACGTCTCCTTTCCTCATGTACTATATGCGTCTGAACCCGCTACCAGCAAGCTCCTCGACCATATTCTGCGTCATTGTGTCATTCAGGATAACGTCTATTTCACTGACCTTGTCTCTGACGGTTTCACATTCATCCTCTGACGGGTAGAACTCATGCAGCAAACCCACTATCCTGTCGCAGACTCCATGCAACTGTTCCTTTAACTCGATAATCTCAGAGGTTGTGCTACTGACTTTTATCTGTTCCATGTAGCAGCCTCCTTTCCTGACTTTTTAGCAAAGAGATTGATGAAATACACCTGTCCCTTGCCAGTGACCTTTGTAGTGACAGTGGTGTGCATCACACCGTTATTACCGCTGCGTGTACCCTTCTTCAATTCAAAAAAGCCCTTCTCGATGTAACGCTGATTAGGAATGTTGTATCTCTCGCCCTTTGTACCGAGATATTCGTTGTCACGCAGCCACCTAAAAAGTCGCTTTTCACCCATCGGATAGCCGTTCTGGTCGATGAGTTTGGCAAGTTCGCCAACAAGACACGAGGAAACAGAACCTGAAACGGCTTATGTAAATACGATAGAAGGCTGAGCTTCCTCTATCGCCTTTGCTTTCTCAGCATTGTCTGCTTCCAGTTGCCTAATGCGCTCATTTCGTTTTTCGATGGTTGAGTTGGCAACAAGGACAGCCCTTGCCATAATCTCACTCTCCGTCATGTTATCATTGGTGGCAATATAGCCGCCAGTCTTGCGAATTGAAGGCAAAACATCAGATGTTACCCATTTTCGGAATTGCCTTGCTTCTGGTTTTCTGCTGTCAAGAATGACATCATACAGACCGTCTTCGTTTACAAAGTTTGCTACTTGTTGTCTACCAAGATTGTCAGTGACGGGGTGATTTGAAATCACCCCATCTTCAAGTCGTCTCATTACCGCTGATGATTGCAAATCCAACGCCTTGCATACATCTGCAAGACAGAACAAAGGGTTACTGGAAGTTCCTACTGTTCGAATTTCTCCAAACAGAGGATTGTTGAAAATCTTAACTTCGTTCATTTCTTACGTATATTTTTGAACGATTAAACATTGTCGGGTTGATACACAATGAAAGCGTATCGCTACCCTTTGTTCAATGCCTATACGTGAAAGCACGGCTACACCATTACAATGTAACCAAGGGGCGATACGCTTGTATCGTAATTTCCTCGAAAATAGACGAACATAAAAAAATGCCCCTCCATGTAAGTGGAAGAGCCACAGCCGTCCACATATAATTATTGAACGTTGCAAATATACTCATTTCCGTGATACCTGCAAGCGTTACGTGTGTTAAATTTATATAATCATGTTTTTTATCCGCCCACAAGCTCACTCTCGTCAAAAATAAAACTCACCCCACAAACACAGCGATGATGCGATGGGATTAGCATTCCTTCGCTCATACGATGTGGACGGCTTGCAATCTCATCGCAAATATCACAAGGATATGACGAATTTCTATACGTTCTATACCCAACCGCATTTACTGACCTACCATATTCAATTTCCACCTGTCCCCACGATAGGTTTATCGTGTTTTGGACGTTCCTTATGATATTCTCATAGGAGGCAGCATAAATACCTTGTCCTCTGTGTGGGATAGTCATAGCATACTTACCCTCACGTGAAGCCTTTGTCATGACAGAGTTATTATATGGGTCTTTGTAGGACTTTCTGACAGCACCAATGATTTTGTTTTCATCATAACGTAATGATACTCCAGCCTTTACCAAGCTAACAATATCATTAGCGAAATCATATAGATACGAACTATTGCGTTGTACATACGTCTTTCCAAACACTTCCTTTTTCAGGTAATTATTTACAAGGTCTTTTGCATCAAGCCCCAATATCTTACCACTTGCCATAGAGTAAGCCTCTACGTACTTTTCAATAGCTTTTTCTACTTTAACAGCGATTTGTACAGCCTCTTTTTCATATTGCTCAACATTAGATATTGTCTTGCTCTGATAGTACGGCCTGTATTTCCTTGCGGCCTTGACAATATTCTCTGCTGTCTTCCAGAGAATGTCTGTTACGTGTGTTGTCGCATTAAGTTGAGCCTGTGCTCTTTTGTTTACAAAAAGCACGCTCCGTTCTTTCTCACTTGTCGCCATGTGTTATCTTTCTTTCACTGTAAATCTTTTTCTTTTCCTGCCTGCCTCTCTCTTCGCCAATCTTGCCGCTTTTGCAGCCTTGCGTGCAGCACATATCTTCATCTGCTCGGCATTGAGGCGTCTGTTCTCTTCTTTTCGCTCTTTGTACATTAAGTACTGTTGCTGCTTTGTCATAGACTTAATGATGGTGTTCTGGACCTTTTCTATCACAAATTTAGGAGTGTCTTCTTCACGTATGAATACAGGGAAACAACTTTTCTTGTGCGTATCATAGAAGCGAACACTGTCTTCTCCGTCAATCTTAATTGCAACTCTTGTATCAGGAAGAAAAATATCACTATGACCAAACCATACATTCTTATGCTGCCTGTACTTGATATTGTTTTCTTCCAAAAACGCTATCACCTTCTTTAGCTTTGTTTCATTTTTCATACTGACGATTTTTTAATATAGTTGTTTATTTCTTTTTTGTTATCTTCAAAGAACTTTTTGAAAATGCTATCAACATCCTCTGCTTTTGCAAGCCATCCCTTGGTCCACGTGGTCTTCCAGAATACCCAATACTTATTACAAATCTTGTATGATATTTGAATATAGTGCATGGACGTGGCTACCTCCATTAATTCAATCTGGTGTCCACACAGCTCACCATCATACTTGGCATAGGTTCTCATACCCAACTCTGAATCAACGAGCTTAAAACCGAGTTTCGTTAAAAGCCAATTCTCAAAGTATATACGTCTCATATAGCTTGTTTACTCGTGAGTACTTTTGGTGCCCATTTTTCACTCCACTTCTTGCGAAGATACTTTACCACTCCCTCATAAGAAGATAGAAAACCATCGTTGATAAGCATTGCAACTGTCTTTTCTGCGCTAAACAACTCTTTCATTTTATCTTCAACACCTTCTTTGTTTCTAATCATTGCCTCATGATTATTAAATACTACCCAATTAATAGCTTTAGCTATATTTGAAATGGCAACACGAAGAAAACCCTTACCAACTATTTTAGATAAAGCAGCGCATAATTCTTTATAAGCATCACCAGCTTCGTTACGATACTCAATCATATTATCATAAACAAAACGTATCACTTGTACTTCAAAACGGGGATTTATCCACATAGCAAACTTTAAGAACAAGATTGGGTTCATCCATACCTTGTCTTGCGTCTTACCATTCTTTGTTAATTTCCCATTTACTCTCATAAGTAATTGATTTTCAGCAATGTCGGTTTTCCGTCTATGGCTTTCGTCCTCCGCAAGGGCATTCATGAAATCCTTTACCTTTGGACTTTCAAGGAACTCTGACATTCTTCTACGTGGATTACCTTCAACGCCATTCCATTGGCGAAGCAAATTAGCACCATCAAAGAAACCATCTTTCGTCCTTTGCTCAACTGTAAACTGTCCCATCGAACGTGTCATTACTTGATTTGTCTTCATTTGTACCTCCTATACTTATTAATTTTTAGTCTTCACTTTTTATAATCTATATATTACCATGCTATACTACGTCCATCTATGACCAACCTTGTATGTGTTTGCTTGTACTTGGAATCCGTAGTTTGTTGTTGTGAATGTATATCCTTCAATATCCATTCCACACACTCCTTTAAGAAGAGTTCCTACGAAATGAGTAAACTTCTTAAAGTACTTTTTCACAGTTCCATACTTAACTACACTGAAAGCAGTTGCAACAGACAGTCCGAGTTTCTTTGCTATCGTTGCATACGATAATCCACGTTCAACGTATTTATCTCCAAAACCATACTTCCGACATGCTTTTCTCGCAGCTTTAATCTTCTTTGAATTAAAGCCGTTGTGAGCGTTGTGAATAGTATGCTTACAGAAATCCTTACGTTGTTGCATGAAAACGACCTGTAACGCCTGCAATGACCTCTCAACAGTCTTTACGCTTGTGAAATCCATTCGACCGATATTCATGTTTCGCTTTGCGTGCTTGCTGACGGTTGAACGGATGATGAGATTATCCTTTTCAATGAGGATAAGTCCATATTCATTCAAGGTCTGCAATCTCTTTTTAATTGTGACGGCATGAATACCTGTAATGGAGTGAATAAGATTGATAGAATAATGACGAATGTTTGATGACTTTGTGCGATGCTTGATAAGATACGCCATTGCAAGTGCTTTCAGCAACTCTTTGTTGCAGAAGCATTCGATTATCAATGACCGTCTTATATACTTCATACGCCATCAAAAAGAATGAGGTCATTAAACAACCTACTCTTTGTTTAACAACCTCATATATTTATGATTTTTATGAGTTTTCTTTATTATCACTCTTAGTGAGTAGGTAGAGTACAGCTTTTTACTGCTACAAAGATACTACTTTTGTTCAAAGTATATAAATTATAAACGTTAAAACTACATAAAAAATAAGCATTTCTCGTTTTTCTATTGTACGTACACGAAAAATATACTAACTTTGCTGATGTGATAACCAGAAATCACGCAATGAAATGCTTTCTATTCCTCCTTAGAGGATTTTTATATAGGCTTAAACCTCGTTGATATTCTGGTTATCAATGGGGTTTATTGTTTTTAGCATATTCCCTAAATTCTATCCTTAGCGACCACAGCCACCTTGGGATAGTCTTATTTCTCGCAAAGGGAGCAAGCGAGGGTGCAGGATTTGAGTGAGGATGCACCGCAAGACGATGACAATATCGGAAATCCTCATATCATTTGTTGAATTTGTCTTAACAAGTGAGCGAAGAACGGCGACGAGAACTCTCTGTATAAAGTTCTGAGCAGAATCCTTCCCAGTAATGGGTAAGGGTGAATTCTGCTCTTTCAGCTCCTCCTCCTCTGGTATATTAATTATGTAATAATTATATTTTGACCGAAAAAATATGAAAAAAGTTTTTTGATTTGTTTAAGCGCAACAAGCATGAAGCAGATATAGAAGAAGAAAGATATCAGGCTCTTTCTAATGCTTTTGGAAGGATGCTTGATTGTATTCGAAAGAGTCGACAAATTGATAATGATATATGGTACAACTAAACCAAATCTACGTTTTTGATGTGTAAAGGACAGACATTTGTAACATAAGCATAAAACAAAGGGGTGCCCATATTGAACACCCCTCTTATTTTACTCCTCTTCACCTTCAAGTATAGACGAAACCATTTGCTCAATCCAATCGTCATTGAATGTCGGTAATGGGAAATTAATCTCATGTCCCTCCATCTTATGCTTGATTAAGATAAGCACATCCTGCAACTTTGCAAAATCCTGCAACTGCTCAACAATTTTACTCATCATCTCCATCTTCTACCTCCTTTGCCATTTTTAATAGCGTTTCCTTGTGCTGTTCATTTCGTAGAACCTCATCGGCAGCCTCTTCACTCTCCTTGATCTCCTCCTCTGTCATTTCACCCTTATCTGCCTTGCGGTAGAAATACTTGTGCATAAGCTCCTGCTTCTTTGCCATATACTCCATATCACCAACGACAGATGTATCGGCAAACATACACGTGAGTATCATTGTGAGATTGTCAAGCCCAACTCCAAAAAACTCTCCATTTTCGTTGACAGGCATTTCGTTAATGGCATCAAAGAGCGACATGCCAAAAACCCATTCAATACTCCACGAGCCACTCACGGTAGACGCTTTTATGAATGGTAATCCTACACGTTGTAACTCTCGTTGAACCTCACGTGGTAAATTGTTTTCATCACGCAGTTGTCGCACCTGCTTGGACGTTAATGTACGGGTAAATTTCTTGATAGTAAAATTACCAGCACGATAAATCTTACCAAATTCTAAACCTTTATTTTCCATATTCAGTTTGCATTAAACATTATCGATAATTCGGTCTACATTGTGTTTCTTAACAAGCTCTTGATGCTTGTTTAGGTACCACAAAGCTTTGTCAATATCCTCAACCTCACAACCTTTCAGTTCAGCTCGCACAAGGTATTTAAAGGCATTGAGTTTGCAGAAGGCTTTTGTTTCGTCAATACCAAACACGTCCTCCATAATATCAATACACTCCAACTTGCCGTGATTGTAGTGAGAGGGATGATTAACTCTTTCTTCTTTCATTTGTTATCCCTCCAAATTGTCAACGACTTCACCTTTTTTATCTGCAACAAATACGCTATGAGCAATCAAGAGCGCATCGCTATTCCAAAGAGTAACCTTCTGATCAGGGAATAGCTGTTCAGCAATGAATTTTAGACGATTCTTGTATGACGTCTTTGTTTCGTCCTTTTTCTTTGACTTTATACCAAGACCACGCATCCACGTGTTTGGAAGCACCTCTATAGTTTTAATCTTCGCTGCCAACAATGCCATCTGAAGCCAACCAAAGCCTTGACCGAACTTGAACATACTTGCTGCACCATCGCCCGGACGTGCGTGAACCTTCTCCAAATAACAAGTCGTATCGTTATCTGTGAATTGTTGTAAAAAAGACAATAACTCGCCCATTGTTTGAGGCATCTTAGTGAGTGCAACAACCTTTCCGTTCTCATTAAGAGCGGTTATCGCTCCTGACACACCTGGATCAATTCCAATGAATATCTTTTCCATAATTACTTCTCTTTTGTTTTACGTGGCCTGCCAGCTTTCTTCTTTGGCTTCTCACTCTGTTTAACAATCTCCTTTGCACCTGTATGACCAAAACCACCATCACCACGCTCTGTTTCATCAAGGGCATCAACCTGCTTGAACTCCGTTTCAGGTACTTCAACAAACTGCATCTGTGCAATGCGCGTTCCCTTTGCGATGAACGTGTGTGATACTAATTCATCGTGAACGTCAATAATTACACCGACGATACCCGTGTAATCGCTGTCTATGGTGCCGAGTAACACGTCTGCATCAAGACGCTTTGTGTACAACTCGCACAACTGCTCATACATCACCTCGATACCTTTTGACGAGAAGCCGCTTCTCGACTTGATGATTGCCGCCATATTCTTCGGCAGCTGCATACGGAAACCGAGTGGCAATACTTGTCGCCCATGCTTCAACTTGAAATCCTCTGGAACAAATAGGTCATAACATGCAGCACCTTTTGTTGCTTTCTTCGGCAAAACACCGCCTTCAAGCACAATCTTTACTTCTTGCATCCCAATACCCTTTCTTCAAAGTCCTTACCTGCAACGAATTTCAATACCTTTTTTGCAGGCACGTCAATCGTTGTCTTGTTCGTGAAATCATACGCCTTTTTCGGCTTGCGCTCAATAACCTTTAGCCTGAAACTATCACGGAGATTGATTTCTTTGCCACACGAAAGCACATTCGCCATCACATCAATGAAATCGTCAATGAACTGCTTTGAGCGTGTTATTGTTTCGCCACTCTTCTCTGACAGATATACTGCCAACTCTTCTTTTGTTACTGCCATAATTATGTTGTTGTTTTATTATACTATGGTTATTATCCTTCAAAATCGTTGAGAAGCCCCTCACGATTCCCCTCGTTTGTTAACTCTTTTGAACTTGTCGAGTTGTTATCATTATTGATAACTAATTCTCTAATCATTTTCATTTTTCTTGACTTCATACTATTTTATCGTTTAATAATTCTAAACACCTTCCCATGATGCTTTTCTAAGCCTTTCATATATTCAAAGGCTACTTGTGGGTGGCTTGACATGAATACATCGCGGAAATTGAATAAATCTGTTGTTTGGGCTATATACATAGCTTACTCCCTGTAATCTGTTATACTCATAAAAATATCACCATTGCCCTTGCGAACTTTCCACTTAACATGAGGATGTTCTAATTTTAAGCGGTTTATAATCTTTTCGGTCAGCATATCATCTGACGAATAAGTTACATAATGGTCATATATTTGAATCTCTTTTCCGACATTCTGAAATAATTTTTGTATAAAGTCATCGCAAAGGCGAGTTGTCCTGCCAGTGCGTCTGTACTTATCTTGCTGTAAGTGTTGGGGTGCAAAACCTCCTTTTATGGCAGTCATAATTATTTTCCTTTCTTTTCTTTAAGTTCGTTATAACGTTTCTCGCTCACAAGAAACACGCCCCTTCCATTAAAGCGCAGCGCATAGTATTTCGCTTTGCCGATATGATAGCGTATGTTAATCGCATCATCATAAAATCGAACATAATCATCGATACTACAAATCGTCATTGAACAGTCATACATTCTACACTCAGCACGTCCGCCCCACTGCTCAAAGAAATTGTGTATATCAATTTCATCGGGAAGTTGAAGCCTTTTAGCTGTTTCATACATATCACGTTCAATTTTACCAGTGAAATTTGTAAAGTCACGAAGCATATCCAAAAAATCACTCATTCTTATTATCTGTTTTGAAGTTTCTTTATCTCTGTATAGCATTTTGCTGCCATACTCTGCAACTCTGAATCATTTACCTTTCCCAATACGGAAGGGGAGATACTGGAATCCATCAAGAGAAGGTATATATTCGTGATAACGTCCTTTGAAATTGTAAGGTCATTCTGTAACTGACACATCTTCTCAGCTGTAGCATCTGAATATGGCTTTTTCAACTCGGAAAGGAGCTTATCAAAGCTATCCTTGATAATCTTGAAACGCTTGCCACCCGTCATAACAACCTCGTATGACTTCTCAGACAATATCTCAACATTGTCAAGATTAATCATCTGCTTTCCGTATGTGCGGTCCTGAACCTCAATAAATCTATTCATAGTCGTCGTCTAATTCGTTATTGTATATCTCGCATGTAAAACTAACATTCAAGCCTTCGTGCATTTTACCATCACTCGTCATAACAGGCTCGTTGCAGCATTGAGAGCTAACTGAAACGTTATCAACACCAGTAGATAAAGCAAACTCACGTACTGCATCTCCAATCGTTTTAAGCATCTTCATCTGCTCAATCTTAAAATCTGTGTCGTTTAGCATAATAATACCTTTTAGTTGAACCATTTGATAATTGTATCACCACGAAAACCTTTCTCCCAAACAAACCAAGCGTATGAAGTCGCACTACCGCTAATTTTGTCAAAATCGCCATTAATCGCACATTTCAAACGTGAACTGCTAACCCATATACGCTTTGGTGGCATAATGTCAAACATCTTACGACGACGCTTTCCCTCTAAATACTGAACTTTCAGGAACATCGCAACCTTACACCCATCAGGTATAATCTGTAATGCCTTCTCTACAAATTCCTGTCCGTATTTATATGGAGGATTTGTAATAATATCGCCATTCCACTCAGTATTGTCATCGGAAAGGAAATCAGCAACATCACCATACCCACGATTAACCAAATCACGGCTAACAACATGATACCCACCTCTAATAAGAACTTCGGAGATATGCCCTTCACCGCAGGAAGGCTCAAGTATAGGACCGTTAAAAGTTTCTAACTTTAACAACCATTCAGTAGCTTTTGGCTCAGTTGCATAATAATCATTTACCTCACGTTCACTAAGTGAATGATTACTTGCGCCAAGTGTTCTAAACACACTATTCTTATTTCCAACCCAATCTTTTCCCATAATCAATCGTTCTCCTTAATAAATGATTCCTCCTCATCAACCTCATCGCCGTCAATATCACGGAAGTCGGTAATGAAAACAGGTTGTTTCAAACGCTCGAGCGTTACTCCATACAACTCATAATAGATACCCCTTCCACCACGTTTCTTAAAGAAATTCATTTTAAGAAGAGCATTGGCAAATTTGCGATTCGAAGGTATAAGCGATTCATCAACATCATTATCCTCACAGAAGCGAACAAACACTTCATAAAGGTCAATGCCTGCAATATACGCTGCATTTTCATTCGGCGCATCCTTGCTGTTTCGGATTTTATACGTTTTTACCCATGCTATTGTAGGTTGACGGGTAATAAGTGTACGCAACATCGCCATTTGACTACCCTCAGCATCAGGGAAACGGAATTTACGACGGAACAACTCACGCGTTCCACGCATAACCCAATTAAATACACCGGAAAGCTCGTTGCGAATGATGTTGTTAGCAAGATTCGGATCACGCTTTGAACGAGGAATTGTGACATCAAATGGGATAATCTGTAAACGACGAATCATACCGTCACTTGAATCGTTTATCTCAGGAAGGGAGTTCATGTTGAATATAAGATACGGTATCTCACGGCACTCCTCAACATTGCGACCAATACCACGAACCTGAACAGGCTCACCTGAAACAAGCTGCTTGAATATATTATCTTCATTCGATTTACGGGAAAATCCACGAGGATTACTATCGGACGACCAGTTGAATATCATACCACGAATAGGGAGACGACCACGAAGACCAGAATCACCCTCAGAGGTTAATGTCGAGTAGTCAATCTTGCTAATCTTTGAATCACCAAACAACGCACGCATAACCTCAAATATCACACTCTTTCCATTTGCACCACCACCAATAAGGAATAAACATAACTCAACCTTACCAGAACCATTACGCCACTCGTCAGAAAATGCAACATTACGCTGTGTAAGACCAAGACCAAGAAACATCTGCAATACTGTTCGTGATGTTTTATCAGGAAGAACCTCACGAAGAAACATCTGCCAACGGTCACAACGTGCATCATCCTCATAACGATACGGACGATAATACGTAATCTCAACGTCAGGAGAAAAATCGATAAAATTAGGCTTACATGGATCAGATAAATCCAATACGCCATTCTCAAAGCCAATCATATCCAAACGAGGATGAAGCTGATTGCGAATCTTAATCTTGTTAAGGAATGATTCACGACGAACAAGAGGCTTGTGCATCATTGCGGTAATACCAAGATCACGAAGCAACGTTTCATAAGCCGTTTCAACAACAGTTTCTGATACAACATCGTAAACCTTACCGTTGAAAAAATAAAACGAACCGTTAAACCACTTCAAAGGACAATCACGAACAAACAAGTCAAGGGACATCTCAAAACGACATTTCTTCTCGTTATACAAAGATATGTCACCCCAACTCCCACTTAGAGAACCAAAAGCATACTTCAAATCCTTTGATTGCTCAATCAGATAACCATAAATATAATCCAGTTTCTCTCCGTCTGTCATAATTGAAATATGTTAAATGTACCTTCATCCTGCATAAATGCACTAAGAATGTAGCTTATGTGTATATTTTGGTGTAGCAAAATCCACTTACAATAAGTGAATAGTGTAGGATTGAATAGTTTTTGTCGGATTCCCTCCACAACCATTAAACCATAAAGTACACAATATATAAACAGTGTTGCAAATATACATAAAAAATATACATAAGCTACACTATATATCTTATAATCAGTGAAAATTAATACACTTTAACATACACACAATAACGAATAAATATACATAGTTGAAAATACTCAAATTCATGTGTTAAATCTTTTAACGATTTGGGAAGTTAAATGGAGAAAAGAAAAAAAATAAAAGAAAAATTTTTAGAAGGGGTTACTACGCCTTGTTTACAAGCGTTTCAAAGGGGGTGTGGGTGTTTGTTACTACATATAACAAACAAAATAAAGAGTAAAAAGGACACTTAAAAGTTGTTTCACACGTGAAACAATTACAAATAAAGTAACCCCCTGTTACTCAGTTACTTGTATATTTATCCGTTTACTTTTGTATATTTATAACGTTGTATTTTTTTTGTTTGTTTCTTTATAATATCATTATTTGGCACGCTGTTTGTTTTTCGTTGTGTTAATTGTGTTTAACAATTGTATTGTATATATATACTTTATATTGTATATTATTCATTTTATTTGTTATATTGTTAATGTTACTTAACCTTATGCTTCTATGATTAACTTAAAATTAACTTAATATATGCGTTGTATACAGTTATAACTGCTTTATATACTTGCAGTTACGCAAAAAATGTGTTAACTTTGCAGGTAGATAAAGGAAAGATAAGTAAAAAGGATATTTGAAAAGTCCCCTTTATCCTCTTTGAAATGTTGCAACAAAAACATATTGCCAGGTGCTGCAAATGGAATAAACTATTTTTTAACATTTGTTCGCATTTATACTTCGATGTAAGCAGCACCACAATTTTAATAACTTATTATTTAACAAACTAAAATTTTACAATTATGGCAAATTCAGTAAACAAACAAACGAGCGTTAACGATGTAAAGAACGTGAAAGCCGTTCAGGTAGTAAGTAACCTTCAGGCGTTGCGCCTTATCGCTAAAATTAAACAGCACTTACAAAGTGCCGGCGGTTTGAAATCTATTATGGAGTTAACAAAGAATTTCGCTTATTCACTGAGTGAAACGAAGGCAAACGAGACCGACACGCCCGTTATAAAGGTAGGTAGGAAATCTTTTTATCTTTCACCAGTTGGACAAGTGAACGAGTACAATGTACTAAACGTTATTAAGTCCGTTCTTAAGATTGAGGACGCAAAGCGAGTATTGGCAAAGAAACTTACAAAGCGTTTGACCTTCGAGCAATTTGCAGCGTTAACCGATACGCAAAAGCGTATTAACGACATGAAAGAGGCGTTAAAAAATTGTGCTAACATGGAAATGACAGCAAAGCAGGAAAAGGACACGTTACACAATCTTTATAACGAGTATTTACAATCTTTAGGGCTTGATGAGTAAGCCCTAAAAAGCAAATATGTTTTTGTTGCAAATCAATAATACCCACGTATTAAATTACGTGGGTGTTTTTGCGCTTTATAATTTTAGTCTATCATTTTTTTGATGTGATTGCGAACACCACAAAGCGCACATATTTTTTAACGTGCAGCCGTTCAGGTTGCAAGCATGCAAGTAAATCCGTGGAGGCGGTTTGTATGTTAGTTCATTGAAATAGTTATTTTATTTATCCGTTTGGCTTATTTTGATTTTATGGAATGTATTTTTTATCTAAATCAAGCGGAGCAAATAAATAAAATAACGCATGATACAAAATCATATTCTTAAATAAGCTTTTTTGCCGTGTGCTTTGGCTGGTTACCTAAAACACGAATAACGAAAGCGCAATAAATAGTGTTATTTTTTAGCAAAATAAATTTGCCGTTGTGGTTATGTGGACACCCTGAAAAGACCGCCGTAATTATGCGTTAAATAATGCGGTATTTATTTTCTTGATGAGAGAAAACAAAACAATAAGATAACAGAGAATGAAAATAAAACCACGGCTAACAAATGGAGGGTGCGGATTTGTTTCCGTGCCCTTTTCAATTATAAACCAAAAATACATTTAAGATATGAAACGATTAAAATTACATTTGAAGGCGTGTGTGTTATTTACGCCTATGATTATAGGATTTATAAGCGGTGCTATGTTTTTGTTGCTGCTTTGTCTGATTTACTCCATCGGTTTATATCGTTGGAGTCGCACGATAAACGGACGTAAATTTTTATGTTCATATTATCGTGAAATAATGAGATTGGAGCGAATGCTCTAATTATTTGAATTTGCCATAAAAAGCTGCCTGATGTCGTGATGATGTCAGGCAGTACGATAAACCAATTAAACATTTATGAATTATGAGCAAAACGATTAAATTTCCTTGCCTCCGTGTGTTGGATGAAAGGATAGCAGAATTACAGAGAATTTATTTCCATGTTGAAATTATTTCCGTGCGTGACAATGTTTGCGTTGTTCACATTGCCTAAAATTCGTTGCAGTACGATAAATGCGTGCTGCAATGGCAATTATCAACCAATTAAAAAAATAGATATGGAACAAGATTTTTTCAAATGTTCAAACGACATATCGTTTGGAAAGAGTGAATTTTCTGGTGGTCAGAATTTTCAAGAAATCTTATATAAGGGTGAATTTGTAGGAACTCTTATTGAGGAGAACAGAGGTTTGCTTTCTCCTATCAAATCTGTTGCCGTTACATTCGATGTAGCGAAATTGGATTCCGATGGGGATTGTGAATGGAAATATAAAAATCACTGGCTTCATAACAGGGTGTTCCGTTCTCTTTGTGAATTCGAGGAGTACGTAAAACTGAATTTAGCGCTATTGCTTGACATTTACGCAAATGCGTGTTAAGCCTAAATTAACCGCTCCAAGTACGATAATTCGGGGCGGTACTTTAACCAAACAAAAAAAAGAATTATGAAGGATTTAAGATTAAACAAGCGTTACGGAGTTCAGTTTGAGTATTTGTTTGATTGTGTCGACACCGAGCAAATCGGAGAAAATGCAACAGATAAGGAAAAGATAAACTTTGTTTTCAAAACATTTGAAGATGAGTACGGGAATCCGTATAACAAGCGTATTTATCCAAACGAGTGTGAACGACTTTCGCAATATTTGCGTGGGCTTCCGTCTTGTGTAAATGTGGCTTTTACCGATTATGATATTATACAAATTGGTAAAAGTTGGGGATTTTGTAAGGATTCAAAAGCTGAAGCTAATTTCGTTGAGAACTGGTTTAATGTATGCGCATTTAGACTTATCCAAATGCGTGATATGTTGAATGATTGAGCCGAAAATCTCCCACGTGGTTAATTTCATGTGGGAGTACGATAATAACCAATTAAATAACAAAAATTATGGAAAAAGTGACATTAAAAGAGTTGCGTCGTTTGGTACGTAATGGTTCTGCTGAAAAAATTACAGAAAGCAAGCAGATAACAGAAGGTACAACGAGAATCGCTTATTCAAGCGGAGTTTATGGAGTAAACGGTGCTTTGCTTCGTGGAGATAAGACAAACAGGCTATACGCTATTATTGGGCGTATTCCAGCCCTGTTTTTCTATTGCTAAACAAAGGCTATGTACGATTTGTTTCGTGCATAGCTACATTATTAACCAATAAATATTAAGATTATGACAAAATTAGTTGTTTCTAACTGCAATTTGTTTGTGTATAGATTTTGCGATGAGTCTGAAACATCTCTCTGTATTGAGAAATGGGAAGAAGAATTAAAACAAGAAGTGGATTCATATTCAGAGAAAGCAAAAGTTGATTCTGATAATGCTGCTTTTTGGCTGAAACAAGCTTTGCCTGCTACTAAATATTTGGAGTCAGGTTTTTCAGTGTATTCTCATGATGAATACGATGCAAAGGTGCGAGAATATTTTTTATCTCAGCCAGCAATTGAGCTTCCACGCTATGAATTTTATAGGGCGTTGAATGTATTACCGCCAAGAAATTGGTTTCGTTGCGATGAATTTGAAATGTTCCACATTTCTGAGGCGTATTATAGTGTCTATCACACACAATATTATCGTGACAAAAAGACAAACAAGTGTTTTACTTGTGTTTCAGACGTGTACGATAAAAGCACGTGGATAGACAAACGTGTTTGAGCCAATTTGAAGCCGTGTGATTGATTTCGCATGGCTTCTCTTTTAACCAATTAAAATATATGATTATGAATGAAAGAAAAGAAATTATTAATATCGTCAACACATTGGACGATGTTATCATTAAGTTAAAAAAATAAGTTCTGATGAATTTTTCCACGAGGAGTTTATTAACGAGCAAAGGACGTTTATTGAGATTGCAACCGAGAATCTCAAAACTCTTTTGTAGCCAAACAACCATATTCCTGACATCGGGAATATGGTGCGAAATATTAACCAATCAAATAAAGATTATGAAGAAGAAGCTACCAAAGTATCTCGTTGAAATGGAAAGCGAGCTACAAGAGAAGGCAAAAAGCATTTCATTTGCAGAGGTTATTGTTTTTCTTACAGAACATAAGCCTTACGAGTCTGCTCTGTTTGCTATCTATGTGAATGATAGTTTTTACGGAGAGTTTGACGATTTGGCAGGACACAATTTTATGGATAGAATTATCCAGAAAAGAAAAGTCTGTCCTGTTGAGGTTTTTAATAGGCAAAGTGAAATGAGACGAAGCCATTATTTTCGTAGTATTTCAGAGTAACTCAAACGCAGCTCGCAATTTAATCTTTACGAGCTGTACAATAAACCAATAAATTAAGAGATTATGAGTGCGAAAATTGAGAAATCAGATTTTGAGTTTATATTTGCAGGTTACGGACATTACAAGGTTACGTACCAAAGTCCGAAGACGGGCAAAAAGTGGACAAAAACAATCAACGACATGTCGCTGATTGATGCGACCAAAAACGAGGAGTTTCCAAAGCGCAAAGATTTGGAGGCTCTAAAAAGAGTCTCCAAGGCTTAACTTTAGCCATAAACACGCTGCTGCTTAGTCGTGGCAGCGTGTACTTTTAACCAAATCATTTAGAATATGAAAGAAGATGTACTATTAAAAGAGTTCTTCTCAATGGAACGCTGGCAGCATGCCATTTCAAAAGGCGTTGACAAGGATATTCACAAAGGGCAGCTTTTTCAGCTGACAAAACCCGAAGTGAGGGCAGCTGTATATGATGCAATCAAATCTGAAAAGTATGAGATTGCACCACCACATACAGCACTCATCCCAAAAGACACGCCTGGAGAGTTCCGAACTGTTTACGTTAATGAACCTATTGATAGAATTATACTGAGCATAGCAAATGATTTATTATTTGATTTATGCCCTGAGATGATTTCTGATAGGTGCAAATCGTATCAGCGTGGAATTGGCTGCGGTCGTGTTGTTCAAGAGGTGTCACAAAAGATTTGCAATACAAAAGGGGAAACGATTGGTTTCAAGTCCGATTTGAGCAAGTATTTCGATAGTGTTCCGATTGAATATATCGACTATGCGTTTGATTGTGTAGAGAATAACTATGGTAAATCTGCTCTGATTTCTGTTTTGCGCAAATATTATCATTCTGATTGGTATTTCACGCCTGACGGAGAATTGGTACAGAGTTATCAGTCCCTTAAACAAGGCTGCTCGGTTGCTTCATGGTTGGCTGATGTTATTATCCGTCATATTGATGATAAATTGAGTAGCCTCAACGGCTATTATGTACGATATTCCGATGATATGATATTTGTCGGAGAGGATTACATGAAAGCAATGGAGATTCTAAGCAGTGAACTTGCGAAAATGCAAATGAAACTCAATCCTAAAAAGGTTGAGTATCTTAATGCGAATCATTGGTTTAAATTTCTTGGATTCTCTATTAAAGGGCGTGATATATCCTTGTCCTCAACACGAATCAAAACATTTCAGAATGAAATTGAGAAACGAACTATTAAGAAACGAGATACCACTTTCCGTCGTGCTGTTAATGCTGTCAATCGTTATCTATACAAAGGTAATGGTGAGTTTAGCTGGGCAACACAGATTCTTCCAATCGTGAATGTTCGCAAAGACTTGAACGAACTGAATAAGTTTGTTATGGATTGTTTGCGTGGTGTTCAGACAGGAAAATCAAAGGTGGGTGGTCTTGGTTACGTTCGCTCACAGACTGACGGATGTATCTGTCGTGGTCTTGGACGTAACGTGAAAGCAAATAGAGCAAAGGTCGAGCATATTGACGGCTATTTCTCTCTCGGTTGTATGCAAAATGCAATCAGAACGAGTCGTGCCGTGTATAATACGCTTGTCATGCAGCTCTAAAAAACTCTCATTATCCCAGCGCAGGGATTTTCTTGACGATACAGATTTGGTTTAATATTCCAGTTATAAACCCCAGTCGTCACGGCGTCAAAGGCTTTCCAGCCTCTTCGACGACGCTCCTGCCTACGATTATAACTGTAAATATCAAGCACATAAAGAAATGCGTAGCGTCTGTTAGTCATGAAATGTGCAGTGCAGTATACATCTTTCCAATACGTTTTTGATTTAAAAGGATTACGAATAGAAGGTACCTGAAGTTTCTGGTTGCATCAACTCAGGTTCCTTCAATCCCGATCCACATATCGACCTTTTACAGAAACGCACAACAAACGATGAGGAAAGATAAGTTAGCGGCATAGTACAATGCCAAATATCCACTTTGTAGGATTTAATTTAACTATCCGGTGTTCCATACCCGTTAGGACAGCCGTTCTACTGAACCGTGTTCAAACGGGTATTCAACCGGATATTATTAACCGATTAAAGAATTGTACCACAATCCTTTGAAGTGGAACTTTTAACCAAAACATTAAGAATTATGGAATATGTGGATTTAATCAAAGAGGTTAATCGTGGAGTTTCTTTCTCTATCAATTTCAAGAAGAGAGAGTTAAGGATTAACAAGAAACTGATTGACTTGAAATTAATAGAATGGCAGACAGATTTTCAACTTGCTTCTAATAGCGAGTTGAATAACCTTTACCCATTCTATTATGCTTACAAACACTCAGTACCTTCTGAAAGGTCTGAACGTGCATCAAGGCATTATTTCAAGGCTCTCTCTGTTAAGGAACTATCCGATAATGATTTCATGTATGGAATGCCACGTGAACTTGCAAGGTTCAATCTCGAAATGGCTTTGTTACGTGAACTTGTCTTTGGAAACCTCAAATGGGATGACAAAACAATGGGAACGTGGTTTTGGCAGTCACCCGACGATAAGGATTTCATTATCCTAAAAGAATGGGTGTCTGAATAGCCAAATAGGGAGAAATTTTCTCCCACTTATTTATCAACCAATTTAAAATTAAGAATTATGAAAAAGAATGTATCAATCAAGTGTGAAGTATGCGTAACAGAGGCTGTAGCAACAAACAACAACAACTGTGAGTGTCGAACAAATAAGGCGCAAGCTAAATTGGATGCTCTCAAAGCTGCTGGTGTCAACGTTGACAATCTCTTTGCAATGACAAGTGTTAGTGGTGCAGGTATTATTGCTCGATTTGAGAATGGTAAGTTGGAAGCTATTGATGACAACGACCCAATCTTCAATTCTATAATGAATGGTGGCACAATCCCTGATCCTAATCTCTATCGTCGTTGGGTAATGGCTCAGACATTCCACATGCTCGCATCTGGGAACTGGACTCAAAGTCTTCGTTATCGTGGCTATGAATATAGCTGGAAGATGATGATTGATGAGTTACGCACTCAGTGCAAGCTCAGCAGCAAGGACAGAGAAAACTTTGGGATGCGCAGGATTTGGTTAAATCATAATGTTGCGATTGCGATGTGTCAAGACTATTTCCGTAAGCTAACGGAATATATTGATACACTGAAAACACGCAAATGTCAAGGTGAGCCTTACAAGCGCATCAAAGGTTGTGATTATTTTGTCGCTGACATTGATGACAAGATTTTTGCTCCATTGAGAATAGCTATGCGTGCCGTTGTGAAAGCACAAAGTGTATTCTCTCTCCATTTAGCAATGGTAGAGTTCAATAATCGTCGCATTTCCCTTAAATGGGAAACGCCAACCTGCTCTGAATGGGTTGACGCTTATAAGGGTTGCGGTGCGTATTACACACTTCAAAACCTCATCCGTTTCCACGGAATGAAACTTCACACAGAAAACTCTCTCGAAGACCTTGCTATAAAATTTAGAAATGGTGAGGGGTACAAACTACTTGGAATCTTAAAAGATGAACTGAAACGTAACAACATTGACGTTAATCGTAAGATTGCCGAGTGGAGAAAGTAAAAATGCCAAATCATGCAGGGTGTCTGAAATGACGCTCTGCATACATTATACCAAATTAAGAAATGATTAATGCTTTCCTGAGCATGCGGATAGTAGATGGATATTTCATAGGACAGGTTTCAAGTGGACCGCGTATCATGGTGTTTACCAGAGACGCGCTTCAAATCACCTGTTATAATCAGGCTATTATAGAAACGGAACGCATCCATAAGCTATTTGCTTTACATGACTTTATATTTGCTATAATAATTTAGTTAGTTTAATTGGTTTATGGCAGTTCGTTGTGAAATGCGCTGCCATTTTTTACCACGATTAT
>ERZ773013.302-NODE-302-length-31621-cov-7.643984_pt1 | contig 31621 bp, 47 predicted proteins | sample MGYA00511670_ERZ773013 | MGnify/ENA primary metagenome ERZ773013 (study PRJEB29015, sample SAMEA2738120) | human oral metagenome | biome: human oral; feature: human-associated habitat; material: saliva | place: China | collected 2257 ... | reverse complement strand
TGGCATGCACGCCGTCTTTGGGGCAGTCGGCCCTGGGCAGCGCGCAGTGCACGATGGTCTCGTATTGCCAGATGTCGAGGTGTCTCCAGGTCCTCTCGCGCGTGTCACAGGTGCCGCACATCCTGTGGCATACTGGGCATTCCACTGCCTGGCCCTTCCTGTGCGCGACCCTCACATGGAGCTCGCTCTGCGCTTCCTCGCGCTCCTTAAACCAGACACCCGTGACCTCCCACTCGTCGCTGAGTCCCCTAGGACCTCTTAAAGAGCCTTGCTAGCATCCCTGCCTGAATATCCATATCGCACCTTAAGAACGCAGCCTCCTGTCGGGGAAAATCCTACCGTTTAAAGACCACACCCTCAAGGGGATGCAGATATGCTACCCACCATAAGTAGCGAAGAGCCAAAAAATGCAGATGTACCCTCTCGATTTCGAAGAATTCTGCTGGGCCAATGGCCTGGACGAAGCGGTGTATCAGCAGGCAGTCCAATGCTTTGAGGAAAGATGCGCTCTGCCGGAATTCTTCTTTGCAAGGCTGCTCGGTCTCTTCCACCGCTACCTCATGGTCGGCGGGGTGCCTGATGCCGTGAATACCTTCCTCGCTACAAACAATATCGACTCTATCCGAACGGTCCAGCAGGACCTGCATGGCCTCTACCGTCTCGATATTACAAAGTATGCTCCGCCTGAGCTGCGTCTGACCATCCGGGAAATCTATGACCTGATTCCAAGCCAGGCACTCTCAAAGACACGCCGTTTCAATCTGGGTTCCATACAAGGCGTCAAGCGTTTCACACAGGTCGAGACTCAGTTCCTCTGGCTTGTGTACAGGCAGGTGTCGCCTTGGCGGTCTACAATGTCGTCGCCCCTACCGCGCCGCTTCTGGCTTACGAAGAGCGCAACAAATTCAAACTCTTCTACCTCGATGCAGGGATGCTTGCTGCAGCATTGCCGAAGAACAGCTATCAGGGCCTGCTTGATGGGAAAGCAACCGTCAACATGGGCGCTGTCTATGAAGCATTCGCGGCACAGGAGCTTGCGGCGCATGGATTCTCGCTGCGCTATTTCACATCCAAGAAAGTTGGAAGACTCGACTTTCTGGCAGAGCACCAGGACGGCACAATCGATGCGCTTGAGATAAAGCCAGGCGGATCGTACATGACGCATGCAGCGCTCGACCACGCGCTCTAAGTACCCGAATATTCAATTGACAATTCCTATGTCTTTGCAGAATCGAATATCTTCGAAAAAGGCAACGTGCTCTACGTACCGGTATTCCTCCTTGGAGCTCTGCATTTCGGATTCTGAGCAGTACAGCATCCTTCAGCATTCTTTGATGACCGCGGCACGGCTGAGTACCCAGACAGCCTGCCTCCAAAAGGGCGGCATGCACTGCATGGCCGCCCTCATCGCATGTGCAGACTGTCAAAGCCTGTTCTGAAGTTAGAGGCAGATGGTCATGTACAGCGGGAGCAGCCGATATCCATCCCGTTCTGCATACGGAAGCGGATGGATGATGTAGCAGGTGCCGATTCGGCTGCCGAAGCGTGCTTTGAACTTGTCAAGAGATGCAGTTGCATATCTCTTGCCAGATTTCACTTCGATTGGCGAGATCCGCGGCTTCATGGCAGCATCCTCAAAAGGCCGAACAATCAGGAAGTCTATCTCCATCTTGTCCTTGTCCTTTGAAGGGCTGCTGTAGAAATGAAGATCGTAGCCATTTGCTACAAGCTGCTGCCCGACTGCATTTTCGGTCAGCATGCCTTCATTGACCACAGCATCCCCCAGAAGGACCTGACGGTACACCTGAGGCATGGCATCGCCTGTCCCCGAGAACGCCATGCTCGAAAGCAGGCCAGTATCTGCCATGTAGCATTTGACCTTCGTCTCGTCTTCGCTGAGAGCCAGGCCAAGCGACGGATCTTCGCTCAGGGTGCAGAGGTTGACTGTTGCCGCCTCTTTCATCCAAGCCAGTGCTGTCGCGTAGTCACGTGCCCGGGAGTCTTCATCGATCTGTGTATACACAAGCCTCTTCTCATGCTTTGAAAGCTGCCCTGGGATGGCATCGAATACTGCCTGGATCCGTTTGGCAGCAAGGCCTCCATACTTCTCGATGTCTTCCCGATAGAGCTTCAGCACAAGACGCTTCTGCCGATCCGCTTCTGCCAGATCTCTCCCCTTGACATATGCATCCACTGCTTGTGGCATGCCACCGACGAGCATGTACTCGCGCCAGAATCGCATGGCTTTGCGATGCAGCTCATCAGGCAGCGCTTCCCTGCGGGCAAATGAGGAGTGGATGAATTCCGCAAGAGGCTCCTGCCCCATGGCCCAGAGGAACTCCTCGAAATCCATGGGGTGCATATCGAGCGATTCCTCTTCGGATGGAATCAGGATATCGGCGACATTCTGCTTCAGCGAAACAAGCGATCCAGTCTCTATATAGTCATATCTGCCGTCAGCGACAAGGTGCTTGATGAACTCCCGCGCTTTCGGGAAGAGCTGGACTTCGTCGAAGATGATGAGCGACTCGCGGGGATAGAGCCTGACACCATACGCCGCTGACAGATAGAGGAAGAACCCATCAAGATCGGTACGCATATCCAGAAATGTCTGTTTGAACTCATCAGATGCAAGGGTGAAGTCAACCAGAACATAGGACCGGTATTCTGACTGGCCGAATTCTTCCACTATCGTCGATTTGCCCACTCGTCTTGCGCCTTCGACAAGCATTGCCGACGATCCGTTGCTTCGCTTCTTCCAATCCAGCAGCTGCTGATAGAGCTTGCGCTTGAACACGTGATCTCACCGACTTTCCGCGGATAGAGTCCGATTAAGATATGCATATCTCCATCAGCATCCATTATGGCAGAATTCACGTTTTGCAGAGTTATGCAATTGTCAAATCCCATGCTTTATGGTCTTAGCAAGTACGTTAAATCACGCGTTTTTCTTGTTTAGCTGACACTTCATTCCACACGTTTTGATGATTTAGCAAATCTACCATTTATCACGTTCTGCAAAGTTAACAGTTGTTCAGGCTCGCACACTCTGAAGCACCGATACGCTCACCAGGGTCACGAACACGTTCTCGCCAGCTTCAATCCGATACCTGACAGCCGGAATGATGGACTCGGGATGGCTGATATTCGTGTTGGCCTCTGCATGTATTGTGAGTCGCTCTTCCAGGCACGCCAGCGGCAGCGCCTGGCAGACAGCATCAATATCCTTCTGTGTAAGCGTGTGATAGTTCCCCGAGACTGCAAACCCGCAGTCATATGCTTCGCAGGCAAGCCCGGAGCTTACATGATGGATGCGGAGATGCCTTTCCTCAAGCGGAATGACCTCTGTTGTGACCTCGATGCCCGGCCAAGGAGACCAGATGCTCTCTGTCTCCCAGAGCATGCCTTTGGCTGCAAGCCCCAAAACCTCATGACAGAGAGCTGGAGGCATGGTGTCTTCCAAGCCGAGACTTTCCACCTCTTCCGTACCGAGTGTGCACACATATGACCTATCTGCACCCCTCGACACAAAGATGTGCCCTACAATCGAGAAGGCAAGCATGCTGTCAGGTGCCGCTTCCTCGATTGTTTCCTGCGAGCGCGACACCGAGAAGCCGAAGCGCGTGCTGTAGGCGAACTTCGCATACTTGGCAGGAGACTGCACAAACGGAAGCGCTGGCAGAGTCCCTGTACGATAGAGCGTTGCCTCGCCTTCTGCATCCCTTGCAGCGAGGCCGAGCTCGGTCTTGGCAAGCCGGGGCAGCTCCGGCAGAGGCTCCGCTTTCTCTTCCCATGCAGGGTCCTCGGAAGGAAGTGCCAGGCAGGCAAACGCCATGAGGCTCCAATAGGGAGAGCCAGGTGCGTTGTAGCCTTATGCCATGTGGAGACAGGGGAGCCATAGCCGATGCTCTGGGTGCCGCCGTTATCGCAGATATCTCCTGGATTCCAGCAGGCAATGCTGCACTTCACGAGCCCCAGAAGGCATCCTGGCGTGAACATGCTTCCCAGATCCGTATGCGTGGCCAAAGCCACAGACCAGAAGCCAGACTGTGCAAAGCGATAGGTCATGGACCGTCCGAACGGCACGGCCTCTCCCCTCTTGCTGAAGAGCAGGATATATTCCTGCGCAAATTCCTGAGCACGCTCGATATAGCATTTGGCGCGTATAGGATCTTCTGCATCGAATAGCCCTGCATAGAGAAGGCTCATGAGGTGGAAGACCATCGCGTTGTAGTAGTCGAAGACGCCTTCAGGTCCGTCTGCGTACCAGCCATGTCCCCGATAGAAGCTATCGAGCGTATCCAGGTCTTCCTCGAGGAGTCTCTGGTTCCACCCTATGCCCCGCTCGCGAAGCGCAAGATTCACGAGTGCACGGAACCAGAGCCAGTTTCCCTGAGGGAATGAAGCATGGTTGGCAAGGTCAAGCCAGGATACCACATTCTTCCGCTCTTCTGCACTAAGCGGTTCCCAGAGCACATCGGGTGCCAGGAGAAGCCCATAGGCTATGGCTGCCATCTCGACGAAGCGCTGGTCGTGGTCTCTGCCGCCTCCCCAGAACGAAGGCGAGGAAGGATCTGCTCCAGCCGCGAGACCACAAACATAGGCTCTCTCGAAGAAGCCGTCCTTGCTCCTTCCTCCGCCATGCCAGAATGGCGCAAGTCCCCAGAGCGGACGTGCCCATGCTTCGATGGGAATGGTCTCCTTCTCGTAGAGCGCCGCTCCGCCCACAAGATATATCCACGAGCAGTCATCGCTGAAGTGCGTCTTTAGAGGATCGAGATAGGCAAAGAGCCTATCCACAAGCCAGGAGCGGATCCCGTCTTCTGCCATGCTACTTCGTCGCCTTCTTGAGCACCTCTGCCTTCATTTCATCCTCTTCGACGACACGCGGGCCCATCAGTGGTTCCTCCCCCTCGTAGCTCACATTCTCCTGGAGCAGCTTCGCTCCCTCGCCGAGCTGGATGCAGGGCTTGCCTGCGTTGGCTGCATCAGACACATACTGGAGCTGGCAGTCCTCGAGCTCGAGCGTTCCAGGGACATCCGCGTGTCCCTTGAAGAAGGAGCTCTGCGAGATGCCTTCTGCCGTGCAGCGGACAAGATGCAGATCGACAAGCGGACGCTCGGTCTGATAGCCCTTCTCCGAGCCATAGTCGTAGTTGATGAGGCGGCCTGGATTCTCGAAGCTGCAGTCGGCGAAGCGCCAGTTGCAGGCATCCTCACGGATCGTGTCGCCCTTGACTGCGTAGTACTTGATAGCAGCATGCATATGATAGGTGCCTTCGAGGATATGGGGATACTCGCCCGGTCCCACAATGCGGCAGCGCGTGACAAAGAGGTTTGTTGCTCCCAGACGGAAGGCATTGCAGGCAGTATTGAGATAGCAGGAGTCGACAAGCACATTCCTCGCATCGAAACCTGCAATGCAGTCATCACCGCACTTGAGCATGCAGCGCGCTATCTCGACATTCGTGCAGTGGTGGATATTGAATCCGTCATGTCCGCCGAGCACCGTGACGCCTTCGAACGAGACATTCGTGCAGGAGTCCACCTGATGGCTCCAGTTCGCGCTACGCTTGAACGTATAGCCAGAAAGCCGGACATTGCGGCAGCGGCAGATGCGCATGCCCATGGCGCCACGGAAGCCTTCCTCGCCCGCAGGATCGGTGCAGCCGACGCCGTCAATCGTGGAGCCCTCTTCGCCGGTGATTGCTACCTCTTCTGCATCTGCAGCTGTGATGAGAGCGCGGGCATAGTGAGGCGGAACCCCCTGGATGCGGGCAATGAAGGGATCCTGCGCATAGGCGAGAGTCGTCGGAATGCCCCAGTCGGTATAGTCGGCGATATCTGTGCTGCCCATAAGGTGGGCACCTTCTTCGAGATGGAGCTCCGTATGCCCGTAGAGCCTCACAGAACCGATATGGTAGGTGCCTTCAAGGACCGTGACACGCGCGACACCTTCCCCATGCGCGTGATCGAGCACCTCCTGGAATTCCTCCGTGACCAGTCGGTCTTCCTGTCCAAGCTCCTGCGGAATCTTGAGTTCGATCATGGCTCATCCTTCCTTGCTGGTAAGCTCTTCGAGCTTGCAGATGAAATCGGTCATAACGAAGGGGCATCGAGGTCGTGATAGACACGGATTGTGCGTGCTTCTGGTCCGCCATCCTCATAGCTCCCGTCATCAGCAATCACGGGCGCTGGCATCTCGTCCCAGCAGTCCTTCATCTCCGCCAGAAGCACGGCAGGAGCTGCCATATCACCGAACACCCAGCTTCCGTCCTGGATCCAGGAAGCCTTGCTGCGCATGCCTTGACCATCCTGACATCGAGCAGGATGTCGCCGACAGACATCCCCAGCCCCGATGCCTGCGCGGCGTCAGAGACCTCCCGCATGATGAGGGCGCTCACGAGCAGGATGAACGCCAGTCCCTGCTTGTGGCAGTAGTCCTGCTGGCCGAGGGCAACCGCCCCCTGGCCGTTCTTGAAGTAGTCGAAGAGAGTCTCGATGGACCAGCGCCTCTTGTAGAGTGCCCATATGTCCTGGGCAGAGCGTTTGGCCCCGAGGCTCGTCTGCAGCAGCGTCACGCCCATGTAGGGAAGCATCGCATCGAGCCCCTCCTTGCGTGTATCCGGACGTGCCCATCTCCATGTGCCTGAGGTAGCTCTCCTGGATCTGCGCCTGCTGTAAGAGGTCGCAAAAGTGCAGAGCGCGCCTGCCTGCGAGCATGTCGTCGCGCCATTCGACGACGCATGCCTTCCTGCCGCGCGTCCAGACGAAGCGCCCCTGGGAGCCCTCCTTCGCCTCGAGGGCGACCGAGGCCCTGCAGCGCCTGTCGCTTTTGGAAAGCTCGATCACGTACTGGTTGGCTGTCCGACGTGAAGAGGGCCAGGTTCTCCTCGCTGAGGAAGCCCTTATCCGCGAGGAAGAGCATGCCCGCAAGATGTGCCTGCCAAAAGAGCTCCCTCACAAAGACGGCGTCTGTATCCCCTCCCTCGTACATGCGCGACAGCAGCGCTATGCCGCTGCGCACGTCGTAGGCCATAAGCATGCTAACCTGCGGCTCACCGAGCTTTTAGAGCCTGTACCCCTTCTCGCTAAGCGAGTTGGCGCAGGAGCGCGAGCCTATCACGTGGCCGTCTGTGGCCACCTCGCCCGAGCATGAGTCGACGAGGTCCTGCTCGAAGGAGATGAGCGGCCCCTGCCTCCTGCCGAGGTCCCCGTAGAGGCCGGCGAGCGCATCGTATCCCATCTTCAGCCCGGGCATCCTGAAGCGAGAGCACGCTCATCTCGTAGAGCCTCGCGAGCGCCCCCATGCGCTGGAAGCCCTCGACGAAGTGGATGAGGGCGCAGGCATATATCCTGTCGGCGTCCGCACGCGCGAAATGCTTCCTGAGCAGGGTAAGGGTCCCCTGTAAGCAGGCAAGCGCAACTGCATACTGGCCGAACTCGACGCAGGCAAGCTCGCTGTTTGCGACCTTAGTCCCCGCATTGCTGAGGTAGCCCTCCGCCTCCGTGATCCTGCCGATGCAGCGGCCCATCTTTGTCCTGCGCCTTCCGCGCCCTCTCGTACGCTTCAGTACTCGCAGACACAGTAGTGGCTCGATATCGCCTTGACCATGGTGCCCTTCGGCTTCATCGCGCGGATCTTTGCTGGCACGGAATACCTTCCCATGGAGCCTTACACCATGCCTATACCACAGCGGCGGAAAGGCGGGAAATCAAGACAGAAAGAGGGAGGAATGCCTGATAGATGGGGCATTCCTCCCTCGGTGGGGCCGGGCATGCTGTATTCGGTTACCTAAGAATCCGGATTGTTGTGGCTAGACTGTTAGAAAGATATTGAATGCGAATCTCAAAGCTTTGGAAAAGGACCAGCTGGTGCATCGCGAAGAGTACCCGCAGACTCCTCCGAAGGTGGAATACAGTCTCACAGAGCGCGGGAAGCCGCTCACACAGATCTTGGATGTAATGTGCGATTGGGGAGAGGAGCACTAGCTTCAGCGCTTTTGTGATGTGCTTGCGCGCCTGCGAATGAGGTTAAAGAGCGGAATGCGGATCAACTGATCGAAGAGGGTTGCCACTGCGATAAAGGCGGCTGAGAAGAGGATGCCGATCCCGAAGAAGCTGCCCCAGGAGGCCGGAGCTGAGGCTAGGATACTGGCTAAGACAGCCCCGATGAAGGCTTGCCAACTGGTCCAGCTGAGTGACTGAATGATATAGAACGCTAAGGTTGACTGTGCGGTCTTCAGAACGATAGCGGTTCCAACAGATTGTTTCGGCTGGTTTGTATAGGTCCGTGCGAAGCAGAAAGCTGTGAGTGCGAGCAGAAATGAGATCAGCGAGGTCGATTTGTAGGAGAGTGCGATGAGCACGTCAACATTGTTACTGACAGCATAGGTACCACATACCGCAATGCTGAATGCTGCTACAACGATCAGGGCTGTCCGGCATTTGCGGCGTGAAAGCGGACGTTTTCTAGTCCAGTCAGAAAGTGCGGCTCCTCCGATATAGGTCATACAGTAGGTCCAGCCGCTCATCAGTTTCCTCCAGGAGAGGAGTGAGTGCGCCGTGTCATCCGGCGAGATGAAGGCGATGTAGCCGTTGATCAGATAGGTGAGCACGAAGAGCACGAGAACAATCGTGCTGCGATGCTTTGGAGCGGCCTGGCACAGGAGCGCTACGATCGGCGTGATCGCTATGAACACGATATAGAGCCAGATAAATTCCAGGTTCATGCCGAGCCAGGAGAGCGAAGTCGCTGAGATTCCGGGAAGCGGGACGATCCAGGTGCTGATTGCAAGCAGGATCAGGGCGTAGAAGAGCAGGATCGCTAAGAGACTGAGGGCGCGGCCAAAGCTTTTGGCGCACTGCACTCTGAAGGCTGCCCATGAAGGATGCGTGAGGGCCTGTGCACAGCGAGGGATCAGGAAGTATCCTGAGATCAGGAAAAAAACGTGGTTGCCTGCGGCTCCGAGAAACCCGATCCAGCCCAGCGCGGTGAGCGCCCCTCCGTTATAGATATGTGAGAGTGCCTCCGCCGTCTCGTTATAGGGCAGGAAGGTATGGAAGATTGCGATCGCGGTGATCGCAACCGCACGGAGCAGCTCTATAGAATATTGACGGGTGGAACGCTGGGCCATGAAATGACTTCCTCAAGTTGTGGTGGGTCCATGTAGGATGGATACGCCTGGGTACGTGGTATTTTGACAACAGCAGCCGAGGATCGTAAAGTATCTGCTTGCGCCTATTCTGGGTGATGTCGTGCTGTATCGCCTCTATCATAAGCGTGATGACAATCTTAAGTTCAAGAAGGAGAACAACTTTGCCTACTATTAATCAGCTTGTTCGCCAAGGTCGCGCGAGCGTTAAGAGTAAGTCGAAAAACGCTGCATTGCAGCACAATCCTCAGAAGCGTGGTGTGTGCACCCGTGTGTTCACCACGACCCCGAAGAAGCCGAATTCTGCGCTTCGTAAGGTTGCCCGTGTCCGCCTTGTCAACGGCATCGAAGTAACCGCCTACATTCCGGGTGAGGGCCACAACCTGCAGGAGCACTCAATCGTCCTCGTCCGTGGTGGACGTGTCCGTGACCTCCCAGGTGTCCGTTACAAGATCATCCGCGGTGCCTATGACTGCGCGGCAGTGCAGAACCGTATGAAGGCACGTTCCCGCTACGGTGCTAAGCGCCCGAAGGACTAGAACGTACCCGAGCTATCTGAAAATCGATTAAAGGAGATATACCATGCCGCGTCGTGCAGCAGCTAACCACCGCGAGGTTCAGCCAGATGCGAAATACAATAATCGCCTCGTGACTCAGTTGATCAACAAAGTTCTTCTTGAAGGCAAGAAGGCAACCGCAGAGCGCATCGTCTATGGTGCGTTCGATATCGTTGCCGACAAGACCGGTCAGGACGCTTTGACCGTGTTCAAGAAGGCGATGGACAACATTCGCCCGACCCTCGAGGTCAAGCCTCGCCGTGTCGGCGGCGCAACCTATCAGGTGCCTATGGAGGTCAACTCCCGCCGTGCAACCACCCTCGCGATCCGTTGGATGGTGAACTTCTCGCGTGCCCGTAAAGAGAAGACCATGGCAGAGCGTCTCGCAAACGAGATCATCGACGCTTCTAATGGTGTGGGCGCTTCCGTCAAACGCCGTGAGGACCTCTTCAGAATGGCAGAGGCAAACCGTGCGTTCTCTCACTATCGCTACTAGTTGAGAGTCAAGGAGCTAAAAGATAGATTATGGCAAAAAAGGTTAAGTATAAACTCGAAGACCTACGTAACATCGGTATCATTGCCCACATCGATGCAGGCAAGACTACGACGACCGAGCGTATCCTGTACTACACCGGCAAGACCCACAAGATCGGCGAGGTCCATGACGGTGCAGCCACGATGGACTGGATGCCGCAGGAGCAAGAGCGTGGCGTGACTATCACCTCCGCTGCAACCACCTGCTTCTGGAAAGATCACATCATTCAGATCATCGATACCCCGGGCCACGTTGACTTCACCGCTGAGGTCGAGCGTTCCCTGCGTGTTCTCGACGGTGCAGTCGCTGTCTTCGACGCCGTCGCTGGTGTACAGCCGCAGTCCGAGACGGTGTGGCGCCAGGCTGAGACCTACCACGTACCGCTAATCGCTTTCATCAACAAGTACGACCGTGTCGGCGCTGACTTCTTCCACGCTATCGACACCATGAAAGACCGCCTGGGCGCCAACGCTGTCGCCGCTCAGATCCCGATGGGCTGCGAGGCGAACTTCTGGGGCCTCATCGACCTTGTCACCATGAAGGCGTGGGACTTCAAGGAAGACGACAAGGGCATGATTTACCCCGAGGTTATGGATGAGATCCCTGACGAGTTCAAGGACTCAGCCAACGAGAAGCGCGAGGAGCTCCTTGAGGCTGCCACCAACTACGACGACGACCTGATGGAGAAGGTCCTCGAAGACCAGGAAGTCCCGGTACCGCAGCTCAAGGCCGCGCTTCGTAAGGGCGTCCTGAAAAACGAGCTCAACCTCGTCTTCGTCGGCTCTGCCTACAAGAACAAGGGCATCCAAGAGCTGCTCGATGCTGTCGTCGACTACCTGCCGAGCCCGCTCGATATCGGTAAGACTGAGGGTACCGATCCGAGAACCGGCGAGAAGATCTACCGTAAGGCTGACTTCTCTGAGCCGTTCTCCGCACTGGCCTTCAAGATCATGACTGACCCCTACGTCGGCAAGCTGACCTACATCCGCGTCTACTCCGGACAGGCTGAGGCTGGCTCCTACGTCTACAATGTCAACAAGGACACCCGTGAGCGCTTGGGCCGCATCCTTGAGATGAATGCAAACGACCGCGTCGACCGTGACGAGTGCTCCGCAGGCGATATCGTTGCCTGCGTCGGCCTCAAGAACACCGCAACCGGCAATACCCTCGCCGACGAGAAGCACCCGATCCTGCTTGAGTCCATCACCTTCGCGAAGCCGGTTATCGACGTCGCCGTTGAGCCGAAATCCAAGGCTGAGCAGGAGAAGATGGCTGTCGGCCTTGAGAAGCTGGCTGAGGAGGATCCAACCTTCCAGGTTCACACCGATCAGGAGACCGGCCAGACTATCATTGCCGGTATGGGTGAGCTGCACCTCGAGATCATCATCGACCGTCTGCGCCGTGAGTTCCACGTCGACTGCAACGTCGGTAAGCCGCAGGTCGCCTACCGTGAGACCGCAGGACACGCCGTCAAGCATGCCCAGGGCAAGTTCGTCCGTCAGTCCGGCGGCCGTGGACAGTACGGTGACGCAATCATCGATATGGAGCCCAACGAGGAGGGTAAAGGCTATGAGTTCGTCGACGCAACCGTCGGTGGATCCATCCCTAAGGAGTACATCCCCTCTGTTGACAAGGGTATCCAGGAGGCGCTGCAGTCCGGTGTTATCGCCGGCTACCCGGTTGAGGACATCAAGGTCACGCTCGTCGATGGCTCCTACCATGAGGTCGACTCCTCTGAGGCGGCATTCAAGATCGCCGGTTCCATGGCGATCAAGAAGGCCCTCGAAGAGTCCGATCCGGTGCTGCTTGAGCCGATCGAGCGCGTCGATGTCGAGACCCCTGAGCAGTACATGGGCGATGTGATGGGCAACCTTTCCAGCCGTCGCGGTAAGATTGAGGGCATGGAAGACCGCAGCAACACCAAGGTCATCCGTGCGAAGGTGCCCTTGGCTGAGATGTTTGGCTACGCGACAGACCTTCGTTCTGAGACGCAGGGCCGTGCGAGCTATACGATGCAGTTTGATAGCTACGAGCCGGTTCCGAAGAACATCAAGGATGAAATCGTAGCGAAGAATGCAGGAAAGACCGAGTAATAGACTCGTGCGTCTATGCTCTAAAATGGAGGTACCACCGTGGCAAACGAAAAGATTAGGATTCGCCTGAAGGGCTATGATCACGAAGTGGTCGATCAGTCCTCAAAGCTGATCGTGGACACTGCACAGAAGACGGGCGCCCGGGTTTCCGGCCCCATCCCCCTGCCCACTGAGCGCTCTCTGTACACCGTCATCCGCTCACCGCACAAGGATAAGGATTCCCGTGATCAGTTTGAGATGCGCACCCACAAGCGTCTGATCGATATCCTCGATCCGACCAACTCGACCGTCGATTCCCTGATGAGGCTTGAGCTGCCGGCGGGCGTTGAGATTGAGATCAAACTCTAACGGCTGTTTCATATAACCAGGCAGGAGAGGATCTTCCACAGGCTGGGAGGTCCTCTTTTTTGGCGCCGGTACACGCACCCGGCATCTGTTGATTTTCTCGCTTTAAATGCGTATATATTGTGAAACTCACAGATTGAGTGTAAAGTGAAAAAACTGCTGTGAGGGGATCTCTGTGTCAAGTCTCGCTGCAGCGTGAGAAGAGGATGTAGTCCGCTGGGGAGGACGTTAGTGTACGTCTTTTGGGTCCCATGACTACCGAAGGGTAAGGATTGAGTATGGTCACTACGATTCTCGGCCGTAAGCTGGGAATGACGCAGATCTTCGACGAGGATGACAACTTCGTCCCGGTCACCGTCGTTCTCGCTGGTCCCTGCACCGTCTCTCAGGTGAAGACTAAAGGCACTGACGGCTATGAAGCCGTTCAGATCGGCTTTGGCGACATCAAGGACAAAAAGGTCAACAAGCCTATGTCCGGCCACTTTGAGAAGGCAGGTGTCAAACCGATGCGCTATCTGCGCGAGGTGCGCGTAGACGACGCAAGCCAGTACACCACTGGCGATCAGGTTACCGTCAAGGACTTCGCCGATGTGAAGGCTGTGGACGTAACCGGAACTTCTAAGGGCAAGGGTTTCCAGGGCACTGTCAAGCGCTGGAACTTCTCACGCGGACCTATGGCCCACGGTTCTCGCAACCAGCGTGAGCCGGGCTCCATCGGTCAGTGCGCGTATCCCGCACGTGTCCGCTTAGGCCTTCATATGTCAGGCCACATGGGCGATGAGCGCGTCACGGTCAAAAATCTCAAGCTTGTGCGTGTTGACGCTGAGCAAAATCTGATGCTCATAAAGGGCGCTGTCCCCGGCGGCAAGAACGCTTTAGTTTCTATCCGTATGGCCTAAGGCCAAAACGCCACTTTAGGCTAATAAGGAGGACAGGATGTCCCGCATTGATATAAAGAATATGGCAGGTGAGAAGGTTGATGCTGCAGATCTTGCAGAGGCAGTCTTCAGCGTTGAGCCGAATATCCCTGTAATCCATCACGTTGTGGTGTGCCAGGCAGCATCCCGCCGCCAGGGCACCCATTCCACCAAGAACCGCTCAGCCGTCTCTGGCGGCGGCGTCAAGCCGTTCCGTCAGAAGGGCACCGGCCGCGCCCGTCAGGGCACCATCCGCGCACCGCAGATGAACGGCGGTGGCGTGGTCTTCGGGCCGACCCCGCGCTCACATGAGCGTCGCGTGAACCGCAAAGAGGTCAAGCTCGCACTTCGTGGTGCGCTCTCCGGTAAGGTGAAGGACTCCGAGCTCGTGCTCGTCGACGAGTTCAAGTTTGACAAGCCTTCCACCAAGCAGGCTAAAGAGACCCTCGCAAAGCTCGGTCTTGCGGACAAGCGCGTCACCATCGTCGTAAACGACGAGGACGTAAACACGTATCTGTCATTTCGCAATCTGTCCAAGGTAGTAGTCATTGGCCAGACGGAGGCGAATGCGGAGTATCTTGTCGACAACGATGCTCTCGTAATGCCTGTGGATGTCGCAAAGCATTTCGAGGAGGTGCTCGCGTAAGATGGACTCCCAGTACAATGTGCTCGTCCGCCCGGTGATCTCCGAGCGTTCATTTGACCAGATGGAGCAGGGGAAGTATACCTTTGAGGTCGCTCCGAAGATCCCGAAAGAGGAGATCAAGGACGCGGTCCAGAAGCTCTTCAATGTCCATGTGGTGAAGGTCAACACCCTGTGGGTCAAGCCGAAGACCAAGCGTGTCCGCTATCAGCCCGGCCAGACCCGCACCTGGAAGAAGGCTATCGTCACCCTAAAAGAGGGAGAGACGATCGAGCTTTTCTCCAACCAGCAGAAGCAGGACGACGATTCAGCGTCTGAGTAGGTAATGATGCCCTCAGATATACTTGAGGGCTCAATGTTTGGTGCCGTATAGATACGCGCGGTACCGTGGTAATCCGGTGTCAGCATGCTTTGAGGCATGAAGCCTCATTCCCTTAAGTGTGTTGGCCAACGGAACAGAAGGGAACAAAAGTTATGGCTGTAAGGCACTTAAAGCCAACAAGCGCAGGCAAGCGCTTCCAGACGGTATATGACTTCAAGGACATTACCGTTAAAAAGCCCGAGAAGGCACTTCTCGAGCCACTGCCAAAGAAAGCCGGACGCAACAGCTTCGGCCGTATCACGACCCGTCACCAGGGCGGCGGACACAAGCGTCAGTATCGTGTTATCGATTTCAAGCGCCGCAAGGACGATGTCCCGGCAAAGGTCGCCGCAATCGAGTATGACCCGAACCGCTCCGCTCGCATCGCCCTGTTGCACTATGCGGACGGTGCCAAGTCCTACATCTTGGCCCCCTGTGGTCTCGAGGTTGGCGACACCGTCATCTCCGGCGATCACGATATCGATATTCAGCCGGGCAATGCGCTGCCGCTGTCTGAGATCCCCGTCGGTACTTTGGTCCACGCGGTGGAGTTCAAGCCGGGCAAGGGCGCCGCGATCGCCCGCTCCGCCGGCACCTCCATCCAGCTGATGGGCAAAGAGGGCAACTACGCGATCCTACGCATGCCCTCCTCCGAGATGCGCCGCGTGCTGCTCACCTGTCGCGCTACGATCGGTGAGGTCGGCAATGCTGACCACTCCAACATCGTGATCGGCAAAGCGGGCCGTCAGCGCTGGAGAGGCGTTCGTCCGACGGTCCGCGGTACGGTCATGAACCCAGTCGACCACCCACACGGCGGCGGCGAGGGCAAGAACCACACTTCCGGTCGTCCGTCTGTGACCCCGTGGGGCAAGCCGACCAAGGGCTACAAGACGCGTGATCCTAAGAAGGCTTCGAATTCTTTGATCATCCGTCGTCGTAGAACGAAATAACCGTCGAGAAGGAGTGAATAAATGAGCAGAAGTCTCAAGAAGGGACCGTTTGTGGAGACGCGCCTCCTCGAGCGGGTTACCGCAATGAATGAGTCAGGCAAGAAGGATGTTATCAAGACCTGGTCACGTTCAAGCACCATCTTCCCGGAGATGGTCGGCCACACGATCGCGGTCCACAATGGCCGCCAGCATGTCCCTGTCTACATCACCGAGTCCATGGTTGGCCACAAGCTGGGCGAGTTCGCTCCGACCCGTACGTTTCGTGGTCACAGAGTTGCAGAGTAGGAGGTCACGACTAGATGAAGCAGATTGAAAACGGAGCCTTCGCCACCGCGAAATACGTGCGTATGGCTCCCCGCAAAGTCCGTTTGGTTGTTGACCAGATTCGCGATAAGTCCGTCAACCAGGCACTCGAGCTGTTGCAGTTCGCAAACGTTGCCGCTGCAACCCCGGTCGAGAAAGTGCTGCGCTCAGCTGTCGCCAATGCGGAGAACAACAACAATCTTCGTGCAAACAACCTCGTAGTTGCCAAGGCCTATGTGGACGAGGGACCGACGCTGCGCCGTATCCGTCCGCGTGCAAAGGGCTCTGCATCACGTATCAACAAACGTACGAGCCATATCACGATCGTTGTCGCTCCGCGAAAGGAGGCGTAAGGAGATGGGCCAAAAGGTACAGCCTACAGGATTCCGTTTAGGTATTACTGAGAATTGGCGTTCCCGTTGGTACGCTGGAAAGGACTACTCCAGCAAGCTTGGTAACGATTTAGCAATCAGAGGATTCCTCGAGAAGAGACTCGCCCGCGCAGCCCTCTCCCGCGTCGAGATCGAGCGTTACGGGGACAAGATCCGCATCCAGATCTTCACCGCACGTCCAGGCATTGTCATCGGCAAGAAAGGCTCTGAGATCGATGCCCTCCGCAATGACCTTGAGAAGGTCGCCGGCGTCAAGAAGGGCCAGATCAACGTCGACGTCGTCGAGGTGAAGCGCCCTGAGCTCGACGCAAACCTGACCGCTCAGTCCATCGCCGAGCAGCTTGAGGGCCGTGTCGCCTTCCGCCGCGCGATGAGAAGAGCGGTGCAGTCCGCCCGCAAGGCAGGTGCCCTGGGCATCCGTATCCAGTGCTCCGGTCGTCTCAACGGTGCTGAGATGAGCCGCCGTGAGTGGTACCGTGAGGGCCGTGTCCCTCTGCACACGATGCGCGCAAAGATCGACTTCGGTGAGGCTACCGCACACACTCAGATGGGTTCCTGTGGCGTGAAAGTCTGGATCTATCTCGGCGAGAAGCTTCCGGGACAACCGGTTCCGAACCCGGCGCTCGAAGGCCCGTCGCGTCCTCGCCGTCGGAATAACGAGAGGAGGGGCAGATAATGCTAGCTCCAAAGCGTGTAGCACACCGTAAGGTTCAGCGTGGCTCTATGAAGGGCCAGGCAAAAGGCAACACCAAGATTTATAACGGTGAGTGGGGCCTCAAAGCTCTCGAGAGACATTGGATCACCAACCGCCAGATCGAGGCTGCCCGTGTCGCAATCACCCGTTGCATGAAGCGTGGTGGCAAGATCTGGATCACCATTTTCCCGGACAAGCCGATTACCAAGCACCCGGCTGAGGCCCGTATGGGTTCCGGCAAAGGTAACCCCGAAGAGTGGGTCGCAGTCGTCAAGCCGGGCCGCATTATGTTCGAGGTCGGCGATGTCGATGAGGCGACCGCCAAAGAGGCGCTGCGTCTGGCACAGTACAAACTGCCGATCAAAACCAAGATCGTTAAACGTGGGGAGGAATAAGACATGAAGCCAAGCGAAGTCCGCGCACTTTCAGACGAGGAGCTCTCTCAAAAGCTCCACGACGCTCGTGCCGAGCTCTTTAACCTCCGTTTCCAGATGGCGACGAGCCAGCTGGACAACACCGCACGTGTGAAGCAGGTTAAGCACGATATCGCGCGTGTCCTCACCGAGCAGCGTGCCCGTGAGCTCGCAGCACAAACGACAGCAGACAAAGATTAGATCGTAGGAGATACAAATGGCTGAGACCGTTACAAGGAACTCTCGTAAGGTCCGTACCGGCGTCGTCTGCGCTATCTCTGGCGACAAGACGGTTGCTGTTGAGATGGCATACAGAAAGCGCCATCCTAAGTACGGCAAGATGATGACGATTCATAAGAAACTGCACTGCCACGACGAAAAGAACGAGTGCCACGTGGGAGATCGTGTCCGCGTCATGGAGACTCGTCCCCTGAGCAAGACAAAGCGTTGGCGCGTAGTAGAGATCGTTGAGCGCGCTAAGTAAGCATTGTTTTGGTAGTTCACCAGGTGCGTCCTACAGATGAGGGCGCACCTCTGGTGAGGTGTAATTCGGAGGAACTTTCATGATTCAGATGGAGACTGTCCTCAACGTCGCCGACAACTCCGGCGCTCGTCGAGTGAAATGCATCAAAGTCATGGGCGGCTCCAAGCGTCGTTACGCAGGAATCGGAGATACCATTCGCTGCGCCGTGCAGGATGCTACGCCCGGTGGTAATGTAAAGAAGGGTGATATCGTCACCTGCGTTGTCGTCCGCACTGTCAAGGAGACACGTCGCAAGGATGGCAGCTATATCAAGTTTGATCAGAACGCATGCGTCTTGGTCCAAAATGACGGCACCCCGGTGGGCACCCGTATCTTCGGGCCGGTTGCGCGTGAGCTTCGTGATCGCAAGTACATGAAGATCGTCTCGCTCGCACCCGAGACGCTGTAAGGAGACGAGAGTCATGGCAAAGATGAACATCAAGAAAGGCGATACCGTCGTCGTCCTTTCCGGCAAGGATCGCGGCAAGCAGGGGGAGGTCCTGCATGCCTATCCTGCTGAGGGGAAGGTCATCGTCGAGGGCGTCGCCAACGTAAAGAAGGCACAGCATCCCGATCAGCAGGGCCAGAACGGCGGCTTCGTGACGCGCGAAGCAAAGATCGACGTTTCCAACGTTGAGCTCATCTGCCCGAGCTGCGGCAAGCCGACCCGTGTGGGCCACGATGTGGATGCCAACGGCAAGAAGGTCCGTGTCTGCAAGAGATGCGGAGCACAGTTCTAAGTTCGTTGCAGAGATGCTTTCAAGACGCTCTGAGTGCAAATACGCGCCGGAGCGCCTTTTTTGTTACCGAGTACGGGTGCAAGCTGATAGAGTAGGGAGTGTCATGATGCAAGGGAAGAGGAGGACAGCGTACGGCACTCAATATCTTGGTCGTTCTTCCGGTAAATGGAAAAGAAGCGCAGCGGTTTCGGGCGATAGCACCCCAGGCACATTTCACTTTCGCTGCTCAGATGGAGCACCCTGAGCAGCTCTCCAAGACGCCTGATGCGGTGTTGGACGGGATGGATATCGATACTGCGGACATTATAATCGGCAATGTAGCGTCGAGGCTCCTGACCAATGCAGATAAGCTGCAGTGGATCCAACTAGGAAGCGCAGGCGCCGATGCCTATGTGAAGCCGGGCGCGCTCCCGGATCGTACCCGCATCACCACGAGCGTGGGCGCCTATGGTCAGGCGGTCGCCGAGCATGCATTGGCGCTGCTCTTGTCACTGATCAAGAAGCTTCCCGAGTACCGCAAGATGCAGGAGGACCATGCCTGGGAAGATCTCGGACCCGTGACGACACTCGCCGATGCACAGGTGCTCGTGATGGGAGCCGGGGATATCGGCCTGCACTTTGCAAAGATGGCCCACGGGCTGGGCGCCCACTGTATCGCCTATCGTCAACACAAGCCACAGGAGCTCTTTGATGAATATACGAAGGCCTTCGACCTCACGATCACCAAGGAGCACCTCCTACACGTCCTGCCTGAGATCGACTGCGTCGCGAGCTTCCTGCCATCCACCCCTGAGACCCAGGGGCTAGTCAACAAGGAGTTCATCGATGCACTGCCCAATAGAGCCTATATCGTGAATGCTGGCAGGGGCGATCTGATTGTAGAGCAGGATCTGATCGACGCATTGACGAGTGGGGATCTTGCCGGAGCTGCGCTCGATGTCACACCAGAGGAGCCGCTGCCCAAGGAAGATCCGCTCTGGGAGGCGCCGCACCTGCTGATCACGCCGCACATCGCGGGATACTGGCACCTGCCGCAGACGCGTGAGCGCGTGGTTTCCATCGCACAGAGGAACCTCAAGTCCTATATATCGGGCAAACCGTTGCGCAACGAGGTGACCCGTGAGTGAGCCTTACGTGGCATATCAACGTTCTCTGCACCAGATAGGAGGGTTTCTCTCGGGGAGCCGCTCCTTTTTACTATCAAATGGGTACCAGTGATTGCTGGCGGGCGGCAGACTACGACGTATGCCCGAAGACCGATGTGGTGCTTCTTCACATTCCTGAATGATGTTTAATGGGGATGACATTTTCTCTGATACAAAGGGGTGTTCGATCATGGCAACAATGCAAGCGATCAGACTAACGGGGCCCTGCTCAACCAAGGAGCTTGTACCTACTACCGTTGAGAAGCCGACGATCAAACCGGGCTATGTCCTGATCAAGGTCAAAGCCTTTGGCGTGAACGAGTCGGAGATCACGAGCCGTAAAGGGGGGTCCTCGTCGGACTTCAGCTATCCCCGCGTCCTCGGTATCGAAGGCGCAGGCGAAGTTGCTGAGGTAGGTGAAGACAGCCCCTTTCACGTCGGGCAAAAGGTGGTCACAATGATGGGCGGCCTGGGACGCGGGATCGACGGCTCCTATGCGGAGTACACGTTGGTCAGAGAGGACAGCGTGATTCCGGTCAACGTCGATGCCCCCTGGGATCTGATTGGATCCCTTCCGGAAATGCTCCAGACCGCTTACGGGTCACTTACAGAGGGGCTTGCCGTACAGGCAGGCGACATCCTGTTTATTCGCGGTGGCTCCTCAACCGTCGGCCTCATGGGGATTATCGTCGGCAGACTGCTCGATGCCCGGGTCATTGCGACAACGCGGCAGGAGCAGAAGCTGGCACCGCTCAAGGACTATGGCGCAGAATGTGCGGTGCTCGACGACGATGAGCTGCCGGAAAAGATGGCGGCGATAGTGCCGTGTGGCGTTGACAAAGTACTTGAGCTGGTCGGATGCTCGACGCTCTTCCAGGATCTGGGCTTCATGCGGCAGGGTGGCTACGCCTGCTTTACCGGAGCGTTGGGTGGTCAGTGGACGGTACCGGACTTCTCTCCCTTCAGCATCCCTAAGGGGTGTTACCTCACGAGCTATGACGGGGCTGCGAATGATCTTCCCGCCAGCTTCTTCAACTTTGTGTTGGGTAAAGCGGCAGCAGGGGATATCAAAATCCCGATCGCGCAGGTTTACCATGGCCTCTCCGAGGTAGGCAAAGCGCAGGGGAACCTCGAATCCGGGAAATTCATCGGTAAGCACGTCGTGGTGTTGGACGACTAGCTTGCAATAGCTTAAAGTGGGAAAACGCGCAGCAGTGCGAAGGGCATTCGCTGTGCGTTTTTTGTGTCTTGACTGGCATACCCTGTTCGCAGATTTTGGCCAAACATTGCGACAAGATGGTGAATTCTTTCTTTAGATGAGTTGCCACTAGCAATTCACGCAGCAAAACCGTATGATAGTAATCTGTGTCTCTGTGCTGGTATGCTCCCGGTGCATAGGCATAGCTGGCTCCTGGCACCCGGCCAGGAGGCGTGAGGTTAGAAATCCCACGCTTAAAACCCCAAGATAGGAGCCTAGATGGCAGAAGAGAAATATGTTCCTCGCCTGAAGGAGAAGTATTACGCAACCGTGCGCGATGATCTCCAGAAGAAGTTCAACTACCCCAACCCGATGATGATCCCGAAATTCGAGAAGATCGTCGTTAACATGGGCGTCGGCGAGGCAGCGACCGACTCAAAGGCGATCGATGGCGCAATCGCCGACCTGCGCGCTATCACCGGCCAGCAGCCGATGATCACCCACGCCCGCAAGTCAATCGCTACCTTCCACCTTCGTCAGGGACAGGCAATCGGCGCTAAGGTGACCCTGCGCGGCGACCGTATGTGGGAGTTCCTGGATCGTCTGATCTCCATGGCTATCCCCCGCATCCGCGACTTCCGCGGTATCTCCCTGAAGAGCTTTGATGGCCGTGGCAACTTCTCCATGGGCGTCACCGAGCAGCTGATCTTTCCTGAGGTTGATTTCGATAAGGTTGATCACACCCGTGGTATGGATATCACGATCGTGACGACTGCACAGACTAACGAGGAGGGCAAGGCCCTGCTCGATGAGTTCCACTTCCCGTTCAGAGAGGAGTAGGGGACTCAAAAGGACGGTTTCAGTCCGTACATTCGGTTTCAACATTCATGTGAGTACGTGAGTGTTTTTGGTTAGGAGGATTTGTGGCTAAGACATCGATGATCGTCAAAGCTCAGAGAACGCCGAAGTTTTCTACGCGCAAGCAGTACCGCTGCCAGAGATGTGGCCGTCCACGCTCTGTGTACCGCAAGTTCGGCCTGTGTCGTGAGTGCTTCCGTGAACTCGCGAACAAAGGCGAGCTTCCTGGCGTCACCAAGGCCTCTTGGTGACGCAGGGCTCTCGCGATTAGGCACGCCTGCCACGGGTGGGCATGAACCAATCGCGCAGTTTCATCTCGAACAAAGGAGAAACATCAATGAAGATTACCGATCCCGTTTCAGATATGCTGACGCGTATCCGCAATGCGAATGCTGCCGGTAAACCGACCGTCAGCATACCTTCAACCAAGGTATTGGCTGAGATCGCACGCGTTATCACTGAAGAGGGCTATGTAGAGGGCTATACGGTAGAGGACACCAAGCCTCAGAAGACTCTCACTATCACCTTGAAATATGGCAAGCGCAGGGCCCGCATTCTCCGCGGCATCAAGCGCATCTCCAAGCCGGGCCTTCGTATCTATAGTTCAGTCAAAGACCTTCCCCGTGTCCTGGGTGGATTGGGCACTGCTGTGATCTCCACCTCCAAGGGCATGATGTGCGACCGTGACGCCCGTAAAGCAGGCGTTGGCGGCGAGGTCATCTGCTACATCTGGTAGAACGCGACAGGAAAGAAGGGAGACGGCGTATGTCCCGTATTGGTAAGCAGCCTGTCACGGTTCCATCCGGTGTCACCGTGACGATTAACGGCTCTGATGTACAGGTCAAGGGACCCAAGGGTCAGCTTGAGCGTACATTTTCAGATTTAGTGGCCATCGATCAGAAAGACAATGTTGTCACCGTCACCAGAAACGACGAGGAGGACCCTGAGTCCAACGTGATGCAAGGCCTCGTCCGTGCCCTCATCAATAACATGGTTGTGGGCGTGTCCCAGGGCTATGAGAAGAAGCTCGAGCTCACGGGCGTCGGCTACCGTGCGCAGCTCAAAGGCAAGGCCCTTGAGCTCACCGTCGGCTTCTCTCACCCCGTCGACTATGAGGCTCCTGAGAACATCACCTTTGAGGTCCCTGACAACACCCACATCACGGTCAAGGGCATCTCTAAAGAGCAGGTCGGCCAGGTTGCCGCTGAGGTCCGCATGACCCGTCCGCCTGAGCCGTACAAGGGCAAGGGCATCCACTATGAGGGCGAGCACATCCGCAGAAAGCTCGGTAAGGCAGCTAAGTAGTGAGCCAAAAAGACCATTACCCTGTCAGGTGATGGCATGAAGAAGGAGTATCAATGGATAAGAACCAGAAGAAAAGAGCGGGACTCAAGCGCCGTGAGCGCCGTGTCCGTGCCAAGATCTTCGGAACTGCGCAGCGCCCTCGTCTGAGCGTCCATCGCAGCAATGCTAACATCTACGCTCAGGTCATTGACGACGCAGATTCAAAGACTATCTGCAGCGCTTCAACCCTTGACCCTGAGTTCAAAAAGTCCGGCAAGATCGGCTCCAACAGAGAGGCTGCTGATATGGTCGGTAACCTGATCGGGAAGCGCGCCGTGGAGAAGGGCGTTACCGAGGTCACGTTTGATCGCGGTGGCCACATCTATCATGGCCGCGTCAAAGCTCTCGCTGAGGGTGCCCGCAAAGTGGGACTGAAGTTCTAGGAGGAATCGAATGCCACGTGATCGTAGACGTCAGGAGGACTCCGATCTTCAGGAGCGCGTCCTGTTTATTCACCGTGTGTCAAAGACAGTCAAAGGTGGACGCCGTATGTCCCTGCTCGCACTTGTCGCAGTAGGGGACGGCAAAGGCAAGATCGGCCTTGGTCTCGGCAAATCCGCTGAGGTCCCGCAGGCCATCGCCAAGGCTGTCGAAGACGCCAAAAAGCAAATGTTCAAAGTCGCCGTCACCGACGAGGGAACGGTACCCCACGAGGTTGAGGGTCACTTTGGCGCAGGCGACGTATTGATTAAACCGGCTATCGAAGGTACCGGCGTTATTGCCGGCGGACCTATTCGTCCGATCTTTGAGCTCGCCGGTGTGACGAATGTCTTGTCCAAGTCCCTGGGCACCACTAATCCGCTCAACATGGCTAAGGCGGCAGCCGTAGCTCTGCAGCAACTGGAGCTTCCTGAGCAGACCGCTGAGCGCCGTGGCATCACCGTCTCTGAGATGTTCGCCGGAAAGGAGAACTGAGGATGGCTGAAGCAAGAACACTCAAGGTCAAGCTGGTACACAGCGCAGTCGCATCGAAGCGCAAGGACATGACGGGTACCTGCCACGCTCTGGGCCTGCGTAAGATCAACGACGTTTCCATGCTGCCTGACAATCTGAGCGTTCGTGGGATGATCTTCAAGGTCAAGCACCTTGTTGAGGCAGAAGAGAACTAGGAGTCGCCAAATGCAATTACATGATCTTTATCCCGCGCAGGGCTCCAAGAAGGCTCGCAAGCGTATTGGCCGCGGAAATGGTTCCGGCCATGGCACAACCGCAGGTCGTGGCACCAAGGGCCAGCTCTCTCGTTCCGGTGGCGGCAAAGGTGCCGGTTTTGAGGGCGGCCAGACGCAGCTTGCCATGCGCCTTCCGAAGCTCCCGGGTTTCAAGAACCACAATCGTGTCGCGTATGTTCCGGTCAATGTGTCGCGTCTCGACGCCCTGTTCAACGACGGGGATACCGTTGATCCTGAGTCCCTCGTCGCAAAGGGCGTTATCAAGAAGGACTTCATCCCGGTTAAGGTCCTGGGCGATGGCGATCTGACCAAGAAGCTCACCGTGAAAGTTGACGCCGTTTCTCAGTCCGCCCAATCCAAGATTGAGGCAGCCGGTGGAAAGGTAGAAGCAGTGTGCTAAAGGGAATTGTCAACGCGTTCCGGGTATCGGAGTTGCGCAACAAGCTTCTGATCACGATCGGCATCCTGGTGCTGTATCGTGTGGGAGCGTATATCCCTGTGCCGGGCATCCCCTTCCGGGGGATGCTCTCCGCTTATGCTGCGGCGGCTTCAGGTTCCGGAGCACTCGCTGTCCTGAACTTGTTCTCAGGCGGCGCACTTTCCCGTGTGTCCGTCTTCAGTTTGGGCATCATGCCGTACATCACGGCACAAATCATCATCCAGATGCTGCAGGCAGTTGTCCCGTCCCTCTCCGCAATGGCTGAAGAAGGCGAGGCCGGTCAGCGCAGACTCACGCAGTACACGCGCTATCTGACCGTCGCCCTGGCAATTCTTTCCGGCATCGGCTATCTCTTCCTCTTCACCAGCCCGCTCTACGGCATCACCTTTGAGGGTATGGGCATCCCGGTCTGGCTGGAGAACACCATCGTCGTCGCGACGATGGTCGTCGGTGCCATGATCATCATGTGGCTCGGCGAGGTCATCACCCAGCGCGGTATCGGCAACGGTATGTCGCTGATCATCTTCGTGAACATCATGGCCGGCTTCCCCGCTGCGCTGATCTCGTCGGTGCGAAACTCTGAGAACGGTTGGCTGATGACGATCATTACGTTAGCGATCATCATCGCGGTCATCCCGTTCATCGTCTACATCGAGCGTGGTCAGCGGCGCATCACGATCCAGTACGCGAAGCGCGTCGTCGGTCGCCGTATGATGGGCGGTCAGGCAACCTATCTGCCGATCAAGGTCAACACTGCCGGCGTTGTGCCGATCATCTTCGCTTCCGCGATCCTGTATCTCCCAGCTCAGATCGCCGTCTTCTTCCCGAGCGTGGGTTGGATGACTGCGTTTGCGAACGCTGTTTCCTCCGGCTGGCTGAACTGGGTTCTGTCGGTCGCGCTGATCGTCTTCTTCGCCTACTTCTACACGGCGATGATCTTCAATCCTGATGAGACTGCGGATATGCTCCGCAAACAGGGTGGCTTCATTCCGGGCGTGCGTCCGGGCAAGCCGACGGTGGCCTACATCAAAAACGTTATCGACCACATCACCCTGCCGGGTGCGCTGTTCATGGCAGTGATCGCTGTCGTTCCGTCGATTATTTTCGCCTTTACATCCAATTCATTGATCCAAGCCTTTGGCGGTACGTCTATCCTGATTATGGTGGGCGTCGGGCTCGATACGATGTCCGCTCTTGAGGGTCAACTCAAGATGCACAACTATGAGGGGTTCTTCAAGTAGTCCTTTTCTAGCGAAGGTGAGGAGTCACTATGAAAATCGTTCTGCTCGGTGGTCCTGGGGCCGGCAAGGGTACGCAGGCTCAACGCCTGGTTGCTGAGTTCGGTGTCGCTCATATCTCAACGGGCGATCTTCTCCGTGCTGCCGTGAAGGCAGGTACCCCTTTGGGCAAGCAGGCCAAAAGCTATATGGACAAGGGACAGCTCGTCCCTGACAGCCTGGTCGTCGACCTGGTGAAGGAGCGTTTGCAGGAGGAAGATGCCCAGAGAGGCTTCATCCTCGACGGGTTCCCGCGCAACACTGCGCAGGCAGTGACGCTCGACTCCGAGCTGAACACTATGGGCATCAAGCTTGATGCCGCGATTCTGATCGATGTGCACCCCGACGTCATCGTCAAGCGCTTGAGCTCCCGCCGCACCTGCAAGAAGTGCGGCTACACCGGTGGCGCGGATATGGAGGTATGTCCGCGGTGTAGTGGCGAGATGTATCAGCGCGACGACGATAAGCCTGAGACCATTCAGCACCGCCTCGCTGTGTACCAGTCACAGACTGCACCTCTGGTTGAGTACTATAAGGGCCACAGAATTTTGAAGACCGTGAATGGTGAGCAGTCGCAGGACAAGGTCTACCAAGACATTAAGGATCTGCTGAACTTATGATTACGCTGAAATCCCTCGAAGACATCAAGACGTACCAACAGAGCGCAGGGAAGCTCTCAAAAGAGGTCCTGCGTATGGTTGGTACCATGATCAAACCGGGCATTTCCACCCTCGAGCTCGATAAGGCCGCAGAAAGTTTTATCAGAGAGCGCGGCGGGGAGTCGGGTTTTAAAGGCTTCGAGGGATTTCCGTCTACCCTGTGTACCTCGGTCAACGACCAGTTGGTGCATGGTATCCCATCTCCGAAGGTCATCCTCAATGAGGGTGACATCATCTCCATAGACACCGGCGCTGACGCCGATGGGTGGGCAGGCGACAATGCCTGGACCTTCCAGGTCGGTGAGGTCTCCGACGAGGTAAAGGCGCTGTGTGAATGCGCCCGCGATTGCTTAGCCGCTGGCATCCAGCAGGCGTTGCCGGGCAATACGCTCGGTGACATCGGCCATGCGATCCAGAGCTTAGCGAAGGAAAACGGCTATGGTGTCGTACGTGACTATGTCGGCCACGGTATCGGACACGATATGCACGAAGACCCTAATGTCTTGAACTATGGGAAACCGGGTCGTGGCGTACGCCTGCAGGCTGGTATGCTCTTAGCGATTGAACCGATGCTGACCTTGGGGTCTGCCCGTGTCCACATGCTGAGTAACGGTTGGACAGTAGTGACCGACGATGAAAGGCCCTGTGCTCACTTTGAGAATGTCGTTGCCGTGACTGAGGATGGACCGGTGATTCTGAGCGCTGATGAGAAAGGGCCCTGGTGCCCAATGGTTGGTGGTCCTGATGCTGAGATCGAAGTGCCGGCATCATTCAGAGAGAATGAGGAAGGTACTGAGGTTTCAGAGGAGGAGAACAGTTCCTCTGAGGCTGAAAGCACCGATCAGCAGTAACTGAATTTAGCAACTAAATCAACTGTTGGAGGCCTCGCTTTTACGAGCGAAGCCTTTCTCTTTAGCCGACATCTACTCCACAGGTTCCTGGCTTTACGGTCTGTTGCCGGTTTCATAGCTGGTGAATCCACACTCTAAGTGTAACAACTAGTTACGAGGTAGCGACTCACGCACGACCTAAGTTGGTGTTTGCGGAGACATCATCTTGGAGGCAGGCATGGGCCACTACAGCTATCTTAGCGTCGAGGAGCACAAGAACATCATGGGATCCGGAGGATTCAAGTTCGAAATCGTGTGTAAGTTAGCTCATAAGCAACTACCGCCTGCAAGCCATCACGAATCAAGCCTCATCTGCCGCTGCGTGCAGGCTATCTCCGCGAACGCCTCCTTCCTCCTCTTTAGTTCCTCGACCGCCAGCAGGCAAGTACTGTTTGCTTTTTGCCGCCCATCTGTCGTTCTACTCGATGAGATAGGTCCCCACGAGCCTGATGAGTAAGCCCTCGCGGTTCCGTCAATAGTCTTTGGCACTTTCTCCAGCCGGGGTCCCGTCCCGGTAGTCGAAGCTAGCCCTGCTGCTTCTTGAGCACCCTCCCTGTCGTCCCATCCGTTCAGCAGGTCGGTGTCGAGGTAGCGCCTGGGGCCCCAGCTGCCCTCGGCCACGTACTTGCACCTCGCCACCGCCAGCATCCCCGAGGCGTGCGTCTTGCGCTTTATCTGCCGGTTCAGCCGCTCTATGCCGTTGTTGGTGCAGATCCTCCTCCAAGTGCTCCGGTGGGAAGAGCTCGCAGGTCAGCGTCTCTTCGACGCCCCTCTCGATCACCCCGGCAGCGGACTCGAGCTTGGACGCCTTGAGCGAGGCGGCTGCTTCCTTCCTGCTGCTTACCACCTTGTCGAGCACGTTGCGGTAGAAGTGGAGCGTGCAGCGCTGCTACATCGCGTGTGGGAAGACCTCCTGGATGGTGCTGAGCACACCCGCGGACTTGTCGCCGGCGCCATGCGCACGCCCGAAGCCCTTGCTCCCTGAGCTTGAGCAGGAAGGCTTTCCAGCTCTTCTTTGACTCCACGTAGCCCTCCTTACAGCCGATGACCTTACGGAAAGTCCCAGGCGCTGGACGCCTATGGTCACAAGCACACCCACGCCCTCCTAGGCCCCTACCCAGTTCCTCTTCATGTACGTGCCGTCCAGGTAGACGTAAGGGGTACTTGCCCGTGAGGGGACGGCACCGAAGGTCTTGCGGTTCAGCTTGGAGACGGTGGCGGGCGAGACGCTTAAGCCCCAGAGGATCTCTGAGACCTCCTGTATCCTTTTGGTGGAAACGCCCGCCAGCTACATCTCCATCATCGCCTGCCTGAGGAAGCTCTCCTGCCTGTGGTAGCGCTCGATCAGCTTCGACGCGAAGGTCGCACTCCTAAAGCTTCTAGACGCTTAAGCGTCACGTCCACCGAGGTCGTGGTGAGGTTTTGCCTGTAGTGGCCGGAGCAGCAGGCCTGCCGCTCGTAGCGGCCTGCGTTGACGATCTGGTTTGCCTGCGCATCCAGCAGGGCGTTCAGTGAGTCCTGTACGGTTTTTCTGACGAGCTCCCCGAGGTAGTCCTGAAGCTTCGGCTCGTCGAATGATACTGTCTCGTGTGGCATAGTTTTCGCTTCCTTTGGTCCGTTGGTTTGCTTGGTCGCTTCCAATCGTAGCGAGACGGGGCCATGTTTCTCTATGCGGCTATCCGGTTTTCAAAAGTGCGAAAGAAACTGTACGCCACCAGCATCTTCCTCATCGCCTTGCACCAGATAGCAATCCCTATGGCACTCTCATTTGCACTCTTTGCCGTCGTGGCCGTGCTTGCAGCAAAGCTCGTCTCCCGTCTCAAGGCCGAAGGAGCCGATCCGGAGAAGGAGCAGCCCCCGCATTGGGGCGCTCACTGCCACTGTCCTCATCTTCGCCCTTAAAATCGTGAAGCCCAATGCTCTATATCTACGCAAGCCTCGCTTTCGGTATCGTCCTTGCCCTTGGCGCCTGGTCCTATGCGGAGAAATCAAGAAGCGGCGCCCACAAAGGCACCTTTCCTCTCTTCAATGGCTTCTGTGCCATTGCCCTAGGCTTGAGTGCTGCCTTCGTGCTTGTAGCACTCTATTCGACGTTCGCGGTCTATACAACCTCCCTCGGATATCTGCTCCTCATCTGTGTAGTAGCCTTCCTCGACTGGCACCATGAGGTAGTTGCAGCATCGGGCAGATAGTGGAATATTCTTCGAGACAGTACAGCCTCAGAACTGTTTGGTCCTCACCAACAGCCATCGTTTTTATAGAAGATATAGAAATTTTAGAAAATATAGGAAACGTAGAAACTATCAGCCCAGCAGGCTGATGTGGAGATGACAAAAATCCCTACGGACAGAGTATCCGGAGGGACTTTCCGTGCTTGTATAGAAAGACTTGTGGGAGTTGGTCGAGGAAGCTCTCGTTCGGTGTTACACCGAAGCCATGGGTGATGGTACGTAGATCGCCGGCGAATACAGCACAAACAGCCAGCCGCAAAGCAAACGCCTCAAGCTCCACCAGCACCTACCCTCCATAGCGGGAAAGGATCTCATCCTTGTTCTCTATAAGATAGTCGCGCATGAAAGGAATAGAGAAGGCCACGTATCCAGGAGCTGTACGTTCAATTATCTGGCGATCGATCAGCATTCTGCGATAGGTATTCGCGTTCTGCGGTGGTATGCCCATCCTTTCCGCCACGGTCGAGGTTGCAGACGCTGCACTATCTTTCGTCATCGCAAACAGATACTCCATTGCCGGACGTGTCAGCCCCGCCAACGCAGTCCCCAGAACCGAAGACCCAAATTCACGGAGTGCCTCTGCACAGCCGCGCTTCGCGTCATCCAGCATGATCAGATTTGAAGAGGAAACATGCCTTCGTCCGGCACGCCAGACATAATAGCCGACCATCTGAATCAGATATGCATACCCGTGTGTCGTCTCCGCCGCATAGGACAGGGCATCATCGGCAATTCTCAGGCCCGATGCTTCAATGGTCTCCTTCATAGCGGCAGCAACCTCATCGACCGGAATGCTGCCGAGCTCCTCTGCTCTTGCACGGCGCAGAAATGTTATCCCCTCCCCGTTCAGCAGATTGAGAACACCAGTCGTAATGCCAGCAAAAAGCAGAGCAATGTTCTGCTGCTCCCTGATCATGTATTGAACATTCGTTGCCAGCACTGCCATGTCATCTGGAGATGCGTCCTGCACTTCATCGATCGCAATGAGCAGGCCGGAACCCTTCTTTGTCAGGGCCCGTACCACACTGGAAAAAGACTTCCGAAATCCAATTTCCGTCTGAGCATTCCCCAACTGGGCTTCTGCAGAGATGAAGGGTACCGAAATCTTGATATCCAAAGACTTCAATCTTGCATTGGCTGCAAGCTGCTCTTGAATTGATTGGCAGAGAGCCTCTTTCCCGGAGACGTTAATGACGGTCCAACCCCTATCGCTGGCAATGCTTCCGAGCTCTGTCAGAAGTACCGTCTTTCCGGAGCCACGAGGTCCCGTAATGCGCAGCAGCCTGCCAGGCGCGCCAGGCCCTTCATCCATTCCATCGATGAAGTCATCGATGACCGAATCACGACCAATCAGCACAGGCGGCGTCATACCCGCGGTTGGTTTGAATGGATTGACATAACGTGACTTGCCTGTCATGAGGACCTCCTTCGTCATCTTTAGAAATTATAGTATCTATAGAAATTTCAGAAGATATAGAAAGCTTAGAAAGCATCGGGCCGGCCAGCTGCTGCAGCCATAACGAAAATCCCCTCAGGCAGTGAGCCCGGGGGAATTGTCTGTGCTTGTATGGGGAAGCCTTGGAAAGTCTGACTGAGAAAATCTTCGTTCGGCGTCACACCGAGGTCATGGGCAATGGCACACAGATCGTCGTCCGCGATCGTCTGGCGGATATGGCCCCATCAATATAAGGGACAGAGGGGTCCCAGATCTCTATGCGGCCTGCGTGGCCGCCATATCAGATGAAGGGGCCCTCTCGAAGTGCTCGAAGAGCTCCTGTATGGCCTTCTTG
>ERZ773013.299-NODE-299-length-31734-cov-8.291992_pt1 | contig 31734 bp, 36 predicted proteins | sample MGYA00511670_ERZ773013 | MGnify/ENA primary metagenome ERZ773013 (study PRJEB29015, sample SAMEA2738120) | human oral metagenome | biome: human oral; feature: human-associated habitat; material: saliva | place: China | collected 2257 ... | reverse complement strand
CCGTAGAAAAAGCTACACGTTTTAGCGGAAATATTAACTTAAATTTAAAAAACGAGAAATTGCCAATAGAATTGAATTTAAAAAATTTTTCGCATTCATACAACGAACGGTCAAATATCCCAGAAGAATTAGTAATAGAAATTTTAAAAAAAGTTAAAAAGGAGTTAGAAAATGAATAAACAGAAATTGATAAGAAAGTATGAAGAATTGTTGAAAGAACACAGCCCTTTCCATGAGCCTGTACCTTATACTTCAATGGTTGAACTTTTTTTGAAAGAGTTGAAACAACTAGACGAACCGCAGAAAGTCACAATCCCGCAGTTTGTAGCGGATTGGATTGAGGTTGCTGAAACTGTCTATTCTTTATCGGGTGGTATGACGTATGGAGGTCCAGGAGTTAATAAGTGGTTAGAAAATAAGGATAACCAAAGAACATTTGTTCTAGCCTGGTTTGACGGCTACGAGGTCGAGAAAGAAAAGCGGTATAAAGTAGTGATAAAAGAAACAAAACAACCGCTATATTATAATGCTTCAGATGATAAACTATTCTTCTCTATGGGTAAAATAGCTTCACACTTCACCAGACAACAACTTGAAAAACTAAACTTCGGCTGGGTGTTTGATTGTGAAGGGATTGAAGTCGAGGAGGTAACAGAATGATACCAAAATTCAGAGCGTATGATAGTGGCTCGTTAAGTCGTATGTACCAACCAGACGAAGTGATGGTCTGTGATGGGAAAATTTGGATACAGGATGAAGATTCTGAGGCTAACGAATGGATTGTAAATAATGACCTTAACCTCATGCAGTCAACAGGACTCAGAGACAAGAATGGTCAAGAAATCTTTGAGGGGGATATAGTTAATTACAAAGGCAGAAAAGCAGTTATCAAATGGCATGGCTCTTACGCAAGTTTTATTTACAGATTTGTAGATGAACTGCAAGAAAGGGTTTCAGAATGGCACCCACTATTTCTAGCTTATTATCACTTTGAAGTTATTGGTAACATCTACGAAAATCCAGAGCTTTTGGGGGTCACAGATTGAAACGATTCTTAATCGGCTATTGCCTACTTACCACTTGTCTATTATTCATGCAACGTAGTCAGCTAGATAGACCCTTGTTAGTCTATCGTGCTGATAGTAAGTACGCTATCGCTGGCAAGGTTACAGAAAAACGAAAAATCGGAAGTTTGTTCACTATCACGATTGACGGGAATGTTTTCGTGGTGAGCGAAGAACGATATAAAAATATTGTAGTAGGTCAAGAAGTGGGGATATGAAAAAAGTCATACTTAAAATTAAAAAAAGATTTTTTAAATCAAAATCGCCATCAAAGAATTTTATGAGAACGAATATTGATGCCTATATTGATGCTTTTAAGGAACAGAAAGGAGATAGCAAAAACATGACGACAAACATGGAATTACTAGCGCACAGAGTTGAGCAATGGGCGAAAGAGCGAGGATTGGACAATCCAAACAATAGCACGGCGCAAGCGTTGAAATTATTTGAGGAAGCGGGCGAACTTGCACAAGCGCATTTAAAAGAACGTGAGCAAGACGGTAAAGATGCAGTCGGGGACATTTTGGTAGTGCTAACTATCTATTGTCAACAGAAAGGCTGGAGCATTGCTGAATGCTTTGAACTAGCTTACAACGAGATCAAGAACCGAAAAGGAAAGATGGTAAACGGTTCATTCGTGAAAGAGGGAGATTTATAATGAGCGATAACGTAAATAAACCGAGACATTACATTTCAGAAAGCGGGATTGAAGCCTTGGATGTGATTGATGCTTTCAAACCTTGCCCCGAATACAAAGCCGGCTTCTTTTGGGGTAACGTAGTGAAGTATGTTTTGCGCTTCCACAAAAAGAACGGTGTCGAAGATTTGAAGAAAGCGGAGTTTTATTTAAAACGGCTGATTGAGGAATTAGATCATGGAAGTAGAAAATGAAAATGAATACGCACTCTATCAGCAAGACACGTTTTTATCTTGCGGAACTTTAAAAGAGATAAGCGAAGAAACTGGAATATCCATCAAGCAACTACGCTATTATTCTTTTGATTTGTACGTCAAGAAGTGTCCGAACGGGAAACGACTAATAAAACTTGAAGTCGATAAACTAAGCAAGAAACAATGTGAGCGTTTTGCATTCATGCTGAAGCAGAAACGACTTGACAAGAAATTATCACGCAATGAACTTTCTGAAATTTTGGGTTATACAGTATCAGAAATTGAGAAATGGGAAAACAAACGCAAACAACCGAATTATTACATTGTCGAAGATGTGGCAACCTATTTCAAAGTACCGGTCAATGTTTTGATAGGCGAAGCATGAGGAAAGGGGCGCAAGTGTTATTTCAAGAAATCAACGAGAAAAAGACAATTTCAAACGTGAAGAAAGTATTGCGACAATATCCACGCATTCGTGAAATCGCTTGCGACTTACCCGAACAACGAGTAACGCAATTAATCACGTTTGAACCGAGAGGAAGCAATGGCCCGTCTAAGCAAGTCGAAAAACTAGCAATCAGACGGGTGGACGCTTCAAGAGAATTGGAAGAAATCGAGCAAGCAGTTAGTCGCTTATTCAATCCAAAATATCGCTTTATTTTGTTTAATAAATATTTAGCGACTGAACCGATGCTGAATTACGAGATACAAGAAAAGCTATGGATCGAAAAAACAAAATTTCAAGACTACTTAAACCGAGCGTGTCTTGCGTTCGCTGAACAGTATAGAAACGGTGATTTAATCGCTTTCAAAAGTGAACTTTTTGCGGAAACATGAAACGTTTTAAAGTGGTATTATAGTAGTGTCAGATAGACCAAAGGTTTGACAAACTTCTTTATATTATTTTACAAAGGGCATTGCGCCCTTTATGGCGGCGATAGGATTCTCTACTATTTTGGTTTTCACACAGATAAGCTCTCCAAACTTTTTGTTTCCCCGGTTCGATTCCGGGCGCCGTCTTAATGACTACACAAAAATAAAAAAAGAAAAGGTAACAATATACTATTGGTTCTGATAGAGGTTAGTAGTCGCCTCTCGTTAAGTCACTCATTGAGTGGCTTTTTGATTTTTAAGAAGTGGAGGTGATGGAAAGTTGAATGAATTGACGATAAAACAAAAGAAATTTGCAGATGAGTACATCATCTCAGGCAATGCGACAAATTCTTATAAAAAAGCGGGTTATCGTGCTTCTAGTGATAGAGTGGCAGGCGTTGAAGGTCATAAGTTACTAAAAAATCCTAAGATTAAAACCTATATAGAAGAACGGTTGAAGCAACTTAATTCTGAAAAGATTGCGGACCAGCAAGAAGTCCTTGGCTACCTAACATCAGTAATGCGAGGAGAAACCCAAGAACAAACTCTATGCAGCATCGGCGAACTTGGCCAACAAGTTATCGATATCGATGTTGGAGCAAAAGATAGAATCAAAGCAGCCGAGCTTTTAGGTAAACGTCATAGGCTTTGGACAGACAAAGTAGAGGCTGACGTTTCTGGAACGGTGGTGTTTGCGAATGAGTCAGACATACCAGATTAAGCAGAATGATATTGTCGTGGACTTACCGAAGACGGTAGGGGCTGGATATGGTCAGTTTTGGCGCTCGAGAAATCTTTACCGAGTTGTAAAGGGCTCCCGTGGTTCGAAGAAGTCAAAGACGACTGCTTTGAACTATGTTACCCGCATTTTGAAATATCCCTGGGCGAATTTACTTGTTATTCGTAGATACTCAAATACGAACAAGCAATCGACTTACACGGATTTCAAGTGGGCAGCTAACCAACTGAAAGTCGCTCATAAATTCAAATTCAACGAGTCGTTGCCTGAGATAACCGTCAAGGAGACAGGTCAGAAGATTCTCTTCCGCGGTTTGGATGATGAACTTAAAATCACATCTATCACAGTAGATGTAGGCATCTTATGCTGGGCATGGTTTGAGGAAGCGTATCAAATCGAGACTGAAGATAAGTTCAGTACAGTCGTCGAATCTATTCGTGGTAGTTTAGATGTGCCTGATTTCTTTAAACAAATCACAGTCACGTTTAACCCATGGAATGAGAGGCATTGGCTCAAGCGCGTCTTCTTTGACGAAGAGACCAAACGAGCCGATACGCTTTCGATGACGACTACTTATCGATGTAACGAGTGGCTTGATGAAGTCGATATCAAACGCTATGAAGATTTGTATCATACGAATCCGAGACGTGCGAGAATCGTATGCGACGGCGAGTGGGGTGTCGCTGAAGGTTTAATCTACAACAACGTGACTGTCAAGGAATTTGACAAAGACGAGTTGCTACAAAACCCTGATAACAAGTTGTGCATCGGTCTTGACTTTGGTTTTACTCACGATCCAACCGCTTTGTGTTGCTCGCTCATAAACGACAAAACAAAAGAAATACACATATTTGACGAAGCGTACAGAGTCGGTCTGATAACTAAGGAAGTCGCTAAGATGATAAAGGACAAAGGATATCATCGCTCGACAATCATCGCAGATAGTGCAGAGTCACGGCTAATCGAAGAGCTCAGGTCAGAGCATGGCATATCTCGAATCAAAGAGAGTAGGAAAGGAAAGGATAGTATCATGGCAGGCGTATCCAAATTGCAAGGATACGCTATTTATGTACATCCGAGCTGTGAACATATCATGGACGAATTTTACAGTTATTGTTATCAACGAGATAAAGAAGGGAATTGGTTAAACAAGCCAGAAGATAAGAACAACCACTTGATGGACGCATTACGATATAGTCTTCAATGTATTGAAGGTGTCAAAGCTACTGTTCGCAGACGGTCAGATTTTGGCTTATAGAAAGGAATTAAATGTATCAGATTTTAACTTATCCGAGAGAGGGATACGATGAAACAGCTTTGAACAAGGAATTGATTTATAAGCTGATTCAAAAACACGCTCAAGAACGCGGTCGCTTGCGTGATTTAAAGAAATATTATATGGGAGAACATGCTATTTTGAAGCACAAGCGACGAAACAAGAACGCTCCAAACTTTAAAACAGTAGCAAATCATGCGAAAGATATTTCGGACACTGCCACAGGTTACTTCATGGGCAACGCTATTAAGTACAACAACACTGCTGAAGGTGATATCGAGTCCTTGCTTGTAGCATTTGATGGTGCTGAAATTGACCAAGTGGACACTCAGAATGCTTTGAACATGTCTATCTACGGACGTGCTTACGAGTACATCTATGCAAAAGAGGGACTGACTGAACTCGATTCAACCAGCGTAGATCCTGAGAATGTATTCCTGGTTTATGATGACAGTATCGAACGCAAGGTTCTTTTTGCAGTTTACTACTACGAAATCAAGGATGATACGAAGGATGCGACTAAGTATCAAGCTGAAGTCTTCACTCAAAACTTGCACTATCACATTGTGCTGCGGGATTCAAGCGCAGGAACAACACAAGATGAGCAAGTAGAACCGCATAATCTTGGTCAGGTCCCGATTATCGAATACCGAAACAATCATTTTGCAATTGGTGATTACGAGCAACAAATCAGCTTGATCGATGCTTACAACTCGTTAATGGGTAATCGTGTCAACGACAAAGAACAAGCAGTTGAGTCTATTCTCGTACTGTACGGTGCGCAATTGGCCGACAGCCTGGAAGATGCTAGAAAAGCGATGAGAATCCTTGTTGAAGAAGGTCTTTTGGAATTACCAATAGATGCCAAAGCTGACTTCTTAAAAAATGCACTTGATGAGAATGCTACTGAAATTTTGCGTAAGGCTTTGAAAGAAGACATCTACACGTTCAGTCATGTGCCGAATCTGACAGATGAGAACTTCGCAGGGAATAGCTCAGGCGTAGCCATGGAATTCAAGCTGCTAGGTCTTGAGATGATTACTAAGACTAAGGAAGCGAACTACAAGCGTGGTATCCGTCAACGTATCAGCATTTTTGCTCATTATCTTGGCATGCAGCAAATTGCTCTTGAAGCACATTCAATTGTGCCACAGTTTAGCCGTGGTTTACCTAAGAACTTACTTGAATTATCACAGGTTATCAACAATCTTGAAGGTAAGGTGTCACTTCGTCAGCTTATTTCTCTCTTGCCATTCGTCGAGGATCCTGATGCTGAATTGGAAGACCTCGAAGAAGAGAAAGAAAAGAACATGGAACGTGCGCCATTCTTTAACCAGGCAAACACGAAGCCGAATGAAGAGGTGACGGATGAAGAACCAAGACTATTGGACCAAGAGGAAGGCTAATCTCATCTATGAGCAGATGGATAAGGCCGAAAAGCAAGCAGACAAGTTTGATAAAGTCTACAAAGAATCAAAAGCTTATTTAGACAAGCAAATCAACAAAATCTTTGACAAGTTTCAACGTGATTACGGTTTGAGTGAGCGTGATGCTCGTCATGTTTTGAAAAACATGAAGGACCAAAAAGACCTGAACGAACTTCGCAAGGTTCTTGAAGCAAGACCGGACGACCCAAATATTCAAAGGTTACTGGCTGATTTGGACAGTCCGGCTTACGCTTATCGCATGAAACGACTTGAACGGTTAAGCGCTGACTTGGATTCGATGCGTAGTTCTATCTACCTTTCTGAGAAGAAAGACTCAGATGCCTTTTATAGCGACCTTATGAAGGATAGCTATTACAAGGCTACCTTTGACTTGCAGCAGCAAACAGGACTTGCTTATAGTTTCTCCGACTTACCTGAAACAGAAATCAAACGTCTACAAGGTCTAAAGTGGACAGGAGAGGCCTATTCGGACAGAATATGGTCAAATACTGGGGCGCTTGCTTCAAGTGTAAAAGACGAGCTTTTGGTGAGTCTTATGACTGGCCGAAGCGTAAGAGATACGTCTCAAACAATCGCAGAACGTTTTGAGGTTGGCCAAAATAAAGCTAGACGCTTGGTTCGGACGGAATCAGCGTTCTTTCATAACCAGATGGAACTGCTTAGCTATGAAGATGCCGAGATTACAAAGTACAAATTTGTAGCCGTATTAGATAGGCGCACGTCTCACATTTGCCAGGAGCATGACAACAAGGTCTATGATACGGACAAAGCTGTTCCTGGTGTGAACTATCCGCCTTTGCATCCGTGGTGTAGGTCTACGACTATTGCACACGATGATGATATCGACTATAGCAAGCTCGAACGCAGGGCTAGAAATCCTGAGAATGGTAAGGTCGAGTATGTGCCTGCTGATATGAGTTATAAAGAGTGGTATAGCAAATATGTAGATGGTAAGGAAGATGTCAAAGAATCTAAGCCAGAAGTGGATGACAAGGTTTTTGTAGCTGATAAGTCAAGTGAAATAGACGACTTCTTTAAGAAACAAAAATCTTATCAGAAGTGGTATAATGGGCTTACAGAGGAAGAAAAACACGCAATCTATTCTTACACTACCAGTGATTATCACGATTTCAATAATATTAAACGCTTTGGACTTGATAAGGCACTTGAAATTAAGAAAGAATTTTGGCTAGATGAACACGGCGAAGCTGATTTAGAATATGCGTTGGAAGAAGTTAGGAGAACAAAAAACAAAATTCCTATACTTGAAAAAGCTTTGTCAGATTTTGCGCCTGAAAAAGCTTTTAAAGCATATAGAGGTACTGGATCTGTTTCGGCTTTAGGGGAAGATTTAGGCTATTTGGATCTAGAGGTTGGCCAAGAACTTTCTTTGGATAAATCTTTTACATCATTTAGTTTAGATAAAGGTTATGCAAGGGAATTTGCTCGTGACGGCGACGGCGCAAATATTTTGTTTGAAGTTACTATTAAGAAAGGCCAAAAAACCGGCGCTTACATTGCTGAATTAGCAGATTTTAACCCTGAAAAAGAATATCTTATGAAACCTAACTTGAAATATAATGTTATTTCTAAAACAGAAACCGAAGACGGATTGCTTGTTTATGGTTTGGAGGTGTTAGAAAATGGGATTTAGTAAAAAATTTATTGAAATAGTATTCTCTAAAAGGGAAGATGAATATAACAGAAGTATTTTTGTTGAACTTGAAGAATTAATTGAAATCTCAGATGAAGATTTAAGTTATTTTGGCGAGGGTATTTTCTACTGCTTGCCTCGTAATAAAATTATTGAAGACAACAAAGATAGAATAAGAAAAGAATATAATCTTTCTAACGAAATGCCAAAAATAAACGGCATCTACTTACCGACTTTTTTAAAAATGAGAGCATGGGATAGAATTAGAAAGACCAAGCCAAGTTTAAAAGAAATAATCGAATTGACAAAAAAAGAAAGCGTTTAGAAATTCTAAGTGCTTTTTTCGTGCTCAGAAAAGAAAAGAGGAGCTGATGAATAAGTATAAAAAGTTGATAGAATTGATTGAAAATAACGGTCTTGAGATACAATCTAAGAAATGTTATGATCCACAGAGTGCTTGGCATGGTGAGGAGTTATGGATTGTTGATAAAGAAAACGGAACTGAAATTTTTGATTTATCTATAAATGGATATTGCTTCAATGATACCTCTGTTGATAAAGCAATTGATGAACTTAACAGTTATTTATCTCTTAAAAACATGAATACTTTTGATGCTTTCAAAGAATGGGTAGAAAAGAATGCTAAGTCTCAAGAAGATGCATAGAAAGGAGTAAATGATGTTCATTTGGGAATGGGTGCTAATAGCACTAGGTTGGTTAGTGTTCTTGATGGTTATAGCGTTTTGCTTATCACTCACAAGAAGCCTAATCGATGAGTTCAGTAAAAGAAAGTAGGTGATCCAACATCTTGACCGGCAGGAATAGACTGCTGCTTAATACCGTTACTTAACCGTGTCAAATTTGATGCGGTTTTTATATTGTCCGAGCATTGATGACATAAAAAGCCATGGAATTATACAGTCGGGGACGACTTTAAAAATAGGAGGTTCGTAATGAACGAAGAAACACAAACAGTCGAAACGGTTGAAGAACAAAAGGTACCTGCAGAACCTACTATCGAAACCCAACCGCAAGACGAGAAGAAGTACACAGATGCAGAAGTCGATGCCATCATCGACAAGAAATTTGCTAAGTGGAAATCAGAGCAGGAAGCCAAGGAAAACGAAGCTAAGAAACTTGCTAAAATGAATGCTGACGAGAAACAAAAATATCAGTTAGATCAGCGTGAACAAGAACTGGCCAATCGTGAACAAGCTATTGCTCGTAAAGAGTTGACCGCAGAAGCTAAAGCGATGTTAAGTGAACGTGGCTTACCAGTTGAGTTAGTATCCGTGGTTGATTTGTCAAACGCAGAAGCCGTGACTGAATCAGTCGCAAGCATTCAGAAAACGTGGGAGGATGCAGTCCAGAAAGGTGTATCTGACCGAATGAAAGGTAGCGCACCTATCAAGACTGCGCCAACTAATCAGCAAGAAGTTGTAGAAAAATGGAAAAAAGACTTTTTGCGCTAGAAAATAAAAAATAATGAGGTAAAAATAAATGGCATTTGAAGAATTAAACACAGCAGAATCACGCAAGCATCATCTTGGAATTATTGAAGATGTTATTGCGGTACAATCATACGCAACACCACTCTTGACACCAAACGAAGCAGTAACTCTTAACGGTCGCTCATTCACTGTCGCAACAGGTAACACAACTGGTCTTAAAGATTACAAACGTAATCAAGATAACGAATTCGATCACGTTGAAGTTGAAGAAAAAATCTACACTCTTGAAGAAGAAAAATACTGGGGCCGTTTCGTTGACCAATTGGATGAACGTGACTCAAACGGTCAAGTCGACATCGATTATGTAATTGCTCGTCAAGCTGCTGAAGTAGTCGCTCCATACCTTGACAAGCTTCGTTTTGATGCCGCACTTGGTAATGTAAGCGAAAATGTTGTTATGGGCAAAGAAAAAGGTGCAAACAACGCTTACAATGCAGTTCTTGATGTTTCTGAAAAATTGGATGAACTTGGAATCACCAAAGAACGCTTGCTCTTTGTCACTCCAAGCTTCTACAAGGCTATCAAATCTGAAATCGTGCGTTTGCCACAAGGTGACGCAGACAAGAAAGTTCTTGGCAAAGGATATGTTGGTGAATTGGATGACTACACAGTCTACAAAGTACCTTCTAAATTCTTGCCAAATGTAAATGCCCTTGCCGCTGCACCTGGTGTCGTTACATCACCAATTCAAATTGACAACACTAAGTACAACGACAACGTGCCTGGTCGATTTGGTGAATTGGTAGAGCAATTGCTTTACACTGGAGCTTACGTCCTTGAACACTTCCAAAAATACATCATCACAATTGCAGATGCTAAACCTGCTTCTAAAGAATCAGCTCAAGGTAAAACAGTGAACCGTGCAAAAGCGTGGAAGTCTGGTTCTGATTACAAAAAAGGCGACACAGTGACTCATGAAGATAAAGTCTATGTTGCTATCAAAGACATCGCTGGATCAACCAACAAACCAGATTCTGACTCAGCTAACTGGAAGGTTAAATAACGAGGCCTGACCCATGAAAGTCAGAGTCAAGCAAGCGTTCAATGATTGGCAAGCTAATGTAGTTCGACAAGAGAACGAAGTCTTTGAAATGACAGAAGAACGTTTTAACGAACTGTCGCATAATCTCAAGGAAGGGTTCTCGGTCGACATCGCAGATGTAGTTGAAATCATTGACGAAGAAGAAACCGAAGCACAAGGAGACGAGACGACTCCTTTAGATTAGGAGGTCTTATGGAACTTGGAAAACTAAAAACATTGACGGGCGAGAGTGACGAAGCAGTCCTCTCGTCTTTAATTTTACGGGCAGAAAACATCATTTTATCAGAAACTAATCGGGACAATCTCACTCCTGCGCTTGAAAGGCTTATCCCTGAACTTGTAATTGAGCTCTACAATCGCTCAGGAAGTGAAGGAGAGCAGTCTAGAAGTGAAGGTGGTATCTCTGTTACCTACGGAGAGAACGGATTGTCTACAGGCGTTTTACAGCGTATTCGGATGCATCGCTTAGCGAGGGTGGCAGGCCATGTTTTTGAAAAAGAATAGACTGAAACCTTATAACCTCAAACGATTCAAGAAAATCGTGACAGACGAGGGGATTGCTAAAGAAGGATACACGGACAAGGTTGAAGAAGTTCGACTTGAATTGTGGCCAGCGAGCAGCAAACTACAATCTGAGATTTACGGCGAACGCTTGAATGATATCTTGAATGCGAATACGAGCAAAGATGCAAACATTAATGTCAAAGATGGTGTTTGTATCGAGAGCAAGACAGAAGTCACGCATCGGGTTATCTCAAAGAAAGTGTATAGCCAACATCAGGTATTGGAGTTAGAACGTGTCAGATTTAATCGGAGCAGATAGCTTAATCGCTAAATGCCGTAAGCTGGCAAGCAAACAAGTAGGCGATGACATCGTCAGGCGTGCGGTCTTAAATGCGTGTAAAAATGTAGTTCAAGCAGAAGCTAAACTCAGAGCGCCAGCAAATGAGGGCGAGTTGAGGAATAGCATCAAAGTAAGAGCTAGGATTGAAGGTAGCCGAGCAATCGGTGAAGTTTTCACGAATTCAGATCACGGCGCTTATGTCGAACTTGGAACAGGTCCGAAAGGACTAGCAAATCATTCGGGTATATCGCCTGAAGTGAGCGTGTCTTATCGGTCAACGCCTTGGTACGTGCACGAAGACCAAATCAACGTAGGACCTTACCACTTTGGAAAAAGAGGTGAGTTCTACAAGATGTATGGTCAGCCGGCGCAACCTTACTTGTACCCTGCCTTGAAGGACAACCAGGAACGTGTATCGAACAACATCTCTAAATACGTTAGTAGGAAGATAAAGGAACAGATATAATGATCAATATTAAACCCGTAATTTACAAAGAATTGCAGAAGGTCGCAGATAATGTGACCGATACTTATCCGGACGATTGGGAGAACTTCCCAGTCGTCATTTTTTTAGAAGAACAAAACAAACCAGGTGAATGGTATGACGAGAAAGAGCGCAAGTCGAATATCCGCTACAAAGTTGATATATTCGACAAAGACAGTACAAGTAGTCTAGCAGTTGAAATCGACAAGATTTTTGCATCGTTAGGATTACGAAGAACTGACTGTCAAGATGTTCCGGATCCATCACACTTACGTCATAAGTTGATGCGATTCGAAGGTATCGTCGACCTAAATTCACAATTGGTTTATCAATACAGAATGGAGAATTAATAGATGTTAGCAAATGGAATTAAGCTCGCTTATGGAAAAGCTAAAGGAACTTATACTGACCTTGTAGGACTTAAAGAAGTACCTGAATTCGGTATCGAACCTGAAAAGGTTGAAAACACAACCCTTGCAGATAAGGTGAAAAAATACGAATTTGGTATTGGTGATGCAGGAGAGCTTGAGTACAAGTTCGCTTATGATAACTCAAGCACAACTTCTTCTTACCGTGTTTTGCGTAAGGCAGCGGAAGATAAGGAGAAACTCTTCTTTGAACAAACTTACCCAGATAAAACTAAGGTTCAATTTGAAGGTCAAGTATCTGTCAAACTTGGCGGTGGCGGTGTGAACTCTGTCATTGAGTTTACTCTTAAAATCGCATTGCAATCTGAACTTGAATTTACAGATGGAATTGGAGGCTAATAGATGACTAATCTACCATACGCAGTTTGGCAAGTCAGTGAGGATAAGGAGTTGAAGCTTCGCCTAACATCCTTGCAAGCGACGAAAGTCGAAGAAAAAATCGGAATGAATTTGCTTAAGGTGTTTATGCCTGCAGAAGGCGAATCTTTCACATTGCCACCTTTGAAGGTGATGTTGCTCTTAACTCATGGAGCCCTTCAAAAATATGAGCACGGCATTTCATTCGAAGATGTATCTGATCTATATGATTCTTACGTGGATAATGGCGGTGACCAGGCAGCGTTTATGGCAGATGTTGTCTTGCCGATGCTTCAAGTATCGGGTTTTATGCCGCGGGAGAAAACAAACAAGAAGAAAGCTCCCAACAAATCCAAAGCCAAAATGGAAGTAGTCGACTAGAAGAGACTACAGTCCATTCAGTAAAAGAAATGGTTGAGAGGCTATATCCGATGTTTTTAGATATCGGAGGAAAGCCTCTCGATTTTTGGGATTTAACCATATTAGAAATCAGAGACATGATTGAAAGTCACAATCGTGTCACGATTCAAAAACAAAAAGAAAAAATAGTTGAATCTTACAGGCTTTCGCAGATGATAGCGAATAACGTATCCTTGTTGCTTTCGAAAGAAGCTAAACAGCTTGATGTTTGGGACTACGCTCCGGACTTGTTCCAGGAAGAGAGAGACCAAGTCGAAAAAGCAAGGCAAGAACAAGAAATGAGGATGCATAAGGAACGCATGCGCGCATTCGCTGAAAGTCATAATCGAAAAATGAAAATGAAAGGAGAATAGATGGGAGTTACTCTTGACGAGCTTAAGGTAATGATTGATGCTGAAATCGCACCTTTCAAGAGCAAGATGAAAGAAGTCGAGAACAGAGTCAAAGATGCATCTGGCAAGGTCCAAGAATCAACCAACAAGATCAAGGCACAGTCTGGTTCTATGTTGGGTACATTTGCTAAATTGGCTAAATTCGCTGGGCTGGCATATCTTGGTAAGAAGATGCTCGATGTCGGTATGTATTCGACTCAAATGGCTCTTGAAGTCACAGCAGCAGTCAACCAAATCAAACGCCAAATGGGCGAGAGCTCGCAGACATTCTTAAAATGGGTTAACGACAACGCGAATGCTATGAATATGGGTGTTGGTGAAGCGACAAAATATGGGGCGGTATATTCAAACTTATTTTCTGGCTTTATCAAAGACTCGAACAAGCTTAGCGCTTATACTGCTAAGATGCTTCAGACATCAGCAGTTGTCGCAGAGGGTTCAGGTCGTAGTATTACGGACGTTATGGAGCGTATTCGTTCAGGTTTGCTCGGAAACACCGAAGCAATTGAAGATTTGGGAATCAACGTCAATGTGGCGATGATTCAATCTACTGAAGCGTTCAAGCGTTTTGCAAATGGCCAAAGCTGGGACCAGTTGGATTACCAGACACAACAACAGATTCGACTTATGGCTATCCTGGAACAAGCGACCGCCAAATATGGTACAACCTTGTCTCAGTCAGTCAACGGACGAATCAGCTTGTTTAAATCATTGCTGAAAGATGCTGCACTTAACGTAGGGAACGCATTCCTACCAATCGTAAACGCAGTCATGCCAGTCTTGAACTCGTTCGCTATGGTGCTGAAGAATGTTACTGCTAAATTGGCCGAATTTATCGCTTTGATGTTTAACAAAAAAGCAACTGTAAAAGACGGCGGTGTAGCCGGAGCAGTCAATGACATGAACGGCTCGCTACAAGATGCAGCAGGAGGCGCAGGAGACCTCGCAGATGCCATGGGTGACGCAGATGATGCTTCAGGTGGTATGGCCGATAACCTCGACGACACAGCCAAGTCAGCCAAGAAAGCCGTTAAGGAATTACTTGGTCTAATGGGATTTGATGAAATCAACCTATTAGGTAAGAAAGATGATTCTGGTGATGATGACGGTGCTGGAAAAGGCAAAGGCGGAGGCGGCGGAGGTAAAGGTAAGAAAGGAAAGGGAGGCGGTGGCGCACCTTTCAAGGATATCTTGCCAGAAGTAGCTCTTACTGATATGGATAACCAATTCAAGAGCATTTTTGATGGCTTAGGAAACAAGCTGAAAGGGCTATCTGACCTCTTTAGCAAAGGTTTCACTGCTGCATTCAGAGCTGAGGGGCTAGAACGTATCAAGATTGGTCTTGGTCAAATCAAGACGACGCTTGAAGAAATCGCTACTGATCCACGGGTCGTTAATGCCTTCAATGGCATGAACAAGAAAATCGCTTATGCACTAGGGCAGATTACAGGCTCTCTGGCAACTGTTGGAGTTGGTATCGGTGTTTTCCTTGCTGAAAGCATCGCAAATGGTCTAGGGCGCCAAAAAGAGCGTATTATTCGTTCTCTAGTGGCAGAATTTGAAAACACGGGCAATATGTTTGCTTCGGCCGGAAACATCGCTCAAGCGTTCGCAGACGGCTTCTATGACGTCATTACATCGACTGGTGCTATTCGTATCGGAAGTTCGGTTGTGTCGTCTATTTTAGCGATTCGTTCAAGTATTGTAGAGATTAGCTACAAGTTCGGTGGCGACCTTATGAAAGGTATCGAGCGAATTGTTACAGATAACATGCCTGGCATTGCTGAGATTTTCTCAAATACTTTGTCTGACATCGCTCCGATTTTCGAGAGTGCAGAACAAGCAATTAATGATATGGTCGACTCAATCAGTCGTTTGTATGATACTTACTATCGCCCAACGATTGAATTGGTTTCTAAAAGCATATCAAATATTATCGGCTCTTTTGTGAAAGGTTGGAACGAACACATCCAACCTATTATCAAGAAAATTGGTCAAGGTTTCTCCGATACAATCGGTAAGCATATTTCGCCAATGATCCAAAAGATTTTGGATATGGCATCTAGCTTCTATGAATTCTTTCAAGTTGTTGTTCAGTATGTATCGCCTGTCATTAGCTTTATTGTTGAACAATTAACGAGAGTTCTAGCTCCAACTCTTGAATATATCGGAGAAGTCTTCAGAGTATTATTTAATACTGCTGCAGATATTTTGGGAGGCGTAGCAGACTTCCTCAAAGGCGTGTTTGATATTATCACAGGTATCCTTACTAGTGATATGAGCAAGATTTTCGATGGCTTCACCGAAACGGGCGATGCTATTATGAACATCCTATCAGCACTCCTTAATGCATTGTTAGATTTGACAGTAGCAGCTTTGAAAGTTATCTGGGATACGATTGTGGCAATCTTCCAAGGGATTTGGGATGGTATCGTAGCTGTTTTCTCTCCGGTTGCAGAATGGTTTGCTGGTGTGTTTCAAGATGCATGGGATGGAATTGTTGCCATTTTCACGGATTTTGCAACATGGTTTGGTGATCGTTGGACTGAAGTGACTACTGCACTTTCAAACATCGGCACTTGGTTCAAAAATATGTTTCAAAGTGGCTGGGACGGGCTTACTGGTATTTTTGCTAATATCGGCACCTGGTTTGGCGAAAGATGGAACGATGTGACGACTGCGCTTGCTAACGTAGCTACTTGGTTCGGAAGTATCTTCAAAACAGCATTTGAAGCGGTCAAGAACGCATTCAGCACGATTGGTAGCTTCTTCTCTAGTGTGTGGACCACGGTCAAAAACATCTTCGTGAACGCAGGTCAAATGGTCGGTAGTGCAGTTGGTGGTGCATTCAAGAGCGCAGTTAACGCTGTTCTAGGCACGATTGAGAATGTTGTCAATGGCTTCGTTGGTATGATCAATGGCGTCATCGGAATGATCAACAAAATCCCTGGAGTGTCCTTAGGAAGCATTGGCTATGTCAGCCTTCCTCGTTTGGCCCGTGGTGGTATCGTTGATAGTCCTACCGTAGCCATGATTGGTGAAGCTGGTAAAGAGGTTGTTATGCCTCTTGAAAACACAGGCTTCTTACAAACTATGGGACGTGTTGTAGGTGGTGCCGTAGTCAACGCTCTAGGTGGTGGCTTGACACAGTCAAGTGGCTTCAGTGGTAGTGGTGACATCGTCATTCAAATCGGTGGGCACGAATTTGGTCGTGTGGCCATCCAAGAAATCAATCGAGAACAAGAACGTGCAGGACAAGTCTTGCTTAACATTTAAAGGGAGGTAAAATGGCACGCTTAATCATTAACGGGGTGGCTGTTAAGCCTCCCAAATCTTTTCAAGTCGGTATCCAGGATATCGACGGAGAAACAGGGCGTAACGCAAACGGAGACATGGTGCGTGACCGTATCACGACCAAGCGCAAATTAGATTGTGAGTGGGGCATGCTGACTCAAGAAGAAATGAGTCAGCTTTTAAATGCCGTATCGCCTGAATTCTTTCAAGTGTCTTATCCGGATCCGATACATGGTCAAACAACAAAAACATTTTATGTTGGCGACAGAACGGCTCCTAGTTATTCGTTTACAAACGAACTCAAGCCATGGTCTGGTGCTAAATTTAATCTGATAGAAAGGTAGGTTTTAAAACATGGATGTATTCAGACGACAGAAATTCAATGAAGCGATGTTTGCTAAAAACCGTACTCTTGCTATCAGAGTAGGACAGTATCAATCAAGTGATATCAAAGAAGCGCATTTTGATTATGGCTATATTAAGGGTGACACTTATAAGCCTGGTGGGACTTGCGCAGGTAGTGGTAAGATTACATTTACAAGTATTGTCACGACATTCAATAAGCTAGATAAGATTTATCCCGAAATCGGCCTTTTGGTCGACGGAACCTACGAATGGGTGAAGATGGGTGAATACTTCATCAATGATATTGAAATCGACCGAAATCGTAACACTACTACATTAGAACTCATGGATGGGATGTTTAAACTGAATCATGAGTATGTCACGGATTTGACGTTCCCGGCAGAAATCAGACAAGTTATTAAAGAAATCTGTTTAAAGGCTGGTGTAGAACTAGCAAATGAAAACATGGATATTGCATCCATGAACTATGCAATCGAGACGAAACCAAAAGAGAAAAAAATGACATTCAGAGATGTGTTGAGTTTAGCCACTCAAATGCTCGGAATATCTTGTTTTTTTAACCGAGAAGGGAAACTTGAAATCAAAGAGTTGACCGAATCAGGTATCGTGATTACCGCAGATAATTACTTCTTACACGGTTTAACTAGAAGCGAAGTCGAGTATCAGATTGCAGGTATTACTTGCAAGAAAGATAAAGAAGCGCTGACTGTCGGAACTCGCACAGGTCGTTCACTTGAAATCGAAAATCCGTTCATGACTCAATCGATTTTGGATAATCTTTATCACAAAATTAAGGACATCAGGTATTATCCATTCAATTTGAACTTTCAAGGGCATCTGTTGCTTGATGTTGGCCAATGGGTCACAATCAAAACCAACAAGGGAGAAACGTTTAAAACTCCTGTATTGAGTCAATCTTTTAGTTTTAAAGGCGGTCTTCGTAGTCGTATCAGTGCTGATAGTAAATCAGGGAATGATGCGCAGTATTCATACGCAGGAAGCATTACTAAGAAAATTGAACAATTTAGCGAGTTTGAAAAACAACTTCAAAACCAAATTGAAGAAGCGGACAGAGGGTTCGATGCCAAGGTTGACCAAATTAAGCAAGATTTCAATGAACAAATAGAACTTGCCAAAGCCAAAGCAGAAGAAAACAAGCGTGCTCTATCAGATGAAATCGACAATCGATTCTCAGGTTTCGATAGCAGCATGAACGAGAAGCTCGAAGACCAGCGAACCAAAATTGAAGAGATTCGAGCTATTGGTTCAACAGTTACTCAGACCGCTGAAGAAGCTTTGGAAGAAGCTAGAAACGCTCTTGAGTCTGCTAATACTTCTAAAGATTTGTCCAATTCAAACTTTGCTAAAATCGAGCAGATAACAGACAGAATCAGAACACTTGTGACCAAACAAGAGGTTGACCCTTTAACCGACAGGTTGAGGATTGCTGAAAACAGAATCGAAGTCCAGGCTGACCAGATTATCGAGAAATTATCTCGTACTGATTTTGACAGATTGGCCAATGACAGAGGTTTTCAAAATGCGACTCAAGTCCAGAACACAGTCAAGAACTCTGTTGACGGATTTCAAAGGACCATCTCACGAATTGAAACAAAACTGAGAGATGTTATTAGAAACGATAATCTCTTGCAGAATTCTTCCATCATTCCTTCTGGAAATGGGTTAGAAGGAACCTGGGGATTAAATGGTTCTGGTGGTAATGGTAATACTGAAGTAATCACGCTCACAGATGCCCCTCATACCGCTATCAAAAAGGGTATTCGGATTGTAAATAATACAAACGGTGGAAACAAAGATATCGCACAAGGTATTAACTTGGTTGTCGGTGAGAAATATACAATATCTTGCTGGGCAAGGGTAGTCAAACCACAAGCTCGCATCTTGTTACGAACTTGGACAAAAAATAGGACAACTGTTTTATTAGAAAAACAAATCACGAATAGTGATTGGGTTAGATATCAGTACACTTTTACTGCCGATTCAGTCTATAACTTAGTCCAATTTGGTCAAAACGGAAATGGTAGTCTTGAAATCTGCGGTATGAAACTTGAACACTCTGACCGCATGACTGACTACGATGTCAACACTTCTGAAATCGTGAGTGTCGCTGATTTTAACGATGTAGTCGATACCGTTAAGAGTCACGCTCAAACGATTCAGAGACAGAATGAGTCTATTTCTCAAGTGCTTCAAACTGCTGATGGATTGGTTAACCGTGTATCTAATTTCTTGGATGACTTTAACCTTGTATATGATCCAACGAATTTTAGCAAGTGGACCAAGAAACAAGCAGAAGCGAATGTTATCGAAGTTCAAGCTGGCACTAAGTTGCTACGAATTACCAACACTGGCAAATCTCAAGCAGTCTATCACGGATTCGCATTGCCACTTAATACCTCTACTTTCACGAATGGCGAAAAGCTAAGTTATCGCATTGAAGCATGGGTAGATGTACTGCCAGATGCACCGCTTGGAATTGAATTGTGGAACGATAACAGTGTTATTGCGTCTGACCGAGTGACTTTCAACAAAACCGGCATACAAATCATTACAGGTACGATGACGGTCAATAAAACGGTAACGAAAACAAGAGAATTTCCTCTTGAAATTTGGTTGATGAAGAACGGACAAGTTGCTATTGGACAAGTTTCTTTAATCCGTGGTGACAAACCGCCTAAAAAATTCAGTGACAACACATCTACACAAGATGTAGTCACTCAAACTCAAGTCTCACAGCTGAATAATTCCTACGCAATCCAAACCTTAACTGGTCCAGGTGCGATTTCTTCTCAAATCAATCTGAATAGCAATAATATTCTGATTGAAGCTGCTAAAATCCGTTTAAAAGGTAGAACTCTACTAGATGAAATCACAGCTATCGATGGTTATTTTAAGCGTTTATTTGTGGGCGATGCACGGATTGGAACATTGAACACTGATATCATTCGCTCGAATTCAATTTCAGCAGATAAGCTGATATTTGACACAGCTCTAGCACGAAAACTTGTAGCTAGTGATGTGTTTACGGACACTTTAGCAGCTAAGACTGCTTTCATCAACAAGCTACGCTCAGTAGTAGTATCTGCCACCTTACTTGAAGGTTACAAAGGCAAAATCGGTGGATTCCAAATCGGTACCCATGACAAGGACCCGACTGTTTTCTGGTTGACTGGAAGCAATAGCTTTAGAGTTGGTATGTCAGACGGTGGATGGAAAACAGGACAAACTGCTCTCTGGGTGAACTGGGGAAATAACTGGGGGACACCAGGAAATTATGCGTGGTTCGTGAAAAACACTGGTGAAATGCATTGTTACAACACTGCAAGATTCTGGAACACACCTGTTGTCAACGGTGACCTTCGAGTGACAGGTAAAATCTTTTATGACAACAGAGCTTCAGGTGGTAAGTATGGGTTCTGGATGAACTCAACTAGATATACCGACATTGAAGCTAGTAACGGATATCTCTATCTTTATCTCGAAAACAGAACGTACGACTGGATTACGCTCAACAAGGACTTGTCAGACCGTCGATACAAGACTAATATCCAAGATAGCCAAGTCAATGGACTAGATGTTATTGAAAGACTCAAAACCTACTCTTATCGCAAAGAATATGATGGTAAAGTCGAAGATATTTCATGCGGTATCATGGCTCAAGATGTCCAAGAAGTTGCTCCGGAAGCTTTTCTGGAAAATCCAGACGGTGCTTACTCGTATAACACATTTGCATTATTGCCTTATCTTATCAAGGCCATTCAAGAATTGAACAAAAAAGTAGAAAGGTTGGAAACAACATGAACGAACAAGACAAGCAGATTAGTAGTCTGACGATTAAATCACTAGCTGAACGAGTCAGCAATGAAGCTACTCAATCAGCCACGCTTGAAGCTCTATACACAGTCACTGCAATGGAGCTTGAGCAGATGAAACGAATCATCGAATCAGATGAAGAACTTAAAGCAAAATTTGAAGAAGTGAAAGGAAAAATGACAAATGGCAATTAACAACTACACACTCGCAACTAAACCTTATACTCGTGGTTTTGGAGACAAAACTACAACCGTCGTAGAAATCCGTTTACAAGACGGAAATCGCTACACAACCAACCAACGTGAATTGGCCGGTGACCGCACACAAGACCAAGAAGATGTGCTTATCCAAGCAGTATTGGACATGGTTAAATCTGAATTAGACCCAGCGAATGCAATCGTTAAGGCTCAACAAGACTTGGAATCAACCAAGACCAAGCAAGATGAAATGCAAAAACTTATCAAAGCTCAACAAGAAGCCAATACAATCACTCAACGCATGATTAAGGTTATCGTTGTCAATTCGGTTATGAGTGAAAACATCACTTATGGTACAGTCTACAAAGACCTTGTAAGTCTCTTGCCAGCAATGCGAGTTGGTGAAACATATTTTGAAGGTGATTTGGTAACAATCACAGATCCAGAATATGTTGAGAAAAACGGTGAAGGTAATAATGTTATCGTTCAAATGAACCGTGAATTTGAATATACTGGTCAAACTATCCAAGAGCTTGAAGGCGACCTATCTCGTAATGGAGTGTTAGCAGTATGGCGCTGGGTGGCACCAAAAGCTGACCATATCTAAGAGGTAGCTTATGCAAGATTTAGCATTCCATGAATTATTAGAGCACCTCAAAAACCTATCATACAGTCCTTACATTCATTTCTTTTTTTGGTTGATGGTTTTAGATATCGTGACAGGATACATCAAAGCATTTAAGACTAAGCGATTTGATAGCAAGGTTGGAACAATGGGATTGATTCGTCATTTCGTTGTATTTCTTGTTATCTTGCTGGTGGCCATGTATTCACGGTCATTGGGATTTCGTAGTTTTGGGATAGCCTGGACAATGTTTTTCTCATTCAATTACTTATTCTCAGTAATTGAAAATTGGGAAATGATTGGACTAGCTTTTCCAGATTTCTTAAAACCGTATATCAACCAAATTAAGAAAGACAATGCTCGTAAGATTGGTCAGTTGTTGGTCAATATTGACCAAAAGGACAAAATCGAAGTTGAAGTAAAGGAGAAAGACGATGCAACAAATCAATGAAATCATCATCAATGCAGCCATTAGTGTTCTTGTCATTTTGGCTGGAATTGCAGTCAAATCAATCAAGGAATACCTGGTAAAAAAAGGTGGCGAACAGACGGTCAAGATTGTCGAAATCTTAGCCAAAAATGCGGTCAATGCAGTTGAACAGGTATCAGCTGAAACTGGATATAAAGGCGAAGAGAAGCTAGAACAAGCTCGAATCAAAATCCGGGCAGAACTTAACAAGTATAATATCGGCATGACTGATAAAGACCTTGATACATTCGTTGAATCTGCAGTCAAGCAGATGAATGATGCCTGGTCTGAAAAATAAATCAAGAGAACCTTTTTAGGTTCTCTTTTTACTATTTTCAAGAAAGGAGCGACATTTGAAAAAAGTCATCGAAAAGAATCTTGAAATCACATCGAGTAATAGAGATGTGGATAGACTCTATCAAGAATTCTTCAGTATGGACAAGAATATCGCTGGATTCAAATTCACTCTTGAGAATCTAACAGCTAACAAGGTCATTTGCTTATTTTACTTCAAAAAGTCTAAACGATACTCAACAGTCAATGCGACAATCGAAGATAATACCTTCACTGTCAAATTTGACACATCGTTGATAACAATGGATGAACCTGTCGTAGGATACATCTACTTTGAAGAGATTGAAAAATCGGCAGACGTGTATAGCTTCCAATTCAATGTTCGAGTTAGTGAACTTGATAAGTCTAAGAATGCGCCTGTAATCGAGCAGAAGACAGGTCGCATCGTAGACATCGATAGCATTGTTACTAGATCAGAATTAGAAGAAATCCTCAAGACTGTTCATGTTAATGGTTCAGTATACGATGATTCAGAAATCATTAAACGTTTGGCAGCATTAGAAGCTAAATCCGAAATCTATACAAGTCAATTCGCTACTAAGGACGAACTGCGGAACATTTCTCTGACTCCTGGACCAAAAGGCGACAAGGGAGAACCAGGGCCGATTGGTCCTAAAGGAGCAGATGGTGAACGTGGGCCACAAGGTGCAACTGGTGAAACTGGACCAAAAGGGGCAGACGGGTTACAAGGCCCTCAAGGATTGCAAGGTTTACAGGGTGAGCGTGGTCGAGATGGAGAGCCAGGACCTCGTGGAGAACGAGGGGAACAAGGTGCCGACGGCTTACCTGGACCAGTCGGACCTCAAGGACCTATTGGTTTAACTGGTCCTAAAGGTGAAAACGGTCGTGACGGTGTTGGTATCCCTCAGAGAATCAGCATCAATGGAAACATCGTGTCACTTTCCGACGGCGGTGGAAGTATTATCTTACCATCAAGTGCAAATGCAAGCGGACAAGTCAATCAATATGAAATCCACGGAACTGGTATGCCAAACGGGAAAGTAGTTGCACCAGTCGGAACTACTTACGTTGATACCGCAGTAACAAATGGCGCTCTCAAATGGATAAAGCGAAAAGGGAACGACAATCAAGGCTGGGAAGTCTTGACGGGCGACACTGGTTGGCGAACGCTGAATATTGTTTCAAAACTAGGTGCGTCTTATCTTAAAGTACGCAGAAAGAATGATACAGTCATGTATCAATTCGGTGGGCTCTCTTGGGGGTGGTTTGGTATTGTAAGGCGTGGTGGCGCTGGGTATCAAGTCCAGCCATCTGATCGCGAAAGAAACTGCTTTATTTTAGGTTTAGGCGGTGTCCCTGTAGGATTTAGGTCAGAGTTTAGCCTGATAGGTGGGATTTACAACGACAAGGGAGTGCCTTATGGCACCTGGTACTTAGGAGGAGTGGGAGACAGTAACATGCTACGCTTCCAATTTACTGATCCAGTCCCTACCGATAGGGACATCGGAGATATTCGAGTAAGTGCAATATCTTACTTGACTAGTGAGCCGTGGCCTAATGTCTTACCATAAGAAAGGAAAAATATAAATGACAATTAACATTGAGAATGCTATTGCTTGGATGAAAGCTAGACAGGGGCAAGTCTCTTATAGCATGGAAGAACGAGATGGAGATAGCTCTTATGATTGCTCAAGCTCTGTCTACTACGCTTTGAGGAGCGCTGGAGCAGTATCAGCAGGATGGGCTGTCAATACAGAGTATGAACACCAATGGCTGATTAACAACGGCTACACTCTTATCTCAGAGAATACACCGTGGAGTGCTCAGCGTGGAGATATTTTTATCTGGGGTAGAAAAGGTGCTAGTGCTGGTGCTGGTGGACATACAGGTATGTTTATTGATAGTGATAACATTATTCATTGTAACTATGCTTACAACGGTATCTCTATCAACGATCATGATGAGAGATGGCTAGCAGCCGGGCAGCCTTATTATTACATTTACCGCTTGACAAATCCAAACGCTCAGCCTGAAAAACCTAAAAAAGGCTGGCAGTCGGATGATAAAGGCGATTGGTACGCTCGAGCAAACGGCTCTTATCCTAAGAGTGAATTTGAGTACATCGAGGAAAACAAATCATGGTTCTACTTCAATGCTGAAGGATATTGCGTGAAATCCGACTGGGTATTCCACACAGACGGAAAATGGTACTACTTTGAAGAAGATGGATACATGGTGTCGAGCTGGAGGAAAATCAACAATAAATGGTACTATTTCAATCGTGATGGTTCAATGCAAACCGGCTGGGTGAAATACTATGAGAAATGGTATTACTTGGATGGTCAAAACGGCGACATGAAGTCAGATTGTTTTGTTAAATACAACAATGGCTGGTACTTGCTACTTCCTGACGGTCGCATGGCTGAAAAAGAAGCATTCAACGTAGAGCCTGACGGGCTCATTACAGCAAAATAAAAATAAAGCATAGAAAGGCTTTCAGAATTTAATTACACTTGACCGCTCAGTTTTGAGCGGTCTTTTTTTGTGCTCTAAAAAACACTCTCGCCCCAAACTCGCCCCAAAAGTTTTTTAAAGTTATCCTTTTTTATCCTAAGATAAAAACAAAAAAGCCCGTAAAATTGGGCTTTCTTTTCGGATAAATTCCTATAAAATAGGTAAAAAAAGGCGGTAGACGGATTTGAACCGACGATCAAGCTTTTGCAGAGCCGTGCCTTACCACTTGGCTATACCGCCTTAACTTTTATTATTATACCTTGAAAATTGTTTCTCGTCAATAGTTTTCTTTTCTGAAAACATAAGATTCAAATGTTTAAAAAAACATGCGACAAAATATTCTGAAAATTCGTTTACTTTTTAAAAAAACTGTGGTATAATTTTCAATATCCACAATTTAAAACGAGGAGTTTATAAATATGAAAAAAAGTCGGATTCTTGCAGTAGCAGGTGTAACCATGCTTGCAGCAGGAGTGCTTGCAGCATGTTCAAATACAAATTCAAATGCAGGCTCAAGCAATACAAAATTAGCATCAGATTATAAATACGTTTATTCAGTTGATCCTGAAACATTGGATTACGTTGTTAACAACGTTGATTCTACTTCTTTTGTGACGACAAATGCGGTAGATGGTTTGCTTGCTAACGATAAATATGGCAACCTTGTACCATCGATTGCTGAGTCATGGACAGTTTCACAAGACGGTTTGACTTATACTTATAAAATCCGTAAGGATGCTAAGTGGGTTACTGCTGAAGGAGAAGAATACGCTCCAGTTAAAGCTCAGGATTTTGTCACAGGGTTGAAACATGCGGTAGAAGGAAAATCAAAAGGGTTGTCTGTTATTAGTTCTTCAATCAAAGGACTTAGTGCTTACATTAACGGTGAATCAAATGATTTTTCAACTGTTGGTATAAAAGCAGTTGACGATAACACTCTTGAATATACATTGAATCAACCAGAGACTTTCTGGAATGACAAAACAACAAATGGCGTGATGATGCCAATCAACGAAGATTTCCTTAAATCAAAAGGGGAAGGCTTTGGTGCACCTACAGATCCATCATCTATTTTGTATAATGGACCGTTTGTTTTGAAATCAATCACAGCTAAATCATCAATTGAAATGGCTAAGAACGACGCTTATTGGGATAAAGATGCTGTTAAAATTCAAAACATCAAATTTACATACTGGGATGGTAAAGACCAAGATATCGTTGCTAAAGGATTCTCAGAAGGCCAATACAGTAAAGCTCGTATCTATCCTACTAGTTCAACATATGAAAAATATGCTTCTGAGTTCAAAGACAATATCTTCTTTAGCGAACCAGGATCAGCTATCGCTACTGTAAGTGTGAACTATGGTCGTACAACTTATAACCATACTTCAAAAACAACAGATAGCCAAAAAGAATCTACAAGAAAAGCTTTGCTTAACAAAGAGTTCCGTCAAGCTCTTAACTTTGCGGTAGACCGTAATTCATACTCAGCTCAGACAAATGGTACAGAGGGAGCTGCGGTTGGAATCCGTAATACTTTCTCACCATATGACCTTCAAGTTGGGGACAAACAGTTTGGTAAACTTGTAGAAGAAAGTCTTGCGAAGACAAACTCAAGCACATGGTCAAACGTATCGCTTGCTGATTCACAAAACGGTCTCTACAACGAAGAAAAAGCTAAAGCTGCCTTTGCAAAAGCAAAAGAAAGCTTGAAAGCAGAAGGGGTAGAATTCCCAATTCACTTGGATGCTCTAACAATCCAAGAGTCTACAGCAGTTGTAAACCGTGTTCAATCACTTAAACAGTCTATTGAAAACGTACTTGGATCTGACAATGTTGTCATCGATCTTCAACAAATGACTCAAGCTGAAGCATTACCACTTTCATTCAGTGCTCCAACAGCCAAAGAACAAGACTGGGATATTCATACCTTGACTGGATGGAATCCTGATTACCAAGATCCATCAACTTTCTTAGACCAGTTCACGATTAAAGGTGGTAATACTCGTTTGATTATGGGTATCGACAAAGATACTGATGCATCAGTTATCCAAAAACTTGGTTTGTCTGACTATGAAAAATTACTTGATGAAGCAAACAAAGAAAATCAAGACGTTCAAAAACGTTATGAAAAATATGCCCTTGCACAAGCTTGGTTAACTGATAACGGTTTGACAATTCCCGTAATGGCAGGTCCGAAAGAAACTGCTGTATCATTTGTATCTAAAGTTATTCCATTTACTTCTTCATACTCAGTTGCGGGTCTTAAAGGAGAAACCTCAGGTTACTTGAAGTACACTGAAGTTGGTGAAAAACCTATTACAAAAGAAGAATACCAAAAAGCTCGTGAAAAATGGCTCAAAGAAAAAGCTGAATCAAACGAAAAAGCTCAAAAAGAATTAGCGAGCCACGTGAAATAAATAATGCTCATCAGAACTTTCTCTCCAAAAGGAGAAGGTTCTTTTGGGATTTTAAAGGAAATAATATGAAAAAATATGTTTTTATGCGTATCTTGCGGTCGTTAGTTTCTATCTTTTTAGTAACGACCTTGATTTACACAATCATCTATACGATGGTTCCACGGAAGTTGATCTTCAAACAAGATACTAACTACAATAAAATTGCAACTACAGCTGATAAACGCGATAACTATGAAAATACCGTTTATGAGCGTATGGGTTATATCGAATATTACGATACAAAAGAGTTGCAGGAAAAAGCTAGTAGCATTGACCCTTCTGTTACAGTAGATGCAAATGATACAAATAAAGCTATCTATGAAAAATACATCCAACAACTTGGGAACGGTTGGACTTTAGGTGAGTTTACAGAGAGCGGTCAATTCTATGCTACTCGTGAAATCCCTATTTTCGAGCGTGTGTTCAAATTCTATGCAAACTTGCTTGATATTGACCATACAAACAAGATTCAAGACCCGGAAAATCCTAATTTAGAGCGTTATTTGCGATTTGAAAACGATCCGGCTATTGGATGGTCTCTAGTAGGTTCAGGGACTAAACATAAATACCTCTTGTACTTCAACAGTCAATTCCCATTTGTTCACCAAAACTTTGTCAACTTGAACTTAGGAGATTCTTACCCAACTTATGCCAATACTCCTGTTCTTCAAGTTATCACACAAGGTCAAGGACAAACCAAGACTTCAGAAGTTCAATTCCCAACTGGTAAGAAAACATCATCAGTTAACATTTACTCAAGAACCTACAAATCTCCAAGTCAAGCAGATGCACGTGAAGTAGCAAACTATGGTAAGGATGATCCTTATACAGCTACTGAAAGTAATTATCAATATCCTTCAATGATTACAAGCTCTGCTATCACAGGTTTGATTGGTCTTGCTATTTCATACGCGATTGCAATTCCACTTGGTTCTGCAATGGCTCGTTACAAAAATACATGGATTGATAGTTTCTCTACAGGAGCTTTGACCTTCTTACTTGCTCTTCCAACGATTGCCCTTGTATACATCATTCGTTTGATTGGTTCTTCAATTGGATTCCCAGATTCATTCCCTATCTTGGGTGCTGGAGACTGGCGTTCATATGTTTTACCTGTAGTGATTTTGGGCTTGTTGGGTGCACCTGGTATGGCAATTTGGATTCGTCGTTACATGATTGACTTACAATCTCAAGACTTCGTTCGTTTTGCACGTGCAAAAGGTCTATCTGAGAAAGAAATTTCAAACAAACACATCTTTAAGAACGCTATGGTACCACTCGTTTCAGGTATTCCAGGTTCTATTATTGGTGTTATCAGTGGAGCAACTCTTACAGAAACAGTCTTCGCTTTCCCTGGTATGGGTAAAATGCTGATTGACTCTGTAAAAGCATCAAACAACAATATGGTTGTTGGTCTTGTCTTTATCTTTACATGTATTTCTATCTTCTCATTATTTGTAGGGGATATTTGGATGACTATGATTGACCCACGTATTAAACTGACAGAGAAAGGAGGCAAATAATGTCTACAATTAGTAATGATAAATTTCAATTTGTAAAACGTGATGATTTTGCCTCTGAAGCAATTGATACTCCTGCTTATTCATACTGGGGTTCTGTCTTTAGACAGTTTTTGAAGAAAAAATCAACAGTCATCATGCTCGGTATCTTGATTGCCATCGTTTTGATGAGTTTCATCTATCCAATGTTCTCAGATTTTGACTTTAACGATGTAAGTAAGGTAAATGATTTTAGTGCTCGCTATATCAAACCGAATGGTGAATATTGGTTCGGTACAGATAGTAACGGGAAATCTCTCTTTGATGGTGTCTGGTTTGGAGCTCGTAACTCTATCTTGATTTCTGTAATTGCGACCTTTATCAACCTTGTTATCGGTGTGATTGTAGGTGGAATCTGGGGTATTTCAAAATCAGTAGACCGTATCATGATGGAAGTCTACAACGTTATCAACAATATTCCATCGCTATTGATCGTTATCGTTTTGACTTACTCTATCGGAGCAGGTTTCTGGAACTTGATTTTTGCCATGAGTGTAACTACATGGATTGGTATTGCTTATTCAATCCGTATTCAAATCATGCGTTATCGTGATTTGGAATATAACCTTGCTTCTCAGACGCTGGGGACACCAACTTATAAAATTATAGTAAAAAATATTATGCCTCAGTTGGTATCTGTTATCGTGACGACTTTGACACAAATGCTGCCAGCCTTTATCTCGTATGAAGCTTTCCTTTCATTCTTTGGACTCGGATTGCCGATTACAGTTCCAAGTTTGGGACGTTTGATCTCAGATTATTCTCAGAACGTAACGACAAATGCCTACCTCTTCTGGATTCCATTGACAACTTTGGTCTTGGTTTCTTTATCACTATTCATTGTTGGACAAAACTTAGCCGATGCTAGTGATCCACGTACACATAGATAGGAGTAGAAATGACGAATAATAAAAATGTAATTTTATCTGCTCAAGATATTGTCGTGGAATTTGATGTTCGTGACAAAGTTTTGACCGCTATTCGCGGAGTTTCTCTTGAGTTGATTGAAGGAGAAGTTCTTGCCTTGGTTGGAGAATCAGGTTCGGGTAAATCAGTTTTGACAAAAACTTTTACAGGAATGTTAGAAGAAAACGGGCGTATCGCTCAGGGGAGCATCGATTACCGTGGACAAGACCTAACAGCACTTTCGTCTCACAAAGATTGGGAACAAATTCGTGGGGCTAAGATTGCAACTATCTTCCAAGATCCTATGACTAGTTTGGATCCAATCAAAACAATCGGAAGCCAAATTACTGAGGTTATTATTAAACACCAAGGTAAAACAGCAAAAGAAGCAAAAGAAATGGCTATCGACTACATGAATAAGGTTGGTATTCCTAATGCTGAAAAGCGTTTTGAAGAGTACCCATTCCAATATTCTGGAGGGATGCGTCAACGTATCGTTATCGCTATCGCTCTTGCATGTCGTCCGGATGTTCTTATCTGTGATGAGCCAACAACTGCCCTTGATGTGACGATTCAGGCTCAGATTATTGACTTGTTGAAGTCTCTACAAAATGAATATCACTTTACAACAATCTTTATCACACACGACCTTGGTGTGGTAGCAAGTATTGCTGACAAAGTTGCGGTTATGTATGCTGGTGAAATCGTTGAGTATGGTACAGTTGAAGAAATCTTCTACGATCCACGTCACCCATACACATGGAGCCTCTTATCAAGTTTGCCACAGTTAGCTGATGATAAAGGAGAACTATATTCAATTCCAGGTACTCCTCCGTCACTATATACAGAATTAAAAGGTGATGCATTTGCTCTTCGTTCAGATTACGCAATGAAGATCGATTTTGAAGAAAAAGCACCTCAATTTGCTGTGTCAGATACTCATTGGGCTAAAACATGGTTACTTCATGAGCAAGCACCAAAAGTTGCAAAACCAGCAGTAATTGCAGATTTACATGACAAGATTCGTGAGAGAATGGGTCTTGTTCATCTGGAAAACTAGGAGGAAGGAAATGTCTGAAAAATTAGTAGAAATTAAAGACTTAGAGATTTCCTTCGGTGAAGGAAGCAAAAAGTTTGTAGCTGTTAAAAATGCTAACTTCTTTATCAACAAAGGTGAAACATTCTCACTTGTTGGAGAATCAGGTAGTGGTAAAACAACAATTGGTCGTGCAATTATCGGTTTGAATAATACCAGCAAAGGTGATATCATCTTTGATGGTCAAAAAATTAATGGTAAAAAATCACGTACTCAAGCGTCAGAATTAGTCCGCCGAATCCAAATGATTTTCCAAGACCCTGCTGCTAGTTTGAATGAACGTGCAACAGTTGACTATATTATTTCTGAAGGTCTTTATAACTACCATCTATTTAAGGATGAGGAAGAAAGACAAGAAAAAGTTAAAAAGATTATCAGTGAAGTTGGACTTTTGGCTGAACATTTGACACGTTATCCTCATGAGTTTTCAGGTGGACAACGTCAACGTATCGGGATTGCCCGCGCTTTGGTTATGCAACCTGATTTCGTTATCGCGGATGAGCCAATTTCAGCCTTGGACGTTTCTGTGCGTGCCCAAGTTTTGAACTTGCTCAAGAAATTCCAGAAGGAATTGGGCTTGACCTATCTCTTTATCGCCCACGATTTGTCAGTAGTTCGTTTTATCTCTGATCGTATCGCGGTAATTTATAAGGGTGTCATTGTTGAAGTGGCTGAAA
>ERZ773013.287-NODE-287-length-32242-cov-30.120514_pt1 | contig 32242 bp, 20 predicted proteins | sample MGYA00511670_ERZ773013 | MGnify/ENA primary metagenome ERZ773013 (study PRJEB29015, sample SAMEA2738120) | human oral metagenome | biome: human oral; feature: human-associated habitat; material: saliva | place: China | collected 2257 ... | reverse complement strand
ATTCTTTTTCGAGTTTCCAGAAGTCGTCAAGGAAGAATGCTTCGCTTAGCGAACGTGCTCCATAGAAGAAGTGCATTTCTCTATCGCGAGTGTGCAATGTGCACAACATGTGCATAATTTGGCTACGCAACGGAGCCATACCTGCTCCACCACCAATCCATATCATTTCTTTTCCTGATGTGAAATTAGGTGCAAACTCGCCGTAGGGACCACTCATCATTACTTTATCGCCAGGTTTTAGGCTGAAGATGTATGATGAGCCAATACCAGAAGGTACATTTTGGAATCCTACTTGTGGGCGTGGCAAGAATGGCGGAGTAGCAATGCGCACGGTAAGCGTAATTATATCGCCTTCTGCAGGGTAGTTCGCCATAGAGTAAGCACGCACTGTGTCGTCGGGGTTGCTAGCTTTTAGCGAGAACAAATTGAACTTTTCCCATGTTGGAAGATATTCTTTTCCAATGAGTTCTTTATCGAAGTCTTTGTTGTAGTCTATGCAATTGTACTTAGGAATGCGTATTTGTGCGTACGAACCTGGCACAAAGTCCATGTGTTCGCCTGGAGGTAATGCCACTTTAAACTCTTTAATGAACGACGATACATTAGAGTTTGAAATAACAGTACATTCCCATTCTTTAACGCCCAATACGGCTTCGGGTACTTTCATAGAGAGATTTCCTTTCACTTTAGCCTGACAGCCCAGACGCCAATGGTCTTTTATCTCTTTACGAGAAAAGTGTGGGCGTTCCGAATCGAGTATTTCTCCGCCTCCTTCCAGTACTTGGCACTTACACTGACCGCAGCTTCCTTTACCTCCACATGCTGAAGGCAGGTGCACTCCGTTTTCGTTTAGTGTAGCCAGAATGGTGCCACCTTGTTCCACTTCTAATTCTTTTTCACCATTAATGGTTATCTTAACCTTTCCGCTCGGGCTTAAATACTTCTTTGCAACAAGTAGAAGTACAACCAAAAAAAGTATTGTAACCAAGAAAACAGCAATGCTGTATAATATAAACTCTGCCATTTTTGTATTCTAAATTTTAAGTCCTGAGAAGCACATCATAGCCAAAGCCATAAGTCCCACGGTGATAAATGTAATGCCAAGTCCTTGCAAAGGTTTTGGAACATCAGAGTATTCCATTTTTTCGCGTATAGCTCCCATCAGCACAATTGCCAAACACCAGCCAATGCCAGAGCCGAGTCCGTAGATGAGGGCGTCCCAAACAGAGCCTATATATTGCGAGCTTGCAGGGTCGAGACCTATGCGTTGCTGCATAAAGAGGCTTGCTCCCATGATAGCACAATTCACTGCGATGAGCGGAAGGAATATTCCTAATGCGCCGTATAGTGATGGTGAGTATCGCTCTACAGCCATCTCTACTATCTGCACAATACCAGCAATAACGGCAATGAAGAGAATAAAGCTAAGATAAGAGAGGTCTACACCTTCTATTAGACAATCGGGTCCGAGCACTTTAGTCTGTAACAAATAGTTAACAGGCACTGTAACAACCAACACAAAGGTTACGGCTGCGCCCAATCCGAACGATGTTTTAACGTTTTTAGATACGGCTAAGAATGAACACATTCCCAAGAAGAATGCGAAAATCATATTGTCCACGAAGATGGACCTGAAGAATAAGCTAACTAAATGTTCCATAATTATTTTCCTTCTCCCTTATAGAAAAATGCTCGATGAGCCCATATTACACAACCAAGTAGTATCAACGCCATTGCAGGCATAGCCATCATACCGTTGTCTACATATCCCATATCGTAGAAACTTTGTGGAATTATCTTAAAACCAAGTAAGCTTCCACGTCCAAAGAATTCGCGGAAGGCTCCTACTAATATCAAAATGAGCGCATAGCCTAACCCATTTCCTATTCCATCGAGGAAGCTTGGCCAAGGCTTATTGGTCATAGCGAAAGCCTCTAAACGTCCCATCAAAATACAGTTTGTAATGATAAGACCCACATAAACCGACAATTGCACGCTAACATCGTAAGCAAACGCCTTCAATATTTGGCTTACAACGGTTACCAAAGCAGCCACAACAACCAGCTGAACGATAATACGAATGCGGTTAGGAATGGTTTTTCTGATAATTGAAATAATCACATTCGAGAAGCCCGTAATAATGGTTACGGCTAATCCCATTACTATAGATGGCTTTAATTGAGAGGTTACAGCCAAAGCCGAACATATACCTAACACTTGAACAAGTATAGGGTTGTCGAGGTTTAATGGGTTTATAAAAACCTCTCTATTTTGTTTTGAGAACAAACTCATAATCTTTTTGTTTTATATTAATTTATTTCTCAATATTACTTTTCTGTAAGAAACTTAATGTATGGGGCTAGTCCACCTTTCTCGTTGTGGAACATTTCAGAAACGCCATTACTTGTTAAAGTAGCTCCAGTAACGGCATCTACCTGATTGTTTGGCTGTTCTACTTTCTTTGTTACACTAAAAACTATATGTTGTTTTTGTGCATCTAAGATGTTTTTACCCTTGAATTTATCTTGCCAAGCTTTGTTATCTTTTATTTCTGCGCCCAGTCCGGCAGTTTCACTTTCGTGGTTAAAGTACACACCGAATATGGTTGTTTTATCTCCATTCAGGGCTATAAATCCGTTAATAGGTCCCCATAGTCCGTTACCATATACTGGTATAACATACTTATCTTGTCCATCTACCTTACAACGGAATAGCGCCAGTTTACCTTCTTTAGCATCTTTGCTATTCAGTTTAAAGCCTGCATCTACACCGCCTTGTGTTCCTTGTTTCACTACTTTTCCATTTGCGTCTATAATATCGTCGGCAATAATAATTTGATGCCAAAGCTTTTGTGCTGTTTCATCAGACATATTACGGTCTTGATTTAGTGCAAACAGAATTTGTTTCTGGTGGTCTAAGCGCACATTAGCATCTTGCTGTGGGCGTAATGCCTGAAAAACAAAAGCAAGCAAGAATGCTACAATAAGCACAAGAACAACAGAATAGATGATTGTATACGAATTACTATTAGTCTTCATTTGGTATTCTCTCCTTACATTTTAGCACGTTTAGCACGCTTGTTTATATTAGATTGAACCACACAATAGTCTATTAGAGGAGCGCACATATTGCCAAAGAGTATGGCAAGCATCATTCCTTCTGGATAACCAGGGTTCAATACACGAATAATAACTGCCATAGCACCTATTAAGAAGCCATAAATCCATTTGCCTTGCTCTGTTCTTGCAGAGGTAACAGGGTCGGTAGCCATAAAGACTGCACCAAAACAGAAGCCTCCTAATACTATATGTTCGTACCATTGTAGTGGACTTGCTCCTGTTGAATGGAATATTAGTGCCATTACAATGCCACCAACAAACACGCTAAACATAGTTTTCCAACTTGCAATGTTCGTCCAAATCAATATAATAGCACCGATAGCGATGGCAATAACAGATGTTTCGCCCACCGAACCGGGTATTAATCCAAGCACCATATCGCATACTGAAGCATTTACAGAGGCACCTTGAGCAACCTCGCCCAATGGTGTTGCCATTGTAAATCCGTCTGGAAGCGTGTAGCCAAGCCCACAAATCTGATTAGTAGCTGCCCAAATCTTATCGCCAGTCATACTCCCGGGATAAGAGAAGAAGAGGAATGCACGTGCAGCAAGTGCCACATTAAAGGTGTTCATACCTGTTCCACCAAATATTTCCTTTGTGAATATCACAGCAAAAGCCACTGCTAAAGCCAACATCCAAAGGGGTAATGTTATGGGAACTATAAGTGGAATAAGAATACCACTTACCAAATAGCCTTCCTGAATCTCTTCGCCTTTCCACTGTGCCCAGGCAAATTCAATACCCAGACCCACAATATAGGATACTAAAATTTTTGGTAACAGCATTAAAGCGCCATACAGAAACATTCCCATGCAGGTTGCTTCGCCCAGTTTGCCGGCAGCTAATGCATTTTGATAACCTATATTGTACATTCCAAACAGCATTGCGGGTATTAACGAAATAACCACAATACTCATTATTCTCTTAGAATCGATGGCATCATGAATAGATGTTCCGCTCTTTGATGTTTCGTTTGGAACATACAGAAAGGTGTCCATACCATCGTAGATACTCTTGAAAGCGTGCCATTTTCCGCCTTCTTCGAATTGCGGACGCAGCTTATCAAGCCAATTTCTTAAGCTCATATTGTATCTCTTAAAGTTGTTAATTCTCTATTATAATATAAGGTGTATTTACGCATTCTCCTTTCGTAGTGTGTTCAAACCATTGCGCACAATTTGTTGTAATGGTTGTTTTGAACTATCAACGAACTCTGCCAAAGCAAAATCTTCAGGGCTTACTTCGTATATTCCCAGTTCTTCTTGCTTGTCTATGTTGCCTGTTATAATGGCTTTAACAAGATATTCGCCATATATATCCATTGGTAACACAGCGTCATACTCACCACTCATAATAATATTACGCTTTCCTCCCTTGATGCGCGCATCGAGGTCGTACTCTTTCTTCTTGCCAAAGAGCCAGCTAAAATAGCTTCGAGATGTTGAGAACTGGTTGAAACGAGGCATTATCCAACCTGCAAATTCATTCACATTGTCGCCTTCTGGCATTGCCACAACCTCTGATGTGTGTGCTCCAAGAAAACTTTTATCGTCTGCAATAGTACCTGTTAGTGGGTTTCCGTTTAGAATACGCACGTGTTCTGTGCCCGTTAGTCGTTCTGCAACAATATCTTTAATGGGTGTTCCCACTAATGCTTTCACGTAAGCTGGGTCTTTCACCTTGCTACCTGCTACGGCAACAACACGTGTTAGGTCTACTTTTCCTGTAAGAAATAGCTTTCCAAAGAATATAACAGCCGTTGGGTCTACCGTCCAAACCACCTCTCCTTTGTTTACTGGAGATAGATGATTTACCTGCACACCCACATTTCCTGCTGGGCATGGTCCATCAAATACAGTAAGTTCCACATTCTTTGCCTTTGTTAAAGCATCGCTGTTCTGCTGTATTCCAATAGATAAATAAACCTTTGCTATCTTAGAAAGTGCCGTTAATCCTACCTGAAAACTTTCTTCTTGTCCTTTCAATTCGTATTCAAAGTCGCCCGCTAACGGCTTATCTCTTAGCGCTGATACGAATATTGCCTTGGGTTTTGTGTCGGGAGTGGTAGACACTGCGTAGGGCAATTGGTTGATATAACCAAACAAACCTGCCTCTAAAAGTGCATTTTTCACTGCTTCTCCATCGAGTGTTTGCACATCTTTTACGCCAAAATCAATAAATTCTTGCTCTCTATCGGGTTCTATACTTACATATAAAACCTTTCTGCGATCGCCTCTTTCTACCGATTTTACGGTACCACTTACAGGAGAAGCAAAGCCTACTTCCTCCGAATTCTTATTCACAAAAAGCGTCTCTCCCGCCTTAACATGGTCGCCTGGCTTTACTTTTAGCCTCGGAATGATTCCTACAAAGTCGTCTGGTACAAGTCCATACACCGACGATAATTCTTGTGGCATAGTCGTTTCCTTAGCACGTCCTTTGAGTTTTATGTCTAACCCCTTATGCAACCTTATTTGTTTTGTCATAAATTTAAATAATGAAAACGTCACTAAATGAGTGTGCAAATATAGCTATTTTTAATCAGTTTAGAAAACTTTTCGCTTCATTAATTTCACTATGCAACAGAAAAATAGTAGTTTTGCACTCGCTTTGAAGATATTAAAGACGCTTATTCGTTGGGGTGTATGGACAGCCATAGGGCTATATTTGCTTATAATTATACTGTTACACCTTTCGTCTGTGCAACATTTCGTGGGTGCGCAGGTTGCTGGCGCACTTGAAAAAAAGTTAGGAACAAAGGTTAAAATAGAGCGTGTAGACTTGGGGTTCCTTAACCATTTCATTGTAGACGGACTTGTTATTAACGACCAAAGTGGTAAGCAAATGGCGAAAGCATCGCGTATTGCTGCCAAAATAGACATTCTTTCGCTTATCAATGGGGGGAAGGTGCGCATCTCGTCGGCACAGATTTTTGGACTGAATGCCCTACTCTACCAAACTTCTCCTATCGATAAACCTAACTTCCAATTCCTTATTGACTCGCTAAAATCGCGCAATACCACTCGCCATACTCCATTAGACCTTAATCTTCAAAGTCTTATTATACGGCACAGCAACGTGCGCTACGACCTTCTTTCGGCACCTAACACGCCCAATAAACTAAACCTTAACCACCTGAATGTAACCGAAATATCGGGGCATATTGATATTGACACGCTTACAGATAGCCGTATTTGCACCCAAATACATAGTCTTTCGTTCAACGAAAAACAGGGTTTAAATGTGCAAAATCTACGTTTTAAGCTGAAAGCTAATAAACAATTAGCTACCATAACTCAGCTCTTTGTTCAGCTGCCACAGTCTAAAATTAATGTACCTTTCTATTCTGTGCGCTTTAATAATAGGTATAAAAAACTTAATTTTGCTACTGCTTATCACCAATTACGCACAGAAAAATCGTATATAACACCTGCCGATATTGCCTGTTTGCTACCTCCATTGCTTACTTTCGACCAGAAATTGTATTTCAATACAAATGTTTCGGGAACAGCTAACCAGCTGAAACTTAAAACGTTTGCACTGCATTATGGAAACAACGAGGCTGCTATTAGCTGCAAAGGTATGCTCTCGCAGCTCGCCAAACAACCAGCATGGAAGTTGAATTCGCTGTCGGTGGTTCTTAAAAGTAAACTTATTCAGCACATTAACAGTGCTTTCCAACTAAAGTTGCCTGCCGAAGTTATGCGCTTAGGAGATGTGCGTTTCAAAGGAAAAACACAAGGAACACGAAACTACCGACACGCAAAGGGCACTCTTCTGCTTGCACATGGCAATGCCAACATAAACTTTCTACAGCGTGGAAAAACCATTAATGCCGAACTGTATACACCGCATTTCACACTCGGAAACATTCTTACATCATCGCAACTTGGCTCTATTGCTGCCGATATAAAGGTAGAAGCTACGTCCGATTTGCACCATATCAAGGCAAAAGGGGTTGTTCCTCGTTTCGACTATAATGGTTACACTTACCGAAATATTGCCGTGAATGGCGATTATACTAACGATACTTTCAACGGAAAAGCATCTATCAACGACCTCAATGGCAAACTTAGCATTGATGGTATGGTGGGAAACATTCGCAAGTTTATAGAGAAAAAGGGATTAATAAGGGTGAATGCACGCATTAATGCCGAACGTTTAAACCTGCACAATATGCACATTACAAACGCATTGGGCAATCGTACTCTCTCGTTTCGCACTACTTTAGCTGGAAGTGGAACCACGCTTAACAACCTGATTGGTAAACTTACGCTCGACAATTTTGTAATGCAAGAGGCGAACAACCGTAGCTTTAAGCTAAACCATCTGGAACTTAATGCCGATAATAAACTTGCTGGTAGGTCCATAAAACTACTGTCCGACTTTGGAACGCTCGCCATTTCAGGACGTTTCAACTATACTTCTATGGTGCAAAGTGTGCAAAATGTGGTGGGCACATATCTTCCTGCTCTCGTTGAAACACCTCACCGATGGAACAAAACCACTGCTAACAATGTGTTCCACATAGAGGCTAACATAACAAACACACAGCTTTTACACGAACTAACAGGACTTAAAATTGCTCTTTCGCCATCGCTTCAGCTTAAAGGCGACGTAAACGAGGCTAACAACACCGTGTCGCTTAACATTGCCGCACCACGTGCCAACTATGCAAAATACCGTTTCGAGAATATCTCTCTTGCACTTTCCACTCTCCACAATGCACTAAACATTGGCATAAAAGGCGAATGGATAGATGGCGCAGGACGGCGTCTTGCACTGCAAACCATAGCTACTGCACAACACAACGAACTAAATACGCTATCGTCATTCAATGCTTTTGCACAGAAAACTTTCCGTGGACAGATAGATTGTTCTGCACAATTTGAACGACAAAGGGGTAACAAACTGGCTACTCATTTACACTTTGCGCCATCTAAGATACGCATTGATACAATTGATTTACAGGTACAACCATCAGAAATTTCGTATGTTCAGAACCATTTAAATATACAGCATTTCGAACTTTCTAATAAGGAACAACACATTATTGTTAATGGTTTAACATCGGGAAACCCTGCCGATTCGCTCACCGTACAGCTTAAAGACATTGATGTTCCATACATTCTCGACATTGCAAACTTCCATAGCGTGGGCTTTAATGGGCTTGCTTCGGGCAATGTTGTGCTAAAATCGGTTTTCCATAACCTACAAGCCAATGCCAATCTCACGGTTAAACAGTTTCAATTTGAGCATGGCGATATGGGAATACTATATGCAAAAGCTAACTATTCTAATGCTGAAGGACGCATAAACATAGATGCTGAAACCATAGACGAGGGGGCTTCAACTAACATTGAGGGATATATAGACTTGCGACATAGCTATATAAATTTGCCAATATATGCAAACGACACACGACTAACCTTCTTAAAGAAGTTCTGTGGAACCTTTATGGACAACATAAACCTACGTGGAAATGGCTGGGTAAAGGTGGTTGGACCACTTAATAACGTTAATCTCGAAGGCGATATGCTGGCTTCTGGATCGGTACGCATAACTCCTTTGGGCACCACATATATAGTAGAAAATGGCAGGGTTACGCTTGTTCCTAACGAAATAAGCCTCAACAACATTACCATTGCCGACTCTGAAGGACACAAAGCGGTGCTTACGGGCGGATTGCACCACCAATCTTTGCGACATTTAACGTTCGATTTTGATGTGCAAACCAACAATTTGCTTACTTATAACTTTGCTCGCAAGGCATCATCGGGTACTTTTTGGGGACGTATATATGCCTCTGGGAAATGCCAAATAATAGGTCGCAACCACGAAATTACTATGAATGTGGATATAACGCCTAACCGTAACTCGTTCATAACATACAATGCGGCAAAAAACACCATAGACGAAAACTCGTTTATTAGATGGCGCGATATGACACCAGACTCGTTACAAGCCTCTCTAAAACAAGACACTACATGGCTGAAACGACCTGTCGAAGACGGATATAAAAAGAATTTAGCAAGCGATTTGCACATTAACTTCCTCATAAACACTACTCCCGACTTTACATTGGGCGTTCTAATGGACGAGACTACAGGCGATAATATATCGCTAAATGGTACAGGGGTTATTCGTGCTACCTACTATAACAAAGGGGCTTTCCAAATTTTTGGAAACTATAATGTGGAACGTGGAGCATACAATCTCACCATTCAGAACATTATAAAAAGGCAGTTCGCATTCGACGAAGGCTCGCTTATAGCATTCGGAGGCGACCCTTATGCTGCCACTCTCGCACTTAAAGGACGATATACGCTTAACTCTGTGCCTCTATCCGACCTGCAAATGGGTAGCTCGTTCCGCACCAACAACACGAAGGTAGACTGCTTATTAGACATAAATGGTACACCAGAAGCTCCATCTGTTACCTTTAATCTGAACTTACCAGAGCTTTCTGCCGATGCTAAACAAATGGTACTATCGGTGCTAAACTCCGAACAAGACCTTAATCAACAGGTGTTATACCTACTGGCTGTGGGGCGTTTCTATCCGCAAACTGCCAACAATGCCAATCCAAACACACCCAATCAGCCTAAACAAGCATCGCTCGTAATGCAAAGCATACTGTCTGGAACTATCTCGCAACAAATAAACACCGTGCTTTCTAACGTTATTAAGGACAATCATTGGAACTTTGGAGCAAACATTGCCACTGGTAACGATGGCTTTAGCAATGCCGAATACGAAGGCATACTATCGGGAAGTCTGCTTAACAACCGCCTACTTATAAACGGCGAATTTGGATATCGCGACAACGTTGCTACAAATACATCTGCCTTCATTGGCGATTTCGATATTAAATATCTACTACTGCCCAACGGCAATATAGCACTAAACTTCTACAACAGAGCCAACGATCGATACTTTACACGTAACTCTCTCAACACACAAGGCATAGGTGTGATTATGAAAAAAGACTTTACCAACTTTAAAGAGTTGTTCCATTGGAGAAAGAAAAAGAAGAAGTAAACAATGGTTAAGCATTAATACTGAGGCAAATAAGTTATTCTGTTCTGCAACAAAATGGCTTATTCGTTGTGTAAAATATACGGCAGCATGCATTCTGCAAGGGTTATTTATTACGCAATATATACGCAGCGTGCATTCCACAAGGCTTTATTCATTACGTAATATATACGCAGCAAACATTCAGAAAGGCGTAGGGGACCAATTCATCGCGCCCGCATCATCAACAAAAACAATTGGTTGTAATCTGCAAAATATTACGAATTACAATGCCTACGGTGGAAACAAAATATGAGAAAAACAATATTGCGTAACTATTTGTATGACAATGCTTTGCAAAAAACCACCTTTTTGTGCTGCAAAAGTATGGTTTTTGGCGTGCAAAAACCATACTTTTACATTGCAAAAACCCCCTTTTTGCATTGCAAGAAGGGGGAACTACATTACTCTTTGTGGTTGTTCTGTTGTTGTTTTCGCCACTCATCATCACGTATGTGCATCAGTTTTCTTGCTGTAAGCATATAGTTTACCGCTATAATAGCAAGTATAACTATTGTGAAAACTGTGGACGATTCTTGGAATTTCATATCCCACAACGCCATAAGAGCCATAACCAAACCTAACGATGTTAGTTCTATGGCAAACACACGATAGAACTTTGATACCACTATAGCCTCTCGAACGTTTGCAGGGTGGAAGTCGTTGCTAGCCCAACGCATACCTGGCCGATACGAAATGTAGTGTGCTATTGCCGCAATAATAGTAAAAACAAGTAGCACAGTAATAATTACTCCATTCTTTCTGTGTGCATTTGTTGCCATAACGCCTGCTATCCATGCAAGCAGAAGCATAATTGCCGACACCACTTCGTATAGTGTCGATTCGGTAGTACGAGGTAAACGTAAATCTTCAATTGGTGTTTTCATTGTCTGTATTTGTTGTTTTTGTTTCGGCTTTGTCTCTTAGTTGCTGCTTTGGAAGGCGGTGTGCTTTGCGCAGAGCTTCGGTTATTATCCACTGTAACTGTCCGTTTGTGGAGCGAAACTCATCGGCAGCCCATTTCTCTATTGCCCCCATTGTGGTAGCATCTACCCTAAGAATAAAGCTTTTTGTGTTATTTTCTTTCTTTGCCATATAGTTTTAGCTTATGCCAACAACACGTTTTTACAGTGCATAGGCACGGCACTCGGCACGCACTTATATATATAAGGTGTGGGCAGAGTGCCTCTATAATGTTTGGTTTACATATTCAGTGTGCCCGAATTTACCACTGGTTGGGTGGCGTTTTCGCTACATAGCACCACCATAAGGTTGCTCACCATAGCCGCTTTCTTATCGTCGTCTAAAGCCACAACGTTCTCTTTGTCTAGTTTTTTCAGTGCCATGTCTACCATAGAAACTGCTCCTTCCACTATCTTTTCGCGGGCAGAGATTATGGCAGAGGCTTGTTGGCGACGCAACATTACGGCTGCTATCTCGGGAGCGTATGCCAAATAGTTAATGCGAGCCTCTATAATTTCTATTCCAGCCATATCTAATCGTTCGTCAAGCGTCTGTTCCAACAGTTTGTTTATCTCTTCGCTGTTGTCTCTAAGTGTCTGTGCTGTCTTGTCATCGTCGGTGTTATCGTATGCATATTGACCAGCTACGTGTCGCAAAGCCGCATCGCCTTGTATGCGAACAAAGCGTTCGAATGCCATCATAATATTGCTTACAGGATTAACTTTGCCGTTTTCGTCTACCGATGTTGCCATTGCTTCAGAGTCAATCTCGAATATTGCCTTGTAAGTATCCCTTAATCGCCACACCAACATCATACCAATTAAAACCGGATTACCTGTTTTGTCGTTCACCTTAATGGGGGCAGCGTCTATGTTTCGTGCCCTAAACGATAGTCGTTTTGTACTAATAAAGGGGTTCACCCAGTGGAAACCTACAGTGGTAAACGTACCCTTGTATTGTCCGAAGAACACCATTACACGAGCTTCGTTAGGTTCTATTTTCACAAAACCGCACATTACGCATATCATACACACTATTAACGCAACACCCAAACCAACAAATAAGCCTCCGTTGGCATTGTTGTCTACTTGCGCAAAACCATATATGGCACTGGCAATGCCACACAACAGCAATGCAAGCGTTAGGCTTAGCATAGCAAAACCATTCACTACTGTGCCTTTAAAGGCAAATTCTTTCTTTTCCATAGTCGTATTATTTTAATCCGTTTTCGTATGTTTTATAATATCATTTTGATATCGCAAAGATACATTATATATCTTAATGGTGTGTCAAAAACACAATACTATTATAGAATATTAACGAAACAAAATTATAAAATCATCTTTAATTATCATTAAAACAAATTCCAATGTTCTGAAAAAGAGAATATAATATCTAACTTTGCACCAAATTCTGAGACTATAGAAGCAAACTTTTGTTGAGAAAGAGCCACGACCTTAAACGATGCTCAAACCACTAACATTAGTAGTTTTGTATATTCAGATTAACGGAAATAACTTAAAAAAGAATGTGAAAACACGTATTTGGTGAAATGAAAATGTATATTTGATAATGCAAGGATACGGGCACGATGAATCGGTCCCCTACGCCTGGCGGTGTGTTCGTGGGTATTTCGTGGTTGAATGTGGACATTTTGCGGAGTGTTGGTTGGGTATTCACGGAATGTTCGCAACGTTATTGCAATCCGTTAGCAGCGAAATGGCAATCCGTCAGCAGCCGTAGGGGCCGATTTATCGTGCCCGCATATATATATTCGCCACGCATTCGCAATCTGTTTGAAACACATTCTATGGTGTTCGCAACGTGTTCATTCTGTGTATTTTACATATTCGCCATACAAAAGTATGGTTTTTGCCGCGCAAAAGTATGGTTTTTGGCGTGCAAAAAGGGGGTTTTTGTATTGCAAAAGTATGGTTTTTGTTTTTTGAATGTTATGTTGTTGCAAATCGGTAGAAATATATTTCGTGGTTGAATGTGAATACTTCACGAAATAGATGTAGATATTTCTCGGCGCATTCGTTGCATTTTGGCTAACCGTTCGTAACGGAACGGCAAATCATAAGCAACATTTTTCCAATTCATTTACAACGAAATGGCGGTCCAAAAGCAGCTGTAGGGCGATATTTATAGTGCCTCCGCATATACAGTTAGCAATATTATTGCAATATGTTTGTGGCAAATGGAGGAAACATTTCCTAAGTTTTTATGCCTTCTATAAGCATTAGAAAGGCATTCCAATGGCAAGATGTAGGGCTTGCGCATCGCCAAAATGGCGAATATTATAGAGCCTATTCAACCCGGTTTCGTAAGGAACGTGCAGACCAATGCCCCAATCTACACGAAGCATAAAGAAGCCTATGTCGTACCGAAGACCTACGCCTGTGCCGAAAGCCAGCTCTTTAAAGAAGTTGTTAAAGTGGAATTGCGAACCCGGTCTGCTGGCATCGCTGTGCAAAGTCCACACATTGCCAGCATCGAGGAATAGCGCACCGTACAAATTTCCTACCAAATGCGGACGATATTCCACATTTGCTTGTACCTTTACCTCGCCAGTTTGCTCTACATACGACCGTACGAGCGATGCAGAACGGTAAGTTCCCGGACCAATTTCGCGCACATTGAAGGCACGAATGCTGTTTGCGCCACCCACAAAGAACTGTTCTGAATAGGGAGCAAACCTGCTGTTGCCATACGCCCACACCACCCCTGCGTTTGCATGGGCTGCTATAGACGACTTGCCAGATAGCGCCCACAGTTTAGTAAAGTTAGTTTCGATTTTTACAAACTGGGCAAACGGATTTTTAAACATGGTTTTTTCACGCTTATTCCACTTCTCTCCGCTTGCCAAATAGCCTAAAGCGATCACGTTAGAGGCTTCGCTGACTGTAGACCACCACCTTATTGGATTGGCATATCCGCTCGGACTCTGGTACGTATACTGGAATAAGGCTTTCGGAATGAACTGATCTGCCATAGAAACTTCTAAATATGGCACACTATCGGTGAGTGCTTTAAAGCGGTCGGTTACGCTTCTCATATACTCGTATGTAAGCGATAGGGGTTTAAAAATGAACGAATGGCGTTCGCTGGGTGCCCAACTGTAAGTGAGTTCGCCTGCTACCACGTGGCGTTTAAAGTAGAGTGCACGTTTAATAACGTTGGTTGAAGCACTCAAAGTGGTCATTGGCGATTCGAAATAGGTGCGTTGTGGCTTCAGCGTGAGAGGTTTTCCAGCTGCAATAGCGGCAGCTTCGCGTTTTCGCATACGTTCGCGAAGTATGCGAGGAGGTGTTTTAAACGGATTAAGAAAACGAGGAAACTGTAGGCTTACCTCTGCTCCGTATTGGTAATCGTTAATGCGTCCGGTGGTTCCAGCATCGTTGCTGCGTTTTGTTGTCCACTCGTATGCACCGTGCAAACGCACATTTAGCAGTTCGGCACCACGGAAAGCGTTACGCTTAGTTACACCTACCACCAATTCAGGTCCATATTTTCCAGTTGTTTTTCCCCGTCCGTAAGCCTCCACATAGAAGTCGTATGGTCGGTCGAACATGAAGTCTAACGTTACATTAAGCGTGCTACAGGTGTCTGTAGAGTTGCTTGGTTTGAACGAAATGTTAGACGCCGTAAACAGTCTGGTGGCGTTTAGGCGTTCCATAGTCTCGGTGTGTTTGCTTTGTTGGTATAGGTCGCCGGGGCGAAATTGTAGGTCGTTGGCAATTACTCTGCTCCTTAATGGCGAGTGTCTACCGTTGAAATTAAGGTCGAACCCTTGTTTTTTGCGATGTTGGCGTAGTTCTTCCATAAAGTTTTTTTGCAGATTTACCGTTATTTTTCCTATGCGCCACTGTTTCAAATCGATGGGATTTATGGAGTCGGCAAGCTGCAAACGTGTTATAACTTTACCGCGAACGATGGTAGTATCTGCCAAATAGCTAGCGTCATTGTTCTTATAATAGTAGTAACCATTATTGCGAAACAGGCTCGTAAGGCGTTGTCGCTCTTGTTCAAGTGTGGCAACGTCGAAAGCATCGCCATTTTTTATAATGGCATTAGGGCGTGAAGCCTGTATCAAACTGTCGATATCGGGTGGGAAATCTACATATTGCAGACTATCGATGGTCCACAAATGTCCCATATTTACGGTGTATTTCAGTTTTATTTTCTTCTTATTTGATTGCGGAACAAGCTCGTGTGTAATCTTATTATTGAAGTATCCACGCTTATTTAGCAGGTTTTTTCCAACCGTAGCATGTAGGTCGGGCGACACATTAGATAAGGTAATGGGTCGCGAACCGAACACTCTTGTTATCCATCTACCAAACTTTGTGGTATCGGGAGAGAAGGCATTCCATATCCATAAACCCACAGGGAAGGGCGATTTTAGCGACGGACTGCCAAAAAGAGAGGCATTTGGCTTGGTGGCTAACACAATATCGAGTTCTTCTTGCACGGCATTGAAGTGGGCATTCTTGGTGTAATTGGTGTATTCGGTGGGAGTCATACCCGTGTAAAGTTGCTCGCCTTCTGGCAAAGCACTGGTTGTGCTGCATGCCGAAAGCATAGCCGTGAGCACAAACAAAACAACTATTGCTGTGCAAAACAAACTGCCACGTGCTGGTATAAAGTGGCTATGGTTGTGTTTATTGTTTCTTTTCATTTACGAAATTTATTAAACTGTCGCGCTTTGGAGCCTGTTCTTTCTTGCTTTTAAAGCGAAATATGTCTTTAAAATGCTGCAATTTGCGTCGCCACATAAAGCCTATTCCAAACTCTCCTTGGTTTCCTTCGAGCCAATCGTATGCTTCTCGCTCGTAATAGAGCTTTAAATACTGCGTTTCTTGTCGGTTTAAGCGATACTCTAACGAGAAGTTATCGAAGAAAGCACCATTCTGTTCGGACACTTGAGAGCCTGTTGAGACACGTCCGCCCATAATTATTCGGAGCCTATTGTCCCACAAACGTTTAGAAAAACGGAAGGTATAGTCGGTGTGAAGACTACCCGATGCATCGGCAGCACTCTCCATATTGGCTGTAATGTCTACCCCCATAGAGTTCAAAGCACGTCCTGTTATGGCGTTTACTTGGTTCTGAAGGAATCCCATTAGAGCATTATTCATAGCCGAATTGGCGGTTGTGCCTGTGCTTCCATCAAAGTACATGCCCGATGCAAGCATAGTAACGGCAAGTTTAGAACGTTCTTCTGCACCCTTAGAACTTAGTTTTCCTTGCATTTCTTGGTCTTCTGGCGCTTGTATAATGAACTCTACGCCGGGGTTAGGGAAGCGTTTCGATAGTCGGACACCCGCCTCAAAGTCTACCATTCGTCCGTTGCTCGATCCATCAGAAACGTTGGTACGCACATTTTCGGTGGCTGTAATGCTAAGCAATGGTGTGGTTGGGTCGCCCATAAACTCTACATAGCTACCTTCTTTTATATTGAAAGTGTGCAATGGAATAATGGGTAATGAATACTTCATTTTACCATCGCTAATGGTGTAACGCCCTCTTAAGCGTGTTCCGTTAGTAGCATCGTACTCCATATTTAGGGTTCCTCCGCCCACAATATCTATATAGTTAGACCGCTCTGGGTTGAGTGCGCACACCAAATGAGCCTCGTTATCCACCTCGACACTTAGTTTCATGCTTAGTCCTTCTATATCTGGTCGCTTCACAACGTCCTTTGTTGAGTCGTTAAGATTGGTGAAAGTAACAAGGTTTTCCAGCTCGTTATCGTTGGCAAGCTGTGCATCGCGCATTATGTAAGTAAGGTCGGTGTTGTCTAAAATGTCTACTTTTCCAGCCAATTGGAGCGACGATAGTGGTCCTTGCAGCTCTCCATCGAAGTTTACAAAAGCCTTTCCGAATACTTCAGAACGTGCATTTTCCTTTGCATCAATTACCTGGAAGTTTCGTGTTCGCATACGTAAATCGGTGTTCATTCGGTCGAAATTAGAGAAATCTAAGTAGCCAGAGATGTCGAGCGGAGCCTTATTTGAAGCGAGAACCTCAAAGTTTTCGAACTCCACACGACTATGATTGATGAGCACTGGGTCGTTTGCGAAGTTGAGTTTTACCCCGTATGGTTCGCTGAAGACGTAGGAAGAGTCGAGATAAATCTCTCCATTTATATCCATATTTTTTAGTGGTCCTTGCATAGAGAGTGTACCTTCGCCTGTTCCGTGTAGGCCTATTATGCGGTCGGGAATAAAGCCGTTGATGTAACTAAGGGGGAATTTTTCGAGTGTAAACTCGGCATCTAAGCTGCCTTTACCCTTACTATCGTACACACCAGTGAGCCTTCCTATCTCTTTATCGTCCCTTGTTAGCATACCATCTACATAGTGTGTGCCATCGCCTTTAGGCATATAAACAAACTCTGCCCCTACATCGCCCATGCTGTTTTGCTCGTATACCATGTTTTTAATGCCCATATCGCTCGACACAGTTAGGCTAGATGCTGTTTGAATAACGTGATAGTCGCCATTAAGTTCGCCCGAAATGCGTGGTGCAAATGGTAGAACTTTCATAAGCTGACTAAGTTCGAACTTGTTGATAGATAGGGTGAAGTTTTGCAACGAGGTAGAATCGGTGTCGTCGCTGTATAGGTGTAAACCTGCTTCATCGGTAGCAAGCAGTTGCATTTCTGCCTTTAGTCGTTTGTTTCTGCCTATATATAGGTAGTTGTTAGGCTCTACATTATATGTTTTATAGCCTAATATTGCTTGGGCAGAAGTAAGCGAAATGCTTATGCCTTGCCCTTGCATTGCTGCCTGTGCAGATAGTGCAAGAGCTGTTTTATTGTCCATATCGGTTATCAAAAGAGATGTATTGAGTCCACGATCGAATAGCGAACCGTGCACAAAACCTTGGTATGGATAGCTGTTTTGGGCATTGTTTAGCACTTGTAAGTCGTAGTTTAATCCTGTATCGTTGGTAGTTAAGTCTACTATTAACGAGTCGGCTTTCACATCGTTGTATACTAACGAGTCTACAACAATATTGCCGTTGAGTCCCTTTAGAGGCGATGATGTTAGGTTAATATTGGCTGTTTTAAACACATAACCTTGCTGTTCGAGCAACTTACTAAACAGATTTCCTTCGCCACTAACTAGTTTAAATTGTCCTATGGGGAGTAGTTTTTGCAACGAAGTTTGGTCTATTCGTTTGTTTTTTACCTGTTTTTGCAAGTTGGTTGCTATTTTTTCGCCTGCTGTTAGCACGTGTTTATAGCTTCCATGCCAGTCGGTGTTCAGTGCAAAATCGCCTCCTTCAATCACGGCATGGGTAGTATCGGCTCTACTTAGCACGTCTATGGTAACATCGCCGGGTACAAATTGCTTGTGGTCTGCCTGTACTTTCAGGTTACCAAGCATACCTTTCACCATTAATTTGGCTGCCATGTCGGTACTAAAATCTATGTTTAGTGCACAATTAGACACGAAAGGCTTGTCTACAAACCCCATTTGATAGAGGTCGGCGTGGCGTATCACACCGTTAGCACCCCCATTTACCAAGTTGCCTGCCATTGTTGTGTGAATGTTTAAGTCGCCGTTGAAGAGCGAAACAGTATTTCCTTCTCTATGTTCGTCTATCTTTAAATTGCCTAAATAGCCTTCTACAGTGTAGTGTTTGGGGCGTTCGGAGTGGAAAGCAATATTGGCTTCGGTAGACAGAAGGTAGGGTTTGTTTATTAGTTCTAAACCTTTTAGGTTGGCATAGTCTAACTTTCCATTCACGTGGGCGGCAGTTTTGGCACCATTTACACTTGCCGTAATGTTTAAATTGCCAGCTGCTAGCTGTTGTTTTCCGTGTTTATATTCGCCAATTACCATCAAATGGCGCAGTGGTCCGCTAACATAGTGATGGTTTTTTAGGTTAGAACGTACATCTATATCTACCCAAGCAGACACCACGTAGGGCTTTTTCATTACACCAAGTTGGTTTAAATCGACACGACGCAACCACCCTCGCAGGTGTCCATCTATGTTTTTAGCCGACAGTTTGCCCCGATATGCAAAGTCGCCTCCTAACATTCGGTTTGTGCTAACAATGCGTGCACTGGTTGTTTCGCCATGTTTTGCAATGTCGGTGTTTATGCCATTGAGCACGTAGGAGCCGAAACGAAACTGCTCTATATTGGCTTTCAGTCGCAAAGATGCCTTTGGACTGAGCACATTAAAGCCTCTACCATATACCGAAATCATACCAGTGAAGGGGTGTAGACCGGTTTTTGCAACGAAATGTTGTATTTGCAAATTGGTTGCACGCACTGTTACGTTGTAGGTTTCAGTGGTTTTGTTTAGGCTAGCCCGCACTGTAGCGTTCCCACCACCCTCGTATAGCAACATATTTGCAGCATATTGTGGTCCTTGTGCCTTTACTTTTGCATTGAAATCAATACCTGTTGGTATCTTAATGGTGCTATTTACACTCTTTGGTAACAGCTGTTTTACAAAGCGAACATCTTGTAAGCTGCCACGTAAAGCAAGGTTTGCCGATAGGTTTTCTGGGGTTTGCAATCCTGATATCCGTCCGTCCACATTCAAAACCATGTGTTTTGGCATGCGAAAACATAGTTTTTGCAGAGTAAAAAGGTGGGTATTGCCTCGCAAAAACCCGGTTATGTTTATACGTTCGGCAGGAATGGAGTGTAGAAACCTTGATGGAACTCTGCCATATAGTAGCGGTTGCAAGTCGTTAAGGGTGGTAAAACCATTCAACGATACGGCAAGTTGTCCGGGATTGTATGCACTAAAGGCATTCAAAGCCATTGTTATGTTAGCCTTTAGTTCGGTTTTGGGCAAACGCAGATAGAGCGATTGCAAATAGAGATTGGCTTTATCGAGTCGGAACTGTGTGCGTAAATCGTTCACAACCAGCCCACTTCGTTCAGTAAAATTGGCTGTTCTAACATTAGCAGAAGTAGCAATGGAGTCGTAAGAGAGTGAGTCTATGCCTATATTTAGGTTGTTCAGCGCTATGTGAGCGGGGTCGAATCCATGCAAAACGCGTGGAACAAAAGTCTTATCGTAGGTAAGTTGTCCACCACTCCACGCTATTTGGCGCACCCGATACACCTTATTATATAAGTCTATGAGTGCATTTTCCACAGTAGCTTTCTGGAAATTGGCACCCACAACCATAGTATCGCCAGGCATGTGTAGGCGGAAATTGGTGCGATAAAGGTTTATTTTATTGATGTTTATCTTCCAAACTGTTTTCTTTTTTGTAGTGTCTTTCGGTGTAGTATCGTTGAGTGCAATGTCGAGAAATCCCCCCTGCACATCGGCATTGTTTAGCATTGCCGTAGTATTGTTAAGGTCTATGCCATGCGAAACCACTTGCAACCGTTCCAAATTGCCCCTTATCTGCAAGTCGCCAATATAGTTCATAGTGTTCGCTTTCAGTCCTTTGAAGGTGAGTTGGTCTATCTCTACTTGTTTTTTTAGTAGTGGAATAAGCTGCACATCTGCCACAAGTTCTTTCACATCTGCCACTGTATCGCGCCTTTGTGGTATACTATCGTTTGGTCGCAATGCCATTACTTGTTCCAATTTTAGGTCGAGTGGGAAGCTAAGCGATACGTGTCCAACCGATATTTCTAGTCCTGTTTTCTGTGAAGCATAGTCTGCTACCTTCTTTACTATCCAGTTTTGAACAGGTGGCAAGTAAAGAAGAACAAGCAAAAATATAAACAATGATATTGGTGCTAACACTATAGCGGTCAGCCATTTCGTTGATTTTCGTAAGTGCATAAGCTTGTTTCAGCAGTTGGAACAATATGTTTCAGATTGCAAATGTACGAAAAAAAAGAGTGCAAACAGAAGGTATTGTGCAAAAATGTTGGGGCAGTGATGTATAGGTTGGTAGCATTTTCTCTCTTCCATAGAGTCTACCAGCAAATGTAAAATTCCCGAAGAACTCTTCTTTCGGCGTAGAAAAGTTGAATTTTTCCCCCTCGGTCTTCTGTTTTCTCGTTTCCTATAAACAAGTATTTTTATGTTATCCCTTGTTGTAATGGAATATACTCAATGAGATTATGTGGTTTTGTCCTTGCCAAGCATTAAAAGTACCAAGGATTTATTTTATTTTTCTACATTCTATTTTTACATTTTTTTTGCCTTCAGTATTGCTGATAAACGGACTTTCCAGATAGTATTTTCCTTTCCTGTAATATAAATTCACTGTGGGTGAAACATTTCTGTCAATATTGGGCATCAGTGTATCTTCCGACAGCGATTTGACAAAATCAAGGGAGAGTTTGTCTTTCGTTTCTGTTTTTACACTGCATTGGACTTCAAAGGCAGTCATTTGCCCATTACCGCTGAATACACATTGGTCAGCCGCAATGCTCAATATGTACTCTATGAAAGGCGAGGGAACAACGGTCGTATCTGAGATGAAGTATTCATATTCACCGAACCATTTGTGATTTTGGACGGCTACGATAGGTGTGGGGCTGTCTTCTGGTTCTTGGTCATCGTACTTTTCCTTTATTTCTTTGAAATATCTCTTCTCATTGGTAAAGTAATTATGATACACTTCGCCATCTTCCATATACTTATATGTCCATAAAGCTTTATTCTGATCTATTATCTTACATCTGAATGGTGTGCAAATGTTATTGACAAAAGATATGATAAACTCGTCTTTTTCTAAATGTACTGTGTCTATGGGATAATGTACATCTTCCATATCGTACTGCACAAAAAGTTCTTTTTTTATTGTATCGACATTTATTTTGTGTGCTACATCAAAACAAGCATGGTATATTACGGTGTCTCCATTGTCTGTAATTGTCAATTGCTCCCAATTTCCTACAAAGGAATGGTTGTTGCTGTCTTTTATGTCATACCATTTTTGTGCATTGCTGCATGAATAGAAGAATAAAAGATAAAGTAAGATATTTAATAATTTCATAATTAATTCCTCCTAATTTGTGTTACTACATATTTTTGTAGCATTATATTTTGTATAGGTGGGTAGCCGTTGAACCAACCACCCAGCACCAAGATACATTATTTTATCTCTTCAAAGCTACCTTTTGAATTGATGCGATAGTATCTTCTACGCTCTTTTTGTTTTCCCGCTTTCTCGTTTTCCTCCACCTCGGTATAGTCGTTTAACACTGGTAAAGCACCGTAATAGCCTGCAAGATACTGCTTTGCGAAGTCGGCATCGTTACGTATTCCGCGCAAATCGGCTAACGAATAGAGTCGCGTAGATTCATCTTCCTGCTTCTCGGCAAAGTAGAATTGGTCGCGACGCATGATGGAAGGAGACATCAAATTGGTATCGTGGCTGGTGAACAACAGCTGCGAATTGTTTTTATTTATCTTAGGATTGTTGAACATTTCTATCAATTTGATGAGCAAGGAAGGGTGGAAATTACTGTCTATCTCGTCAATAACAATAAGGAATGGGGTGTTTCCCATATTGAACGCCACAAGAAGCAATCCTGCCAAATCGAAGATTTTCTTGTTCCCTGCCGACTCTCTGTACTCAAGATTCATTGACAATGGCTTGTTGTTACCATCGTGAATAGTTCTTTTCAACAACACTTTATTCAAAGGAAAGTTACTATAATCATTATCAGGATAGCTCTCATCGTCTATCAATTCAATGCCATCGTATTTCATATTGAATCGTTTCAGAAAGGAAAGAAACAATGGTGTTGATTCTTTAATTGCACTTATTGAAACCCCTCTGAACATTTCTTTATATACAATATTGCCGATTATACGACGTTTTAAATAGCTTACTATTTGCTCAGGAATACCCTTTGCATCGAAAGCAGCCGCGTGAACGAGGAACAATGTGTGCGGATAGGGCAGCTTGGTGGGTATTATCATTCCTTCCGAAGTGGGAAGATTGTTCTCCTTCACCTCGTTGCCTACACGCAAAAACAGGCGCTTCATGTTTTTATCTACGTTGCCATAGAGCCACTCGCTCTCTATTTTAACACCGTTAGAATCAACATTTTCTGATGCATCATCAGACTTATTCACCACAAAACCATAGCGATACTTCTTGCCATTCAATAACAATACAATCTGAAATAAGCAACCTTCGTTAGACGTTTCGAAGAGAAATGGGTCGTAAAGTGGGCGTACTCCACGTGAATCTATCGCCAATGAGCCTACTACTTGCGTAAAATAGCTTAACGCCATCAGCATGTTCGACTTGCCACTGGCGTTCGCTCCGTACAGACCAACCGTCTTTAAGAGCGACACGCCATTGCTTTTAACAATATTATCTGCATCAATGTCGCTGCCGGCAGGACTTTTCAAGCCTGTTGCTTTAAAGCTGATTGTCTGCAAATCTCTTATGGAACGATAGTTCTTTACGCTAAATTCTATAATCATAACATTGTAGTATTTATGCAAAAATAGGCATAATTATAGAACTAACAAAACATTTTCTTCAAAATTTGCGGTTATTCTGCAAATTCGAAAGAAACGATATCAAATTATAGAAATATGGCTGGCGTGTAACTATCTATAAGCCACGCTATTGCGAAAACCCATTTTTTGCAATGCAAAAACCCCTTTTTTGGAGTGCAAAAAGGGGGTTTTTGTAAGGCAAAAGTATGGTTTTTACAAACCGATGGTATATAAGTAGGAATGCTCCTTACCAGTTCTGATGTTTGAGATATTACGAATACGCAACATTATTTCGGGAAGATTCGTGGGTACGGGCACGATGAATCAGCCCCTACGCCTGGCGGAATGGTCGCTGATAAATACATTATGCGTTAAATGCGCCTTACGTATTCTAATGCTTTCCTTATGACTTTATCTATATCAACCTCCAAAAAACGATAGTCATCTACCGATACCATACTAGGAATAGTCATAACACGGTCGAACGTTTTATACGTTCCTTCTTCCTCGTCTACCACCATTTGGTATAGCACACCCCTGTGGCAGACTTTCCCATGCCGTAGTATAGATTCCTTTGTTACGGCAAAACAGCCCAAAAGGTCCATAAAGTTCTCTTCTGCTTCAATAGCCGAAAAGAAGTCAGACAATTGGTGTTCTTTCACGCCAATCCTTTTTAGCAATGTCAAAAGCTTCACTAATGGGGTGTCAGACTGGAAGCGAAAGTTGTCCGTAACACTCACTTCTTCTCGTATATATGCATCTTCGAAGTTGTCTAACACGTTCATCATGTCTTTAATATCGCTTCTATCCAGCCTTATTCCAATAGCCGTTAATCCTTTAGAGACGGTTTCGAAGTTTATTTTACACTCTTCTTTTACATACGATTGTAGGGAGCTTTTTGCATGTTCGGATACTGAATGATAGAAAGTAGTACGTGCAACAAACTCTTTTATATAGCTTTCGTAGTTGGCTTCGCCATAATAGTTACGAAAAATAGTGCCTATTGCAACTGTATCCATCATAAATATTATCTTAGCAAAACCAAACTTATTTTGTGTTTTTATTGGATTTATTTCGTTGTCGTCTCCCTGTTTTTCTGTTGCATTAGCTGTGGTTTTCTTTTCTGTTCGTGTGGAAAATATATTGAAAATACCAAACAATTGCACTGGGTCTATGCGGTCAAAGTCTTCTATTAATAGCACTGGTGTCTTTTTTAGTCCCATTATGGCATGTGTTATTAGCCAGTTCATAGGGTCTATTTCGCCTATTTCATCGGTTGCAGCAGACATTTTTGCTATTGATTTTGCAGCTCTTTCAAACTTTGCTCTTGCTATATTTTCTTTTAATCCCCTAAATTTCTTACACTGTTGAGCATATCCTTCTGCCAGCGTAATGGTTCCTTTTAAGAGCATACCCAGCTGATTGCCATTGCTTAATGTAGATGGTGCGAATCGCATAATGTCTTTTACAACATCTATAGTATTCTCGTTGAAATACCATTGCAATAGAATGTGGTCGGGAATTTTAATGTTTGTGTTTAACGTACCATCTAAAATGAGTTGAAAAAGTAGGTCGCGTTTAACATACTCTAGTATCTGTTCGTTCATTGCAACCTCGTAATTAATAGGCGTAAGCGTATAAAATGCGTATTGGTTGCTATACTTTTCTTTAAACTTTTTTATAAATTCGGAATTTCTTTCGCCTAATTTTACCGAAAAAATGGTTCTGTTTACATCAGCTGCATTCAGATGATTGTAAAACGCTATTAGTTTATTTGCGATATCCATAGGGATTTTTTGGTTAATGTCCTAATACTTAGTGATTAATATCTTTGGCTCCATTACCACACATTTTCGTAATGCAAGCATTGTGAATATACGGTATAGAGCTTTCGATACAAAGTTACTAATAAATTTTTATAGTACAAATTTTTTGCGTAAAGTTTCTTTATATAAACGAAAAAAAATGATATTGGGTGGTTTTCTGTACACAAAGGTGTATTATTTCTAAGGTTTCTAATGCTTGTTGAGCATATAGAAACCTTAGAAAGGTGTGGTAAAAGTGATGTATTTTTTAGTACAATCCGAACCAGAAATGGTAAACGTAGCTAATGCCAAGTATGGCAATGGTTGCCATAATAACGTGTATCATACCTGGAGCCATAAACGAATGGTTCAGAAAATACTTAGCAATGACGGTTGTTCCCGACCTATCGAAGTTCACAGTAGCTATGTCTGATGGATAATTAGGTATAAAGAAGTAGCCGTAAGTAGATGGCATTACGCCAAGAAGAATCCATCCCGGAATGCCTAAGGCATAGGCAAGTGGCAACATACTAACCACTACTGCGCCCTAAGAGTTAATGGCTACCACTGCAACCATACCGTTTTGCCATACTGGTCCGCTAATTGCTTTCTTGGGTTTTGCCTTACAAAACATTACCATAAGGGCACATAATACTAGCATTATTATCTGAATGACGATGTTTTTTCAAGGCATATATACATAGAAAAAAGGTATATATATATAAAAAAGAAGCTGTGCTGCACTTCATAAGTATTGGAACCACGAAGTTTTTTTAGTTTACCGCACAGCATTCTTTTTCTATGTTGCGCAATGTTCTCGGTTCCAATGTACAGCTTTTTTCGCTTTATTCCACAACGTTCCCGATTGTACAACACTGCGTTTTATTTGTTTCAACATAATAGTGCTTATATTTCCACAACATTGTGGAACGCACAACTAAACCTCATAGGTATATTTTCATAATCCCTATTGGCTTTTATCAGTCCGTTGTAGATTTGCCTGTCGGTTGCTTCATAGCAGGTATTGACTACTATATACGAAGCTTTATGGTTAATTACGTTTACTTGTAACTTGCTGCAAAGGTAGATATTATTTTTGAAAAGAAAAGAAAAAACACAATAAAAGTTTTCTGAAAACATCATTTTTTTTGGTTTTGCGCTTTAGGCTCTCTACCCTATCGATAGTTCGTATATATATTAAGAAGAATCGGACTACGCTATTTTATTGTTCTATTTTCCTATTATGACAGAATAATTATACGAAAAACGACATTTTGTATAGTGTTTTGTATAAAAAATATGAAATATATTACATTTCTTTCTCCTGCATTTGACATTGTCAAATAAATGGTTTATATTTGTAACGACTTAACATCTGTATCACAAAAGAAAGGAGTTTATATGAAGAGCTTAAATCATTCGGAGTTGTATAACGATAGTACAACCGAAAAAAAAGTGTACAATAAAAAGGAGAACGTGAACAATCTCCAAGGTAAAAAGGTGGAAACAACTGACAAGAAACCATTAGGTGGCGAAATATGGTATACCTAACAGCAATATACATATAGTGCTAACGGTATTGTAAAGGCTGTTTCTACGCTTTCGGTGTAGAGGCATTGCTCGTACCAAACTTAGAAAAGCGCAACCCCATTTGGTGGGTTACGCTTTTTTTATTGCCTAAACAAGTTTATTAGAAGCTATATAACAATGTATATAGAAACACCTGTTACAGCAGAAATCTACCTCCGCTGTTATTCCAAAACACATGCAGCTACCACCAAACAAAAGCCTTTCACATTCTATTGCATATTATGCCATTATACAAAAACCCCCTTTTTGCCGTGCAAAAGTATGGTTTTTGGCGTGCAAAAAGGTGGTTTTTACATTGCAAAAGTATGGTTTTTGCAATGCGAAAGTAGGCATTCTGTGTATGTTGTTGTGCCATAGCGAGTTGCAAGTGTACGTTGGTGCACAATTTTATGGTATTTGCAGATACGTAAACAACCACAAAATTCCAACCCATTAGCAACATTTTGGCAGACCGTCAGCAGCCGTAGGGGTCCGATTTATCGTGCCCGCATATATGAAACAACCACAAAATGGGGAACGAACATACGTGTGTGGTGGAATGAATATACGTATTTGATAATGTGGACATACGTGTACGAGGAAACGAATATGCATATTTAATAATGTGAAAATACAGACACAATGAATCGCCCCCTACGCCTGACGGAATGTTCGCCACGTGTTTCGTGGTTGAATGTGGACATTTTGCGGAATGTTCGTGGGATATTTCGTGGACAAACGTGGCATTGTTGGCAAACCACAATGCCGAAAATAATTGATATTACAACTGTTATGCTCTGTGCAAAGAACAATACAGAACACAAAAAAACACACTTTGGTAAAACAAAAACAAATAAACGGAATATTAAAAATGGATACACTATATCATCACTATTAAGTATTGATTCTGCGGTTTTTACCGTTTTGTACAAAAAAAGTACTATAAAGTAGGTAAAAAGAGCATTTTCTTTAAAAATAAAATCACGAAAAATAAGTATTGTGTAAAGCATTCTTTCTTCCTAACTTTGCACTGCTTAGATAAGCTAAACAATAAAATTCAAATTTAATATAAACATAAAACAACAACAATAAAACAATGAAGACAAAGTTTTTTGCGGCTCTTTGCTTTGCTGCCGCCCTGTTTACATCGTGCAGTAAAGATAAAAACGATGAGCCTAAAGTTAAGCCTACACCAGAGACAGCACAGATTAAGCATTTCGAAACACTTATGCCTGGCTACGATTCGTGGATTTATGTAGACCTCGAAACTGGTAAATACGAACAACAAGAAGAGCTTGGTGCACGCGAATATCGCAAATACAACACAATGACAGACTATGAAGTGGTGAAGACAGAACCTGCAAAAGGTAGCGAGAAAGACCTACCAAAGAAGTGGGATTTAGCCTTCCATATTACCGATGTTCGTACCAATGACGGTGCAGTATTTATGACCGACCAAACCGATATTAGTAGTATTAAAACACTTCCACAGGGCGATTATGTTGCAGATGTACCAAGCGAGATATTCGTAGAGTTGGGTGCTATGAAAGCAGGCGGCCTTATGGTAGTGTCAAAAACTATGTTAAACAAAGAAATGGCTAAGTGGGCGAAGAGCACTGGTATGGGTAAACCAAAGATAATTAGCGACAAAGTGTTTGCCGTTAAGTTTAAAAATGGTAACGAAGCCCTTATTTTGTTCAAAGATTACTTAGACGCTACTGGCAAGAAAAAGGCTGTAAGCTTCGACTATAAGTTTATAAAGAAAGCATAACAGAGGCAAACTCTTTTATGCTAAACCATAGCACGAGCGATAAACATAGTGGCAGAAGCATTGCCAATGTTTATCGCTTGGAATGTGGATAGCTGTAATCTACACCTTATTATATATAAGTTCACATGCCTGTCGTTCCCCTTCGGGAGAGCGATAAGGTGTACTTTATACCAAAATTACATAGAAACAAATTCATCAAAGCTTCTGTAAAATGAAGAAACTATTACTTATTCTCACACTCTTAACAACAACCTTCGCTACTATTTGTGCCGACAACGTTACACCAGAAAAAGGTTATCAGCTATCGGGAACGGTGGTTGATGTAGACTCTGACGAGCCTTTGGCAGGCGCAGTGCTAAAGGTTGAGGGCACCAATATAGTGGCAGGCACCAACAGTAAAGGCGAATTTACACTTGTTTTTGGTGCCAATAAGGTTTACACAGTACGCGTTTCGTGTATGGGTTACGCCCCCCGCACAATACAAGTTCCGGCAGTTGGACACCCCACACTCAAAATAAAGATGATTCCAACCAACTCTAATTTAGAGGAAGTAGTGGTTACTGGTTCGCGAAGCGAGCGACCTTTGAAAGACGTTCCCGTAATTACACGTGTCATTTCGCAGGACGAAATAAAAACAGTAAACCCAGTAGACCTAAACACTCTCTTGGAATATACATTGCCGGGTATACAGTTTTACTACAACAGTATGAGCCAAACCACAAGCATTAACTATCAAGGAATGGACAGCAAATCGGTGCTTTTCTTGGTAGATGGGGAACGAATAAGTGGCGAAGGCTCCGATCATAACATCGATTTCAGCCGTATCAACGTCGATAACATAGAGCGAATAGAAGTGGTAAGGGGGGCAGCATCTACCCTTTACGATAGTCGTGCCATCGGCGGAGTAATAAATATCATCACAAAAAAGAGTTCTCGCCCACTAAATGTACAGCTAAGCTCGCGCTATGCAGGCGTTAACGGACAGAACTATGGTGTTCAAGTGGGCATAAACCGTAGCCGACTAAATTCGCAAACATCGTTCGGGTTCCGCAATCGTAGCACTTATTGGGTGAAAGACAAGGAAGGAAAAACCGTAGAACGTATTGCACCAGATGGTAAAGCCATTGAAGAAAGAAGCGAACCACGCGATTTGCCCGTGTACGGATATAAGATTTGGGACGTAGGACAACGCTTTAGCTATAGATTTACCGACCAGTTTACAGGCGAACTCTTTGGTTCTTTCTATGCAAACATACGTCCAACCTATCAAGGACGCCGCTATCATCAACGCTACGAAGACCTTGTTCTGGGTGCAAAAGGCAACTGGCAAATGAATAAAAACAACGGTTTCGCATTCTCGTACACCTTCGATAACTACGCCAAAAAAGACGATTACAACCTTGTTAAGCTGGTAGAAAAAGTGTACAACAACATTAACCACAGCGCACGCCTATACTATACGGGCACATTCGGACAGCATACATTCAACGCCGGAGTGGAAGCCGTACACGAAAGTCTACGCCATTACATGATGAAAGATACTGGTATGGTGAGCAGAACACAGTTCTCGCTCTGCGTTCAGGAGGATTGGAAAATCAATAATGCACTAAACATAGTGGTAGGACTACGTGGCGACAAAAGTCCAAACTATTCTTTCCACATCACACCTAAGGTTTCGGCTCTCTACAGACCACTTTCGTTCTTAACATTTCGTGCTGGCTATTCGCAAGGATACCGCATTCCCACCCTTAAAGAGCTGTATCAGGAGTTTAATATGGCAGGTATGATTACTATATATGGTAATAAAGACCTGAAGCCAGAGTATGGAAGCCAACTCTCTGCATCGGTAGAATACGACCGTAACGGGCTTAACCTGTCGCTATCGGCATATCACAACCGTTTCAAAAACAAAATAACATACGAGTATTTGGCACCCGGTGTAAACTACGATATGCGTTATATCAACTCCGATAACGTAAAAACAACAGGTATAGAGGCTACTGTTAATTACAGAATGCTATGCGGCTTGAGCTTTATGGGGGCTTATACGTATATAAACGACTACAATGTAAAAGACGGATACAACCGTTCGTGGATACGTCCACACTCTGCTAAGTTCAACGTAACCTATAAACGGAAGTTCGGAAAAACCACCGAATCTATTGCACTCAATAGCCAATGGATGTCGCGAATAACACGTTACGCTTACGATTCGGACGCAAAGGCATACGTTCGCTACGTTTACGACCCACGAACAATATGTTCGCTCAACCTGCGGTCTGAACTTCCACGTGGTATAAACCTTGGTTTCATGATAGACAACCTATTTAATTATCACGATAAAGCGTCCGACTCTGATGTGCAACTACCACTCAACGGCATTAGCTACGTGCTTACAGTAGGTATAAACCTGTCCGACTTGTTCGGGAAATAATATCTTTCACATTATTATATATACTGTGCTACACAACTATAATGTATTGCTTACACAGCAACAACACCCTCTCACTATGGCGACAACCTTTTATCGCCATAGTGATAATGCGTTATATCCATAGATATAATGTGTTGTATCCATAGATGTAATGCGTTATATCCATAGATATAACATACTTACACCATAGTGTTAGAACTGTAAAGCCATAGCAACAAAGATAGTTTTACACACAGCAAACAAACAATATTAAACAGCTAAACCATTCATAAAGAAATAAAAAACGAACAGAATGAAGAAACAAAAAATAATAATCGGCGCCGTTATAGCACTGCTACTGCTTATTGGTTTCGGCGTTTGGAACAAGTGGATGTCCACTACTCGGATAGCATTCATAAACTATCAAACCATAACACTGGGGCAAATTGGTCGTGCAAACGATAATCCGCTCATCAAAATAGAGAGTCTTGACGCTGACGACATAGCCAAAGCCGATGGCTACGATATGGTTTTTGTGCAGGCAATGGGCTTACGGCTAACCGAAGAACAACGTGCTGAGCTTGAAAAAGCTATGAAAAACGGAACGCCAGTGGTGAGTACGCTCATAACAAATCCCGATAACGATTTCTGTTCGGTAGACACTGCCAATGCCAATCGTATGAAAGCGTATATCGACAACGGCGGTCGCGAAAACTATCACAACCTTCTTAGCTATGTAAGAAAGTACATAGACAAAAAAATTATCTATGCTTCTGAACCCGGAAAGGTGGTAGAACGCGTGCTCGGACTACTATATCATGCCGACCCAAACCGTCCCGACGACGAGGACAAACAGTTTAATTCGTTGGCAGAATATAACAAATTCCTAAAAGAAAAAGGACTTTGGAAAGCCAATGCCCCAGCTATCATCATAACAGGAAGTATGGGCGAGCCTAAAGAACTAATAGCAGAGTTAGAGAAAACTGGCAATATGGTGTATCCAGTGAACTCTATTCAGCAGTTTGTAGAGGCACATCACGCCGACAGCATTAAGGTTTCAGCTATCATTAATATGGCGCACGGACGCTTAGGCGATGCTTTCGTAGACTATTTGA
>ERZ773013.285-NODE-285-length-32399-cov-32.885110_pt1 | contig 32399 bp, 30 predicted proteins | sample MGYA00511670_ERZ773013 | MGnify/ENA primary metagenome ERZ773013 (study PRJEB29015, sample SAMEA2738120) | human oral metagenome | biome: human oral; feature: human-associated habitat; material: saliva | place: China | collected 2257 ... | reverse complement strand
GGGAATTAGGTGATTTAACATGTGAATACAAAGTAGGATTCTCGCCTACCAACCCTATCGGGTCTTGGCTGATATAACTCCCTGCATTCGGATCGTAGTAACGGAAACGATTATAAAACAGTCCAGTCTCGGCATCTTCGTACTTTTATTACCTTTTATGGAAATTTTCTTTTATATATTTTATTCGTTCTTCCAGCATGGGAATGAATGCTGCAGCATCAAAATCATGAAAACGTCCAATGTATTTTCTTAAACACGATTCTACATATAACCATACCTCATCACAAAGATTATCGATCATTTCATCCTCAGATAATTTCAAAAAATTATCTAAAATCAACATTTGATCTATTACAAGTCTTTCTTTCTGTTTTATATACCGAGCATACGATTTTAAATTCCCCTCTACAATCTCACTTTCATAAAACAATCTCAAAACAATTAGCAACGCATTATGGTTACTTCCTTCTTTGCATAATTTGTTTGATATAGAATTTTGCCAAATTGTATCCTGTAGATTATCCATAAAATAGTCTACAACTCTGTTCAGTAACTCTAACTTTAATTGAGTCCCTGGATAATGCTGTTCGCACAATATCTTAAAAAAAACTGCCATAGTTTCATTCTTTAATGGAAGGTCTTATTTCCAGCAGGTAATTTACCATGCTCTTTATGATACTCTTTTAATTTCATTGTTTCTAAAAGCCTGTCTGCACTTTTAGCCTCTCCTGTATCAATATACTTCATATTTAATCCGGCCGTTTGTCCCTGTATAGCTTTTCCATCAGGTCCAATCATAACAGAAGTAGCCTTAGACTTATTTATTCTTACCTCATCCATCCTTGTAGAAGAATATCTATTTGAGGATTTTTGAGATTCACCTATCTTATATACATCACCTTTATCAAGTCGAGTATAAGCAATGGGGTCTTTTTTCCCTTTTTCATAGACAGGATACCAACCGTCAGAAGAGGCTACAAGTTTGTAAACATCTAATCCTAGGATGTCCAACATATCATTAGCATCTTTCACATACCCGTACAACGTAGGATTGTTACCAGCCAACCCTATCGGGTCTTGGCTGATGTATGCTCCAGTCCTTGGGTCGTAGTAGCGGAACCTATTATAATAAAGTCCCGTCTCAACGTCCTCATACTGCCCCTGATACTTAAACGGAATGAATGCAGACGGCTGTTTCCTTTGCCGCCCGTAGATGTCCAGCTCCTGCTCCCACACCTTGTTGCCCTCCTTGTCGTAGGCTTGCTGGGGCGTACCGAGGTAGTCGGACACGATGGAGAAACAATCACCGTTGGCAACCAGCTTGGCAGCAGGTACGAACGTGTCTTGTTCGAAGAGCCAAGTTACCACATCATTTTCTTCCGTCCATTCGTGCAGTGGCACGTTGCCGTCCCAAACGAAGTGCGTGGTGGTTCCTGCAAAGGATTTTCGGATGCGGCGGCCGAGGGCGTCGTAGGTGAACGACACCTCCTTATCAATCGGGGCGACAATGCCGCCACGCGAAACCGTTTATCTCTAACTATAATCGAAAATTAGCTATATACACCTTTGCGAATTGTTCTATTGTCTTATCCGAATAGCTACCACCTTTTGCATACGCTAAGTCCATGATTTCAATTGTCAATTTATCTAGTTCTTTTGAATCCACAACAATAGAATGTTTTCTTAATTGACGTTCTATAACACGTTTGCATCTTGCAATGTCATTACTTGTAGCGTAGGGTATCATAATTAATGTAAATCTAAATGTTCAATTTTATCTTCTTTTATTTCTTTATGAGTAATTGCTTGTGTAGCACCTCCTTTACCAAATTCAGGGAAATCCTTTGTTATTGGTTCTAAATAATCAGCCTTTCCCCATTTTCCCTTAGGAATTTCAATATCATCTACTATTTGTAACGTATCGAAACTAGCTTTCACTGATGCATATTTTGATGCCTGCTTTGGTACACATTTGTTTTACTCGTTTAAGAATATAGTCTTTTTCCTTTCTTGAAATATGTGAATCAAACCTCTTCTTATACCTAATATATCCTTTTCCTATTCCTGTCTTATCATCAAATTTTTCAAAATATTCGATGTTGTCTAAAGACTTCTCTTTTTTATAATCTTGATACAATTTGATATAAGATGAATATATGACAAAGTCGCACTCATCTGAAGATACCATTTCTGAATCAATATAGTAAGAAATTCCCGTAGAGGTTACATACTCAATACCTCCACGTCTTAATAGTGTCAAGAACTCTCCATTTTCTCCCCTTACCGTGTACTTTTCTTTATCCATAGCCTATTAATGATGAATTTGTTTAACTTTTATATTGCCATCTGCATCAATCTTATGTTCAAAGACGGGAATTCCTTTTTTCTTTAAAATAGGTAACTCATCTTGTCCCCAAACGCTATTTGCTCCTCTATATTTAGGCTCATAAATAAAGACATGAGCTTCACCTACAGTACTTCCTGCAAAGTCTTTAGAGGTTTTCTGCCATAAAGGTTTAGCTTCTGTCTCCCAATCTAAATTTTTAGTCCATTCTTCCAAGGCTTGACCGTGAGGGGTCATTTCTAAAATGGTGTCACCCTTTTGTTTTGCAAAAATCCTAGCAGCATTTTGAGCATCCACACCACCTATAGCATCTCTTGCATAGGAACGAAATAAAAAGTAAAGGAAAGAGACCGTCTCACAAAGATTAGCCTAATCTATTATCCCCTCTAAAAGTTTTTCAAGTTGATCATTCTCATGTTGTGTGAAATGGCCTCGCCGTATGTCGTTAACTCTAAGTTGTAAACAATCAAAAAATGTATGAAAGCTGAAATCATCAAATTTTGTTTTGTATCTTTTTATGGATAGTTCTAAATATTGAAATATATCATTATACATCTTGGCTGACAACTCTTTATCTTTCAAACTAGAATAGTCTTCTAAAGAAAAAATAGGATCAATTATTAAACATCCTTCTTTCTTCATAAATCTACAATAAGATTTCATCTCATTCTCAGCAATTCTATTCTTTCGGAAAACTCGTAAATATAATTTAATTTTTCTTCCTTTGCGCTTGTCGTAACCTATTTGTTTGACAAGCGTTTCCTGCCAATATAAGTCATTCAAGCTATCGACAATATTATCAAGAACTTTTCCTATACGCAAATCTGTAGAATGTGCACCAGAGGAATCTAACTCATAAGTTGAAAATAAAAATACGCTCATACTTTTTGCTTAGTAATAATGTTTATTGCCAGCAGGCAGGTGGCCATGCTCTTCGTTATACTTTTTTAATAAGCTGTTTTCCAGTTGACGATCAGCTTTTTTGTTCCTCCCTGTGATATTGGTTTCATCTTAACACCTGCAGGAATAATGTTTCCATCGGCATCAAAGGCGACAGCTGTGGCCTTTGATCTATTAATCCTTGCTTCGTCAAGACGCACTTGAGAATATCTGGTCTTAGGGTGTTGAGTTTCTCCTATTTTGTAAACATCACCTTTATTCAGTTTTGTATATGCAATAGGATCTTTTGTTCCATATTCGTAGACAGGATACCATCCATCATGAGTCGCAACCAACGCATACACATCTAGCCCTAAGAGATCTAATTGGGAATTAGGTGATTTAACATGTGAATACAAAGTAGGATTCTCGCCTACCAACCCAATCGGGTCTTGGCTGATATAACTCCCTGCATTCGGATCGTAGTAGCGGAAACGATTGTAATACAAACCTGTCTCCGCATCCTCATACTGCCCTTGGTACTTGAATGGAATGAATGCAGACGGGCGTTTCCTTTGCCGCCCGTAGATGTCCAGCTCCTGTTCCCAAACCTTGTCGCCCTTTTTATCGTAAGCTTGCAGGGGTGTGCCGAGATAGTCGGACACGATGGAGAAACAATCGCCGTTGGCAACAAGCTTGGCGGCAGGCACGAACGTGTCTTGGTCTCTTCCATCTATTCGTGCTGCGAACGCTACTGCAGGGAAGTCGTTATAGTTATAGTCTTCTATAACCATCTTCCAATATCTAAACTGTTATAAAAAAATCCAATTGTGCCTTCATCATTTTTGTATCCCCTAGAATATTTTCTAACGCCTTACCATATTTTTGTACGTCGTCAGCATTACCAATATAATTCGTTAAAACACGAATACCGTTTACATAGACTTCCTCCTTGTCTTGATTTGAAAGCATAGAATCATTCGAAACAGATGCTATAACTTTTATGATATCATCTTTCAGCTTATCATATTTTGTTAAGCAAAGTTTAGCTTCTTCTATGGTGTTACAAGGAGTACTATCTAAAGTAGATAAAGATTTCTTTATTTTACATAGTTGTTTTATATAATCCATAATATAATTTAATGATGTTTCTTTACAACAGTATATGCTTCTTTTGGTATTTCCCCATCAATAAGGACCTCAGCATCCTTTGTCGCATATCCAAAAGCTTTTCCTTGTAAGGGTTTTCCTGTCTGTGGATCAATCCCATTAGAAATATCTATAATTTTCTTTGGTTCAATTTTATCTGTATTGATAGCAATAATGGTGGATTTGTTGGATTTTGCATAGAACTCTTCACGTTATGAATTGCCATCAGAAGAAGAACCTATATGGAAAGAATGCTTTGGTAGAATAGATATTTTCATAAGTCAAAATGAAACTATCTATAACTATCCATATATCTATAATGTCCATATTGACTATTGGGATCAAATAAACACAGATAAACATGAAAATAAATTATTAGACGAACTATAGTTCTTTCCATAATACTAATAACATTGTCAATGTCCCTGAACATCATTTCCGATATTTTGGGGCATTTGTGTTTGTTAGTTTCAGTATTCCATATAAAAGTCAGTAGCCTTTTTTGTTCGCCACTATGTATTTTTGACATATAGGTCGAATAAATAGCTTTATATCCTCATACTAAGTAAACGAAAGACTATTCAGTCGCATTTCAAGTTGTTCGGCGAATGATTTGCGAATAGAGAGTACAATTTCGCAAGTGTTATCAAACTTTTGTTCAACGATGTTAGCATTCATATCCTTTACTATTTTCATAACATCGTTCATCATTGGATAAGAAAAGGTGTAATGAACAATGTGCTCTACAAACTTTTCTTCTATTTTCGAATGTGCTATTCCGTCTGCAGCGGCTTCGCGATATGCAACAATCAGTCCACTCGTACCAAGCTTTACGCCACCAAAATATCTGATTACACAAATTAAAGTATTAGTAATATCGTTGCTTATAAGCTGACCAAGAATAGGTTTACCTGCAGTTGAAGAAGGCTCTCCATCGTCATTAGCACGAAATTCAGCACCATCAGCCCCTAAACGATAAGCATAACAACAGTGCCGCGCATCATAATACTTCTTTTTATAATGCCTCACAACATCTAAAGCTTCTTCAGCAGATTCGATATGATGCACAAAGGCGAGGAATTTACTCCTCTTTTCGGAATAAAACCCCTCGCCTATTGTGTCTTTGTGTACTGTTTTATACTTATCGGTCATTAATTAACTTGATATAAAATCAGCATTAATGATATTCTATACTTACGAAAGCTTGTGAATAATAAGTCCTGAACGAAGTTTTGGCTCAAACCAAGTTGCCTTTGGAGGCATAATCTTTCCACTATCAGCAATATCCATAATTTGTTGCATAGATACAGGGTAAAGTGCCAAAGCCATCTTCATTTCACCACTATCTACACGTTTCTTAAGTTCTTCTAAACCACGAAGACCGCCAACAAAGTCTATACGATCGCTTGAACGTAAATCTTTTATATCGAGAAGTTCATCGAGAATCAAACGACTTGATATATCAACATCGAGCACGCCAATAGGATCGTTGTTATCGTATGTACCTTCTTTAGCTGTGAGAGAGTACCACTCGCCATCTAAATATAGTGAGAACTCATGTAAATGAGCTGGTTTATAAATAGCAGTACCTTTCTTTTCTACTATGAAGTTCTTGTTCAATGCTTCGAGGAACTGTGCAGGAGTCATACCATTCAAATCTTTAACAACACGGTTGTAATCGAGAATAGTAAGCTCAGAAGCTTGGAAGCAAACAGCCATAAAGTAGTTATATTCCTCTTTACCTGTATGATTTGGATTAGCTTTTGCTTTCTCTCCACCCACAAGACCAGCTGCAGCAGAACGGTGATGCCCGTCTGCAATATAAAGACTTGGCATCTTTGCAAATTCTTCAGTAATAGTCTTTATATCTTTATCATCAGAGACTACCCAAAGTTGGTGACGGAAACCATCAATAGGAGCAATGAAGTCGTATTCTGGAGTAGTAGCAGCATAGCGAGATGTAATTTCTTTCAACACAGGATTATCTGGATAAGCAAAGAAAACAGGTTCTATATTTGCATCGTTTACACGAACATGCTTCATACGATCTTCTTCCTTGTCGCGGCGTGTAAGTTCATGTTTCTTTATAACACCATTTACATAATCTTGACAAGCAGCGCCAACAACAATACCATATTGTGTCTTGCCATTCATTGTTTGAGCATAAATGTAGTATTGTTCTTTATCGTCTTGCACCAACCAACCCTTGTCTTGGAACATCTTAAAATTCTCAGCAGCCTTTTCGTAAACACGTGGATCGTATTCACTTGTACCTTCTGGGAAATCTATTTCTGGTTTAATGATATGATAAAGACTTTTTTCGTTTCCTTTAGCTTCTTCACGTGCTTCCTCTGAATTTAATACATCGTATGGACGACTTTCTACTTGTTCTACGAATTCCTTTGGAGGACGAACACCTTTAAATGGTTTTACTATTGCCATAATATGTTGTAGATATAAAATAAAAGCAGACTATCATGGCTTTTGCTGTTTTATAAGCATAGTTCCTAATAATCTGCAATATGAGTTTAAATATTATTTATTTACTTGGAATTTGGTATCACCGTTAGCAAAGAAAGCATTTATTTGCTTTGCAGCTGCAATACCAGCGTTGATGTTAGCCTCTGCTGTTTGAGCACCCATCTTCTTAGGTGTGCTGAAGTAACGACCTTCGAACTTAGCAAATTCAGCATCAGCATCTGGCTTAATATCTGTGATAAACTTCAAATCTTCACGCTCCGCCATCAACTTGATGAGTTCTGGTTCATTGATAACTTCTTTTCGTGCAGTATTGATAAGAGTTGCTCCCTTAGACATCTTATTCACGAGAGCATAGTTAATACTCTGTTTTGTTTCAGGAGTTGCAGGAATATGGAGAGAAACAATATCGCAAGTCTCAAATAAAGCTTCTTGATTATCAACAGCCTTCACGTCTGCAGCCTCGATAACTTCTTTTGGACAGAAAGCATCATAAGCATAAACATCCATATTGAAACCTTTAGCAATACGAGCTACATTACGCCCAACGTTACCAAATGCAAGGATACCAAGTTTCTTACCCATCAATTCTGAACCACTCTTACCATTATAGAAATTGCGAGCACCATAAACAAGAAGTCCTAAAACTAGTTCAGCGACAGCATTAGAGTTCTGACCTGGAGTATTTTCTGCAACTACATTGTGTGCAGTTGCTGCAGCAAGATCAATATTATCGTAACCAGCACCAGCTCGAACAACTATTTTTAAATTCTTAGCAGCATCAAATACCTCTGCTGTTGCTTTATCTGAACGAATGATAAGTGCATCAACGTCTTTTACAGCATCTAACAACTGAGCTTTTTCTGTATATTTTTCTAAAAGTGCAAGTTCGTGTCCAGCACCCTCTATTTCTTTTCTAATACCTTCAACAGCTGCTGCTGCAAATGGTTTTTCTGTTGCGATTAAAACCTTCATAGTAATAAATTTTTATAATGCAAGTACACGGATATAACCTATTAGAGGTCTATCCGTGCCTTTACTATATTTTCTAATTAATGCTTAGCCTCAAATTCTTTCATGGTTTCAACAAGAGCCTTGCAGCCTTCTACTGTCATTGCATTGTAGCAACTTGCACGGAAGCCACCAACATCACGGTGTCCCTTGATACCAACCATACCTCTTTCTGTAGCAAATTTGAAGAACTCATCTTGAAGTTCTGCATACTCATCATTGAGAACGAAGCAGATATTCATATAAGAGCGATCTTCCTCACATTTTACTGTACCACGGAACAACTTGTTACGATCAATTTCATTGTAAACAATATCTGCACGTTCCTTAGCAAGTTTTTCCATTGCTACTACACCACCATTAGCCTTAATCCAACGGAGATTCTCCATTGCTGTGTAGATTGGTACTACAGGAGGAGTATTGAACATAGAACCCTTCTTGATATGTGTACGATAATCCAACATTGTTGGGATTTCACGTTGTACACGGCCAAGAACTTCATCCTTAATAATAATGAATGTCACACCCGCCATAGAAAGATTCTTCTGTGCACCACCATAGATGCAGTCGTACTTAGAAACATCAACTGGACGGCTAAAGATATCTGAAGACATATCACCAATCAAACGAACTGGTACATCTAAATCTTTGTGATATTCAGTACCATAAATTGTGTTATTGGTAGTGATGTGCAAATAATCCAAGTCTGTAGGAACATCGAAGTTCTTTGGAAGATATGTATAGTTTTCATCTGCAGATGAAGCAACTTCAACAACATCTCCAAACAACTTAGCTTCCTTCATAGCCTTCTTTGCCCAAACACCAGTATTCAAATAACCAGCCTTCTTTACCAAGAAGTTGAAAGGAATCATGCAGAACTCAAGTGATGCACCACCACCTAAGAATAATACTGAATAGCCTTCAGGAACATTTAGTATTTCCTTTACCAAAGCCATTGCTTCATCCATTACAGGTTGAAAATCCTTTGAACGGTGGCTGATTTCAGCGATTGAAAGACCAATTCCGTTGAAATCTAAGATAGCACTTGCTGTTTTCTCTATTACTTCGCGTGGAAGAATACATGGACCAGCACCAAAATTGTACTTCTTCATGATGTCTTAATTTTTTAGTTGAACTTATTTATTATTATATTATTATATTCCTCAAAAGGGCGTATAGACTTAGTCATACGTCTGCGAAATTAAAGTTTTTATTTGACATAGGCAAATATTTAAGCATATTTTTACTTTCTATTTTTATTGCCTCATCAATCCTTTTGCTTGTAATCTATAAATTATACAGCATTATAACACAACTATCACTTCACTTCTTCCACAACGGTACTAATACCCTTTATTTTCTCACCTTTCGTCATCTTTAGAATTTGGGATATTTTTGTTCGAGATACTGCTACATAAGAAAAACGTGGCATTATGTCTATCTTTCCTATATCCATTCGTTCCACTCCTGCTTTTTTACATAAAAAACCTACTATATCGCCCTTGGATATCTTGTCTTTCTTTCCTTTACCAATATATAATGTAGACATTCGCGCTGGTTTTATGGTAGGCAATACATCTGGAAGTTCCATAATATCAACCTTTTGGTTTATATAATTAGGGAGTTGCTCATCTGGACCTAACAAGAAATATATATTACCACATTTATCCCAACGCGCAGTTCTCCCCACTCGATGAATATATTCGTCTTCGTTTTCTGGAAAGTGATAATGAATAATATTATCTACATCGGGAATATCTAAACCTCTTGCTCCTAAATTTGTACTTACAAGAATGTTAGTTGAACCATTCGAAAATCGATATAACATTGCTTCACGTTCTTTCTGTTCTAATCCGCCATGGAATATAGAAACAGAAAAACCTTCTTCCTGTAAATAAGTAGCAGTACGAATAACAGATTCTCGATAGTTTAAGAATACAATACTACTCTTGTCGCCAAGATATTTCAATAAATCAGAAAGAGTCTCTAACTTGTCTCTCTTTGTACTATAAACTGTATGTAATTGAACACGATTAGAAGTTTCGTCTTCATTATTCCTATAATCTATGCAAATATTAGAGCCTATATTTATAAACTTTGGGATAGAATCCGCCTCAGTTGCAGATAATAATATACGACGCCTCACCATAGGCAACTTATCTACAACTTCTTGCATTTCTTGTTGAAATCCCATCTCTAAACACTTATCAAATTCATCAATAACAAGCCATTGTATAGTTTTTGATTCAAAATTTTCCTTATCAAGATGATCGTTCAACCTACCAGGGGTCGCAAAAATGATTTGTGGTTTCACATTACGCATTTCACGATGTTCGTCCATTGTTGGTCTACCACCATAAAGAGCCATTACTCTTAAACCTGATTTTATATCTTGGACTACATTTGCCGACTGTTTTGCTAATTCTCTTCCAGGTACTAATACAACTGCCTGAACTTCATCTTTTGTTGGATCTAATAATTCTACCAAAGGCAACAAATAAGCATAAGTTTTCCCAGACCCAGTTGGCGACAACACTATAACATCTTTATTGGAATGCAAGATTGCCTTGGAGGTAGCTTCTTGCATTTCGTTTAGCGTTATATCTAATTTCTCTATTACTTCATTTAGCTTCATTACGCAATTTATCTATTTCGTCAAATTCTTTTCCCATATTTAAATTCAAATAAATTGTATATAATGGTGCTAGCCATTTATCTCGTGCTTTTGGTGCCAATCTTTTGTATTGTTCTAAATATGGCATTGCAGTTTCATACAATTTATTTATTTTAACTCGTTTAGAACGATTTTGTTGAGTTTTGGCTAACTCTATAGCCTGGTCAAAATATGCTAATCCTAAATTACAATATGCATCAGCAAAATCAGCCTTCTCTTGTATCAGTTTTAAACAAATATCTATACATTCTTTATAACGTCCAAGGTTAAGCAATACTGTACTCTTTGTGAAACGAAACAATACACTTGTAGAATCAGTCTCTAAAGCTTTATCCGTTATTTGGAGTGCCATTTGGTTATCTCCATTTTTAACATAATATTCCACTAATCGAGGAAAGAAAAATGCGAAATTGGGATATTCTTTAAAACCTTCTTGCAAAGCTTTAAGGTATTTTGTTGTATCTTTTTGCATTAAATAAGCACTAGCCTCATACTGTCTCACAAAGTTCAACATAGAACTATCACGTTCTGCCAAATTCAGATACCGCATTGTTTTTTCTGTATCTCCCAATTTATAACCACAATACATTGCCCAATAAGCAGCATGGGGCATTAAATCATCTTTATGTTCATAATCATAACCGATAAAAAGCGACTGTTTATCCGTCTTGATATAATTATCAAAATAATCGTAAGCAGTTTTATAATCCTTCACATGGAGGAAATATGTGCCACCATTAAAAAGGTTTGGTCTAATAGAATTTAAAAATTGAGCATGACGTTCTCTATATTTTGGAAGTACGGGAGATGGCATATTCAGGTGTGCATCAATAGAATCGAATTTTGCCATAGTTTCATACATTCGTTTTGTTACAGAGAAGAAAGCTGCGGTATCATATTGTTGTTTTAAATACAATTTTTCATTACCTTGTTCATATTGCTTCATCAATATATCACAAAGCATTACCCAAATTTTAGTATTAGTGCGATTTACCGAATCCTCTAATAAGTTCTGCATAGATTTCTCCGCCTTCACTAACTCTTTTCCTGTTTTCAGTGATTCGCGAGCTGTTGCCAATTGTTTCTTTTGAGCATACAATAACATAGGGCTAAATATAAATACAAGAAACAATATGCTCTTTAAAATATTTTTTTTCACCTCGTTTATTTATTTGTCAGTCCTTCTAATTCTTGTGCCTTTATTTTATCTCCTAACATAGTATAAGCCATATAAAGAGGGTTTACCCAATCTACCTTATTACGTCGAGGATCTTTTGCTTTTACTCTTTCAAGATAATTTCGTGCATCGGCAAAATATATCATATAATCATTTTCTTGTATTGGTATTCCTTTCTTTTGTTTTTCCAACATTTCGTTTCTCATCTCTAATCCTCGCATATTCAAACACACACCAATATTAAAAGCTATTGGAATTAAATTAGGCGATAGCTGATCTGCCAGTTTATATGCTTCTATTGCCTCGTCCCATCTTCCTGCTTGCATAGCTATCTCGCCTTTCAATATCCAGGGTATTGACGATTTCGAATTATTTACCAACTGATGGTCTATAAAACTTTCTATATTAAATCGGGCTGTAGAATGCTGATAAAACTTCATTAACCAAGAAAAATATTTTGTATTTGTTGGTTCTGTTTCATATAATTTTGCTAGAACGCCAAGATATTTTAATGAGTCATCTGCATTTTTCATTTGTTCTCCCATACATTCTGTCTTCACTTCTACAGCTGGTTGTGCTGTTTCATCATATTGTATGGCGATATTAGCATATTTCTCTGCTAATCTAAAATTCCTAGTTTTTAAATAATCATAAGCCAAATAATATGCAGCAATTCCACTTTCATCAGGAATATCTGCTACCAAAGAATTTGTTCTTGTTGTTAAATAAAGTTCTAAAGCTTTCTGTCCTTCTATTTTCGTATAATTATTTTTTAATAGGAACTGACCTGCATCTATCAACATTGGATACAATGTTGATATGCGTTGTTGGTTTTCTTTACTGAATTCTGGTTTAATTTTACCTTTACGATTAGGCATTCTATCATATTCATCGCATTTTAACGAAGACAATATTCCATCTACCACAGCACGATAGATAGCGAGCGAATCCCTATCCGTATTCGATTGTACTCTTTGATATGCAGTTTCAGCTTGTTTATTAAATTTTTCAGCGTTTACCTTATTATTCTGTGCCTGCGCTGACAAAAAACAGAAAGACAAAAATAAAACATATATCGTTAATTTCCTCATAAGCTTTCATTTTGTAGTATAACTTTCTCATCTTTACTGTTATAAAGAGAAAAAAATCTCCAAATCAGTTTTTATTAGTTTTTCTATCATTCTTTATTGATAGAATAGAGATGAGACTTATAAAAATATCCCCCTTTGGCAAAAAGAACACCAAAGAGGGACATATATTTATATTATTCAGCATAACCTGCATCGGCAGCAAGAGCTTTTGTTTCAGGAGCCTCAGGTCCTTTTACAAAATAATAGCTACCATAGAGAGGGATTGCCCATAAGTTTTTACTTTGCTTTGCAGTATCAAGTGCTTTTGCTTTCTCTAAATAAGAAATTGCTTCATTGTAAACAACATTGAATTGTGCACGTGCTTCTTTGGTCAAATTTTTCACAGCCATTACACGTTCTTGAGCTTTATAGAACAGACACTGTCCAATAGATGCATTAATTGCTATTTGTGCACTCTCATCAGTTGCTAATGGTAATGCTTTCTTTAATGCATCAACTGCGGCATCATAATTTTTTCTAACACTTTCAAATTGTCCTTTTAAAACTAATGCACTGTAGCTTTTAGGGTCTTTTGCAAGATGCGCATCTATTATTTGCATTGCTTTATCGCCCATACCAAGTGAATTGTAAGTAGAAGCTAATGTTGAAAGAATTGCTTCGTTACTTGGATCTTGTGTATAAATTTCAGCAAGTTTATTTGCGTATGCTAGAGAATCTTCACGTGTCTTTAGTTGTGAACCTAAGATAGCTAATTTTAAGTTTTGCACTTCTTTAGCACGTTCCTTGTTGTCTTTTGCATATTCTATATATTTCTCTGCCTTTGCAAAATCGTTATTTTGGTAAGCATATACAGCTGCAAAGTAAGCTATTTCTGGCAAATTTTGGTCTTGTCCTTTAAAGCTTGCAAATTCTGGATAACCTGCAGATTCTACATATTCTGCTAAGTATTTATATGCCATTTTATCATCTTTACCTTGATAATAAACACCACCATTAATCAAGTCGTTACGAAGTTTATAAACACTTTCTACCAAAGCTGCATATTTTGGCTTTACCTTACCTTTTTGGTTTGGCATATTATCGTATTTTATAGCTTCTACACCTGAATTAAAGGCTGCACCAACAGCAGCATAAAGTCCTTTTTCATCTACAGGTTTATTACCTTCTTTACCCATTTGTTTTTGGGTTTCGTTCTCTAGCTGAATACCTTCTTCATAGTTTACCTTCTTCATTGCCAACTCGTAAAGCCGATTGTAAGCTTTAGCTTTTTCTTCATTTCCTGCAAGTTGATCTAAAGTAGACTGTACAAGATTAGCAGCTTCAGCATAGTTCTGAGCTTTTAAAATTGCTTTTAATGGTTCGCTGTCTCCAGCAAATGCAGTAGATGTTCCTATTAACATCATTACTGCCAAAATAATTTTTTTCATATTAGTTTATAATTTAAAGATTAATACTCGTTATTAAATCTTCTGCTTTATGTTTGTTTTATATCTGCACTTTCTTCAATAACGCTTAAGTTTCTCTCTATTTATTCAAAATCTACCGATGGAGATGTTGTTTGGTTGGAGTTATCTACTTCGTTCGACTCATTTGAATAAGTATCATTCGTTTGATTTGTTTGCGAATGTTCTTCTTCTTCAACATGTTCTTCCATTTCAGCACTCATAACCTTACAAACAGAAGCAATAACATCGTTTTTCTTTGCAAGATTTATAAGACGAACTCCTTGCGTTGCACGTCCCATAACACGGCATTCTGCCACAGAAAGACGAATAACAATACCACTTTGATTTATTATCATAAGGTCGTTCTTATCGGTTACATTCTTTATAGCAACCAACTTGCCTGTCTTTTCTGTTATGTTCAATGTTTTAACTCCTTTACCACCACGATTTGTTAACCGATAATCTTCCACAACAGAACGTTTACCATAACCTTCTTCCGACACTACCATTACAGTTTCTTCATTGGCATTATCTACAACTATCATTCCTACAACAGCATCGTCTCCGTCTTCATCTAATCTCATTCCACGTACTCCTGTAGAAACACGTCCCATAGTGCGTACTGCCTCTTCATTAAAACGACAAGCACGGCCATTACGATTTGCCATTATAAGTTCGTTATGACCATTTGTTAATCGTACATCTACAACTTCGTCGCCTTCGTTTATATTTATAGCAATAACGCCATTAGTGCGCGGACGTGAATAATGTCGTAACGATGTTTTCTTTACTAATCCACATTTTGTAGCGAATACAACATAATGTGAATCGAGGAAAGTTTCATCGTCTAATCCTGTTAATCGTAAGAAAGCATTTACACTATCGTCAGGATCGAGTGCTAACATATTTTGAATTGCACGACCTTTCGATGTTTTATCACCTTCAGGTATATCATAACATTTCATCCAGAAGCAACGTCCTTTCTTTGTAAAGAACAACATTGTTTGGTGCATTGTTGCAGGATAAATAAATTCGGTAAAATCTTTATCTCTTGTGCGTGCTCCTTTTGAGCCTACTCCACCACGCGCTTGTTCTTTAAAATCGGTTAGTGGGGTTCGTTTTATATAACCAAGATGACTAATTGTAATAACAACAGGGTCGTTTGGATAAAAGTCTTCTGCATTAAACTCGTGTTCATCTGGAATAATTTCGGTACGACGAGCATCGCCATATTTTTCTTTTACTTCCTGCAGTTCTTCTTTCATTACTTCTTTACAACGCTCTGGATTATCAAGAATTTCTTGCAAATCTTTTATGGTCTGCATTAATTCTTCATATTCTGCATGCAATTGATCCATACGCAAACCTGTAAGTTGCGATAAACGCATATCTACAATAGCTTTCGATTGCAATTCGTCTAATTCAAAACGTTTTTCCAAATTAGTTTGAGCTTCGGCTGGTGTTTGACTCGCACGAATTATATGTACTACCTCATCAATATTGTCGCAAGCTATTATTAACCCTTCTAAAATGTGAGCGCGTTCTTTTGCTTTATTCAAATCGAACTTTGTACGACGAATAGTTACATCGTGGCGATGCTCTACAAAATATTTCACACAGTCGTATAAACTCAATAAACGTGGACGACCATTTACAAGAGCTATACAGTTTACCGAGAACGAGCTCTGCAAAGCTGTCATTTTAAATAGTTTATTCAGAATAATATTAGCATTGGCATCGCGTTTCACGTCTACAACAATACGCATTCCTTGACGTCCTGTTTCGTCGTTCACGTTTGAAATACCTTCCAACTTACCTTCTTTCACTAAGTCGGCTATATACTCTATTAGTTGTTGTTTATTTACACCGTATGGAATTTCGGTTACAACTATTTTATCGTGTTGTTCTCCGCTTTCTATTTCGGCTTTTGCACGCATCACCACGCGTCCTTTTCCTGTTTCGTAGGCATCTTTTACTCCTTGTAACCCATAAATATAAGCTCCTGTAGGAAAATCTGGTGCTGGTATATATTGCATTAATTCGTCTACAGTAATTTCTGGATTATCAATATATGCGCAACAACCATCTATTACTTCGTTTAAATTATGTGTCGGAATATTTGTTGCCATACCTACAGCAATTCCATTACCTCCGTTTACAAGTAAATTAGGTATTTTGGTTGGCATTACGGCTGGTTCCTTCAACGTGTCGTCAAAGTTATTCACCATATCTACCGTATCTTTCTCAATGTCGTCCATTACGTGTTCGCCCATTTTGGCTAAACGACACTCAGTATAACGCATAGCGGCTGGAGAATCGCCATCAACGGAACCAAAGTTTCCTTGTCCGTCCACCAGTTTATAGCGCATATTCCATTCTTGCCCCATACGTACTAAGGCTCCATATACAGAAGAATCGCCATGTGGGTGATATTTACCAAGCACTTCACCTACAACACGTGCACATTTCTTATAGGGTTGATTACTAAAATTGCCTATTCCTCGCATTCCATAAAGAATACGACGATGAACTGGCTTAAAACCATCGCGTACATCTGGAAGTGCACGAGCTACTATTACCGACATTGAATAGTCGATATAAGAGCTTTTCATTTCTTCCTCAATGTTTATTTTTAAAATACGATCGTGGTCTACTGTTTGATTCTCGTCCATTATTTTTGTATTTTTATATTCTATTATTTTTGTTTCGCTACAACCGCTTAAATTCTTAATAAAATTGCGTTAAATAGCATTTATTTTCGTTTTAAGCCTTTCTGGTTGTTATTTCGGGCTGTAAAAGTACTAAATAAAAATGACATATAAACCCCTAAAAACGAAAAAAAACACTATTTTAAGTATTCTTATGGTTGAAGAAAAACAACATAAAGCCATAACTTATTATGAAAAACAAGAAGGTTAGAAAGAAATATCTTTTTATAGATACTCTTTCTTCTATGCTCTTACTATTAATAAACAAAAAAAGGATTTTATTTTAAATTGGGGTCTCGTTAATAATACAAATACCAAAACTAAAACTTAAATAGAATTTTAGACTCTCGTAAATTTTGTTTTATTGTTAAGCAGATTTATATGTTTTGCAATGTAGATGCATTGATTTACAGCTATTTATAAAGGTAAACAAGATGATTAAGAGTGAGAACTATAGACGATATATATGGCATTTTATTCAACTATTAATCTGTATTTAATATACCTTTCAAAATTTATAATTAAAAGTATCGGAAAATTTAATTATGATTTTTTATTTTGTAATTATTTTTTTCTATTTCATAATTATTATTTTCTCAGGTTCATAATACGCTTAGAGAGAATACTATATTTGAAAACACAAAAGCAGCATATTTACATCTGGCAAATATGCTGCTAATTACTATATATGTAATGTAGATTTCGTGTAAACTATGTGCACTTTGGCAAGTTTTTAATACCTAATTAGGCATTAGAAATTACTGGAGATAATTGTATTTACAATTGCACATAGTGTTATTGCCTAATAATTGGTTAGAATTTAATACATATCATCTACTTCTGGGTCTTCATCGTCGTCATCTGTTTCGCCACCTACTGGCACTTTTGATTGTCCAGCAAGCGTTCTTTCAAGATATTCGTTGCTAAGTTGCAATACAACAACTTCAGAAATAGGCATTGTATATTCTTTTCTTTTCATCTCTATTCTCTCCTATCTTACTTAATTATAACTTTCTTGCCATTTACAATATAAATACCTCTATTTGGTTTTTCTACACGTCTACCTTGTAAATCGTAATAAACAGTTTCGTTGTTTGTTTTTGGTGTGGCAACTTCTTCTATACCTGCCGTAGTTTCTTCGTTTTCCATATCGTATCCGTCTAACTTTGCTCCAGAAGTGTTTGCATCTACCAATAAGAATGCTTTATTTCCTTTGACAGTTGTTCCACGATAGCGATAAAATCCCAACGGATTACGCACTGAAGTATTTGGATTTATATTGAACACACGAATTGTTTTTCCGTTAGTTTCTACAGTTGTTTTTGCCTCATCAAAAAATATAGCTTTAAGAATATTGTTTGTAGATATTGTATTGAAACTTGCAATAGGCAACAATCTATTTGCATTACTTTGAGTTGTTTCTAATTCTAATATAATTGGAGTTTGTGCAGGAATTATTTCGCCTTGCGATGCTATTTTTGTACACTTTGCATATCCTTTTTCTTCGCCGATTGTACCCACAGATTCCACAACGTAAGCATTAATATTGTCTATTATCTTCATTGGAAAATCGGTATAAAGGGTTGTAAAGTACTTATTATTCTTACCTTTCATCTTGTCGGCTGTGGTAACTCCAAAATAATTGTTACTACTTTCGCCTACAGGTTCTATTATCCATTTTGCAGCTTCTCCTACAGCTGGCAGTTCTGGTCCATACCATGCAGTGCTATTATTATTACAGAAGTTGAACAAAGCATCGCCTTCACGATATTTATTTACAGCATTTCCGTTTTCTGTTACTCGGTCGAGGGCACCTTCCATTAAATAATAAGTATGTCCGTGATTAACTCTGCCGGCATCAACATAACTTTTTACCAATATTACTAAATCGCTGCTTGTTCCAAAACGTCCTTCGAGTGCTTGCACTGCATATTTTTCTACAGCTTCCCAAACTTCATCAGCATTGTTATGTTTCAACCCATCACGGATATCTGGATAATTGGCAAGAGCACTCTCAATTCCCGATTTTACCAAATTACCATTATTATTATAAAAATCTACAATAGGTTGCATAGATGGTACTGTTGCATACGCATAATAAGCCTCTGCTCCATTTGTAGTAGTTGTTTTCTCTAAATGCATATCTAAGTCCCATTTATTAAGCACTTGGGTTTCTAAATACACCATTGCAAAAGGAGCAAGTGTAGTAAGCTTTTCCTTCAATTTCGCATATATTTTATCCTTTACCATAGCTATGCCCTTCAATAAGTAACCATTAATTACATCTACACCCTGCGAACGTAAAGTTTTAATGGTATAGATATTTTTAGTGTTATCCCATTCAGCGTCTAACTGAATAACACTTCCGGGTTGTGTCTTTACAGCTTCGGCAGTTTGGTTTGGTTGTGCCCGATACTTACCCGTAACTTGCACATACTGTTTCTTATCGGCTCGCGTATATGCATTCTTAATACGAAAATAGCCAGAAATAGGTCCTGCAGAATATGCTCCAATTGTGAATAAGAACAATAGGACCAATTGAATCAAACGTAATTTTTTCATCATTACTTTCCTTTTTTAAAATATAATACAATTAAAAATTATAATCAGAGTTATTTAATTTGAGTGCGAAATAGAAAATATAACGCAAAACATTTTTTAAATCAGAGCAACATTTATAGTCTTAATATTCAAAATATATAAGTCAATAAAAATGAAATTCTGAGTATCTTGTGAAGCAAAAATAGAAATAAAATTGTATATAAATACTCTCTAAAATAACATTTACGAACAAATAAAATTCTTTAGTAATCTTTTAATTAAAAGATATTAAGGCATTTACGGCAATTATACAAATAAATACAAACTATAAAAAGAGTATCTGCATATCAAATTCTCATTCGATATGCAGATACTCTTTTTATTATAAACAAACTTATACTAAATAACGTTCATCTATAATGTAACGACACTATACTTATATCAAAACTTTTTATTACGTAAATGTTAAGATATAAATATTAGCAAGTAAATAAAAAACACTACTTTATAAATATTTTCTTTACAGTCAGAAGTTTTCCCTTATTTACAGTTTGCACAACGTAAATGCCTGGTAATGCTGGACGAGTATTGCCTATATATCGCCCGTCAAGTGTATAATAGTTTTGTTTAACACCTTCAGATTCTGGCTTAATTGGTGTAATAAATGTGGCTGGATTAAACTCTGCTGCACCAACATCAATACTTTTACCCATTATTCGGTTATTACCATAAATATCTTCTGTGTAATTTTCAATACTAATAGGCATTCCTTTATCAACAAATTCGCTACCCATTTGCAGTTCCCAACTAGCAAACAAAATATCGGCAATAGAATCTTTATTGGTAGTAAAGCCATCAAAAGTAGTTGGAGCTACAAAATTTGCTTTGTCTACAGTGTTACTATTTATGGTATTTACAATATCAGTTGCAACATTACAATTAGAAGAATAGTCTAAATTTGCATTTGTAGTAGCCTTTCTCGTCTTATTATTCTGAATTGTGCTATTTATAATTTTACCACCATCGGTATATATTCCACCACCATTAAACGATGTACAGTTGTAAACAAGACCTCCCACGAAAGTTCCTTTATTATAAACACCACCACCAGCACCACCTTTATCGTCGCCCAATAATGTATAATCGGCAAAACAATTGGTAACAACGTTATTTATTGCAGTGCCTAAATTGTAGATACCACCACCAATAAGTCCACGAGAACTTATTATTTCGTTATCGCGTAATAAGCCTGTCGAATAGATTGCACCACCTTCACGAGCATAACAACCTTCGAAAAGACAATCGGTAATTGTGCCTCCCACATTATATATAGCACCACCTGCATCTAAAGCAACACAATCTAAAAAGAAGCAATCGTTTATATCTACATTTTCGGCATACACTGCCCCACCCTGTGCTTGTGTATTTGGAGAATGACCATAAGTACGTTCAAAATAGCAGCCAGATATTTTTGCATTGTTCTTACCTATTAAATAAATAGCAGCACCATTGGCATATTTATTTCCTTCGGCTGTAAAGTAACAAGAGTTTTCTATAAATCGACAATTAGTTATTGTAACATCGCCTACAGCATAAATAGCACCTCCTGAACATTGCACATTATACACCATTGCATTTGCACCTTTCAAGGTAAGTCCATCAATTGTTACGGGATCTGTTATTTCTTCCTTCGTATATAATATATGGTTAGCATTATTTGCCGTTCCTGGAATTATATTGTTATCAACTTTCCACCCAAACATATACGGATTTTCTGCATTCGTTTCTCTAATCCACTCATCAGGAACATCATCATCAGCACTCAATATTGTTGTATTCACATAATCGTAAGCTTCACCATCTTCTACTTTCATACGTTCTTCTTTATTCTTCTCTGTACCAGCAAAGCCTCCATAAATAGAAACGCCATTTTTTAGAGGAAAATGTCGTGAGTTTTTCTTCGAAGTTTTAATGAGTTGTGTGGGTTTATATGTACCTGCTGCAATCCAAATTTCATCGCCCGAAGTTGCTTTTGCTAAGGCATCGTCTAAACTTCCCATAGCTTTTTCCCACGAAGTGCCATCGTTTGTTCCATTTGTTGTTACGTAATAGACTTTCGATTGTAATGGAGTTGCTGCAAAAAAGGCAGCAAATCCTACTGCAAAAAGATTTAAATGTTTCATTTTTCAATATGCTTTTGTTTGTTAAGTTAGAATATTAAAATTACCTCTCTCCTGTTATTATAGCCCCTATTTGCTTTTTGATATTTTAATAAGAAGCAAACCAATTGCCGTCCAAATAAGTTCTCTTACACGCACAATAAGAGCAACAAAAATTCCTGCATTAGTTGTTAAACCTAATCCGGATATTGACATTAGAAATCCACCTTCACGTCCTCCAAGTTGTAAAGGCATAAAAAACAAAATATTTGCGAATAATGTTGTAAAGGAAATTATAAGGATACAATTCAAATAGTTAACGCTTGGAAACAACACTAACAGTATAAAGAACACCTCGAGAGCACTACAAATACGGCAAGATAGTTCTATAAGAACAACCGATATAAATGTTTTTGGGTCTTGATTATGTAATGCTGCAATCTGCTTATCTATATTTTCTAAGCGTTCTTTATTATTTTCGACATATTTATGTGCCCATTTTTTTATACCTGGAATATGTTTCAGCAGGTTCATAACACGAACAGCGAGTCCTTTTTTATATCCCGTGAAAAAGAACCAAATAGCTGTTAAACAAAAAATTCCACATATTGCTAACATAATAGCCATAAAAACACTAACGTGTTGTGTTAGTATAAAGAGAGGAATAGATAGTAACCAGAACCAAAAATGGCTGAATATGTGTGTCATTACAAACAAAAGCACCGACGATGTGGCACGTTCTACTCCAATATATGGCGACAATTCCATAATTCTGTAAGGTTCGCCACCCATTAAGCCGCCTGGTGTTGCATAGTTTAATGCAAATCCAGACACACTAAGTTTATAGAGATATCCAAACGAAACCATTCGTTTATCTTCTCCCTTAGTTTGACTTTTAATAATAATATACCAAGATGCTGTATTGAATATATAAAGAAATGCCCACAACAACAATACAGCGAAGAACCAATAGCCTGCATGCTGCAATCCTTTCCATACTTCGGAGAAGTTTAACTGTGTTACCATTATAGCTAACACTACTATTCCGAAAAGGAAAAATCCATTCTGAAACTTCTTCTTCATTGGCTCAATGGTTTATGCTATTTTCTGCTTTCTTGTTATTCTTCTTTACGTTTTGGAATAGTGAAACGTACTTTCTCACTATCGTCGCGGCGTTCTTTATATAGCTTTGGCAATGGATTTCCCATTGGAGCATCGTATTCTTTACGATGACGAAATATATCTATAGCAAGAAAAATAGCATGGCGCATAGGCATTGCATCGGCAATTCCTTTACCAGCAATACTGAAATTATCTATAACTTCTGGAGTTGTACGTATCAATCGTAGTCCTGCAAGATAACTAACTCCTCCTTCTACTGTGAGCGAACGGAATGGTGTTAATCCTTGTTCATAGTACATAGCAAGAATTCCATCGAATTTATCCCAATCGTTACCTGCAAAAAACTTATCTGCTGCGTATGGGCCAAATGCCAAAATATTTTCTTTCTCTAATATATCAATGGCAGGTTCTATTAGTTCTTGTTCTTCTGAACCTAACAATCCATTATCTCCAGCTTTCGGATTAAGAGCTAAAATAGCTATACGCGGATTAGAGATACGAAAATCGCGACGTATACTTTGAAATAACAGACGACCGCTTTCGGTGATTTTCTCAATAGAAAGAGATTCGGCAACTTGTTTTAATGGCAGATTACGAGTAGCCAAAGCAATACGCATATTTTCGCTTATAAGCATTGAGAGCGATGGTTCTTCAGCTGGCAAATGATCTTCAATATATCTACTTTGTCCACTAAAATGAAAACATTCATTATTCTCTAAAGGTGCAGTTACTAAAACATCAAATCCACCAGCATTATAATCTTCCAATGCACGATCTATTGCAAGCAAGCCAGCATTACCCGATTCTTCTGTAGGAATACCGAGTTCTACTTTTATTTCTTCATCGAATACTGGTATAAAATTTATTCTGTTGTCTTGAACTTCACTTATATCATTAATAATAGTAAAGGTTACTTCCATCTCTAAAGCATTACGATGGTAAGTAGCAACTTTAGGAGAACCATATATTATAGGTGTGCAGAGCTCCAACATTGTTGGTTCCTCAAATGCTTTGAATATCAATTCGTATCCTATTCCGTTTGTATCGCCATGTGTAATGGCTACTCGCACTTTTCTATTATTACTCATAACTTATTTAAAATATTATGTATCTCTATTTCTTTTCTTATTTATTTCGAGTGTAAAGAGCTGCTTCCAATCTGCGTACAAGATTTCGTTTCTTTGTTTCAGGTGCATAAACGAAAACTTCTGTTACAACAATTCGTTTTCCATTTGGTTTCCAATATGCAACGAAAGGTCCTCCCATTGCATCGTTTTGCATTTCCCAAAGTCCCCGTATTGTTACCGAATTATACTTTCCGTGTACCATTGAAACAATAGAAGCTGTCCGCATATACATTCCTTTCTGCTCTCCAAGAATATTTTTACGCATTACACTATCTCGCTCTTGAGCAAATTTACCTTTCCCAATGCTATATATACAGAGATTTACCATACCAGATGATGCATTGTTCGACAACCAAAGGAAGTTCTTTCCTACCTTGCTTGTTGTTAATTCAGGAGGTACTTGCATTCTTATGCCAAACATTTTATATATTGTTGATGCGGCTTTCATATTTGTTTGTCTGGCTATATCTCCTTGAGCACGATGCAATTCGGTTTTGATAAGATAGTTACGCAACTCATTTCCATATTTCTTTAAGAATATTTGTAGGCTCGATTGCGATGGAGCTACTATATTTATTATTACCTGTGGTTGCGCATATACATTCTGTTTACTGCTTATATCTACACGCTTTTGACGTTTATCTATGGTTAGTACAACTATATTACGCACCAATTTACTATCGCCTTTGAGTTTATCTGAGGTTATTTCCACAACATCAAATGTGGGTTCTATTTGTGGTAATCCTTTCATTGGCACCGAAAGTGTATTGTAAAGCAAACTATCGATATCGTTAATAACTACTACTTCATAGGCTTTACCATAACTTGCCGAGTGGGTTATATTATTCTTACACCCAAGTAGCATCAACATAGCTACAAAAACAACAAATAAGAGTTGTCTATGTACGTTCATCTGCTATTTTTTTTGCTGTAGAAAGCAAACCACATGCTGCAAATATATCTTCGCCACGACTAGCACGAATAGTTGTAAACACACCATGTTTTGTTAGATAATTACGAAACTCTTCCATCTTTCTGTCGTCCACTCCATGTAATGGTACATTAGGAATGGTATGAAAACGAATCAGATTTATTCTACAGTCTAATCCTTTCAACAGTTTTATTATTTCCTTTGCATGACGTTCTGTATCGTTCACGCCTTTGAAAACAATATATTCGAACGACAATCGCCTTTGATGAGAAAAGTCATAATTACGCAACAGCTCTACTGTTTCAGCTATTGACATTCCTTTCTCGCCAGGCATTATCTCTGCTCGTTCTGTTGGAATAGGCGAATGCAAACTTATAGCAATATGGCAATCGCTCTCTTCAAGAAAGCGTTTTAGTTTACTCTTAACACCAATAGAACTTACTGTTATACGTTTTGGCGACCACGCAAAACCATAATCAGATGTTAATATTTGAGTGGTTCGCAACACATTATCATAGTTGTCCATTGGTTCTCCTTGCCCCATAAAAACTATGTTTGTTAGTTTTTCTATTTCGGGTAGTGAGTATATTTGGTTTAATATGTCGGCTACCGATAAGTTTCCTTCAAATCCTTGCTTTCCTGTTTGACAGAAAAGACAATTCATTTTGCAGCCAACTTGTGATGACACACAGAGAGTAGCACGGTCGTCATCAGGGATATACACAGTTTCTACAAACTTTCCGTTATCTGTTGGAAATAAATATTTTATAGTCCCATCATTAGAATACTGTGCATCTATGTGTTTTTTACACCCTATGGTATAAGCTGCCTTTAGTTTCTCACGATTGTTCTTAGAGATATTTGTCATCTCATCAATCGTAGTTACGTGCTGTATATAAAGCCACTTTGCCATCTGTCCGCCTGTAAAAGCAGGCATTCCAAATTCTTTTGCAACTGCTTTCAGTTCCAAAAGATTTAGGCCCATAAGTGATTTCTTTACAACTTCCATTTCTTTTTCCGCTATATATATGGTGCAAAGATAACGAAAAAATAAGGAATAACCACGTTTTTCTGTCGAATAATAAACGAATTACCGACAGGAGAACGTGGTTATTCCTTCACAAAAGCAAAGCTTTACTAAATTGTATGTGTAGAGGTTCCACGTTTAAAAAGCATAGAATGATTACCTGATCCGAAGTATTTCAGTACCATCTCATACTGATTTACATATTCTAAACCGTGAAGTTGCACTACACTTTGTCCTTTACCGTTTTCTTCTGATGTGGAAAGATACATCTCGCCATACTCTTCTTTCCAACCTAAATCCCACTTTCCTTTAATTATAGTATCTGTTTTTACTTCCCAATCGCTATATGTTGCCGTAGCTCCACCGTTTATTCGCTTTCGCACAGCCACCTTCTCATGGGTTTCCAACTGTCCCTTTGGCTTGAAATTATAGGCTACATAGTAGTAAGTTTTCTCACCTTGCTCTTCGTAAAACCATTGTCCCAACACTCGTTCATAATAGAGTTTGCGCACAGCTATAGTTTTCTCTTGTTCAGGAGTTAGTTCTGCTTCTTTGTGGCACGATGTTAGGAACATTGCTATAACGCAACAAGATATAAATAAAAATAAGGACTTCTTCATTTGTTACTTTCATTTTTTAATAATATTCGTACTTATAACGAGTTTTTAAGTCTTTTATTATAATAAAATATATTTTATACGCTCCACATTAAAAAGATATACATAGAACATCTATATAATAAAGGTATAAAACATCTGTTTTTGGTTACTTTTATTTCAGATATCTATCACGTTCGTCTCAGATATCTATCACATTTGTCTCAGATATCTGTCGGTTGCGTATTAGATATCATAAAGAACTACAACTCTAATGGCTATACATTATAATGCCTAAAAGATATTTATTCTGACGAGGATTATGAATTCTCTTATTCTGTAATATTCTGATTTTGGCTATGTTTAATAGAGTAAACCATATAACAATAAAAAAGCGGAAATAACTGTATTTTTGTCCAGTTATCTCCGCAGGGTTACTTACTATTTGTGGCAAACAAACCTTTATAAACCCTTATTCTTTTACGTCTTCTTCCTTTGGATGTGGCAACACAAGATTTAAGAATACACCCACAATGGCAGACAAGCCGATACCACTCATTGCGAAATTGCCGTATGTAAGAATAGCTCCGCCAATACCAATGGTTAGTGTTACCGAAATAATGATAGTATTTCGAGTGTGGTTTAAGTTCACCTTATGTTGTATAAGGTTCTGTATTCCAACCGAAGCTATGGTGCCAAAAAGTAGCAACATAATGCCGCCAAGCACAGCAGATGGTATACTTTGCAGTAAAGCACTAAGCTTTCCAATTACAGAAAAAACAATAGCCGTAGCCGCTGAAATACGAATTACTTGCGGTTGGGTGATTTTCGTAATGCTCATAGCACCTGTAACTTCACTATAAGTAGTTACAGGAGGTCCTCCGAAGAAACTTGCAGCAAGACAAGCCAAGCCGTCGCCAAGCATTGTTCGATGCAGACCGGGGTCTTTTACGAAATCTTTCTGCGCCACAGCTCCTACCACATAAACATCGCCAATATGTTCTATAACAGGTGCAATTGCTACTGGTATCATAAAAATAAATGGTTCCCAAGCAAATTGTGGCAGATGAAAGTCTGCCAATGCTGGTGGCAATGCAAACCAAGGTGCAGCTGCCACTTTAGCGAAGTCTACGTCTCCCGCACAAACTGCAACAATATAACCTACAACGATACCACAAACTACAGGCACGAGCTTTATAAGTCCTTTACTCAAAGTAAGCACTAAAATAGCCACAGAAAGCGAGATTCCAGCCAAAAGCCAGTTACTTTTAGCCATATCTACTGCCGAGCTAGAAAGCGAAAGTCCAATTAAGATTATAACTGGTCCTATAACAACAGGCGGGAAAAGTCGGTCTAACAGTTTTCTACCTTGCCATTTTATAAGAGCCGACATAACAAAATAAACCAGCGAGACACCTATAATACCTGCCAATGTTCCAGGCATTCCCCACTGTTCTGACGCTTTTTGAATAGGTGCAATAAAAGCGAATGATGATCCAAGGAATATAGGAACTTTACCTTTTGTGGTGAGATGGAAAATAAAAGTACCAATGCCTGCTGTAAAAAGGGCAGTAGCTGGATCGAGTCCTACAAGTAATGGAACTAAAACAGTAGCACCGAAAGCTACAAAAAGGAATTGTACACCTACAACAGTTCGTTTGAATGGTGATAAGTTAGTTGTGTTCATTTCTTATTAAATTAGATTAACCGCATAGCTTTAGCTATCGATTTCACTTGCAAAACTACAAAAAATAATCTAACTGCTAAAGGTAATTGATTTATTTTTCATTGAGTTACTATCCTTTCGACTTCATAAGCACATAAATCACCACAGGTGCACCTATTAAAGGTGTTACTGCATTTAGTGGAATAATACCACCTTCGCCAGGCAAATAGCAAATAAGATTGCACAAAAGAGCTATTAATGCACCGCTAAGAATAGTAGATGGTAACAGTAAGCGATGATTCTCTGTGGTTAATAAAAGTCGTGCTATATGTGGTACTGCCAATCCTATAAAACCTATCGGGCCACAAAAAGCAGTGGTAATTGCAGACAACAACCCTGTTACAACAAGCAAATAGTTGCGTATTCGTTGTGTGTTAAAACCTAAACTCTCTGCATATTGTGCACCAAGTAGCAAGGCATTGAGTGGTTTCATCAGTAGTAGCGAACAAAAAATACCAATACTTACAATAGCCATAAACATTGGGATATGCTCCATAGACACTCCTCCAAAATTGCCCATACCCCATATCATATAGCTTTTTACGCCTTCTTCGGTTGCAAAGAAATTGAGTAACGAAACTACAGACGATGACATATAACCAACCATAATACCTATTATAAGGAGCATTACACTGTTTCTAATAATGAGTGAGAAGAAAAATATTAGTGCCGTTACAGCCATTGCACCTGCAAAAGCGGCAACTAACACAGCCATAAAGCCTGATACCGAAAATAAAACAGTAGAAACATTGCCTCCTAAAAGCAGCATTACAAGAGCAACTCCCAAACCTGCTCCTGCATTGATTCCAAAAACATCAGGTCCAGCTAATGGATTTTGAAAAGCAGTTTGCAACATTAAGCCACTAACGGAGAGTGCTCCACCGCAGAACATTGCTGTAATAGCTTGTGGTAAACGGTTCTCTAAAACAATAAAACGCCAACTCTCTTTACCATCGAATTGTCCTAAAAAGATATCTACTATATCATTAAATGGAATACGAACAGAACCTATATATAGATTCAGCAGGAACAGAATAACAATGCCAAGTGGCAATAATACAAATGCCAAAGTGTTCTTTTTCATTATCTAAAAGTATTTCTGTCTACCTTATAAACTTCTTTCCATTTTATAAATGGTGATAATAACGCATAGAACCGGACTTTAAATCGGGGTGAAAAAGCTGAATTAGGTCGTTTAAAAGCCAATCTGGACGCCAACTAACTTCTTCGAAGTAAGGTATCTTGTCTACTTGACAACCATATATCTCGCCTGTTTTGAAAGGTTTTAAAGCGGCATAGCCTTGATATTCGGCTAGAAGTTGCTGTTTATTGAAGTCGCCGTAGTAGCTGAAAATCCAGAAGTCAGCTTGCCCCATCTTGTCTAATACAGTCTCAAATGGTAGAGCAAGACTTCCACTCTTGTTATCGTTAGCAAATGCATACTTTCCGTTGGCATCTTTATAAAGTAACCCTACACTACTTTTACCTCCTGGCATATACCACACACTCCCAGTCTTACGGTCGGGAAGTACCGAAAGAGTTTGCTTAGAAGTTTTTGCCTTAGCCTTTAATGAAAGATAATTATGCTCAACAACTTTGAATAAAGAGTCAGCTGTCTGCTTACAACCAAACAAAATACCATAAAACTTCATCCACTCTGCACGTCCTAACGCAGAAGTCTCCATATATTCTGCACATTCTATAATAGGTATTTTAAGTTCATCTAATTTACCATAGCCACCACTATTCTCGAATGGTGAGAGTAGTAAGCCATCTGGTTTAATGTCGATTATCTTCTCTATATCTGGCTTCATACCATCGCCACAGTTGGCAATGTTTTTTGTTTTCAATCTTTGTTGTACATCGGGTATTAGCATATACTTCGCATCAGCAACACCAACAATGGCTTTTTGTACGCCCAACATTTCCATAAGGTTAGCATGTGCTGTGGTAAAGAATACCCCTCGATGTATAGGCACTTGTATAAGAGTACCATCTGAAGGTTTATCCGCCTTCTCAGCATTGTCCACTAAATAGTAGGTATGTAACGTTTCTCCTTTCTTCCATGGATTGGAAAGCGTTACTTTTATGCCTTCTGGAGTATGTTCCATTTTTATGTTCTCGGCATACTTAAACACTAATGTACTATCTGTTGTGTTGTCGGTATGAGCCAATTTAGCTTTATTGTTACTGCAACCGAAACATAAACCTAATAATAAGATGTATAGAATCTGTAATCTACGCATAGTAAAAGAATATTTCCTGCAAAATTACAAAAAAGGTTTTAATCTTTGTAAGAATAGAAAGTTTTTCGTAATTTAGCACCCAATTTCGTTAACTATATAAACAATTAACATTAAATCAAGTAGAATTTTACTATGTCAGAAAGTAATTTGAACACGTTGTCCACACACATTGAGATGAAGAAGGTGTGGCAACTATTAGGAATTGTGGCAATAACAGCCATTGTTTGGAATCTTCCCATCTCTGTGTTCGATATTGATGGTCTAACGGTTGTGCAGCAACGCATTATTGCAATTTTTGTTTTTGCAACACTATCGTGGCTCACCGAATGTATTCCAGCGTGGGCAACATCGTTGTCTATTATGACTATTATGTGCATAACTGTATCAGAAAATTCGTTTAAAGTGTTCAAAGGCGATGGAATAGGCGAGCTATTGAAGTCTAAAGACATTATGGCATCGTTTGCTGATCCTATTATCATGTTATTCTTAGCAGGGTTCATTCTTGCTATTGCTGCATCTAAGTCGGGTCTCGACACGTTGTTAGCAAAGAATATGATACGCCCTTTCGGTAAGAAAAGCGAGAACGTACTGTTAGGTTTTCTTTTCATAACTGGTATATTCTCTATGTTTATATCTAATACAGCTACGGCTGCACTTATGTTAACGTTCCTCACACCTGTGTTTGCATCGCTTCCTGCAGATGGAAAAGGGCGTATTGCGCTCACAATGTCTATTCCATTGGCAGCTAACTTAGGTGGTATGGGTACACCTATTGGTACACCTCCTAACATGATTGCAATGAAGTTCTTGAACGACCCAGATGGTTTGAACCTTGGAATTAGCTTCGGACAATGGATGCTTGTAATGGCACCACTTGTTATTATATTGCTTCTCATTAGCTGGCGTGTCATTCTCTATTTCTTCCCATTTAATAAAAAAACTATTGAATTAAAGATAACGGGTGAGATTCATCGTGGTTGGAGAATGTATGTTGTTATTGCTACCTTCATTGTTACTATCTTATTATGGGTTATTCCGAAAGAGGTTACTGGTATAAACACTAACACTGTGTCGATGATTCCAATGGGAGTTTTTGCTATAACAGGTGTTATTACAGCCAAAGACCTACAACAAATTGACTGGAGTGTTATTTGGATGGTAGCCGGAGGCTTTGCATTGGGTCTTGGTATGAATGGTTCTGGATTGGCAGATGTTGCTATTGAGAGTATCCCATTCGGCAACTGGAGTCCTATTGTTATCCTTATGGTTTCTGGTTTCATTTGCTATTTCTTGTCGAACTTCATTTCAAATACAGCCACAGCAGCGCTTCTAATGCCTATCTTAGCAGTGGTATGCCGTGCTATGGGCGATAAGCTTGGTGTTATTGGTGGTACCAGCACTGTGCTTATTGGTATTGCCATTGCTGCCTCTACTGCAATGTGCTTGCCTATATCTACTCCTCCAAATGCTATTGCATATTCTACTGGCTTAATTCACCAGAAAGATATGTTAAAGGCTGGTCTTACTTGTGGTCTTATATCGCTTATTATAGGCTATGGAGTGTTGTTCCTATTGGGTGAAATTCATTTCTTTGGATAACTCATCAACAGCATATAGATACTAAAAGTTGCGCCTTTCTAAGGGAGCAATTTACTTAATAGAAACATTTTATTAGAGCTGAATTCTGTAACAGGAGTTCAGCTTTTTTGTGCATTTATAGTAACTTTTGACCAAATAAATGGATTGTAAAAAACAGGTAAGGGTATTACAAGCAGTGCCCACGGGTACAGACTATTCAAAAAGATATCTTTAATGTTTATAAAAGCAGCCTGATGTAGTGTTCTTGTTTCAGATATCTGAGAAGTGCGTTTCAGATATCTATAGATTGCGACTCGTATATCCATAGATATAACGGGTCAGTCCTAAAACCCAGTTGCAAGTCTATACTCTTAAGTACATAATTTCATA
>ERZ773013.282-NODE-282-length-32441-cov-6.145155_pt1 | contig 32441 bp, 38 predicted proteins | sample MGYA00511670_ERZ773013 | MGnify/ENA primary metagenome ERZ773013 (study PRJEB29015, sample SAMEA2738120) | human oral metagenome | biome: human oral; feature: human-associated habitat; material: saliva | place: China | collected 2257 ... | reverse complement strand
TACAAAATGCTTCTAATGAAGAGCAATTAGAGATAATAAAAAAATGTCTTATAGCTGTAAGAGATAGTTTAAAAATCTCTACTGAAGATACTATTTCATTATTACTTTATATCGATCCCTATAACATCAATGCACCTATGGGAATTGATAAAGAAGTCGTGAGTGAAGTATTTAGAAATACAATGAAATTTAACTACTTTATTAAACATTATGTATTTAATAATGATAATTTTGGTTATCGTCTAGACGGTAGAAAAGTTTCATTTAGTTATTTACGTAATTATCTAAGTGAAGATGATTCATTTGGTTGGTTGAAATTCGTAACACGTCGTAATTGGGATAACCACCATTTATATCTACAATGTACGAAGAAAAATATTGCTAAAATAAGAGCTGCAATCACTGAAGCTTTTATTAATTTACTTAATTTAAATTAAAAGGAATTAGAAAAATGACATCAGAAATGATTAAAGTCACTAAACGAGACGGACGTCTAGAGAATTTAGATATTGAGAAAATCCACCGAGTAGTAACGTGGGCTGCTGAGGGATTAGATGTATCGCCATCTGAAGTAGAATTAAAAGCCCAAATTCAGTTATACAATGGTATTCGTACTGAAGACATCCACGGTACTTTAATTAAGTCAGCTGCAGACTTAATTAGTTTAAAGAATCCTGATTATCAATATATGGCTGCTCGATTGGCTGTATTTAATATTCGTAAAATTGCCTATGGTGATTATACACCTCCTAGACTTTATACACATATTAAATCAATGATTGAAAAAGGCATTTACGATAAAGAGATTTTAGAGAAATATACTGAAGAAGAAATCGATTTAATTGAATCTTTTGTAGACCATAATCGCGATATGAATTTTGCTTATGCTGGTATTAAGCAAATGGAAAGTAAATACTTGGTACAAAACCGAGTGACTAAACGAATATACGAATCTCCACAAATTGCTTTTATTCTAATTCCTAGTTATTTATTTGCAGAGTATCCTAAAGAAACTCGTTTAGATTATATTAAGAAATTCTACGATGCATTGTCATTGTTTAAGATTTCATTACCTACTCCTATCATGGCAGGCGTACGTACTCCCACCAAGCAATTCAGTAGTTGCGTAGTTTTAAACTGTGATGACAGTTTGGATAGTATTAATGCCACTACTTCTTCTATTGTTAAATATATCTCTCAACGAGCAGGTATTGGTATCAATGGTGGTCGTATTCGTGCATTAGGTAGTGAGATTCGTAAAGGTGAAGCCATCCATACTGGTGTTATTCCATTTTGGAAGATGTTCCAAGCAGCTGTAAAATCGTGTTCTCAGGGTAAACTATTCTGCCCAGCTCTATAGAAATATAGAGTTAAAAATATCACTCTTAATTGCTGGGAAATCTATATTTAAGTATAGACAATCAGCAGCCAATACCTAAATGTATTTTAGGGAAGGTTCAACGACTAGTCGAAAGACGTACCACTCAAGTGAGGTCTCTGTAACGGAGTTTGGGGAAATAGAGTGACTACCGCAGTGGATTAATGTAATCCTCTATGTGGTTTCCTTATATTAGGAATCTTACCAGGTAATGCTGGAGAAGAAGATATAGTCTCAACGTCTATGGTGACATAGAGCTGTCTTAATAGACAGAATACGGATTAACGACCCGTATTGAAGGTATTTGGGAATTCGTGGTGGCGCAGCGACTTTATTCTATCCTATTTGGCATTTGGAAGTAGAATCACTATTAGTATTAAAAAATAACCGTGGTGTAGAAGACAACCGTATTCGTCAGTTAGACTATGGTGTACAGATTAATAAACTGATGTATCAGCGTTTGATTGAGGATAAAGACATTACTTTACTATCACCGCATTCTGTAGAAGGTTTATACGATGCCTATTTTGCAGACCAAGAACTATTTGAGAAATTATACTTAGAAGCTGAAAATAATCCTCTGATTCCTAAGAAGACGATTAAAGCTACTGAATTGTTTACATTATTGATGTCAGAACGTGCAAACACTGGTCGTATTTACATCATGAACGTAGACCACTCAAACGCACATTCACCATTCGTTGAAAAAGAAGCTACAATTTATACTTCAAATTTGTGTCTCGAGATCCTACTGCCTACTAAACCTTTAAACAATATTTCTGACGAAGAAGGTGAGATTGCTTTATGTACTTTAGGTGCTTTAAACCTAGGTATGGTAGATAAAGATAAGTTAGAAGATATTGAAGAGTCTATGGACTTAATTGTACGTGCTCTTGATTCTGTATTAGATTATCAAAACTATCCTGTTAAAGCAGCTCGTAATTCTGTAGATAAATATCGTCCATTAGGTATTGGTGTCATTAACTATGCTTATTACTTAGCTAAAAATGGTGCTCGTTATAGTAATGCTAGTGGACATAAGCTAACTCACGAATTGTTTGAAGCTATTCAATACTATGCTTTAAAATCATCAGTGCAATTAGCTAAAGAAAAAGGTAAGTGTGGTGCATTTGAAAACACTAAATACTCTAAAGGTATTTTACCAATCGATACTTATAAAAAGTCTATTGATGAATTTGCTTCATTTGACTATAAACTAGATTGGGAAAGCCTTCGTAAAGATATTGTAGAGTATGGTTTACGTAATGCTACACTGACTAGTTTAATGCCTTCTGAAAGCAGTAGTCAAGTAAGTAATGCGACTAATGGTATTGACTTACCTCGTGGTCCTATTACTGCTAAGGCTTCTAAAGACGGTATTTTAAAACAAGTCGTTCCGGAATATGAAAAGTTAGCTTATGATTACGAATACTTATGGTACGATAGTAATAATATGGGTATGTTGAAACTTGTAGCTATTATGCAGAAGTTTGTAGACCAATCTATTTCTACTAATACTCGTTATAACCCAGCTAACTATCCTAATGGTAAAGTACCCATGAAAGAGATGTTAAAAGAGCTATTGCTTGCGTATAAGTATGGTGTTAAGACTTTGTATTACCACCACACTAACGATGGTTCTGATGACACTCAGGATAGCTTAGATGATGGTTGTGCAGGTGGTGCTTGTAAAATCTAACTAAAAAAGAATGGGCTAAGGGAATTTCCTTAGTCCTTTCTTTATATGAAAGGAAAAAAGAAGAACTAAGTTTCCTTAATTCTTCTTGGTATTTTAATAGTAATAATAGTTTTCTACCCAAGAATCTAATGTTTGGTTTTCAGCGTCTAGAGCTGTTTCTAACCATTCATTTTCTTCTTTAGTTATAGTACCCATCATCTTTTTGGCTTGAAGGACTTGGATAATATAACTTGAGTTCACTGTTATCACCTCCTTTCTGTAATGTGATTTACTCTATACTCCTGCAGCAACAGGAGTATAGAGTAGTCGCTTTTATGCTTTATGTTTTAATATTATACACGGTGGATATTTTTAGCCAACTCTTTATTATAGAGTTTGCGTGCTCTTCTCTCAAGTTCTGGGAGCATTGCATCGCACAAGTCTTCGACATCTGACCTAGTAATTTTAGGCTGTGGAGCTTCTTTAAAATTACTTTTAAAGTTACTCTTTAAACCATTATTTTTAAACCCTACCATAAAGGTTCCTGGCTTTTTACTGATTTTCTTTGGTTTCATTTTACTGTCCTTTCTTAAACGATTTCTAAGATGAATACTACTTTCGTCTTAAGCTCTTTAAAGATTTCTAAAGATACATAAGGATGAGCTAGTGTATCATCATCAATGAAAATAGGATATAATACATATTGCTTTTTGTTTTTTCTGTCTCTGTAACTTTCTAGTTTACTTTTACCATATACACCAGTTAATTCTACACCACATGCTCTTAAAGTAGGTTTACCTGTGATGATTTCTTCTAAGAAGTAATCTACTGTACCAATAACCATTTCTTTGATTTCACTTAACTTAACTTTATTTACATTAAAATCAATGATATCTGGTTTAATGATTACCGGTATATTTGCTTTCTTAGGTTTTCACATATTACTATCAGAGACACTGCTAATTAATGTATCACCATCTGTTCTAGTGATACAATGTTTATAGATATTTTCAAGTGCCACACGATCACTTTTACCTGTAAACATAATATCGACAATTTCAGAACGTATTTTAGCACTATCTCTACGGTTTCTGTAGTTATTAGAGGTATTCACACGAGCATAGTATCGATAGAAATATGTCATGAATCTATTAAATTTATCATCTGTATCTAAGTTATAGATAAACTTAATGAAGTCAGCTACCATGGTAGTATCTTCATCTTCTTTAAACATGATATTTACAATATCTGTTGCAAGTACATAGACTGAAGTACCGTAGAAGTATCGTTTCAACTTATCTACATCTAAGTCTTTAGATTTCTTCATTGCAGCTAGACGACTAAGCCACTGTTGAGAAAGTTTACCTAACTTAGAAATTGGTTTAGCCAACTTTTCTGGTGGGGTATAAATAGATGTCATGGTGCTTGTGTAATCATGGTAACCACTATCTACTCTCAATTCAACAATAGCTGAAGCCAATTCAAATGCTTTTTGTTCAATGCGATCCATTTTTAATTTCCTTTATAAAATATCTGATTTTTTAACCATTTTAAAACAAATAATCTTAACCACATCTTCACCTCTAGGGTCTTTATCACCTGCTGAGTGAATGTATACTGGTGTTAAAATTACATCATCAAAATTACCATAGTTACGATGATTAATCAGTGAATTAATCACACCACGTTCAATATCGTTAAAGAAACCTTGTTGGGTTTGTTCGATAGTAGCACGTAGTTCACCACAATCCATGAAAATGGTTTTAATTTGATAAGCCGTAGACTTAGCGATGTCTTCTTCTAATTGAGCCAATGGTTGATTAAGGTCTGGATTTACTACTACAGGAATACCATCTAGATTTCTTTTTAACTTCCATGAACTGGTTACCATGGGGTCATTAAACAAAAGAGGTTCAACAATGTTAAAACCATCTGCGATTAAGAAATCTTTCTTGCGTTTATCTATAGTAGCATTATTTAAAGTTTCACGTTTAAGTGTAGTACTTGTATAGTTAAATACTACAGCACGTACAAAATCGTCCATTTCATTATCTTCTACACCATATAGAGATTTAATGAAACGGTACATATCGCACTTACCAATCAATGAATTGATGATAATGTATGGTAAATCTGTAATCTTATTTGAAAACAGATTTTGTTTGTACACTTCGTTTTCTGAATAATGCCACATACAGTGTTCTATCAGTTTCTTACAAAATGGTGCTAGTTCATTATGGTAGATGTCATCTGAACCAAATGAAAGAGAATACGCGGTATGTTTAACCAGTGTATCTTTACGTAATGTAATGGAACCTAAAAATATACTCAACTCACGAACACTTTCGTTGTGTTTATTATTTAGGGTTACATATGCTGCTAAACTATTTACTTTGTTCATTTTAAGTTTCCTTTATAAAAGTTATTTTGATTCAAATTCGACAAGTAATTCCGGAAATGATCCCGATTCACTTATAAATTTTGAGAATTTTTTAATTTTTGCTCTAGCTATTACAGAACGGCGTTTTGCACGTTTAGATTTATACATGGGTTTTTTAATAACCATGTATAAGTCACCAATTCCAAATTCGTAACGGTAACTTAATCTAACTTTCTTACGTATAGACATTCTAGTTTCCTTTATCAAAATTGATTTTAACTCGATAGGTATATTTTATTCCATCAGTAGTGACAAAACCAATATTTACATCCATGTTGGTTATACTGGTACGAAACCCTTCGTTAGGGCCATACGTAGTATTAGTGTTAAAATAGTGATTTGGTAGTTTACATGCTGCTAAACTGCAAAAACCATATGCGGCCATATTGTAGAATTCAGCCCATTTAGCATATTCGTCTAAAGTAACTTCTGCTGTAATAGCTACAGAACCTAGATTAACTAATTCCTTATCTCCTTCGTATGTAGTCAGTATATCTTGACTTTTATCCCATTTAGCTTTATGTAGTTTAAAAAATGATTTCATGTCACCAATGATATCATTATAAAGCTTTTGGTCTACATTTAAATACCGTGTTTTCCTAGGCATTTTTGTTTCCTTTATAAAAAATAAGATTACACTACGGTTTCCCATAGTGTAATCCTAGCTATTAAATAAATTATTCTTTACGATACATGCCCACGCCTGTGGGTTCACTATTAAAGAATGGTATAATGTTTTCAGTAAGATAACGTAAGTTAATCCCACCTTGATTCTCACCATTTCTAATCCACAATAGATTCATTGCTTTCATGAAATCCCTATCGTCATCGATGATAAGATATTGTGTCTCACTACCTTCTGGTTGATCCATTAACCATTTCCATACTTCATGACCACGGCATTGTTTAGGAATTTCTTCCTTATCCACGCCGTCTACAATGTCTAAATTATACTGAATATAATCACGATTAATCTTATATCGAGTATTTTCATCAATGTAGACAGGAGTGCGCCAGCGTTCATGGATAGGTAATTTAAAACCAGAATTCTCAAACACTTTCGATATCTTTTCAACGTTACTACAACGACGCCATGATGAAGAGATTACAAACTTAATATCTGGATGTTGTCTGAGTAAGTCTTTAAGAATGATCAGATTAGATGGGTCTACTTTATCGTGGAAATAAGTTCCTAACATATTACAAGCACCACGAAATGCTGTATGATTAAGAACACCATCAATATCTAGAAAGATTATTTTTTCTTTAAGCATACGATTTTACCTCGTTTAACTGCATACATGAATTTATTGTTTAAATCACAATTGTAAGTTGAGAAGAAATATACTTTCTTACCATCTGAATAAATAGTAAAGTATTCTCCTTCTGAAATAATAATTTCTTTATTCGTAAACGCTTCTACGAAATCTACATCAACATGGTGTACATTGACATTGGTTTTAATGTAGATTGCTACATCGTCTGAAGAACCGGCACGATTAAAGTTAACTTCTTTAATAAAGTCAATCTTTCTCAACTCTCGTTTGAGTTTTTCTATATGCTTACTATACTCACTAGAAGCATAATTACCTATATCTAAGTGATTTTTATAATGTACTTCTTTAGGTTTTTTGAATAATAACAAATACGATAAAATACTCATTTTTAATTTCCTTTAATAAACATACCCATGATAATATTCTTTCCTATCGATTAACGATGTACACCGTGTAATCATTGGAGATACTGTGGGTAAATATTGTACTATACTTACCATACGGCATGTATACTTCACCAATATCACTTTCGATCACTTTCCATGCTTTACGGATATTGCCCTTAGTGGTTTTAGCAGTAACCACATCTACTATGGTAATGTTATTGAAAAGATAGTCCAGACCCATCCTAACCAATACTGTCTTGATGAGTTTCTTGGTGAGTTTCTTATCCAAATCATGTTCTTCAACAAACTTTTCAGTGTGATTTTGTAACTTAGCCCACATTTGTAAAGGCAAGGTATACTTGAATCTGTATTTAACACCACCAAACTTTACAGTAAACCACAAACAAGGCACACTGTCTTCTTGATAAGGACCGTCACCATAACGCCACTTATACGTAATGTCACTGTACTTCCAAGCGACATCATCCAAAGCTTCCATTACTTTCTTACAGTATTTACCGACAGTAGCATCATTGACTTCTACTACTTTAGGCTTTTCAGACTCGACCTCTTTGATAACTTTAGGTATGTGAATATTTTGGAAAGGATTGCCGTCAGGAATAATATCCGTAAAACGCTTAGGATAAGTGATTTCAGTTTCAGTCTCATTCAAGAACTTCTCGCCTTCTTCAATGAGTTCATCGTCTGAGTACACAGGTATATTACGTGAAGTAGGATGCTTATGTAGATAATCGACCATCTTCACGTACAGACCAAATCCACGATGTGCCTTACCCTTAACCGCATCAGTAATATCGCCTTTTAGATAAATAACGGCGTTCATGGCAGTTACCATCATGGCGATATTTTGGTGATAATACAGGCTATCACTAGCTGCATCCACCAACTCTTTCGGTGCTGTACTCTTCGTATTGACTTCTACTACTTTCTCATTACCACGGTTGATAGTGAGTTTGTTAGGCATCAGCATCACTTCGAAGCCGGAGTCTTTTAATACAGACACCATATCCTGACGGATACTCTCTACTTGTTTCCAAACATAATTACTCATTTTAGTTTCCTTTATATAAAATATTTTCTATCCCTTATATGAAGGGAAAAAGAAAGACAATGCTTCCACATTGTCTTTCTTTTGGTGAGGTTAGCGATTATTCGCTAACCAATTATCGAACACGTCGTTTGTAGACTGTTCGTATTTTTTAAGTATAGCTTTCTCAGTTTCTGAAAGTTCTATACCGCACAGAACTTTGTTCTGTATGATTTGAACTAGATACATATCCATTTTTTCACCTCCTTTCTACGACATGTATAACCCTCTATTCCTGTTACCGCAGGAATAGAGGATTGTCGTTTTATGTTTATTAATAAAATCAAATAGAGAAAGAGTTTAACTCTTTCTCTATTACCATTTAAATAGTATATGTTTAAATTAAACTAAGTAATTTGTTTTATTCATGATGGCTATCGATAGCTTCCTCAATAGCCTTTTTAATGTCGTTTCTACTTATCATTGCACCTGTATTAATCTTATCTAATACTTCTTTAAGTGCTGTAACACTTTCCTCAGGAATACCTTTTACTACCATGGATAAAGGTTCTGAACTACCTGGTATATTGTCTAAAAAGATATATCTATACTGAGCATCGTTTTTAAACATCTGTAACCACTCATCAAAACAACTACTGATACTTGGATTAGGTTTGAAATAAAGTTCTTCCGGTGATACTGATATTCTTATTTTATCAATATCGACACCATCTTCAAATAAATATCGCGCAATAAAACAAGCTTTCCAATAATCAATTAAAAGTTTACCATCTTGTTCTTTCGGGAACTTCTTAACTAGAAATTTACTAATTGGATTTAATATAAAGATTTCTTCACGACTGGATTCATGTGAAATAGTTTTAAACATATTGCTACTCCTTATTCTTTATATCTTAAACTTCTGGAATAAACCAAAGTACTGTATTTAAGGTCTGGTAATTTATAAAATGTTTCATCATTGATAAATTCAGTATCTTTATTGTATTCTGGTTTAGTATTCTCTCCTATTTGGTAGTTAACCCATGTAGAAAAGAAGTAATACAAAACATTCTTGTTTCTACTAATTGTATATGGGAATTTCTTAATTAAAAAATTAGAAAATGAGTCTTTATAAAAAAGATAGTCTACACGATATCTTATATATTTTTCACTAGTTATCTTAGGGTATGTATTTGCAATATTTATATCAATATCGGCATACTGGCTGGATACTATCGTAGAATTACAATATTGTGTAATATCTTTAAATATTTTAAGCATGTTGTTATTCCTAGTTAATCTAACGTATTTCCAAATACTACATTCTCAAAATTACTTAAGGTCGTATTAACCAAAACCTTATTATTTAAAAACTCTACTGTTACCCTTGGTATTAGTTCAAATTCTTTATTTTGTCGATATGTAAAACTACCGTTAATGACAAAGACATCATCGTGTTTTTGTCTACGAATAGCAAAAGCTAGATTTAAATTATTTCTAGTAGTTATTTGTATAACTTTATCTTGACCACCTTCTATATAATCAAATACACTTTTACTAGTATCCACATTATCTGGCAATTCCAATACCTGATAATAATATTTACTATACTGTTGTACAGTATATTGTAGATAAAAATCTTTCGTATTTGTAAAGTACACATTGAAAACACCAAATTCGTAATTTTCTTTATCATATTCACGTGATATATCAATATGTAGACCAATTAAATGTCTAGTAATGAAATTATACCCAAACCCTAACCTATAGCCAAGTTGATCTAAACTAGCTGTAGCTCTAGTTTCCATATCTGGTAAACTATCTACATTACATAATTCGTATGCTGCTAATGCAACCATGTAATAGTTAGCTTGGTTTAAAATTTCAATAATATCTAAATTATAATGCCCAACTTCATTAATTTCTCTAACTCTTTTACGGAAATATTTTTCATTTTCTACCAGTATTTTCGAAATAACAAAATATTTAACATATAGAGGATCGGATACCATATGTTCCTCTGGGTAATTGAATGATAGGCTGCATCTAATATTAGTATTACTGGTATCAATTTCCATTGTCACTATACATTGGCTTTTACCAGTATCCCTATACTTCTCTAATTCAACATTTACATTTAAAGCTTCCACTAGAGGTTTTAAGACTTCATCTAGTTTATTCCAACTATGTTTGATAAAATCAATTGGTTTAATTGTAGAATCATCTCTAACAATAAAGTCAATCTTCTTAGTCGATGTTTTTATATTATTCATTTTGAATTTCCTTTATAAAAATAAATTAAATATACTAACGATTTTTTATAGTAGCTCGTTACCTACTTTAATTAGGATAGGGAGAACTCTCCCTATCCTAATATATTGTATACTATACTACCAATTTAAATAACAACATTTTCAAAACTTTCTTATCTTCTTTAGTTTCAAAAATTGGAGTTAGTTTCACAACACTGTCTTTATGGGTAGCTGTTGTAGTATCACTTCTAAGGTATATTTTAACCTTACCAAGCTTTTCAAGTTCATCGTAGTGGTTATTGAAATTCAGATATGCTAAACTCACGATTTCTGGTTTAAATTTAGCACCTATATACACATCATCTCGAACCACAGTCATTGAAATAAAACCATTAGATACCCCAATCTTATGTTTACTTAACTCTTGTTCAGGTAAATTAGTAAATACACTAATACCTCCTAGTTGTTCAGTATAGTAATACACTGGTACTTCTTTATTTAATGTATCTACATCTTCATTATAGAAGAAATGGTTAAAACCATCTGTATCTTCAACCGGAATATTTTTAAGATGTTGTCTATCGCTAATACCTTTAGTAGAATGAGATGATCTCATTGTATAATTATAAGTTTCTCTGAAAACATTGTCTAAGAATACAATGAATTTCTCTTTTGTTTCAATTTCGTAAAAGCTACGTAAGAAATCCTTAAAAGCAACTACATCATCGTAATATTGAGGGTGGATTTTACTTGGATTCTGAATATACCAGAAGAATAAAGGGATGTATGTGATACTCTGCTTTTTAAAGAGTTTATCTACATTTTTTACCCAATCTTTATTTTCTGTTTCTTTTACTTGCTCCAAATAATTAATCCAATCTATCGTTAGTTTAGTAAGGGTACTTAATATCGGTGCGCCATTAATACCTTTCACAAGATTTGGTAATTCATCTTTATGGATGTAATTATCGTATAGCGTTGATGCTATAGCTTTTCTTCTTGTGATTTCTGATAATACAATAGCGATACGTTTATAACCTAACTCTTTAGTAGTTTTAGCCATTTTAATTTCCTTTTCGGTTAAATATAAAATAAGAAGTTTATTTAAAGTAGTCTTCTTTCACTACTCATTTAAATAATATATGTTTAATAAAAATTAAGATAGAGGGCAATATCCCTCTATCTTAATTACCTTACATTAAAGTTCCATATCTAAATCACCATCTTGGATTTGAGTGTCCACTTGGCTTACAAGATAGGATGAGATTTCCACTTCTTGTGGTGCTACTTGAACATTGTCTGAAGTCAACCAGGCATTAATCCACGGAATAGGATTACTTTTCACTTCTGGGAAGAGTGGCTCTAATCCTATTGCTTTCATACGGTGATTGGTGATGTACTCAACATACTGACAAAGAATGGTTTCATTCAAACCAATCATGCTACCGTCTTTAAATAAATACTTAGCCCAATCTTTCTCTTGTTGAGCAGCTTCTTTAAAGATGTTAATACATTCTTCTCTGGTTTCTTCAGCGATTTCTTTCCACTCTTTGCCTTCAGCACCAGATGCCAATGTATTGATAATGTGTTGAGTAGTAGTCAGATGAAGTGCTTCATCACGAGAAATTAATTTAATGATTTTAGCATTACCTTCCATGAGTTTACGCTCGGCAAAACTAAAGCTGCAGGCAAAAGATACAAAAAAACGAATGGCTTCAAGTACATTCACTACAAACATGCAAAGATAAATCTTTTTCATCAGTTCACGTTTGCTAATTTCAATACGATGGTAAGATTCCATCAGATCATCTTTTGATTGTTTCTTAATTTCAAAAACACCTTCTCCTAAGAGATTATAGTATTGAGAATATTCAATCAAATCATCGTAGTATTGAGTAATAGAACTTGCTCGTTTCTTAATTTCTTCGTTTAATACAATACTATCAAACTCTTCACTAGGGTCAATCAATACATTACGCATAATGTACGTATAAGAGTAAGAATGGATTAACTCAAAGAAGTCCCAAGCGATTGTCCAGCTCTCTAATTCAGGAATAGAAATCAAAGGAAGGAATGCAATAGCTGGACTTCTTCCCTGAATGGAGTCGAGGATCGATTGATAATCCAGATTTCGTAGGAAAATGTGCTTCTCATGCTCTGGTAAACCTTCAAAATCGATACGGTCTTTGGACAAATCTATTTCTTCAGGACGCCAGAAGAACGACTTTTGTTTTTCTGTTAAATCGTTATATACTTGATATTTAGATTTATCGTATCGTTGTAAGTTAATGGATTGTCCTAAGAACATTGCTTCTCTAGTAGCGTCATTAGGTGTTTGATTAAATACTGAAAATTTCTGTTTCACTTGTTCACTCATTGTTTATTCCTTTTCATCAGTTTGCTGTTGATTTTGTTCGGCTTCTTCACCGAAACGAGGTAATACTTCTTCTACAACTTTACCCATGTTAAACACTCCTTATAATAAGTTGATGATTGTTACTGGTTGTTGATGGTTTTTTAAGATTATTTAATCCGATTTATTTTACGATTTAATAAACTTCTAACATCATTTAGTTTATATTCTATCGTAATAAGTTTTGTAGACTCTATGCTAAGTTTATCTCTAGCTTTATTTTCTTCCTCAATTGCTTTAAGAAGTACTTTCTTATACTCTGGGTCTCTTGGCTTCTTTGAGAAATATTCTTTTCTACATTTCTCAACTTCAGCTAACTTGTATTCCCATATGTTTTTACATGTGGAATATCTAGATTCACCTTCTTTTAATTTAATTAATAAGTCTGACTCTACATCTTTTAATGTACGCATTTTAGATTCCTTTACTCAATGTATTTGAACTTAATGCTATTTTTAGCTGTGATATATCCTTTTTTAACTTGTATGTTTTTATACGCCCCATTTGGGAATTCTGTATTAGTTAAATAAAAGTTAATCTCATGGTTAGATACACCATCTTTTAAATATATAGTAATATATTTACCAGGAAATACTTTTTCAATTTCATTTTTATCTAAATTGTAAAGTAATTTAGGTGATCTATGTTTTAATTCATCTATTCTAACCATTGGTATTATGTTTTTATAACCTGTTACTTTATATAAATCAATAAGATTAGATGTATCAAATTCTTGTAAGAATGCTAACTGATGAATAATAGATATATAAACAGAATAATCAACTGTAGGATTCATGTATTCACTAATGTGAATATAATCTACTAAATCTAGCAATATTTCTAGATTATAAATAGCTTCCAAGTTACTTGTTAAAATAATGTCATTCTTTATTTTTCGTAGCTTTTTGGTCAAATTACTAGATAGTAAATTATTAAAATGAATTTTAGATAATAAGTTACCAACCTTAGAATTAAATCCCAATTTATTACTAATTAAATATTCACCACTAATTTGTTCTTTTAAACCAGGTATGGTAAAGGAATATTTGATTTTATTAAAATCTTCACTGTGTATTAAATGGTCTATTTTTAAGTTATAGGGACGTTCACGTAATTCTTTTAGGATATTATCCGTTGCGCCAATATAGTGACTAATCATTATCTTGTGTTTAGATACATCGGATATATCTAAATAAACTTGATTTAATAAATTATCCATATTAAGTTCCTTAGTTTTAAGACATAAAAAAGTCTTTAATTGTACTTGGTTGGATATTTAATCTAATATTGGTGGTTTCATTACCAGCTAGATATTTAATAGCTATCTCAGGGATAAGTCTAATCCTATTAGTATAGTCTATCCCTGTTTTATAATACGTAAATCCAAGGACATTAGATTTCTTAATAAACACTACATCATCTACCAGAGAAAGCGTTTTTGATGTACTTACTTGTAAAGTTTTACCAGAATGGTTATGGTGTGTAATTATTTTGATTGAACCATTATATCTGTCAATTGGGTCATCTAACAATGTAACTGGTATAATGTTATTAATAACTACTTTATCCACAAACTTCATTAATTCTCTTAAATCAGATACCATTGTATAAAAATACACAGACTCTGATTTATTAAAATCTATTCTAAAAGCACTATTCAAATAAGACGAAATCTCATCGGAATCAATCTTTAAAATGTAATCACCTAAACATACGAAACTCTCTTGTTTACAAGTAGTATTAAGTTTATAGTATTTAGAATCTTTCTTTAAATAGTAATCTATTCTACTAGACTTAAGATTACTCACACCCAATAGTTGACCAATATTACTTAGTTGATTATTATCTAAGCTATATCTAACTCTTTCACTCCATGTTTTGCAAGTTATATTGCTAATAGAGAAGACGATATTATCACATGTCCATTTTAAGAGTGATTTAATCTTTTCAGAAATTCCATTGTAATGCAAATCACGAATAGAATATTTTAGACTCTCTAATTCTTTAATAAAAATAAAAATACCAGAGAATTCACCAAATACATTATCTACCTCAAGAAGATATTCATCTGTATATTCAAATGTATCTTTTTTACCTAGTAATTTGTTTACTTTAATTGTAGGGATTTTGAAACCAGGATTTTCCTCAATAACGATGTCTGATTCAACATCTTGATTAGGTTCGGTATTTGCATTTAAATACTCAACTAAATCTTTTAATTCATGTAGCATTTTAGTATTGTAGTCTGATACATCAGATTCTGTAAATTCGACTAATTTACCTTCTACTATACTTTTCTCAATTGACATAAGTTTGAATAACTTAGTGTTATTTAATTTTTCTAAGAAAGTATTTTCCATTTCGTTACTCCATTTAAACTAAAAAATATAAAGATAAGTATACACTGGATTAATCCAGTGTATACTCACTTAATCCATAATATTTTCAACTACTATAATTTTAATCAGCGAGAGCTAATTCGTATACAGTACACGGTAATTCGATATTATCCTCGCCTTTTATCTTAACTACAGTAAGTGGTAAATGACCATAAAAAGTATTTTCTTTCTCACTGTATGCTTTTATAAGATTAGATGGGATAAAATGATACAACACACCATCAGGGTGATTAAAAGTAATCTCTATGCCATGTTTCTTTTTACTGTATTTAATAACGAGTGCTCTCTCATTATTATTCAGTAAGAAGTCGCGTACATTTGTATCAAAACCAATCAATGTATTAGTGATACCTTTTTCTTTATCTCCTATTTGTTTAAGTACCATTGTTGTTAAAATAGGCATAATTCGATTATCTTCTTTTTTATCTTGGAACGATACATCGAATGTCAAATTACCTTTAATAGTATCAATAATAAATCCAAGTGTTCTATATTTGTCTTCATTTAAATCTAATTTAATAAATTCACCTAAGTCAGAAGGAATGTATGTTCCGAATAGATTCCTAAGTTTATAGCCACTATTACTATCAACATCGTCGATATTAGCTAGTTTTAACTCCTTAGTAGTGAGATAAAACATAGTACAAATATTAACGAACTTCTTATAGTATTCTAAACGTTCTAATTTATTTCCCTCGTATAACAGGGCATCTACGATATCTTCTCTAGATGAGCCTTGGTATTCCCTATGTAAACACATAGCATATACGAATACTTTTCTAAAGACTTCGTAATCGATATTCTCAATACCTAATTTATCAAATGAATTCAATAATTCCATTCCTACTTTGGTACAAGCAAAATGATCATATTTAGATTTAGTACTAAACATACCGCTATCAGTAAGGAATCCGGTTCTATTCGATAATTTACTAATATAAATACAAACACTATCTTTAAAGTAATAATCAAATTCTAATTTAAAATCTTTAGAATCAGAAATCTTTTTATAATCTTTAAAAATCTCATTGTACATTTCTTTAATGATTTCAATCATTTCATCGCGTTGTTTTGTAAGAATAATCATTTTAGTTTCCTTTTAATAAAAGTTAAGAAGTAATGAGAGATAGGATTCTATCTCTCACTATAATGATATATGTTTATCTGGTATTTAAAAAAGAATGTCTGATAATATAAAGAGATATGGTGTAACCCATATCTCTTTATTAACTGTAAAATTATACTAAAGATCGATAACACATGTACCGATAAATGCTACAAAAGTCAGTACCAGTGAAGATACTAACGTAATGTTTGCTATTAATTCCATCTTAAAAAATCCTTTATGGTAATTTACACAAAATAGTCCAAATAACACCTATGGTTAAAACCAACAGGATACTGATGATAAAATTAAACATTATACTGTGTTCCAATTTATTGTCCTTTTTTAAATATACTTATAAGATAAATCCAAATTACCTGTCCAAGTATAAATATTTTCTAATAGATTAGCTCGATAATATTTATCTAAAGCTTCATCGACTGTATCTGTAGTAATGATTTTATCTGGTAGAGTTGATTCGCCTTCAGATGTACATATGTTGTGTAATACTGAGAAAAATACATATTTAACAATTAACTCAATACTTTCTCTATCAATCACATGGTCTGGTAGCGCTTCTACTTTCTTCCTTAAATCAGCCATGTAATCCGCATAAGAAAGTTTATTGCGCCAATTCTCACCTCTAAACATCAAAGCATTTTTATCAGATACTTTATTTTTATACCTGTGTTCAGTATACTTATCATCTGTTATAAGATTATAGAAATCAGACAATGGAATATTATGTGTATTTCCATTCTTATCCATGGTTTTAGTTAATATGTAAAATACTTTAAACTCATCGTCTTGTGTAATATTGAGTTTGGTCTTTAATTGTTTTAATGCATTTCCTTTTAATACACCATAGTGTAAATTATTCAAAGCAGACATTTTAACAATATCAAACATTGCATTAAGTAATGTTTTGTATTTGTGTTGTTCTACTGAATATCGGTTATTAAATTCACGCATAAACCAAGTATAACCATTTTTAAGATTATCTAATTCTTCGCTTGGTGGTTCTTGATATGTACCTTTTTTTGGTTCAAATAAACTCCAGACATTGGCCATATTTCCTGGTTCTTCTACAAAACCATACCTAACATGAAATCTATTGTTAAATCTATTCTCACCTAAAAATTCTGGTTCTATGTTTTTATTAGCGACATTTAAATTATCTCCAGTATAACAATATAGTTCTTTAGACAATAAGGTAAAATTAAAACTATAATCAGTATTCATTAACCTTACTTGGTTTTCATTTAGTCCATTACCACAACAGAATATTGGAAAGAAGATGTTGCCATTAGTTTGTGTAGGTGTTAAAGATACTAAATTACTAATTTTACGACTTAATGAGTTAAAGATATATTCGCCAATGTCTTTATTCGTAATTACATTATCTGTATTTATACGATGTCCTGCACTTGGGTTAGTATAGTCTACTGCTTTAAACCAAGGATTTGGGTAACTATCACTAGAACTAGCTAAATAACTAGAAGTACGTTTTCTAATAGTAATAAAATTTCTAATTAATTCTTTTAATTTATTTACTTGATTAATAAATATTCTATTTTCTACAGACCTTTGTACATCAGCGTCAGTTGTACCAAAACCATACCATGCTAAATAAGTACTAGATACATAAACAGCTAATTTACAGAATGCGATATTAAGTTCATTCCAACCATTGTTCTTTCTAATATAAATATTATTAGGAACATAATCCACTAATATATTATCTCTATTAGCGATTTTATCAGGACGAGCTAATCTTGTATCTATTTCAGACTTAATGATTTTAGGATTTCTATTTTTAAATTTATTCGTTTGTTCTAATACCTTATTTTTAAATTGACTATAAGGCATTTTAAGAATATCAAAATAACTAAAATAAATAATAGGATTACAAGTAATTACTAAGTCATCCATGTTGTCAATAATACCATCAGGCATGGTTCTTTCTGACTTACAATATTCATTATTAATGGCGCTATTGGTATTTAGTAATTTAACTAAATCAAAGAACTCAGGAGTATACTCTATAGCTGGTTTAGTTTGATTATCTTCTAGTCGATTCTTATAAGAATTTAAATCTTGTTTAAATTGTTCGTTGATTGGAAATAACATAGAGTTAACTCTAAAACCAAACTCTTTAACAGCATTTCGATAACTCGGTTTTAGTTTCTCAGAGTCTGTTATTCTACCTTGGACAATGGCTTCTTCTTTAATTTTATAATCAGCAAAATTATATCCAAAGAACCCAATTGGTGCATAGGGTGCATTACTACCTGCACCTATTATACCGGCGCTTTTATAAACAAGTGGTTCGTAGATTTGGTCACGAATGGAAATAATATCCCTATTACGTTCAAAGTTCAAATCATCATTGCTGTAAATATTAAAATCATTTAATCTAAAGATATAGCTATTTAAATAATGTCTTAGTACTTTAGGTAAGATTTCTTTAGATATTCTCTTACCATATTCTATTTGTTTTGCTACTGTATCTATAGTAGGCATACTTTCATCGACAAATTTCATGATAAAATCATCAGTTTTTTTATCGTATTCAGTGTCTACATTTAATCTAAATCGTTCGTTCAAGTAACTTCTTGCGTCTTGTCTTCTATGGAAATGTTTCTCGTACTTAGTTTGTAATATATTGTTTTCACCAATAATCATTTTATATTCCTTTATTAACTATTAACTATCACAATATTAATTAAAAAAAAAGAGTAATTACAGAGGTAGGAATTCCTACCTCTGTAATCTATTTGGTGAATATTACTTGACGCCAATGGAAACGAAGTTTTTTATTGAATCGTTTAACTGTAATTGAATCTTCATTAAATCCAATTACTTCACCTTCTTCAAATAAACTTTCTTTACCATTAAAGTAAGGATACATAACCTTTTGACCAATTGAGATATTGTCAAAGATTTGTTTCTGTTCTTTATCTTTGGTTACATCTACAATAAGTAGTTTATAGAAATACCAAGCAACCATAGGGTCAGCAGATACAAACCAAGGAATCTCATTACTAGCGTACATATCCACACGCAAATTAAGCCATGCACACGTAACAGGCCAACCTGCTTTATTATCAAGATCATGGATATCTTGAATATATGTTCCTTCTTTAGTACGGTGTTTGTAATCGTAAATCTTTTTAAGTAAATTGGAAATATAACCTACATCTTCACCTTTAGGAATAAATGCAAATAACTTAGTAGCTTTCTCTTTACCGGATAAAACTACTTTAAAATCACATGTTTTAAATTCGTATTCACCGACGCGTTCACGAAGGAATTTGAAAGTATCACCTACGGCACCGAATTCATATTCAGCTGAACCCATATAGTCTAGGCTAAAGAATAGTGATGAACCATAATCTCTTTCAAAATCTTCTTTATATTTTTTACTAATACGTTGAATGTAATAGTTTTGGTTATCGTTCAAATTAATCATTTTTGTTTCCTTTATATAAATAATAATAATACTACTAGAGTGGATTTATCTCCACTCTAGTAGCTTACTTCAATTAACCACGAATACGTTTAGTAGTAGGTTGTGCTGGTACTTCACGTACAATCACTTCACGCACTACTTCATGTACCACTTCTTTGGTTTGTACAGGTACTTTTACGCCACCGAATACATAAGAGAGGCCAAGACCAATACCAATGTTACGGCGAGTGTCTACATTGATACCAGCTTTAGATACCCATTTACCAGAATCAGAAATATGGGAAACACCAACAGCTGCCGCACCTTCGTTTTTGAAGTAGCCTGCACCTACACCAATCGCGGTTTGACCAGGAGCGTGAGGTTGTGGGATTGCGGCGATTGCGTTAGCGCCAGCAATACCTGCACGTGCTTCGCGTCGGTTATCGTGAAGCTCTTTACGGATTTCGGCATTGTCGCCATGCAAACCATTTACCAGTTTACGCAGCTCAGCGATTTGGTCATCTTGAGCTTCGTTCCAAGTAGTGTGTTGGTTGATGGTATTGTTAATACCTTCAATTGCTTGGGTATTACTAGTAATGCGATTAGCATTAACAGCGATACTGCTTTCATTAGAAGCCACTGCTTCTTTCAAGATTTCAACAGACGCCGCGTTGTCGCTTACTTTAGTAGCAACAGAGTACAGTTGAGAACCATTGATAGCATCAGTAGATTCAGCAGAAACGCGACCAGCTGCTACATTGGTAATGGTACGCTCGCTACCTTCTTTACCTACAGATACAGTTGCTACAGGTTTATGGCCTTTGAATGTACCGTATTCTACACCATTGATAATGGCGCTAGAAGTACCTACGGCTTTCTCTGTAGTAGAGAAAGAACCAATAGCCACATCATGCTCATTATTGGCTTTAGCATTTGTACCTACAGCTACAGAGAAACGAGAAGTAGAAGTCGCACCGGAACCAATAGCGGTAGACTGACCGCCTTCGGCACGGGTAGATTGACCAATAGCAGTGGATTGACCACCCAATGCGTTAGCGTGCAAACCCATTGCTACATCTGAGTTTTGCTTAGAATAGGCATGAGCGCCTACAGCGGTAGAACCAATACCTTCAGTACGAGTACCTTTACCGATAGCCGTAGAAGATTGACCGATAGCAGATGCTTCTGAACCAACGGCGGTATTCATTGATTCCATTGCCTTGGCAAGATGTCCAATAGCAACTGACATATTACCTTTGACTTCGGAACCTTGTCCACCTACTACACTGTCTTTACCTTCGACAGAGCTATTGATACCAAAGGCAGTATTAGATAGACCTTTGTTTACCAATGCTGTACCAATAGTAGTATTACCACTACCAGTTACAGTAATTTTATCGCCTTGTACAACTTGATAAGTACCTGTTACCGAATTGTCTGCCAACACAGTAGTAGAAGCTGCAGCAGCAATTACGGCCAGGGCAATGTTAGTCATTTTAGTCATTTTTTGATTTCCTTTTTACAAGTAAAGTGTTTAGTTAGAGGGGGGATTGGGTTTAAGTTATTTACTTCTGTTAAACCCTGAAACAGAAGGTTAATAGAATTACTCTTTGATAACGAATAAAGAGTCATTACCGAAAGTACTTACAAAACCATGCTTGGTAGAATACTCTGCCAGTGTACTACCAATGTTTAAAGTAGGGGTACCATTTTCCATAGTGATAGGGTCAATGGTACAGTGGCTATACAATGGTACCAGATACGCTTGATTATCCGTTTTATACACACCATAGCCTTCTGGTTGAGTATATTTTTTAGAGTCAGGATATTCTTTATATCCATTCTTTTTACATTTTCTGTACAAATCATTGAGTTCGTAATTCAATGCATCTGTGTAAATAGGTTTCAAGTTAGTAAACATTTCAAATTTCCTTTATATAAGAGTTAAGATTAACGGGTTTATTCTAAGAGTAGTTCAAATCCACGTTTCGAGAAAACGATAGGTTTCTTAATAGGTTCGCCTGTTTTGTGGTCATCGACAAATGCAATAACATCGCCTTTAACCGCTTTCATTTCACCATTGTAAGAATCAACGTAAATGTTCTTTTCTGTATTACAGATAGAAGACTCCACTCCATGTTTTAATAACCATGTTTCAATCTCTTCTAAGTTATCGTCTACGAAAGCACATTCTTGTAAACGATTTTTAATTAGCACTTCTTTAATCATTTTTACACCATTTCAGAACTTTCAAATGTAAAGATGAATACATTTGTTTTGTTAGATTCAATGGTGAAGCGGTATTCTTCATGGAAATATTTGATTTCATTTCCGTATACGTCAATATCTACACCAGATAAAGATTTAATACGACAACTGTATTTAGGAATACCTGCCATGATTTCTTCAATCTGATGACGACGACAATAGATGTGCCAATTAACGACAATCACTTTATCATTGTCAATAAGTGTATCACCATTAGATAAAGTAAAACCATCTTTGCCAATTAAATCAACTGCTCTGGTTAAAATGGTATCAATGTATTCTAGTTTACTGATATCATCAAAATGATGTTTTTTAGTAAACAGTGAAAATAAGTTTTGAAATAGGGTTTTCATTTTCGTCTCCGTTTTGGGATATAGAGTTTATAGAATAAATATCCCGTAATTAGTAAATATACAAGTAAGATGATGTAAATCAAAATAGTCATTACATCACGCATTATTCACCACCATTATTACAATAAAGATAACAATAGCAATGGTAGAAAATATTTCACCTATATTTTCCATATTGGTTTCCTTTATATAAAATAAAGACATAGTGGTCTTTACACCATAATTGTATATGTTTCTATATTTTTAATTTATAGATAATATACCATATTCATGGCACTGGCCGACCCAGGGACACCACCCCTGAGCCGACCATCATCAACTTTTGTACTGCTATTTTTAATTTTGTTTTTAATGATATTTTTTTTGTTAATTTTGATTTTGATTTTTTTGTTAAAGGTGTTGTTTTTGTTGTTGTGTTTGTTGTATGGACTACGCTCTGGTCATGCTCAGCGCCTGCCGATCCCCGACAGGTAGGACGTGTCTACTTCTCGTTTCCCTAAGGCCCCGTACTACTCTGAAGCTTTGCTTATTACGTACACCACGGATGATACGTGTTGTTAAGGTAACAAACCCTTATTTAGAATAAGGTTGAAAGAAGTAGTATAAAGGAATGCATTAGGACATGATACAACCGATGTATATCAGGTTCTTACTGTGGATGGTAAAGGTAAAAGATTGATTCGTCCTTTATTCCACCAAGATAGCAATCCGTACTAAGCTGTTAAACGAAAGGGGGTAAAAGAAAAACAACTATGTTCTGGATTGCTATTTGTTACTACTTCTTTCATATAGAGTAAACTATAATAAAAAAATTATATTTTAAAAATTAAAGTTAATTACAATTCTTCAAAGGTACTTACAGATTCTTCTACTTCACCATTATATTCAGCTTCTTCAATCTCTTGAATACTACTGATAATCTCCATAGCAGGTACATTAGGAATAGTACCACCACCTTTTAGTAAGTTAGAAAGATTATTCTCTAAGTAAGGTAATAAGACATTATAAACCTTCTTACGGTTAGTATAACCATGAGCATCACCAATAGGTTTGGTTTTACGACCAATATTTACCCTATCACAACAACCATCAAAATCACCTGCATCAGCACTAGCGTTAATATTGGCTTTACTCCAGAACCAACAAGCTGCTAATGCTCCTAAATCAGGCTCTAGAAGCTTATCAGTGTCTGTGTTAAGGGGTAGGTTATTCTCTTTAAAGAAACGAATGTAATTGTCTTTACCAGTTAATTGGATAGGGCCTTTGCCAGCATGTTTCCATCCATCTCCAGAAGTTTCAGAACCATTACCCATACGGTTAGCATAACAGTGGTTAGCAATGGCCATAGGGTTACCAGCAATAGCATTTGCTTTAGCATTAGGTAAACCACCTTTTTTACCTGTCTGAGAATATCGATTAGGCCATGTATTGGCTAAGCCTTTTGCTGAATAACGTAAGTTCTCGCGCATGGTGGTTAAGAAGATAGACTCTACCATGACATTGGCTAGGAATGAGGCTATACGCTTAGGTGTGTTGATTTTAAAGGTATTACAATGCTTAGCAAAGTAAGGTGCCCATTGGTGGGCTACAGCTGTCTTACAACCAGCTTTGATTAATAGTTTGTTCCATTCATTGATGTTCATGTGGACTCCTTGTTATTGGTTAAAAATAAGCCATTAATAGTCATTAAATAACGAAAGTCATTTAAATGACGAAGGTCATTAAATAACGACTCACTACACTAGAGGAATATTCCTCTAGTGTAGATAAGTCTATTATAGCTAGATTAGCGTCCGAAGTAAGCCAGTAGACGATTACGAGCCATTTCGCTAAAACCATATTGCAGTGCACGACCCATGTCAATTTCTTTATTGATTTTACTACTACGAGTAGTAGGGTCAGCCAATACAGTTAGCATGGTCATTAAGTTAGGATAGCATTGCTGTTCTACTAAGTCAAGACGAATGTTCTCTTGGAAACGCATAAGAGAGAAGATATTAAGTGGTTGACCTTCTTTACCATGTTTTACGAACAACTGCATCAGTAAGTCCATAGAGTAACGGAAATCTAAGTCTGAGGTCTTAGTGATAATATCCATAATGTTACGGAAGAGTTCTGCTTGCATGATAGGGCCTTGGTTGGTAACAAAGCCCTTATCGTTCATTAAGACACGAATGACGCCTTTGAAAGATTCCATCTTCTCAATGTAGTCAATAATACCAAGTAAAGACATACGAGCGGTTAAGCTTACTAAACCTAATACTTCATCTACGTCTAGTTCACCTGCTACGTGACGACGACGGTCTTCTTCTTGCTCTTGTTCTAAGTCTACAGAAGGATTGTGGATTTCCTCAGTAGCATCTGGAAGAAGAATATCGTTAGTAGTGTATTCACGACCTTCTTCAATGGAAGGAGAGTCTTCAGTAGAGACTTCTAAATCTTCTGCTTCTTCTAGCTGGATAGGTTCTGCATTAGCAGGATTCATACCATTGCGGTTATTACCGCGTTGTTTTTGACGATTAGACATTGTTAATATTCCTTATAGGGTTAAATGTACATTAGAACGACTATAAAGTAATCATTCATAAGCTTAGCTAGAATGGATAATAGGGGTAAATATACCCTACGCTAGAGCGTGTATTAAGGGGTATGAAAAGGGTAAGTAAACCATACGCTACAGCGTAGGGTTTTATGTTAAATTTTAAAGGGGGGTTTTCCCCCCTCTCCTCCTTCTCCCTAACAACCCTCTTCCTCCTCACCCCCCTTTCCCCCCAAAAAAGAAAGAAAAAGACTAGTATATTACTCCACTCATCGCTCCCCGCCTCATTCCGTTATCACTTCATTCGAAAGGTCACTCTTCGTTTCATAATATACTAGTCTAAAAAGAAAGAAAAAAAATAAAAATAAATAAAAAACAAATAGAGAGAAAGCGAAGCTTTCTCTTGTAAAACAAATAGAGGGAAAGTAGAACTTTCCCTTGTAACTACGTTGCTTAAACAAGAAGGTATAAAAGGGAATAAAAGACAAATGAAGCAACGCACGTTACTAACGTCTTTGGTTTAACCAAAGACTATTTGTAAAAGGTTTTCAACCCTTACACAAATCCCACTACTCGAATAGATGGTATATCCAAGAAGGTATACCTCTATTCGCCTGTGGCACTAGTATCCGTAGTGGGATTTGCTTTATTGAGTTATTCAACTATTCCTATACTCACTCACTCGAATAAATGGATTACAAGTGGTAGTATCCATTATTCTGTCTACGACGTTAGTATCCGTGAGTGAGTATGGGTTTTTAAATATCTTCTAATCCTCTTAACACTATCCTCTTTAGCATACGCCTAAAGAGGCGATAAAGAGGATAGTGTTATTCGTACTTAGAAGATGGTTGCAGGAGCAACAAATAGGGATAAGAGAAATAAAGAGTAAGGATAAATCCAACAAGCGTTCGCTTAATGGACAATAAAGACTTACCACATGGGTTTATATCAGGTATCCACCATGACGCACGGCGCTCCTGCATCGCGCAGCCACCCAAGTGTGTTTCGCGCGATTTTAAGTTTTTTTATAAGTCTATATATATGCTGAAATATAATTTTGAACAATGTAAACTAAAAACTAAGTAATGAAATCGAAAAACCACTTCCTATGAAATCTATTGAAAGTTTAATACCTTTACTAACCTAAACGTAAAGATAACGATTAAGCTATTATTTGGATAAGGCTCGTTATAAGGTGATTAGGGTTTAAACCACAAGGATGCAAAACAAATTGAATCAGTGTCCTTTTTGTGGTTAATATAACTCAGGTTAAGAACCTTGTAAATACTGGTCTTGAGAATAATGGCTTAGTTGTTTGTAATGCACGTTATGTGGAAAATGTTTCTGAAAACTTATAATGGGATAAAACGTGCTTAGTAAAGTATTGAATGAGTATTTATTTCTTTTGTTAATCCTAAAGTTGATTTTATATTGATTTTTATAAACACTATACTCAGGCGAATACCTGAGTATAGTGTATTTTTTATGTTCTTTTACATATCAATGAAAATATAGCTTAAAAAGGTAGATTGAGATGTCCGTCCGATTTATAGAACGAAGTTTATTCGATTGTGATATTAGTTTAACAAACTTAGCAGTACCTGTATGTTACGAAGGATTACCTGATGAGGATTCAGTAAGAGTTACAGAAGTCTTTAAAGAAACGTATCCGCTTTGGTATAACATGTTTAAAGAACTAGAAGATGATTACTTTAGTGAAAATGGTTATTGGTGTTTTAGTACCGAGAATGTGAACTTAGTAAGTGTCCCTTATGCTATTCTCGATAAGCCATTTGAATTTAACATGGATGTGTTTATTCATGCTTTAAAGAAGTTTGAAAAAGGTTATTTTGAAGACAATGGTATTGGACATTGTATTGACGAATTAAGAATACCTGTGGTTCAATATTTCTCAACAGAAGAATCTTGGTTAGATTTTCAGGAAAAGATAGAAAAAGAGTTATTCAACACTCGTGTATTGTTTACATTCTGTATTGATTCTAATAAGTGCCCTAATCGATTTAATGCGATGTTTACAGAAGATAAGGTTCACGGCAATGCTTATTGGTTTAAAGGTTCTAGTCCATTAGGTATTGTAGGTAATAGGCCTGTGTTTATAGACTCTCCTACAGGTGAGTTAAAGCAGTATAACAATATACTCGAAGCCATTTATGATTATATAGATTTTAACCTACTGAGTGATACTATAAGACCAAAAGACTATAGTGGTTTTATTGAATCAACTAAAAAAGATTTGATAGAGTATATTACTACTAAACGTACTAACATTTTACCTAGTGGTAAAAAACTATTTGATATTGTTTCTTATGTAGTAAAAACAGGTATTGCTTCTCGTTATAATCAAGACGAGAAGTTTAAAGAACAAATCGAAGAATTAAAAAGACAAAGAGTCAACCAAATCTATTATTGTGGATATGAATTTCCTAGACTACTAGGTGTTGATTTGGATATGTCTGAATTAAGTTACGATGTAAGTAATATAGAGATTAAATGTCGTAATCTACTAGGTAATATTTTAACAGAATACTTATACTCTTAACGTATACTTAAAAAGGAAAAGATAAATGTATTTGAATAGTGATGAAATTAAAGCATTAGCTCACGCTGATGTTCCTGTGATTACTGATTTTGTTAATAAAAAAGTAAGTATGGTAGAGGGCCGTATTGTTGCTTCTTACGGACTAGCAGAAAATTGTTACGATGTTCGTATTGCTGAAACACCATTGGAATTGGTTGTTCCTACAGCCAGTATTAATCCTAATAAGGATAATCATGCTCATGCGGTATTGGATATCAAGAAAGACTTGAGTGAACAAAAAGAGTTAACTCGTCTTTTCATTGAACCTATTCGAGAAAGAGATGGTACAGTCTATTTTCTAATCCCACCTAAAACCATGGTATTGGCACACACTGTTGAGCGATTCAATATCCCTAATGACATCAGTGGTGTTCTTTACTGTAAGTCTTCTTATGCTCGTGTAGGCATGAATATGGCACCTACTACACTGAAGTCAGGTTGGTCGGGACAATTAGTATTAGAGATTTATAATCAAACCAATATCCACATGCGTGTATATGCTAATGAAGGTATTGGTACTATCTATTTCTCAAGACATATTCTTAGTGATGACAATGTAGGATACAATGGTGTATACCAAGACCAGACAGGTATTACACACGCTAAAACAAAATAGTTTTAGTAATACCTAATAGATGAAATGTAACCCATCATTTTCTCTCTTTTATTTTTTAAAGCTTAAAAAGGAAATCAAAATGACTACAATGTCTATTACTCGTGCCCTTACTCGTATTAAGACCATTGAGAAACAATTGAATCAATTGGTAGATAAAGAATTTGTGACTACTTTAGCTAAACGTGAAGTAGATAACGTAACAGATACTTACAAAGAAGTTCTGAATAAAACCAAATCTAACTTCGACCAATTCAATGATTTGTTCGCTGAATTGAATCGTATTAAAGCAGCAGTGCGTAAATCTAACGAAGTAACTAAAGTCACTATTGGTGGTGATGAATTGTCTGTAGCTGACGCTCTGGTATACAAAAACACTATTGTTTATCGTAGTAACTTCTTAGAAAAGATTGCTCGTGAAAATCGTACTGCCGATTCTCATGTAGAACAAAGTAAAATCAATGCAGACAATAAGTTTGCTACTGTACGTGAAAACTTTATTAAAAGTTCACAAGGTCAAGACGTTAACGAAAATTATGTTAATACAGTATTGACTGAAGAAGAGCGTCGTCTGAAAGTAGCTCTTGTTGAAATTAAAGTATCTGGTATTAAAGATGTAAGTGAATTCATTGAAGCAGAACGTAAACGTATTGATACTTTCATTGAAGAAGTAGACTACGTTTTGTCTGAATCTAATGCCACTACCATGATTGAATTATAATCTAATCGATTAGTATTCTGTAAAGAATAAGGAGCTACTTTTGAATTTGAAATAAAATTTAGAAGTAGTTCTTTATATGAAAGAAGTATAGTTTTTAGTTCGATTTTCCTATTCTTCTTTCTTGTCTTTAAAAAGATAGATTTGAGAAATAATTGCTTTGTTTTAAAGAAACAAAACCATTGGTTATCGAATAATGATAAATCCAATACACTCCGTCTTAGATTCGGAATAATCTAAATGCTTACAGTCAATTAGCATACGATCCCTTATAGCTCAGTGGGTAGAGCGTCTGCCTGATACGCAGATTGTCGGGTGTTCGAATCATCCTAAGGAAATATATATTTGGGTAACTATAATACTGCCCATAGCCGATTGATAAAAGCTAAAAGTTTAAAGTTCGAAAGATACTAAAGCTTAAAGATTATTTATACGAATTAAAGATAGAAAGTTGAAAGACTAAAGTTAGTTCAAATCCTCTACTAAAGGTTATTTAGGATAGTAGTGTATATCCTTTCATTTCCTAGAGGCTGGTAACTCGGTGGTTTTGTTTCACCCCTATTCTTAAGTATTACTCTCTACTCCTATTTTGGAGTAGAGAGTAGTATTTCCTTATGTTTCTTTTTTAATTTGTATGATTATTCACACTATCTATTAATAGTTAAGAAAGGCAAAAAATGAATCATATTTATTTTAAACTCATTAAGAATCTTATTCTTTTTATTCCTTTGTTTATTATCTCTACAGTAGTAAGTTTACTCTCTTATCCATTAGGACCTATTATTGCTTTATTTAGTTTAACTAATAAAGAAGGAAATGTACCTAAAGTATTTACACCTTGGTTAACGCATGATAACCCCATAGACGGAGACCAGTGGCATTTAGAGAGATGGCCTGGTGATACTACTCTTATTAAGTTTAAACGCCGTACAGCATGGTTATGGCGTAATAAAGGCTATTGGTTTGACTATTATTACTTAGGTAGACCAATTGGTAAATGTTTAATTAATCATGGTAATCCAGATACCTCAGACCAGGGTTGTGAAGGTGTATTATTCCAGTATAATGAGAATGGTGTTTGGGAATTCTACTTAATCTATCGTTATCCATTTAAAAAGGATAAATGCCTTAGAATTAGATTAGGTTGGAAGTTAGATGATACTGTAATAGGTTCTGACAAGATGATGATGATTGCAACATCTATCGGGATTTGGAAATCGTTTGAAGAAAAGAAATAAAAAGAAAAAAAAAGAAATCCCGATTAAGGGATTTCTTTTTAATCTTCACCTTACCATGTGTGTGGCAGAGCGAAGATTACTTTTTCATGGCGGAGCAACTTAGTTACCAGAGAATTCAGGCGAGAAATTTTACGTTCGCTATCTTCGATACTGGTATCGATATCAGCGATATCGTTCTCATGTTTAGAAAAGAATTGATTGTATTCAGCAGGAGTACCGCTGAATAAACCTAATTCTTTGTGGAAGTTATATTCCACACAAGTTTTATGAGATTTGGTTTTAACAATAGTTTCTTCCAAAGATTTAATCGCTTTTTCTGCTTTTGCGATACGGCTTTGGTTATTGATAATCCAAGCAGATTTTTGTTCAAATGACAACATAGTAATTTCCTTTATATAAGAGTTAAATAGAATAGTTAAATAAGAAGATTCTTCTTCTCTTTCACTATAGTAATATATATATCTGAAAAAATCTAGAATATATGTTGAAGAGCCATTTAATTTAAATAATATTTTCTATATCTTCTCTATATATGAAAATGAGCGTGAGTGGCGAAATTAGGCAGCCGCGCAGGCTTTAGGTGCCTGTTCCGAAAGGAGTGAGAGTTCGAGTCTCTCCTCACGCACCAGTCAATGTACTCTTTAGTTTAAAATAAAACAATTACCAATAGTGTTACGTAAAAGCATGCCTTTACTTCAAACCCGCCTGTATCAATGCTTTCAGACAAACGTAACTTATGATAGTAACTTAAGGTAATAGATGCAGGTAAATCCTGTAAGAGTACTCCCAATTAGGAGATAATACCATGAATTCTATTATTTATATTGAAGGATGGGGTTATTAAATTAACTGGAGGGATTGGAGAGTGGTTAAATCCAGCGGACTGTAAATCCGCCCCGAAAGGTTCGTAGGTTCAAATCCTACTCCCTCCACCAAATAGAAGTACTCGTACTCAATTCCTATTCTGACGTACGGTACTGCTTTAAAATGTAATGAATAGGTAAAGTACTAGTGTATGACAAAACTTTCGGTGATGAAACTAGTTTAAACCGATTTTTCCGCGAGTGATGGAATGAGGTAGACATATCGGACTTAAAATCCGAAGACTGTAATGGTCGTGTGGGTTCGATTCCCACCTCGCGGACCAATTCAATAGAGTATATTAGATAGGACACATTATAGTGTCCTATCTAGTTACTTATGCTTTTTGCTGGGTAAAATAAAATGGATTATAAAAAACTATTTAAAAAGGTTATTCGTAAACTCTATTCTGGTATAGAAACAGTAGTAGTAACAGTAGCACCTACTCTAGAATACTTAAAAGACAAAATAGTAGCTTTTAAAAGTAAAGTAGGTGATGACGTATACTATGGGATTAAGTTCCTAATGGTTTTAGTATTAATATACATTTTTTATTTTTTATTGGGAAAGTAAAATGACTACAGCAGATCAACTAATGACAATTGTCATTAGTCTAATTGCAGTTTTAGCACTAATATATATTGTTTTTAGCGCAATGAGGAAATAAAATGACTCAATCTCTCCTTAGTTTAACTATTTACAAAAATAAACTAGAAGTACCTAAATGGGTATGGGAACAACAAGAAAGTGTTTCTGACCATGAATTAATCGTTGATTGGTTAAATAGAAAACATGCTAATTTAAATATTACTAAGTATTGTTTATCTAAAGATAAAGATTTTATCTATTTCAATATCCATCCAAAATATACTCCTACTGTATATGTTAAAGACTATAGTAATAATGGCGTGTTATTTGATACATTAGATGAAGCTGTAGATGTATTCATTTCAGATAATTCAATCAATGCCTGGATTAGTGTTAAGGGACAAACAACACATAAATCCAGTAATCCAATTAAGTATAATAGATTGGTTAGAGAGTACTTAACTAAGATATTTAAAGAAAAAAAATTATATATTGTATTAGGATAAATACTATACTAGACAGGTATTATCCTGTCTAGTATAGCGTTATCTTTACAGTGATTCAATTGCTTGAACCATTTGTTCATTGAGATCCGCAAGATTTTCACGAAGATTATAAATCTTCTTCTCACAATCAGGGATTAATGTAACTAATCCTTTAACCACACATTCCTCTCGGAATGCGAGTGCTTGAGAAAGTAACTTCTCATTGTATTTAATACGGTGTTCAAGATCACTAATAACATCATCACTATAGTGAAAACTAATAATAGCCATGGTAATACTCCGTTATTTAATTAAAATAAAATAGTTATTAGAAGATTGCTCTTCTCTT
>ERZ773013.279-NODE-279-length-32521-cov-6.812450_pt1 | contig 32521 bp, 21 predicted proteins | sample MGYA00511670_ERZ773013 | MGnify/ENA primary metagenome ERZ773013 (study PRJEB29015, sample SAMEA2738120) | human oral metagenome | biome: human oral; feature: human-associated habitat; material: saliva | place: China | collected 2257 ... | reverse complement strand
CGAAACCAAGGGTGGCATCATGACCAAGCTGATCGAGCGCAACACCGCCATCCCGGCTCAGCGCAGCGAGATCTTCTCCACCGCTGAAGACAACCAGCCTTCCGTGCTGATCCAGGTCTACCAGGGTGAGCGTGAGTTCGCTCGCGACAACAAGCCGCTAGGCACCTTCGAGCTGACCGGTATCGCCCCGGCCCCGCACGGTGTGCCCCAGATTGAGGTTTCCTTCGACATCGACGCCAACGGCATCGTGCACGTGTCCGCTAAGGACAAGGGCACTGGCAAGGAGCAGTCCATGACCATCTCCGGCGGCAGCGCCCTGCCCAAGGAGGACATCGACCGCATGATCAAGGAAGCCGAAGCTCACGCCGCCGAGGACAAGAAGCGTCGCGAAGAGGCTGAGACCCGCAACGCCGCTGAGCAGCAGGCCTACGCCATCGAGAAGCTACTGCGCGAGAACAAGGACAAGCTGCCCGAGGACGTCCACTCTGAGGTTTCCGCAGCTGTTGCCGACCTGAAGAAGTCCCTTGAGGGCGACGACATCAACGCCGTACGCACCGCTCAGGACAAGCTCAACGAGGTAGGCCAGAAGATCGGTCAGGCCCTGTACGCCTCCGAGCAGGCCGGCCCTGCCGCTGGCAGTGGCTTCCCCGGCGCCTCCGCTGGCTCACAGCCCAAGGCCGACGACGACATCGTTGACGCCGAAATCGTTGATGACGAGGACAACAAGTGAGCACTGAGCCCTCAAACGAGGACCTACAGGCCCTAGCTGACCAGGTTAACGAGGCCTTCGCTGAGGCTGACGTAACCGACGCCGTCGACGCCGCCAACCAGGCCGCCCAGGACGCGGCCGACGCGGCCCAAGACGCAGCCGACGCCGCCCAGGAGGCGGCCGAGGCTGGTCAGGTCACTGCCCAGGAGCTACAGGTCAAGCTAGACGAGACCACCGACCAGCTGGCCCGTGCTCACGCTGACCTGTACAACCTGCAGCAGGAGTACAACGCCTATGTGCGTCGCTCTCGCGAACAGGCTGCCTCTCACCGCGAAGCCGGTGCCCAGCAGGTCACAGAAGCACTAATCCCGGTCTTGGATGAGATCGAACTAGCCCGCCAACACGGGGACCTGGTTGGTTCCTTTGAAGCGGTGGGAAGCAAAATTGAGAACATTTTGAAAGACAAGTTCTCACTTACCCGCTTTGGCCAGGCCGGGGACGTATTCGACCCCAACCTGCATGAAGCCCTGATGGCAGTGGATTCCACTGAAGTTACCGAACCTACGGTGAACCTGGTGATCCAGCCCGGTTACATGCTCGGCGAGCGCGTGGTACGCCACGCTCGCGTGCAGGTCGCCAACCCGGCCTAAGCACCATGCAAATAACGACGGCGCAGGTGAGCTTTTACCTGCGCCGTCGCTATAAAAAATAAAGCCGCCAAAAAGCAGCGGCAACCAAAACAGAAACTATTAATGATTTTCCCCTTATTTAGGAGGTGGGGACCACATTATGGCCAGTCAAGACTGGATGACTAAGGATTTTTACGCGGTACTAGGTGTTGCTAAAGACGCTGACGCCACCGCCATCAAGAAGGCTTACCGCAAGCTAGCCAAGCAGTACCACCCGGATCGTAACGCTGACAATCCCGAGGCTGCGAAGAAGTTCAAAGAGGTCAGCGAGGCCTACGCGGTGCTCTCTAATGAGCAAGACCGCAAGCAGTATGACGCCATCCGCTCTATGGCTGGTGGCGGTGCTCGCTTCACCTCCGGTTCAGGTGGGGCCAATGCGGGCTTTAACGACCTGTTTGGCTCTATGTTTGGTGGCGGTGCTGGCTCAGGCGGTTTCGCTGGCGGCACGGCTGGCGCCGACATTAACCTTGATGACCTGATGAACATGTTTGGCGGCTACTCTTCGCCTACACGCGGTCGCGACGGACGCCCTGGACCTTTCAACTTCAGCTTCTCGCGCCCCAAGCGCGGTCAGGATGTGGTCACTGACGCTACGCTGGAATTCCGCGACGCCGTCAACGGCACCATGGTGGAAATTACCGCTGACGGGCGGGCTGTTAAGGTGCGTATCCCGGCGGGCGTTAAGGACGGGCAAAAGATCCGTCTGCGTGGTAAAGGCCGCCCCGGCACCGACGGCGGCGACGCCGGCGACATGGTGGTTAACATCAAGGTTCGCCCCCACCCGGTGTTCAAGCAGGACGGTAAAGATCTGCGCCTGAGCGTACCGATCTCCTTGAAGGAAGCTGCCCTGGGCGGCGTCGTTGAGGTACCTAACTTTGACGGCAGTTTCAGCAAGATTAAGGTCAAGCCGGGCACATCCTCGGGAAGCGTGGTGCGACTGCGTGGAAAGGGCGCCCACACCCCCAAGGGCAACACTGACCTGCTAGTCACCTTGGAAGTTGCGGTACCTAAGCAGCTATCTGCTGAGGCCCGTAAGGCTCTGGAAGAATTCGACGCCGCCATGGGTGACGCCGACCCGCGCGCTAAGCTCAAAGAAGCGGTATCCAAGTGAAACGCCGTGGCCAGGGGATCGGCTTACTAGAGTCTGACGCCCGCCACCGGGCCGTATATGCGGTGTCCGTGGCCGCGCAAATGGCCGGGATGCACCCGCAAACGCTGCGCCAATATGACCGCCTGGGCTTAGTTAGTCCCAGGCGGGCGCGTGGGCGCGGGCGGCGTTACTCATATAGCGACGTCGAAAAACTGCGCTATATCCAAACCCTCAGCCAAGCCGGAATTAACTTAGAGGGGATCCGCCGGATTTTGCTGCTCGAAGAGCAAAACGCCGCCCTGCAAGCAGAAAATCGCATTTTGCGGTGGCGTATTAACGCAGGTGCGCGTGTTTTTGCGGCGGGCAGTGATGGTGAAGTACAAGTCACTGTGCAACGCGGATCCAGACGAAACTAAGGTTTTCGAGTTAGGCTAAGGGGGAGTCCATCAGGGCTAACCCATAACTGGGTATTAAAAGCCCCAAGAAAATCTAACTGGAGGCAGACTTTTATGACTGACTACAACCAGGTTCCCCAGCCCCAGCAGCCCTACGGTGCTCCGGCTCCCGCTACTGACATCCCTGCCCCCGCAGGTGCCTACTACGGCGCCCCCTCTGCTCAGACCGCTGCCGGTGGTGTACAGCTAGACGCCTACGGTAACCCGATTGTGGCCGCCAGCGCTCCGGCTGTTGGCTACGACCCCAACGCTTATGCCGCTCAGCAGGGCTACGGCGCTTACCCGCCGGCTGCCCCGGCCCAGCCCAGCCCGATTGGTGCGCTGTTCGACTTTGGTTTCAAGCAGTCCTTTGCCCTAACCGGCGCCAAGCTGGCTAACCTGACCATCACCATCACCGCCATCTTCACCTGGCTGATCTGCGCGGGAGCTGCTGCTAGCTCCAAAGCCGTATATGTGTACGCATTCGCTACCATTTACGGTCATCCTGGCGGCTATGGCAGCACTGACTCGAACGGCTTTGTGGCCTTCCTGATCTCTTTGCTGCTGGGCTTCTTGCCCACCGTAGCTGCGATTGTGCTGGGCCGCTTGTTCGTGGAGAACGTGGTTGCTAACGTCAAGCAGGAGCAGGTTGCTAGCGAGACCTTAGAGCTGCTGCGTCAGGCCAAGTGAGCGATTACCAAACTGAGGACGGCCAGCCCAAATACGGGGTTCGTTTGAACCCGCAGGAGCTGGCCGTTCTGCGTGAAAAGCAGGCTCGCGAGGCTGAGCGTGAGCGTGAAGCTAAAGCGCGGCGCCTAGCTGAGCGTCGGGCTAAACGTCGCGCCGCTAAACGCGATTTTGCTACCGCTGAGGCGGAGTATGTTAGGCGGGCCCGCGAACGTGAAGCCGAGCGTGAGCGCGAAGCCGAGCATGAGGCTGAGCGTGGCCATGAAGGTCAGGCCGGGCGTAAAGACCAGGCCGGGCGTGAGGGGCGCTCTGACCACGTTTATGACCGCTATGCCAACATAACCGGAAGCTATAGTTACTGGTCTGACGATAAGGATCGCGCTGACCGTGAGGATCGTAAGTCTTCTGGTGATGAGAGGACGGACGCTCCAGGCCACTCGGCTGCCTGCGAGGGCTATAACGTTACTAACGACGACGACGAACCGGCTGGGCACTACCACCTGGCTCCTGGGGGGCGTTTTGTCTACCGGGCTTTGCCCCGTAAAAAGAAGAAGGAACGCGGCCGCTGGCGCCTGTTTATTATCGGCGTGTTCATGATGCTGGTGGTGCCCATGGTGACCCTGGCTGGCTCTTGGTTGTACCTGACGGGAGGCCCTAGCTCCTTTAAGGCTGGGCAGCTGCTGCCCGAGTCTGGGCAGGTGGCCTTGGAGGCCAAGACTAACTACATGCTCTACTCTCTGACCACAAGGGACGTTGATAGCTGTAGCGTGAGCGATCCAGCTGGCAAAGCGGTGGCCTATAAGGAAGGTAGTTCGAAGTTCCCGCCGGGAAGTTTTACCTCAACCACTGCTGGCACCTACGTGATTAAGTGTCAAAACACTAATGACACCAAGGTGGTGGGGCCGCCTATGCACATAGAGCGCTTAGATACTTTGTCTATTGTGACCAACCTGGGCTTTGGCGTGGCTATAGCTGGCGTCTGGGTGACTATTGTGGGCTGGCGTAGAGCCCGCGCCCAAGGGCGCAAATAGACGCCAGTAGATACGCCTGCGCCCGCCAAAATTTGGCGGGCGCAGTTTTGTTGGTATTGGCTGCTGCATTAGTGCAGGGGATCTGTGCTAGTGCGAGGTCAATTTGGTTAGGCAGCGGCTAGCGCTTGGGCTAGCTTTATCAGCGGCCGGGGTCGAAATCGTTGTGGAAACCGATCGTGGCTAGCTCTACGCTCTGGTCTGGTAGCAACCAGTAGTACAAGCGCGGCGCCCCAGGGCTGTTCTGCTTGACGTAAACCTTGTGTGAGATAGCGTCATCCTGCTGACGGGTTACTGCCGGGCAGTTGTTGTTGGGTCCATCGCGGTTAATACGGTCAACTTCCACAATGCCGGACCAGTTGTTGGATCGGGGAGCGCGCGAAATACCGCAGATAATCTCGGTACAGATACGTACCAGACGAGCATATTCGTTTGGCAGCGTCTCTTTAGCGTCTTCAAGGAACCCATCCTTAATGGTGTAATCCTTAAGTGGGTAATTTTCACGTAGTTTGCTGTCGATAGTATTCCAGCAAATCTCAATATCGAGCTTAAACCTAGCGTAATCGCTAAGCTTTAGGTCAGGGTGGGTAAACCAATCTTTAGTGAGCTTAGAGTTTGGCTCAGCTACAGGATTACCGGATTTCTTAAGGCGGTTAACTTGTTGCCTTAATTTACGCATCTCACTTTGTGCGTTATCGCGTTCTTTTTCTGCCTCAAGGCGTTCCTGATCAGCAACCCTGACTTGGCCTTGGAAGTAGTCCCTCTGACTTGCAGTTCTTTCTAGTTCTGACTGCATTTGGACTAGCTCGATCTTAATGCTGTTGAGCCGCCCTTGCGCCTGATCTAACTGCTGGTTTAGGTGCTCGTTTTCCATAACTAGAGCCTCATCAGATGCTTGGCTGGTAGCTAACTCCTTGGCGTCAAATAGCTCCTGTTTTACTTCTGCTAGTTCCTGCTCAATCTGCCATTTTTGGGCGTCCAGCTCGTCAATGTAGTCCATGTCGAGCTTGTGAGCTTCGGTCTCTTCCTCAAGTTCTGCGATCCGCTGCTTAAGCTCCTGGGCCTGCTGTTCAAGCAGTTGGTCCTGTTGCTCAAGCTCCTGGGCTTGCTGAATCAACTGCGCAGCCTGACCAACAATGGTCTGCTTAGCAATTTCCAGGCTGATGTCTGGTTCGCTAGTAACGTTGGGCAGGTCCTGGCTGAAAGTGGTTGAGGCGTTAGTTGTGGCAATGTTTAGCCTAGGCCGCGCCTGCAGCCATTTTGCGAAAGCCTTTTTGTCTAACACAGATACACCTTCCTTGATGATGTGAGTATGTAAGTACCTCCACTTAGCTAATAATTGGAAAGCTTCTTAGGGGAGGTCTGATCAGTCTATATCTTTAGGTTGCTACGCGAGGCGATTTTGCCCAAGTTTCGCGCACAGTAAACAAACTAATTTAGGGTAAATATTTATACCCGTAGTGAAGAACTGATTTAAAAATCTAAAGTTAATCTTGAGCTATAGAATTATTCTGGTGTGACTGGTGTGAATTAAATAGATTAATGTGTAGTTGTGATAATAATGGGTGGGTAGTGATAGAAATCGATGATAATTAAATTGTCTCTGTCTAGAATTGCTGGTGGCGATGCATTTGCTGGGTCTCGTAGGTGGGCAGAGACTGAGAGGGAGGCCATAAGTAGGTCGAGAGCGGACGGCGTCGTCGCTAGAATTTAGTCATGGCTAAGAGCAACAAGAAGCAAGACCTCACCTGGAAGCTGACCGCAGCGGCGGCCACCTTCGCCTCCGGCTACGTGGCTGACAAGGTAGTTTCCCTAAGTTGGCGGGCAGTGACCGGCCGCCCGGCCCCCAAAGACCAAACCAAACTAGCTACCTATGCGGTGGCTGAACTAGCTGCATTCGCCATTATTTCTGGCGCAGTGCTAACCCTTACGCGCGAGCTCACCCTGCGTAGCGCCGCCGTTTGGTTCGAGGGGCACAACCAGCCCAAGCGGATCGAAGCCTGACACTCGCTGGCCGGGCTGGCAACAAGGCCTGTTTGGCTGGCCCGGGGCCGCTTGGTCCAGGGCCGCTGGCTCGGCAGCTGCTTGACCCGGCATCCGCTTGGGGTGCATCTGGGGCGGGTGGTGACGCGGGCAAAGCTGCTGACGGCCCGGCGAGCCTTGTCGGCCTGGTAAGGGCTGTTTGGCTGGCAAGCCCTGCCTGTACAGTGAGCCCTTAGGTTGGCAGAGCCTAAGCGCGCGGCCCTTGCCACACCAGGGGGCGGGCTTAGCTAACAGTGCACGTAACTAGCTGCCGGTAGGCTATAGGCATGAGTGTTTGTGGGCCTGGCATGTTGGCATACCGCCTAACGCAATCCGGCGCAGCAATTGGGCTGCGTTTTACAGCACCCTTAACCGGGCTGCGTTTTCAATACTGGCAGGGGCTGGGCGCATGAACCATATTTCTGTAATCCAGTGGGTCTGCGGCGCACTAGCCGTCATCGCCACCCTGGTGGGCCTGGGTTTTTTCACCCGCGCCTGCCTAACTATTGCTAACCGCTTCCGCCTGGGTGCCCCGCTAGACCCTCAGCGCCTGCGCCCGGTGGGTAAGCGCCTTAAAACTTTGCTGGTTAAAGTCCTATTCCACCAGGACTTTAAAGGCCGCCCCTGGATTCGCCTAGCCCACTGGCTAGTGATGGTTTCCTTCCCGATCCTGTTCTTTACGCTGGTCACCGGCTATGCGCAGATTTTTAGCCCCGACTGGGCGCTGCCGCTAATCGGGCATTTTCCACCCTGGGAATGGCTTGTTGAATTTATTGCTTTAGCCTCCACGATCGCCATTATTGGCTTGATTGTGGTGCGCAGCGTTAACACCGCCCACGGCCGCAAGTCGCGTTTTACCGGCTCAACCCGCTGGCAGGCGCGGTTTGTGGAGGCCACTATTGTGGCCGTAGTGGGCTGCGTAGATTTGCTGCGCGTGGCCGAATCGGCTTGGCTTAGCGCCGCCCAGCACGAGCAGTCGGCTAGCTGGGTGCATTTCCCGATTTTTGGTTGGTTAGGCCGCCCGCTGGGTCAGGGCGCCAATCCGGATACGCTGGCCAATGCCATTGCGGTGTTGGCGCTGGTTAAGATCCTGTGCTCCATGACCTGGTTTGTGATTGTGGGCTTGCAGCCGTCTATGGGCGTGGCCTGGCACCGTTTCCTGGCTTTTATCACCATCTACGCCCGCAAGCACGACGACGGCACCTCCGCTTTGGGTCCGCTTGAGCCCATGATTGTGGACGGCAAACCCTTAACTGTTGATTTACTCGATGAGCTTGAAGAGTCCGACGCCGAACCTAACTTTGGGGTTAGCCGGATCGAGCAGTTCCATTGGAAAGCTCTAGCGGACTTTTCTGCTTGCACTGAATGCGGCCGCTGCCAGGATCTATGCCCAGCCTGGAACACCGGCAAGCCGCTTTCACCTAAGCTTTTCACCCTGGCTTTGCGTGACCACCACGCCGCCGTGGCCCCCTTCATTGCCGCTGCCCAGCAGCTAGGGGTGGAACCTGAAGAGGTCGGCGACGAGCAGCTCGCTCAGCGCCCAGTGCGCCTGGGAGTGCGTGACGGTTTGAGCGTAAATACTTCCCTGGGCCTGGCCGAAAACAGTGCCCACACCCAAGACATTTTGGGGGCGCTGCTGCAGGCCAAAGCAGCGCCGTCGGAAACTGGCGTGGCCACCAAACCCGCCCCACTGGTTGGCGAAGTCATCGGCGAGGCTGCGCTGTGGGCCTGCACCACCTGTGGGGCCTGCGTGGATCAATGCCCGGTGGATATTGAGCATATTGACCGCGTGATTGACCTACGCCGCAACCAGGTGCTGATGGAGTCGGCTTTCCCCAAGGAACTTGGGCAAATGTTCCGCAAGCTTGAATCTAAAGGCAATCCTTGGGGTCTGCCCCCGCGCAAGCGCCTAGAGTGGGCTAAGGGCCTGGAATTTGATGTGCCTGTGGTGGGCGTGGATGTGGAAGATGCCAGCGAAGTGGACTACCTGTTCTGGGTGGGTTGCGCTGGTGCCTATGAGGATCGCGCTAAGAAAACTACCCGCGCGGTAGCTGAGCTGCTGCATATTGCCGGGGTTTCTTTTGCGGTTTTGGGCGACGGCGAATCCTGTACTGGTGATCCCGCCCGTCGCGCCGGTAATGAGATCCTGTTCCAAACTTTGGCTGCACAAAACGTTGAAACCTTAAACGAGGTTGGCGCCAAGCGCATTGTGGTTACCTGCGCCCACTGCTTCAACACTATTTCGCGCGAATACCCGCAGGTGGGCGGCAATTATCAGGTGCTGCACCACACCCAGCTGCTAAATCAGTTGGTGCGTGAAGGTCGCCTAAAGCCGGTGGCCCCCACAGCGGCGACGGCGTCCGTGCAGGAAGCGGCCACGGCGTCGGTAGCGGCGTCGGAAAATGCCCCGGCGCGTGCAGAATCAGCAGCGAGCCCCCAGGCGGACTCTGCGGCGTCGTCGGAAAAGCCCGTTGCAACGCAAGGATTGCAGCTGAGCCTAACCCCCAAAGTCACCTACCACGACGCCTGCTACCTGGGACGACACAACCGGATCTACTCTCCGCCGCGTGAACTGCTGGCCGCAACCGGCGCCGAACAGGTGGAAATGCCACGCAACCACGAACGTGCCTTCTGCTGTGGCGGCGGCGGCGCGCGCGCCTTCATGGAAGAAACCATCGGCACCCGCATCGCAGCCACCCGCGCTCGTGAAGCCCTAGATACGGGGGCCAAAATCGTGGCCACCGCCTGCCCCTTCTGCACCACCATGCTTTCTGACGGCGTGGCCAGCCAAGGCGCTGAAGACGTGCGGGTTATGGATGTAGCGCAGCTGATGCTAGAGGCAGTAAAACGCGGCAATAACTAGTACCATGTAAATGCAAACCCCAGGGGAGCACCACAGCGGTGCTGAGAGTGCGCTTGGCGCAGACCCTCGAACCTGATCCGGGTAATACCGGCGTAAGGGAGTCGGGCTCTCTTCCCCTCCAGCTCAAGCAGGAGGAAGTAATGCTAACTGGTCACGTTCTAACCCGTCGTGGAGTAATTGGTGGCGCCCTCGCCCTGGCCGGCGCGGCCACACTGGCGGCATGTGGGCAAGACACCAAGGCTGACTCCAAAAAAGTCACGGTGGTAACCCACAGCTCTTTCCAGGTTTCTGACAACCTCAAGAAAGAATTTGAGAAAACCAGCGGTTTCAAGCTGGAAATCGTGGACGGCGGCGACGGCGGCGAGCTGGTCAACAAGCTGATCCTGTCCAAGGACGCCCCCCAAGGTGACGTGTGCTTCGGCGTGGACAACACCTACGCCTCCCGCCTGCTATCTCAAGGCGTGATCGACAAAGACCGCACCGTGGACACCATTCCGGAAAGCGCCGAAAAGTACCTGGTAGACAACAACCGTGCGCTGGTGCCCATCGACATGGGTGACGTGGCCATCAACATCGACAAAACCTACTTTGCCAGCCACAACCTGGCTGAGCCCAAGACTTTCGAGGACCTGGCTAAGCCTGAATACGCCAAGCTGTTGGTGGCCATCAACCCCACCACCTCCACCCCTGGCCTGGCCTGGATGCTGGCAACGGTAGGCCACTTCGGCGCCGACAAGTTCAGCGACTACTGGAAGACCCTGGTTAAGGGTGGCGCTAAGATCACCTCGGGCTGGACCGAAGCCTACAACACCGATTTCAGTGCCGGTGAAGGTAAGGGCGCCTATCCGATCGTGGTTTCCTACGCCTCCTCGCCCTCCTACACGGTCAGCAAGGACGGCGCCTCCACCACCACCGCAGCCCTGTTAGACACCGCTTTCCGCCAGGTGGAATACGCCGGTGTGCTTAAGGGCGCCGCCAACCCGGCAGGTGGTCAGGCCTTCATTAACTGGATGCTGTCTAAAAATGTGCAGGCAGACATTCCCAAGAAGATGTACATGTACCCGGTGGACTCATCCGTGCAGCTGCCCGAGGCGCTGGCCAAGTTCGGCCCGCTGGCTGAAAAGCCGGTAGAGGTTGCCCCTGCCAAGATCGCGGCGGAGCGTGAACAGTGGCTCAAGCTATGGGCCAGCGCTGTCGGCAAGTGAGCGGCACGCCAGAAAAAATCCAGAGCGGGGACCACCATGCCGGGACCCAGCGCATCGGGCCGCGCATAACCTTCAGCCAAAAACTGGCTTGGAGCCTAGCGATAGCGTTACCACTAGGTTTCCTGGGACTGTTTTTTGCCTGGCCAGTGGCCAGTTTGGTGATGCGCGGGCTGTTTGATAATGGCCGCCTTGACCTGGCCGGGGTGGGTGAAGTGTTCCTGCGTGAACGCACCAGCCGCGTGGTGGGCCAAACCCTGTACCAGGCCGCCTGGGCCACAGGAATTAGTGCGCTAGCTGCCCTGCCCGGGGCGCACCTGCTTTACCGCCGTCGTTTTGTGGGGGTGGGTTTATTAAAAGCGCTGGTGATTGTGCCTTTCGTGCTGCCGAGCGTGGCTGTGGGGGTGGCCTTCCATTCGCTGTTAACCAAGGGCGGCTGGCTAGAATCACTGGGCTTAGATGGCACCTCACAGGCGGTTATTGCCGCCATGGTGTTTTTCAACTACGGCTTTATGGTGCGTCAGGTGGGTAGCTTCTGGGCCCAACTGGACCCGCGTCCTGCCCAGGCGGCAGCCAGTTTGGGGGCCGGGCCGGCGCGAGTGTTTTTCACCATCACCTTGCCGCGCCTGGCCCCCATGATTGCGGCGGCAGCCTCAGTGACTTTCCTGTACTGCTGCACCGCTTACGGGGTGGTGCTGGTGCTTGGTGGGCGCGGGGTGAGCACGATTGAAACTGAAATCTATGTGCTCACCGCCCAGTTCCTTGATTTGCGTGGCGCTGCGGTGCTTTCGGTTGCGCAGATTGTGCTGGTGGCAGCTTGTTTGCTGGTTGCTGAGCGGGCCCGACGCCGCTTTGGGGCGCGCAGCGACTGGGTGGGCCAGGTGCCTGCTAGCGCCCTTACCTGGCGTGACCTGCCGGCTATTGCGGTCACGACGGCGTTGATCGGCGGCCTGCTGGTGGCCCCGATAGCCTCGCTGCTGGTGCGTTCATTTAAACGTAGCGGTCAGTGGACCCTAGCCAACTACCTGGATCTGTTTAATCCGCAAGCCACCCCAGCTTTGCTGGTGAGTGTGGAGCAAGCTGCCTGGTTCTCGCTGCGCACGGCCCTAACCGCCGGGGCTATCGCCATGGTGGTTGGGGTGTGTATTGCCGTAGTGGTTTCACGCCAACCCCGCTCCACCTGGGCTAAACGTGGCCTGGTGTGGCTAGATGGATTCTTCATGCTGCCACTGGGGGTTAGTGCGGTAACTGTGGGTTTTGGTTTCCTAATCACTCTGGCGCGCCCGCCGCTGGCCTTAACTAAATCTTGGTGGATTGTGCCGCTAGCTCAAGCTGTGGTGGCAGTGCCGCTGGTGGTGCGCACTTTGGTGCCGGCGCTGCGGGGAATTGATCCACGTCAACGCGAGGCTGCTGCCTCTCTGGGGGCTGGGCCGGGGAGGGTGATCGCCAGCGTGGATGGGCCGGTGCTGTGGCGTAGCGGTGGTTTAGCCGCAGGTTTTGCCCTGGCCACAAGCCTGGGCGAGTTTGGGGCCACCTCATTCCTGGCTCGCCCACAAAGCCCTACCCTGCCGGTGGTGGTGGCCCAGCTAATTAGCCGTCCGGGCGCTGTAAATCAGGGTATGGCGATTGCGGGTGCAGTGGTATTGGCTCTAGGTAGTGCCTCAATCATGTTGATCTGCGAGTATCTGCAAGGCCGCGCCACTACCCGCAAGTCGGGTGCCCGCAGGCCAGGCAGTCGTGGGAGGGGCAGCCGCAGGCCGAGCGTGAGCAAGCCAGGCGTAGGCGCAAAGAATTACGCCAGCGCCAAGGGGATGGTCGGCCAAAAGACTGCCAGCAGCCACAAGCCAGGCGTGGGCAGGAAGCGCACCACCAGCGCAATTAATAAGGATTGATTATGAATCTAAAAGGTATTTTTTCGCGGCACAGCTCTGGCCAGCTAGAGTCCGACCAGCCCGACGCTCCACAGGGCCGTCAACAAGCCTTACCGCGCGCATCCCAAGACCCGGTATCTGGGTCCTCACCTGCTGCTTTGGTGCCTGCGGGCTCAGCGCCGGCGGCCTCCAACAGTTTTGCGCCCACTTCCACCAGCGCACAGCTAGAAATAAAAAACCTACGGGTGCGCTACCCCGGACGCGACGTCGACGCCGTCGCCAACGTGAGCCTAAACCTAGCCCCAGGCCAAACCCTGGCCCTGTTGGGAGACAGTGGCAGCGGCAAATCCACGCTGCTGCGCGCAGTGGGTGGGCTGGTGGACGTCAGTGGTGGCGATATCTGCTACGCGGGTGAATCAGTGTTGCAAGTGCCGGTGCATCAGCGCGGATTCGTGTTGATGTTCCAAGACGGCCAGCTGTTCAACAACCTGAGCGTGGCCGAAAACGTGGCCTACGGGGTGGGGCGCCACTCTGAAAAGGTAGTGGCCCAAATGCTTGAGCTGGTGGGCATGAGTGCTTACGCAAACTCGCCGGTAACCGAGCTTTCAGGTGGTCAAGCCCAGCGCGTGGCCCTGGCGCGCGCCCTGGCCCCCAATCCGCGCCTGCTGCTGCTAGATGAGCCGCTTTCGGCGCTTGACCGCTCGCTGCGTGAAGGCCTGGCGCGCGACATCCGCAGTATTTTGCGCGAGCGTGGCACCAGCGCCATTTACGTCACCCACGATCAAGACGAAGCCATGCGAGTAGCTGACGTGGTGGGCATTATGGCTGGTGGGCGCCTGCTTCGCCTGGACACTCCTGAGGGGTTGTGGGCTGATCCTGGCGGCGTGCAGGTGGCTCACTTTTTGGGTTTTGGTCCCTTCTTGGATGCCGACGCCGTCGCTGCCCTGGAGCTGCCGCTAAAGCTAGAGTACGGGCAGATCCTAGCCCCCGCACCAGGGGCCTGGTCGCTAGCCCCCGCTGACGCAAGCCTAGGGGATGGGGTTGCGCAGGCCGGCGTCGAATCAGTGACTATGAGCCAAGGTAGCTACCTGGTACAAGCCAGTTTGGAGGCAGCCGCAGCTGACCCGCTCACGCTACGCACTAGTGAGCCTCTAGAAGTAGAACAGTGGATCAATGTGCGCCTAGATTTAAGCCGCTGCCCGCTCATTGACATGCGCAAACGGGCCTGAAATGCGCGATTGCGGCTCTGGGCGCAGGAAGGCGCTAGATACGGGGAAACGGGCCTGAACGTGGGGAGGCTGGCCTGAATACGGGAACGCGCCGGAGCGGACGATAGGAAAGGGGTGAGGCACAGTCCGCTCCGACGCAAGTCGGGGATGGCCTGCAATTTAATGGATGGCAAGCCTCATCCAGTTGAAGGCCGCAGAGCAGCTTTGCTTGACCTGGATACGCACCTGGGGAAAGATGCGCAGCCGCGAATCAAAGCCTGTCGCCACCGTAAGGGCACGATGTTGACAACCTAAGCTGATCTGATGTCTTAACTCCTATCAACACCAAGAACTATAACTGAGCCAAAGAAAAGCGGCAAAACTTGTATGATCTCTATAAAAGGCGCGAAATTTCGCGCAAAAATGACCTTTCCTTAAAATATCCTGAGAAAATTGTGCACATACTCTCAAAGTCGGATTTGGTCAGCTTTACATATGCAAACGACGCAGGCAATACCCAAGAAAATCTTGAGGCATTGCCTGCGTCGTCGTAGAAAGGAAGAAGGTGTCTTTTAGAAGATACCGTCAGCGTTCTGGCCGCGAACTACGCCGATGGGGCGCATCTCCGAGCAGAAGTTACCTACTTCGGTGCTCCAGAAGGACTCTCCTTCACTCCAGCGCAAAGTGCCGCCGGGTAGGTTGAAGGAGTCGCCGTTGTTGCGCCACACGGCCTTACCAGCCTGAGCGTGGTGGTCGTAGAGGTGGAAGTAGGACTTGGGCTGAGACTTGATGGCGTTGGCGTAGTAAGCGCTTTCGCCAGCCAGGGACACGCCCTTAACAGCCTCGATCTCCTGCAGGCTCGGGTAGAGCACCGGCGCCTGGCTTAGGGTGGCGCGGATCTTGATGCCGCCCCAGGTGGTGCCGGTAGAGAAGGCCATGTCTGCGATGTTGTCGCCACCGCGACGACGAGCTGCGGGCACGTAACCCTTGCCGTTTAGCCCCTTGGCGGTCCAAGTCCAGGTGCGGGCGGCCTGTTCGTCGACGGCGTCGTTACGGTTTACGCGGCTGGTCTTACCCCAGGAGGTGGACGCTAGTAGCGGGCCATTGGGGCGAGCGGCAGTACCGTCAGCGCGCACCGCAGAGAAAGTGATCATCCAGGGACTGGCTACGGTCAGGGCGTAGTCGCTGAGGTTGATCAGGTTGAAGCTGGGTACCTTGCTAAAGCCGTTGGCCAGGCCGTCGCTCGGCTCGGTCCAGTAGGCGGTCAGGCCGTCCCAGGCGACAGCAGAGAGAACCTCGTCAATAACCTTGCGGGCTTCGGTAGAGGAAACCTTCTTTTTGTCGGGGGAAGGGGCCGCAAAAGCACCGGCCGACAGTGACACAGCCGCCGTAGCGGTGGCGGTGCCAATGATTAGTTCGCGACGCGAAACCATAATTCGTCCTTAAAGTATGGGGGCTTCTAGGATCAGAAACGACCGTCGGTGGACTCGTAGCCACGGCTACCGCGCGGAGGCAGGGTGTCAGAGACCCAGTTACCAACCGAGCAGCTCCACCAAGACTCGCCCACGTTCCAAGAGTGGGTGCCGCCGGGAATTGTGTAGCTGTGCCCGTTGGTCTTCCACAGAACACCGGTAGAGCTGCTCAGCAGCGGGCCGCCGTAAATCATCTTTACGGTAGCGGTCTCGTTCTTGATCTTGATGTATTCCTCGCAGCGCTTGAGGTCGATGTGGTGAATCTCTTCGATCGACTCACGCTTGATGGTCACCTTAGGCAGGGACATCAGGGTGGCCTGAACGATAATGCCGCCGCCCTCGGTTATACCGGTGCTGAAGGAGAAGTCAGCCTGGTTGTCACGGTCAACAGCCCACTCGGCAGAGCGAATGGGGGTGCCGGCGTGACCGCCCTGAACCTGGTTGAAGGTCCAGTTCCAGGAGATGCCCTTCTGGTTACCCTTGTCGCCGGTGTAAACATCGACGTTGCGGGTGTAGTTGTCAATGTAACCCCAGCTGGTGGTGGGCTTGGCCGGGCCGTTGGGTACGTAGCCAGAGCGAGAGGTACGGATAGCCTCGAAGTGAATCTTCAGAGGGTTCTTGATGCTGGCGTTAACCTCGTAACGGCTGAGGTTGATCACGTTGAAGCTAGGCACCTTGTTGCAGCCGTTACCAAGGCCCCAGCAGGGCTCGGTCCAATAGGCCATCAGGCAAATGCAGTTGAATGCCTCGTCAATGATGCGCTTCTTTTGGGGGGTGCAAGCACTGGTTGCAGCCGCAACCGCAGGGCTAGCGATCGCAATGGCTGGTACTGACCAGGCAGCACCCTTGGCGATGTTACGCCGTGAAATTTCCTGTGCCACGTCTACTACTCCGATAACTCTTCTTGGGAACTCAAGTGGTGTCAGAATAGGTCTTAATTTGGCCAGAATTAAAGCCCAGTGACAGGCGTTATAAAAGCTTAATTTTATTAGTTGTTATCTTTTATCTTACCTGGGAATATGCTGAAAGTGCAGGTCAGAGGCACTTTTGAGGGTAGGGTCTGGGGTTGGTGTGACAATAAGTTAACTAAGCGTGATCATTCCTTAAGTGAGGCCCAAGAATACTCTCAGGAAACTTTAAGGAAAAAACCTCGAATTTAAGTTAACAAGTTATATTAAAACCGTATTAGTTGTTAACCTAAAGTGTGATAGCGGCGCCCCTGTGGCCTCATTTGTGCGCATGACTGCACGTCACAATCAGTTTGTCAGGCGTTGTTTCAAAGTGATTGGTTAAGCCTTGTCAAGAGGGTGGTGTTGCAGCTTATTTAACAAGGCTGGATGGCTGAAAATATGTGCATATTCGCAGGTAGGGGCTGGTTTGTAAACTGGTTGATGCCGATCGGCTTTGGTGTTTTGTGAGTGTGAGCAGTGGCTTTTGGGTTTGAAGTTTAGAGCTGGGATGGCTTGAAAGGGAGGGCTGGCGAGCTGTGCCCTACCATTAAAACGTGTTAAACCCGAATTCTCTCTGGTTGCTTCCTTGAAGGTCTGATGACTTGCGTTGCTGATATTTGGGCTCGACGGCGCCCATAGGGTCTACCTGTCCCGATGCTGGGTTGTGGGGGTTGGCAGCCAAGATATGGAGACGCTGGCGAGTGGAAGATACTGGGGCGTGGCGTCGAGGAAGGCTAACGAGCGGCGTCGTCGTTGTTGCACCTATATATAAGGAGGCGTGACACAAAAAGGGACCGGCGTGAAAGGAGACTCGGGGCTGTGCAGGCAAGAGAAATAGAAAAGGGGCCGACGCACCACGAACGTCGACCCCAAATGCGCGGCAAATAGGCGTTAGCGTTGAGCGCGGCGCGTCAGCCAGCGGTCAAAACCGGCGAAAATCAAGATGCACACCAGCGCAAAAACCAGCGTGAAGCCAATAGCCATCAGTGAGACCGCGTAACCAAGCACCTCCACGTTCAAAAATCCATAAGGATAAGTGTGGGTAATGGCGCCGCGAATCAGAATGAAAGGCACCCACGCCACCGGAATCACTAGGGATCGCAAAATCACGCCTCGATCAATGCCTCCGCGCGGGCCGGTGATAAACCAGGCCAGCACCATGGCCAGGGGAACTATGATGTGCTGAATTGGGTTAGTTAGGTAATCCCAGCCCGAAAGCTGCTTGTAAGGGCCAATAAAACCGGCGTAAACAATGCCGGTCACGGTGATCATCATGGTGGCGCATAGTTGCAAAGCTCGCCACCAGTTACTGGCCGGGCCCTGATGGCGTGCCAGGTACGTGGCCACCACTGCCACCAGGATGTTTGACCATTCCGTGAAGTAGCTAAAGGTTTCAAATAGTCGGGTAGGGGCGCCGGACCAGCCTGGGGCGCTGGTGCCAAACATGCCGGGGTCCACATTGCCGCGCGTGTAGCCGTCGCAGGCAGTAATAATTACAGTGGCACTGAAACCGAACCAAGTTATTGCTGCAATCGCACCATAAATCAGACGTGCATTTCGACCCAGCGCTGAGGTGGAGGTGTAAGCCGGGGCTGGGGTATAAGTCTTACTCACGCACTTCAGGGTATACAAACCCAAACACAGGCAAAATCATCCCTTCCCTATAAAAATTTCATGGGGTTTTATAGGGAACGGACGAAATGTCAGTATTTGTGAGGCATAGGGCTGGCCTGTGAGACAAATGTCTGGGGTCTGAGACTAGGGCGGGCAGCGCGCTCGGCACGGCACGCTCGGCGTGTTGGTGGCTGGGCGGCGGCACGGGAAGATGCGGGATGCGGGCGGCGCGCCCGGCATAGGGCCGGGAGAGGCTCGGACGGTGAGCGTCCCCTGTGCGGCGACGGTGCCAATGCAAGTGGGCAGCCAATGCGGCGTCGTCGTTAATGTGGGCGGCACCCTCAACGCAGCGCCACCCTCAAATACGGGCGGCACCCTCAATGCAGCGGCACCCCAATAACACCGCTATCCCTAATAATGAACCCGCGTTCGCGCCCGAGGCGATGCTGCATAGACTGAAGTCATGCTTGAGCTCCGCGAAATCTCGAAATCCTATGTCACCAGCGCATTGACGCAGGTGGCGCTGGATGACGTGAGCGTAACTTTCCGTGACAACGAGTTTGTGGCAATCCTGGGCGCCTCGGGCTCGGGTAAAACCACCATGCTGAACGTGATCGGCGGGCTGGACCACTTCGATTCAGGCGATCTGGTGATCGACGGCGTTTCCACCGCCCACTACAAAAACCGCGACTGGGACGCCTACCGCAATGCGCGCGTGGGTTTCGTGTTTCAAAGCTACAACCTGATCCCGCACCAAAGCGTGGTGGCCAATGTGGAGCTGGCACTTACGCTTTCGGGGGTTTCGCGTGGGCAGCGACGACGCCGCGCCCTGGCCGCCCTGGAAACTGTGGGTTTGGCGGAGCACTCGCACAAGCGGCCCTCCCAGCTGTCGGGTGGGCAGATGCAGCGCGTGGCCATTGCGCGTGCGCTGATCAATGACCCCGAAATTGTGCTGGCCGACGAGCCCACCGGCGCACTGGACTCCACCACGTCGGTGCAGGTGATGGACCTGCTGCAGGAGGTGGCCCGCCAGCGCCTGGTAATTATGGTCACCCACAACCCCGAGTTGGCCCACCAATATGCCACGCGCATCGTGGAACTGGCTGATGGGCGCATCATTTCTGACTCAGATCCGGTTGTGGGGGAGCTGGAGGATGCGGACGGCGACGACGGGGCTGAAGGTGCAGGCGGGGGTACTGCGGGCGACGGCGCGGCTAGGGCTGCGCGTGAAGCTGCGGCCCTGAATGATGACACTGCGCAGATACCCGCCGTAAGTGCTGGTGAGCAGGTTGATGGCAGCGGTGCTGAGGGTGACGACGCGACTGAGGGTGCCGTCGACGGCGTTGGCGTGGCCGAGGGAGATGCAGAGGACGCTGGCGACTTGGCTGAGGGGGCTGGCGCCGTCGTCGGGCGTAAAGGAAGCCAGCACAGAACGAGTAGGCGTAGAACAGACAGGGCCGCAAAACGGCGGGGGCGCAACAAAAACCGCGCGGATGCCAGCCGTCCCGGGCACAAGCCGCGACGCGTGTCTATGGGGCCGCTGACCGCGCTGGGGCTCAGTTTTACCAACCTAATGACCAAAAAGGGACGCACTGCCATGACCTCATTTGCGGGGTCGATTGGCATTATTGGTATTGCGCTGGTACTGGCATTGGCAAGCGGGGCGAATAATTACATTATTACCACCCAGGAACGCGCTATGGCTTCTTACCCGCTAACTATTGAGCGGGTGGGAATGGATTTAACCGGCGTATTATCTACCTCGGCGGCGGGTGAAGCTGCGCCAAATGACGGCAAAATTCATACCGCCTCGCAGTTATCTAATGTGACTGCGTCAATGAAAACCAATGATTTAACCTCGCTGCAAAGCTATTTAAAGGGTAATGGTGGCAACATAAATAAGTATGTGCGCACCATTGAATATAATTACGGCATTAACCCGCGCATCTATCTACCAAAAAGCTCTAAAGGGCCGGTGCAGGTAAATCCAGATGTGACCTTCGCTGAAGGCTCCACTAATTTTGGGGCTTTCCAATCCATGACTTCCACAAATATTTTCAAACAGTTAGCTAATGATCGTTCACTGTATGAAAATAGCTATGATGTAGTTAGTGGGCGTTGGCCGACGGCGGCAAATGAGCTGGTGGTGGCGCTAGATTCTAATGGGCGCCTACCTGAGCGGCTTGAATATACGCTAGGTTTGCGTGACTATGGACAGTTGCAAAACGCTATGGCTAAACTGCGTCAAAACGAGGGTGTAAAACTCAAGAATACGGCTGCTACATGGGCGCCTCAGCAAATTTTGGGCGCTAAATTCAAGCTAGTTAATGTGCCCGATCTTTACAAATATGATGCGAAGTATAAGGTTTGGAGCGCTCGGGATAATGATGCTGCTGCGCTCAAGCAAATTGTAGCTGCTGGAACTGATCTAAAGATTGTGGGTATAGTTAAACCCACTTCTAGCGGTGGTGGATTTGGGCAATCTAGTGTACTTTCTCCGGGTATCTATTACACCGGGGCGCTTACCCAACAGGTAATTGCTAAGGCGGCGGCGTCGCCAATTGTTAAGCAACAGTTAGCTGACCCCAAACGCAATGTATTTACCGGAAAGACTTTCGAGGAAGAAGCTAAAGAACACGCTAATCCGCAAATTGATTTGTCTTCGCTGATCACTATTGATCAAGATAAATTGATGGCAGCATTTAAATTTGATCCGTCCTCTATCAATGCTGGATTGAATAATTTAGACTTCTCGGGGATGGATTTAAGTGGGGCTGTAGGCAATGTGCAGCTGGACTTAAGTAGCCTGGATCTAAGTCAAATGCCCGCGATTGATTTAAATGGGCTGGACGCATCCAAGTTGGATTACTCGACATTGCAGAAACAGTTTCCGCAACTGGCCAACATTGACTTAGCCAAAGTGGTGCAGGCTGCGCTAGCTAACGGGGCCATCAAGCCTGGTGGCAGTCAGGCGCTAAGTAACATCCTCACCCAGGTGGTAGGCGGTTTTATACCCTGGTATGCACAGCATGGGGGTGACGACGACGGTGGCGGCGGATCAGGAACGCCAGGCCAGGCCGATCCTGCCAAGATTGCTGCGGCGGTGACAAAGTATTTGCAAACTGAGCAGGTGCAAAAACTGTTGGCACCAATCTTTAGTGGCGACACCATAATTGACCGGGCCAAGCTTACCGCTAACCTTACCCAGGCTCTGGGTAACGATCCGGCGGTGCAACAAATTGCTGAAAATGTTTCGGCTGACCTGGCTAGTCAGATTTCCAGTAAAGTGGCCAATGCGCTTAGTTCTACGGTTACTACCGCGCTAAGTAAGGCTGTTGGACAGTTGCTGCAAAGCTCACTCAATCAGCTGATGACCACCTTGCAAACCCAGTTAACCGCCCAGGTACAAAACGCGATGGGACAGATTATGGGTAATCTTTCCAGCGCTATGCAGGTGGATGCGAATAAACTTAAAGAAGCGTTTAAGTTTAATATGAAGCCGGAAGAAATTGCGGCATTATTAACGCAGCTGCTTAACCCTAATGCCACCACGGCTCGCGCCAATTTACTCACTTTAGGGTATGCGCGCGCTGACCAGCCGGAACGTATTGATATTTACCCAAAGTCTTTCGCCGATAAAGACCAGGTTAAGTCTATTCTTGCCAACTACAATGCGGAGGCTAAAGCTGCCAAACAAACCGATAAGGTGATTGTCTATTCAGATCTTGTGGGGATGTTGATGAGTTCAATCACCAACATCATTAATATTGTGACTGCGCTGCTGGTGGCATTTGTGTCTATTTCGCTGGTGGTGTCGTCAATTATGATTGGCATTATCACATTTATTTCCGTGTTGGAGCGGCGTAAAGAGATTGGAATTTTGCGTTCAATTGGTGCGTCTAAAGCCGATATTAGGCGCGTATTTAATGCGGAAACCCTGATTGTGGGGGCCCTGGCAGGTTTGCTAGGTGTAGGTGTGAGCGTATTGGTGACTATTCCAGCCAATATTTACGTGGCCGACCGCTTTGGAGTGCAAGATATTGCCACGCTGCCGGTTAGTGCTGGAGTGATTTTGGTGGTCATTTCTATGGCCTTGACCTTCTTGGCTGGTTTGCTGCCGGCCTCCAAGGCTGCACGTGAAGACCCTGTAGAGGCCCTGCGCGGGGAATAAATACAGACAAATACAGGCAAGTCATACAAATACAGGCAAAATCATCCCTTCCCTATAAAAATTTCATGGGGTTTTATAGGGAAGGGATGAAATGTCAGTATCTGTGAACAGGTGTATAAGTTGTTAACCAAGGAGCAGGTTGTGAACCGAGGCTCTACGGTGTGGATCAGGATTTGCGGCGCGAGCCAAAGACTTGCGCAGTGAGCCAGTAACCTAGATGTGCCTTCGGACCTGACCTTCCCAGCAATCTGACCTGCCCAAACGATCTGGCTCAGTAGGCTCTTGCGGTCAGCCTTAGCTTTGATCGCAGCGCTTTGCGGTCGGCCTCTTTGCAGCCAGCTTAGCCAGCCCAGTCAGGTCCACTTCCTGGACACTGTAAATGCCTGCGTCACCTGCCACTTTGAGTGTGAAACTCCCCAAGTTTCCTCAATGTCTAGGCAATTTTAAGGTGAATTGGATATTTTTGAGCTAGTCAAATTCTCGGATCAAGGTGGTCTAAAGTGCTTAAAAACAGCGGATTAGGCAAGCGAATTTTGCGTCGCACCAACACTTTCCTGCTGACTGCGGCTGTGGCTGCAGCGACTCTTGGGGGTGGCGCGGTTGCAGCTCCGGCAGCGACGACGTCGTCCGTGGCGGCCCCGGTAGTAGCGGCGTCGTCGGTAACGCAGCTAACCCAAGCTGGCGTCATCGGCAAGATGGGCGCCCCGGGCACCGGCGTCATCGACTCCAGTAACGGCTGGGTGGACAAAACCTGCACGGTCAAAGGCGGAGACTGGGTTTATCGGGGCGGCGACTCCTGGTGGTACCGCAATTCAGACGGCTCCTACCCAAGCAAATGCGTAGCCACAATTAAAGGCGTTAAATATCTATTTGATGCAAATGGTTGGGCTGCCAGTGGCTGGGGTGCTTCAAAGAAAACCGATAAATTAGGCAACAAATACTGGTATCACTTCACCACTAATGGCTTAAGTAAAGGCTGGCATATTGAAGGCTCGGCACGCTTTTACTTAGACGGTGGCGACGGGCATATGTATGTCAACTGGAATACCATTGGTGGGAAATCTTATTACTTCACTCCCGGTGGCGTAATGGTTACCGGCTGGTATAAGGCCTATCCGGGTTGGTATCACTTTGGGGACGACGGCGTATTAACCACTGGTTGGTTTAAGTCCGGTAATGCTTGGTATTACCTAGACCCAGGTAAAGGCTCCACTAATTTGAGTGGCGCATATAAGGGTCTAATGCTTACTGGTTACCAAACTATTGATGGTAAGCGTTACTATTTCGACGCTTCAGGTAAATGGGATCCCAGTAAATAATTAATATTTACTGCTATCTGCTGGCTCCGGGCCTGCGTGCGTTGGGCTAGCCTGCCTGCGGCCTCGGATTGTTTGCTGGCTCCGGCTAGCTGGATTGCCTGCGGCCCGGTCCTGACTGCGTTGGGCTAGTCTGTTGCAGCCTCGGCCTGCGCGCGTCAGGCTAGCCTGCATACGCCGTCGCTAATATGCGGTCGCCGTCGCAAATACTGACATTTCATCCCTTCCCTATAAAACCCCATGGAATTTTTATAGGGAAGGGATGATTTTGCCTGTGTTTGCCTGTGTTTGTATGTGCTTGCCTGATTTTGCCTGCCGGCCAGCTTGCCTGCCTGCCTGCCAGCTTGCCTGCAATCAGACAGCAGCGAGCTCTTCGCGCAGGCGCTGCTTTACGGCCAGTGGCGCCCAGGAAATCTCGATCGCGTTAGCCACCAGGGTGCGCAGGAAGTCCTCGTCAACCCCATCGTGGTCAGCCACGCGCTGGAAGTTATCGCCGATGTAGCCGCCAAAGTAGGCCGGGTCATCAGAGTTGATAGTTACCAGAACGCCGTCGGCAACTAGCTGCTTAACCAACTCAACCTTGTCAGACTCAGAAATCCACAGGTTCGAAATCGGGCAGCTGGTCAGCCCAATACGGTGCTCCACCAGGTACTTAACTAGCGCCGGGTTCTCCACCACGTTGGTGCCGTGGTCCACGCGCTGCACCTGAATGTCCTCAATGACCTGGCGGATGTGCTCAATAGAGTCTTTAATGTCGACGTCGCAGTGCATGGTCAGCTGGTAGCCCTCGCGGCGGGCGCGGGCAAAGACTGCGGCAAACTTGGCCGGCTCGTGGTCGGTTTCGTCAGAGTCCAGGCCCACGCCCACGATCCATTGCTTGTAAGGCAGCGACTCCAGCAGCGTAGCCATGGCGTATTCGGGCTGGAAGTCGCGCAGGAAACACATGATGAACTGGCTAAATACGCCCAGGGTTTGCTCGGCCTCAAGCTGAGCGCGGCGCAGACCAGAAATCACGGTGTGGAAGCTGACCCCACGGCAGGTGTGTGCCTGGGGGTCAAAGAAAATTTCTGCGTAACGCAGTCCTTGGCTGGCGGCCTTGCGGTAGTAGGCCATGGCCAGGTCATAGAAGTCTTCGCTGGTGAGCAGCACGTTCATGCCGTCGTAGTAGGCGTCTAGGAAGGAAGCTAGATCGTCGAAAGTGTAGGAGTCCTTAACTTCCTGCTCGCTACTAAAAGGTAGCTTGATGCCGTTGCGCTGGGCTAGCTTGAATTTCAGCTCCGGCTCTAGCGTGCCCTCAATGTGTACGTGCAGCTCAACCTTGGGTAGAGCCTGAACTAGTGCCTCGTGGGCCATCACGTCTCCTTAGAAAACTGGGAATTTAGTAAATTCTAGTTGTCTTGCGGTGTCCGCGTGGTCCAAATTACGCGCTCAGTGTGCCCGACGACGTCGCCCGTCCCGCCATCAGGCGCCCCGTGCCCCCGGCGGCCGCCGTCACCCCGGCCCAGGGGAACGCCCAGCTCAGACCCCCAGGAATTCCTTGATTGCCGGCAGCTCACGCTGAGCCTGGGCGTAACCCACCTGGTAGGCCTCTTCGAGCACTTCATAGCGCATTTCGAGCTTGGAAATTTCGGTGACTTCCGGGCAGTAGACATAGGCGCGTCCCTCAGCTTCCAGTCTGAAAGCGGTTTTGCGGGCGGCGTTGTAGCGGGCACTGCGGGCGGTGACGGCGTCAGCAATGGAAGGTAGACGTGGGAAGGCTGCGCGCATACTGGCATGGGTGCCCAGACGCGTGGCCGGCTTAATGAAGTTGCGCGGGCGAGTGAGCACAATCAGGAATTTGCGGTAACCGTCGCGCATGGGTGCGTCCAGCGGAATACCGCCGTTGGGGCCAAGTGCGCCGTCGACGTAAGTGTCGCCGTCGATCTCTACCGGCGGCATCAGCACCGGCAGGGTGGACGACGCGCGCGCAAGTAAGCCCACATCAGAGACGCTATGCATGTCTTCTTTGGTGAACCATACGGCCTGGCCGCGTGTGGCGTTAAAAGAGCCAACACGTATCTGCGCCGGGTTGGCCGTGAAAGTATCGTAGTCGAAGGGGAAATCGCCGTCAGCCTCGGCAATGTCGTGGTAGAGATAGTCCACATTGAAGATGCCGCGCCCGCCTAGCCAGTGCTTGTAGCCGCCAAATTCGGGGCTGAGGGCCACGTCAACGAAGGAGTCATGGGCGCGGGCGGCGTCACGTGAAACATAGTTAACAGTGTGCGAGCTACCTGCGGAAATGCCCGAAACGTGCGGAAAATCTAGGCCCGCCTCGATCAGGGTGGCCACCAGGCCGGCGGTGTACACCCCGCGCATACCGCCGCCTTCAAAAACTAGCGCTGTGTCAGGAAGATGTGTCAATGCGGTACTCACCGCGCCAGCCTACGCTAGGGCGCTATGGCCAGGTAAGGATAGACACACGTGAGCCGCCCCGCTACCGGTGTGACCCAGTTGGCAGGGCGGCTTGCGTTGGGTTGGTTTTAGTGCCGACGACGGCGCCCGGCTGGTTCGGCCAGTCAGGTAGCTAGCGCGGCCTTAGATCTGGGCTAGGGCCTGATCAAGGTCGGCGATCAGATCGTTAACGTCCTCCAGGCCCACGGCCAGACGCAGCAGGGTTCCGGGCACGCCCCCAACCCCGCCGGTGCGGGTCGAGTGGGTCATGATTGCCGGGTGCTCGATCAGCGACTCAGGCGCGCCCAGCGACGCAGCCAGCGCAAATACGCGGGTCAGGCCGGTTAGGCGGATGGCGTCTTCCTCATTGGCCAGCTCGAAAGAAAGCACCCCGCCGCTACCTAGCGGGTTTTGACGCTGCGCCAGGGCGTGCGCCGGGTGGCTGGGCAGGCCCGGGTAGTAGACGGCAGTTACCTTGGGGTGGGCCTGCAAGAACTCGGCCACCGCCTGAGTATTGGTGCAGTGGCGCTCCACGCGCACAGCCAGGGTCTTTAGGCCACGGTGAGCTAGGAAAGCGTCACGCGGGGACTCAATAGCCCCCAAAGTCATCTGCAGACGGGTTAGCTCCTCGGCGGCGTCGCGAGAATCAAAGAACGGGGTGACGTGCTCAGGCAGCTGCAGGCCGTCGCGCAGCACCACCGCGCCACCAACCACATCCGAGTGCCCACCAATGTACTTAGTGGTGGAGTGCACCACCACGTCCGCGCCCAGCTCCAGCGGGCGCTGCAGCAGCGGGGTGGCGAAGGTGTTATCAACCACCAAAAGGGCCCCCACCTCGTGGCATAGCTCGGCGACGGCGGCAATGTCGGTGACCGTTAGGAAGGGGTTGGAGGGGGTCTCCACCCACACCAGCTGGGGGCGTTGGGCGCGAATTTCGCGTGCGGCCACATCCAGATCGGTGAGGTCCACAGCCGCTGAAGTGAAGCCCTCGGCGGGCTTAATGACACTGAAAAGCTTGTGAGTGCCGCCGTAAACGTCGGTTGAGTGAATGATGTGGTCGCCGGGGCGGGTTAGTAGGCGCACTACGGTGTCCTCGGCGCTCATGCCGGAGGGGAAGGCGAACCCATGGGTGGCGCCTTCCAGGGCAGCTAGGGCGCCGGCGAAAGCGTTGGTGGTGGGGTTGCCACAACGACCATACTCAAAGCCCTGCTTGAGATCGCCGGGAGCATTTTGCACGTGAGTGCTGGTCACATGCATGGGCGGAACCACGTCACCGGTAACCGGATCTGGCTCAAAACCCAAGTGAATCGCGCGAGTGGAGAAAGCGGCTGCGTTGTTTTCCATGTATTGAGTTTAATTCCAGGCTTCTCCCTTGTTAATAACTACGCCACACGCATAAGGGTGTAGGTCACATTAAGAGTGCTTACTTTCACCGCTGACCCCTATGGGTGGTGCATGTGGTTGGTGATTATGGATGGTTAGACTTGAAGTCTTGTCAGCTGCGAGTTTTCCCCAGATACATGCGCAGCTGATGCATGGTCCAACTGAAAGGTGACGTGGCTTTGCGGGTAGCTTTCAAAATTTTCAGGCGAGATATTGGGCGCATTTTGCGAGTGCCTTTCGCCGTGATCGTGGTGGTGGGTGTGTGTTTCCTGCCTGCGATGTACGCCTGGTTCAATATCGCCGGTTTCTGGGACCCCTACGCCAACACCTCCCACCTGCGCGTCGCCGTCGTTAATGAAGATAAGGGCGCCACCACTGACGCTACTGGCAAGATCGACGCCGGCGCTCAAGTAGCCGCCCAAATTAAAAGCAACCATGACCTGGGCTGGTACTTCACCACGCGGCAGGGGGCTATCGACGACGTAAAAACCGGTAGGTCATATGCGGCCATCATCATCCCCGCGAACTTTTCCACCAGCCTGGTAAGCTTCATGGACCCGCAGCATTACAGTCAGCCCAAGCTGGAGTATTACGTCAACCAAAAACTCAATGCGGTGGCCCCGCAAATCACTAACGCTGGCGCCAGCACGTTGGATCGGAAAATTAATTCTGCCTTTGTTTCGCAAGTATCCAAGGCGGTAACCACCAAGCTAGGAGACTTTTCTAAGCAGGTGCGCGCCCAAACCGCCACCGTTAACGCCAACACAGACAAATCTCTGGCCCAGGGCGCCCAAAAACTAGCTACCGCCTCGGCTTCAGTACAAAGTCAAAGCCAGCAAATCGACCAGGCGCGAGCCAAAATTGCCAGCGCCCAAAACTCACTGACTGCGCTGCAAACCCAGGTCACAAACCTGAGCCAGATTGCCACAAACACCGGCACGCTGCTGTCCACCACGGCCACAACCATCACCGACTTTTCTTCCAAAGCCCCGGGCATACTCGATAAATCGGCTAGCCTCACGGTTCAGGCCACCGGCAAACTGTCAGTAAATGCGGCCAACCTTAACGGGGCGGTGCAATCCGCGCAGGGGCGAGTTGACGGCGTCGTGAGTGAGCTAGAGTCAATCAACCAAAGTCAAGGCCAAATCCTGACCCAGTTGCAAAATGCGGGGCTGGGGAATGTGCCCGGGGGATCCGATGCGCTGGCGATTTTGACGCAGCAAAACACCAACGCCGCCACCAACCTAAGCAATCTGCGCACAGTGGGCAGCTCAATTTCGGCCACCTCCACCTCGCTTAGCGACGCCGCCAGTGCGCTAAACACTGCGGCTAACACCTCCACCACTGCCTTTAGCTCCGCGCGAGAAAGTGTTTTTTCCTCTTCGCTGCCGCAGGTCAGTAGCTCGCTGTACAACATGGACCGCCTCTCGGGCACACTGGCAGTCACTATCAGCAACCAAAACCAGCAGATCACGCAGCTAAAATCCATGCTCACCCAGCTGGACAAAAACCTGGCCGCCACGCAAAGCGCCCTGAACCAAAGCGCCACCACTTTGACACAGCTGCAAAGCGATCTGGAATCCACCCGCGCTGACCTGGGGGCAATCAGCGGCACCTCAGCCTTGCGTCAGCTCACCGACAAGCTGGACGTGAGCGCGGACAAGGTTGCTAACTTCATGCTTTCACCCACGCTGCTAAGCACTCACAAGGTTTACCCGGTGGCTAACTACGGCTCAGCCATGGCCCCGGTGTTCACCAACCTGACCTTATGGGTGGGTGCGTTTATGCTGGTGGTCCTGATCAAGCTGAACGTAGACAGCGAGGGAATCGGGGCCATCACGCACACGCAGGCGTATATGGGTCGCTGGCTGTTAATGGCCGCAATTAGTGCAGTGCAAGCCATTGTGGTCACCACCGGCGACCTGATCCTAGGTGTACAGCACGAAAGTGTGGTGCTGTTCTACCTGGCAACAATCCTTATTGGTTGGGCTTATCTGTCTATTATCTATGCGCTCAGTGCATCCTTCCAGCATATTGGTAAGGGTCTTTGTGTTGTTATGGTAATTTTACAGATTCCTGGCTCTTCCGGTCTATACCCAATTGAAATGGTGCCTAGTTTCTTTGGCTGGGTTTACCCGGTGCTGCCCTTTAAATATGGGGTGGCAGCTGTGCGAGAGGTTATTGGTGGCTTCTATGCCCACCATTTCCTGTCTGACCTGGGGGTTCTGGCGCTGATGGCGGCCGGGTCTTTTGCCGTGGGGATTGGGCTACGGCCCTTCTTGGTTAACATCAACCGCCTGACCGCTGCGGCCATTGCTGAGGGCGGCCTGTTTAACGCTGAGGAGACTCGCGACTCACGGCGTTGGCGCACCACCCAGATCCTGCATGCCCTGGCCGACCGCGAAGATTACCGCTGGGAAACCGACTATCAGCGTCGCCGTTTTGAGCGCCTGTATCCGCGTATGCGCGTGGCGGCGATTGTGCTGGGCGTAGTGGTGCCAGCGGTTACCGCCCTGACCAGTAGTTTTAGCACTACCAACCAGAGGATCACTTATGTGGCGGTGTGGATGGTGTGGTTGGTTGCCATGATTGGCTTCCTGGTTTATATGGAGTACCGCCGCGACCGCCTGGAGCGTCAGGCGGCTTTGCTGGAAATGGGTGACGGCGAAATCAAGGCCATGCTGCATGGACATATGGGGCGACGGCGCCAGGGCAGGGTCCGCTCGCGGCTTGCGTTAGCTGAAATTAGTGTCGACGCTGCCGGTGTGGAAAGTGCCGACGCTGCTGCGGCGGCGGGGCGCAGTCAAGCCGGCTCGGCAAAGGCTGGCGAAAGTGGTCGACAGGTGCCTGACGATGCGCTAGGGCGCAGCCAGGCTGAAACCGCACAAATTCCGGTTGTAGACGAAGGAGAAGGTCGATGAAGCACGCAGACGAAAAGCGCAGTGCGGCGTCGGCCCGGCGCTCTGGAGCTAAGGCGCCTGACAGTGTCAAGCATGATGGTGGGGATCGGGCTCGCGCCGCCGTCCCAACCCGCACGGCCACCCAAACCGAGGCTGACGTCCTAACTCGCACGGCCCCCCAAACCCGGACCAGCCGAAAAGCCCAGGCCAAGCCACTTGCGGGGGCCTGGCAGCTATATCGCGACGATCTACGCCGCGCCCGCATCAACGTGATCAGCATGGTGATTATCCTCGGGCTAGTGGTAATTCCGGCGGTGTTCGCCTGGTTTAACGTGGCTGCCTCCTGGAACCCGTTTGGCAACACGCGCAACCTGACAGTCGCCGTCGCCAATGCTGATACTGGCTACAAAAGCGACCTGGTTCCGATGAAAGTTAATGCGGGCGAGCAGGTGGTTTCCGCGCTGCGTGCCAACAAGCAGCTCAATTGGGAGGTGACCACGCCCGCGCAGGCGCTGGAGGGCACTAAATCGGGTAAATATTATGCGGCCATCGTGATTCCCGAGGGCTTTAGCAAAAATATGCTCAGTTTCTTCTCCTCCAGCGCCCAAAGCACGCAGTTGAACTACTACATCAACGAAAAACGCAACGGTATTGCCCCCAAGATCGCCGGGGCCGGGGCGCAGGCGGTTTCCACTCAGGTGAACACGGTGTTCACCAAAACTGTGGGGGAGGTGGTGCTAAACCTAACCCAGACAGTGTCCACTCAGCTGTCTACCCCCGAGGCTACCAACGCTTTAAATACTGTGGTGGGGCGCGTGGAGACATTGTCTACCCGCTTTGATAGTGCTGCTAACCTGCTCACTTCCTATGGTGGCTTGGTCGACGGCGCCAATGGGCTGGTGACCAGCTCCGTCAGTCTGGTGGGGCAGGGGTCCAAAGACGCCCAGCAGCTACGCACCCAGCTAGGGCAGGTGGCAACCGAAACCGGGAACATCAAGAGCGCCGTCGCCAATGCAAACCAAGCCTTGCAGGGGGCCTTTAACGCCTCCACCACGGCATTAAATTCAGTCAATGCCGCCGCAGACCAGGTGAGCACCTCCTCCGGGCAGTCCGTCTCCGCCGTCGTGACCAGCCTAAACCAGCAGGCCAGTGGGTTGCAGGCGCAGGCCACCAACTACCAGAAAGTGCGCGACAACCTGGCCACGCTGATCGCTCAGCTGCCCGACCCTACCCGCGCACAAGGGGTGCTGACCAGCCTCGATGGGATTATCAGCAGGCTCAACAGCGCGGCTACGTCGCTGCAGTCGGCGGCCACGCAGATTTCCAATAAATCCGGTGACTCGCAGGCCTCCATTACCGAGGCGAAAAACCTGATTGACCAGGCCAAAACCGAGCTAAGTGGCCTCAAAACCACGGTTGACACCAACATCGCGCCCCAAGCTAACCAGCTGGCCGCAGATTTGGCGCAGGTCTCCGACGGTTTGGGGCAGGTGCGCGAGTCGGTTTCCACCTCACTGGGAGGCAGCGGGGCGGGCTCGCTACAGGCCAAGCTGGCACAGATGAAAACTAACCTCGACGGCGCCGCTAAAGATCTCAGCGCTGCCGGGGCTCAGATGAAGACACTGTCTGAAAAGCTGCGCGGGGCGATTGATAGTGGCGACTTGGCGCAGGTGCAAAAAATTATTGGCGACGACCCCCAACGCCTGGCCCAAGCCCTGACCACGCCGGCCGTGGTGGAGCGCCACCCGATTTACGCGGTGGAAAATTTCGGTTCCTCCATGGCGCCACTTTACGCAACCGTGGCGATGTGGATGGGCACCATGCTAATTGGTGTGGTGGTGCGCGCACAGCCGGTTTCTAATGTGTCTAAATTACGGCCTTCGCAAGTATTTTTTGGGCGTTGGGGTATTTTTGCCACAATTGGTTTGGCGCAAGCGACTTTAGTGGCTGGCGGTTTATTGCTGTTTTTGGATGTGCAATCGGTGCATCCATGGCTATTTATTATAACCGCATGGCTTACGGCAATAGTGTTTTCGCTGATTAATTATTCGTTTGTGGCCGCGTTTGGAAACGTTGGCAAAGCGATTAGTATTCTGTTTTTAGTGATGCAGGTTTCCGGTGCGGGTGGGTCTTTCCCGCTGGCTATTTTGCCAGGATTCCTATCTGAACTAAGCCCATATTTACCTGCAAAGCCGGTAATTGATGCGCTGCGCTGCGGAGTGGCTGGGTATAGCGGCAATGAATATTTGGGGCATATTGGTCATTTGCTGTTATTTGTAATTCCGGCATTAATAATTGGTTTGGTGTTGCGGCCAATTCTGGCTCGGCGCAACCAGGCTAACAGTGAGGCAGTGGAGTCCACCAAGGTCCTGGGCTGATATACAAATGCAGGTAAAATATGTCTGCAGGCAGAAAATGCATGCAAATACAGGCAGTACAAATACAGGCAAAATCGTCCCTTCCCTATAAAAAATTCATGGGG